>Ga0335075_10001130_pt1 | contig 44436 bp, 39 predicted proteins | sample Lox_Sample_24_FD_206723 | JGI IMG/M metagenome (GOLD analysis project Ga0335075, IMG submission 206723) | Soil microbial communities from Loxahatchee National Wildlife Refuge, Florida, United States - Lox_Sample_2.4 | ecosystem: Environmental > Terrestrial > Soil > Wetlands | place: USA... | reverse complement strand
GCAGGTAGTCGTAGATCTCCGTCACCGTGCCCACCGTCGAGCGCGGGTTGCGCGAGGTCGTCTTCTGGTCGATCGAGATCGCCGGCGACAGGCCCTCGATCGAGTCCACGTCCGGCTTGTCCATCTGTCCCAGGAACTGGCGCGCGTACGCCGACAGCGACTCCACGTAGCGGCGCCGGCCCTCCGCGTAGATCGTGTCGAACGCCAGGCTCGACTTGCCCGAGCCCGACAGCCCGGTGATCACGACCAGCGCCTCGCGCGGCAGCGCCAGGGAGATGTCCTTCAGGTTGTGCTCGCGCGCGCCCGCGATCGCGATCTCGTTGCTCTGCGCCATCCATCTGCATGATACGCGGGCGAACAGATGTTCGCTCACGCGGCTGTCCGCCGCGAGCGTCGAACGCGTCCACGGCGACCCGTGCGAGCGGGCCGGGGCATGCGCGCCATGCGCTCGCCCGCCGCGACGAGCCGCGCACCTTCGCGCAAGCTCGCCGCCGCGGCGCGCCCTCAGGTCGTGTGCTCCGCCCTGATCTCCAGCGGTTCTTCGTTGACGAGCGTGCGCGAGCTCGTCAGGCCCGCGCGTTCGACGCCGGAGCCCAAGGTGGCGAGGAGCGTGTCCTTGGGGGCTTCTTCAAACGCTTCGACTTCCTGCAGGCCCGCCCTGGCCTTGTAGTCGGCGCTGAACGACGAGGACATCTTGTCGAGCTTGCCGATCGGCGCGATCGCCGAGCCGCTCAGCACGAGCGCTTCCGGGCGGCCGACACATTCGGCGCTCAGCAGCGACGATCCGTCGCTCAAATCCAGGCCGACGGAGACCGTCGAGGAGCTTTCCGCGACTTCGTCCTTGATGAAGCCGAGCGTGCCCGTCAGCTCGTTCGTCACGATCTGGCCCGCCGGCGCGCGCGCGCTCTCGCACTTCTGCTTGGTGCTGGCGAACACGCAGCCTTTGAGCGTGATGACCGCGCTAACGGTTTTCGCGCCCGTGTATTCCCCGCTGACGCTCGTCGCGCGGCAGCTCACTTGGGCCCCGCCGACGCCTTCCAGCGTCGTCTTGCCCCCAGCGCCGTGGAAGTGCCGCTGCGCGCCCGGCCCGGACACCCATTCGTACTCGCCCTCGCCGAGCCCTTCTTCGACCGTGCAGCCGCGGTTTTCGTAGGCCCCGTCGTAGACCGCGAGCCCGCCTTCGCCGGTGCTTTCCGCGGGCACGCACCTGCCGATTTCCGGCAAGCCGAGCTGCGCCTTGACTTCAGGGGTGGCGGCCTCCTGCAGCGTCCCCTTCATGACCGCCGTGTTGTGGCCGGCCGACGCCGGCACGCCGGAGGCGAGGTCGACGAGCGGGTCGATCAGCAGGAACAGCAGTCCCCCGCACCCGTTCGCGCCAGGCACCGAGAACGAGTTGCCGACCAGCGCGTTGCCCGTGATCAGCACGATCCTGTGATCGCTCGTGAAGGTCAGATGGCCGGGGCTGCCGGTGATCGGCTTGTTCGGTCCGGGCGGGCTGGTCGTGCCGGTCGTGAGTTCGACCGCGACCGGTTCGGAGTCGGAGCCGATGAAACAGGTCGAGCCCAACAGCGGGTTGCCCAGTTTCACCTTCAGCGGCAGTGACACCGCCGTCCCTTTGGCGGTCAGCAGGTTCAAGGAGTTGATGCCGACCGCGCCGGCGAGTTCCGCGGTGGCCGTCACTTCTCCGCCCAGCCCTTCGATCCCCACCAGGCCGCCCGGCACCGTCAGCGCCGTCTTGGAGAGGGTTTCGCCGTTCGTCGCGCCGACCAGTTCCGTGCCGGCGAGACCGCCCTGCAGCACCACCGGCTTGTCGATCGCGACCGTCTTGGAGCCGAGCACGAATTCACCGCCAGTGACGGTGGAGACGATGCACGTCGTGACCTTGGAGTCGTTCACCGGGCAGTTCGCGAAGGGCGCGAATTCGTGCTGCAACCCGGCGATCGCCACGGCCGGGGCCCCGAGCACGCCGAGCGTCGCAGCGAAGACCGTCGCCGCCAGAGCATGCCTGCGCATACGAGCGCGCGCTCCTGCGCGCGTCGTCGATCCCGTTCCCTCGCTCCCGATCCTCTCCTCAGACACAGTCGATCTCCTCCCGAGTCGCGACGTCCGGATACCCATGAGATTGGCGATACAGCGCGTCTACTACACCACACCGGCTCGCGACTGTCAAGCCCATAAGTAACGTCGTGTTTCTCGCAATCCGGGCACACACGGGCGGCCCGGCCGGAGATGCGCGGCAGCCGCTCGACGCCGACCGACGGCCGCGCGAGCGCCTCAGCCGCGCGGCTCGGTCGCGAGCCGCGCGGCCCGCTCGGCGCCGATGAACGGCGCGAGCGCGAAGTACGTCGCTGCGGGCAGCATCTCCGGCAGCACGCGCACGCGCCCGCGCAGCGCCTGGCTGTAGCAGAGCTCGAACAGGCCTCCCGCGACCGCTTCCATGATCACCGCCGCCGGACGCTCCGCGAGCGCGCTTTCGCGCAGGTCGGGCGCGAGCGTGCGCGCGTACGCGTCCGCGCCCTTGGCGGCGCGGTCGGCGGTGCGGTGCGTGGCGATCAGCGAGTCGACCAGCGCCATGTGCGCGAACGCCGGCTCACTCGCGAGAAACTGGAAGAGCGCGCCGATCCCGGCGCGCACGCCGCGCTGCCAGTCGGGCTGCGCGTCGCGCGCCTGCTGGACGGCGGCGAGGCTCTTGTGGTGACCGACCTCATAGGCGACCAGGAACGCGTCCTCCTTGCCGCTGAAATGCGTGTAGAAGGCGTGCAGCGAGACAGCCGCCTCCTCGGCGATCGCCTCGCACGTGAGCCCCGCGTAGCCGCGCTCGGTCGCGAGGTTGGCGACGGCGTCGAGGATCCGCTCGCGCTGGCTGTGGACGACCAGGCTGTGGGAGACGTTGCCGCGCCCGCGCAGCAGCCCGCGCCGCCCGGTCAGGCTGATGTGCGGGTAGAGCGTCCCCGGGGCGCGCCCGCCGACGAGCGACGCCGGCGCGTGCGCGGGCCTGCGCAGGTTGAGCATCGCGGGCGGGATCGGCGTGTACGAGGTCGCCCACTGCACGAGCGCCGGAGCGAGCCCCGCGAGCTCCGCGTAGCGGCCGCTTTGCGCGCACGTGTACAGGACTCGGTTGAGGCCGCCGACGACGGCCCTGAGCACGGGGTTGGGCCCGGGCGGCAGGCCCAGGCTCAGGCGCAGCATCTCTTCGAAGTCGCCGAGCAGCTGCTCGCGGCGCGCGATCCCCGCGGGTCCCGTCGCGCCCACCTCCACGAGCACCAGGCGCAAGGCGCTCGAGTGCTCGCTCGCCCACTCGAACACCGCGTCGATCGCCGCGCGCGCGCTCGCGGAGATCTCGCCGTGTTCGAGATATGCCCGGGTGACGTACTCGACGACGTCGCGTGCGAGCTCGTCGTATGTCTCAAGCAGGCATGCCTGCTTGTTCTCGAAGTGCTGGTAGAAGGCCTTGCGCGAGACCCCCGCGCGCGCGATCACCTGCGCGACCGTCGTGCGCGCCGAGCCTTGCTCTCCGACCGCCTCGATCATCGCCGCGATCAACCGCTGGCGCTGGTTGCCGGCGACCTGCTCGCGCGAGAGCGAATGCGGCCCCCGCGGCAGCTCGGCGGGTGCACGCTTGCCGATGCTCGGGGTGCTCGCCACGGTAGCTGCGAACCTATCGCGTGGCGCGCCGGGGCGCGGGCGCGTATGCACCAGCAGGCGGGCCGCGTTGCATTCGCCGCCGCCCACGGTCGAGGTTACCGACATACAAATTTATATATGAGTAATATGTCGAGGATGACCGACGTGGCGGTCGCGCGCAGCCGGCTTCCGCGTGAGGTCCGGATGGAGCAGACGCTCCGTGCGGCGCACGCGCTGTTCGCCGAGCGCGGCTACGGGCCCGTGACGATGGACGAGGTCGCGGCGGCGGTCGGCGTGACCAAGCCGCTGCTGTACAACTACTTCGGCAACAAGGAGCGCCTGTACCTCGCGTGCATGGAACCCGCCGGCGACGCGCTGCTGGCCGCGGTCGTGGGGGCCGTCGAGCAGACCTCCACCCCGCAGGAGGCGCTGCGCGCGGGGATCGACGCGTTCTTCGGGTTCGTCGACCAGGACCGCAGCTCCTGGCGCGTGCTGTTCGACGAGACGCTCCCGAGCGAGAGCGGGATCGCCCGGCGCGTCGGCGAATATCGCAGCCGCATCACCGAGCTGGTCGCCCGCGCGCTGCTCGCGCAGCCGTCGGTGTCCTCCTCCGTGCACGTCGAGGCGCTGTCTGTCGCGCTGCTCGGCGCCGCCGAGGCGCTCGTGCGCTGGTGGCTGCGCACGGAGGCACTGAGCGCGAGCGAGACGGCCAGGCTGCTGGTGGCGACCGTCGAGCCGGGCCTCGCGCTGCCGGCCGGCGCGCGCGCGAAGCGCCCGCCCGCCCGCCCGCCCGCGCGCACGGGCGAGCCCCGCGCGGGGCGCGGGGACGGCGCGGGGCGCGGGGACGGCGCGGGACGCGGGGACGGCGCGGGACGCGGGGACGGCGCGGGGAGCGGGGACGGCGCCGGGCGCGGGGACGGCGCGGGGAGCGGACCGGAATGACCGTCGAGGTCCGGCGCGTGGCGGTGCTCGGCGGCAACCGCATCCCGTTCGCGCGCTCGAACTCGGCGTACGCGCACGCGTCCAACCGCGAGCTGCTGACGGCGGCGCTCGACGGGCTGATCGAGCGCTTCTCGCTCGCGGGCGAGCTGCTCGGCGAGGTCGTCGCGGGCGCGGTGCTCAAGCACCCCCGCGACCGCGACCTGACGCGCGAGGCGCTGCTCAGCACGGAGCTGGCGGCGCAAACGCCCGCGTACGACATCCAGCAGGCGTGCGCCACCGGCCTCGAGGCGGTGGTGCTCGTCGCCAACAAGATCGCCCTCGGGCAGATCGAGGCGGGCGTCGCGGGCGGCGTGGACACGACCTCCGACGCGCCGATCGCGCTCAACGAGAGCCTGCGCAAGCTCCTGCTCGAGCTCAACCGCACCCGCGACGCGCGCACGCGGCTGCGCCTGCTCGCACGCCTGCGCCCGGGGCAGGTCGTGCCTGAGATCCCGCGCAACGCCGAGCCGCGCACGGGGCTTTCGATGGGCGAGCACTGCGCGATCATGGCCTGCGAATGGGGCGTGACGCGCGCCGAGCAGGACGAGCTCGCGGCGCGCAGCCACCAGCGCCTGGCGGCGGCATATGAGCGCGGCTTCTTCGCGGACCTGGTCGCCCCCCACCTGGGCCTCGAGCGCGACCAGAACCTGCGCCCGGACTCCACCCCGGAGCAGCTCGCGAAGCTGCGGCCGGCGTTCGGCGGCGCCCACGGGACGATGACGGCGGGCAACTCGACTCCGCTCAGCGACGGCGCCTCGGCGGTGCTGCTCGCCAGCGAGCAGTGGGCTCGCGAGCGCGAGCTCCCGGTGCTCGCGTACCTGACCCACGCGCAGACCGCGGCCGTCGACCACGTCCATGCGCGCGAGCGCACGGGCGCGCGCGAGGGCCTGTTGATGGCCCCGGCGTACGCGACGGCGCGGCTGCTCGACCGCGCCGGGCTGGGGCTGGGCGACTTCGACATGTATGAGATCCACGAGGCGTTCGCGGCGCAGGTCCTGTGCACGCTGCGCGCGTGGCAGGACCCGGTGTTCTGCCGCGAGCGGCTGGGGCGCGAGCGGCCGCTCGGGAGCGTCGCGCGCGAGCGGCTGAACGTCAACGGCGGCTCGCTCGCGGCCGGCCATCCGTTCGCGGCGACCGGCGGGCGGATCGTGGCGGCGCTCGCCAAGGCGCTGCACGAGCGCGGCCGCGCGCGCGGTCTGATCAGCGTCTGCGCGGCCGCCGGACAGGGCGTGGTCGCGATCCTCGAGAGCGAGCCGGCGCCGGCATGAGCGACCGTTACGCGCAGCTGCTGAGCACCCGTGCGGGCGGCTTGCTCGCACGGCGGGTCGGTCTCCCCCGCCCCGCCCGGCTCGAGCGCCACGAGCCGGGCGCTCCGGTCCTGCGCGGGCGCGCGCTGGTCGGCGGCGCGCCCGGCGGGCGCCTGCTCGAGCCGGTCGTCGAGGTGCTGGGCGAGGCCCGCTGCGAGCTCGCGACCGGGCCCGAGGAGCGCCTGCGGGCGATCGTCGCCCGCGCCGGGCTGGACGCGACGATCTTCGACCCCGAGGCCGCCGGGGAGCAGCGCCTGAAGGCGCTCGTGTTCGACGCGAGCGCAATCGCCACGTGCGGCGAGCTGAGCGCGCTGCACGCCTTCTTCCACGGCTGCGTGGGCCGGGTCGAGCGCTGCGGGCGGGTGATCGTGCTCGGATCCCCGCCCGCGGACTGCCGCTCGGTCGCCGAGCACAGCGCCCAGCGCGCGCTCGAGGGCTTCACGCGCTCGCTCGGCAAGGAGATCGGCCGCGGCGCGACCGTGCAGCTCGTGCTCGTGGCCGCCGGCGCGCGGGACGCGATCGCCTCGACGCTGCGCTTCCTGCTCTCGCCGCGCTCGGCGTACGTGTCCGGCCAGGTGCTGCGCCTCGGCCCGGCCCGCCCGCCGGCGCGGATCGACTGGGAGAAGCCGCTCGCCGGACGCTCCGCGCTGGTCACGGGCGCCTCGCGCGGGATCGGCGAGGCGATCGCGACGACGCTCGCGCGCGAAGAGGCGCGCGTGATCGGGCTCGACGTGCCGGCGCTGGCCGCGGACCTCCGGCGGGTTAGCGCCCGGATCGGCGGCGAGCCGCTCGAGCTCGACATCACCGCGCCCGAGGCGCCCGCCGCGATCGCCGAGCGCGTGCGCGGCGGGCTCGACGTGCTCGTGCACAACGCGGGCGTGACCCGCGACCGGACGCTCGCGAAGATGCCGCGCGAGCGCTGGTGCGAGCTGCTCGAGATCAACCTGTGCAGCCAGGAGCGGATCGACGAGACGCTGCTGGAGGCGGAGCTGCTGGGGGCGAACGGGCGGATCGTGTGCGTGTCCTCGATGAGCGGGATCGCGGGCAACGCCGGGCAGACCAACTACGCGACGTCCAAGGCGGGCGTGATCGGGCGGGTCGGCGCGCTCGCGCCGCTGCTCGCCGAGCGCGGCGCGACGATCAACGCCGTCGCCCCGGGATTCATCGAGACGCAGATGACCGCGGCGATGCCGATCGCGATCCGCGAAGCGGGCCGGCGGATGAGCAGCCTCGCCCAGGGCGGGCTGCCGATCGACGTGGCCGAGACGATCGCGTGGCTCGCCCACCCAGGCTCGGGCGCGCTCAACGGCAACGTGGTTCGCGTATGCGGCCAGAGCTTCCTGGGGGCGTGATGGCCACGCGCGCGCTCGAGCGCCCGCCGCGGATCCTGGGGCTGTATGCCCGGGCGGCCGCGCCGCTGCTGCCCGGCGCCTCGCGCTTGCCGTGGATCGGCGGGGGCGGTGGCGAGGTCCCCGACCTCGAGTTGACCCTCGCGCAGGTCCGGGTCGGGCGCGAGCGCGTGGCCGAGTACGCGTCCGTGTGCGCGTTCGCCCGGCGCGACACGCTGCCCGCCACCTACGTGCACGTGCTCGCGTTTCCGCTGCAGCTCGCGCTGATGGCCGACGGGCGCTTTCCGTTCGCCGCGCTCGGGCTCGTGCACGTCGCCAACCGCATCGTCCAGCATCGGCCGATCGGCCTCGACGAGCCACTCGAGCTGCGGGTGCGCGCGACGCCGTCGCGCGCCCATTCCCGCGGCCGGGAGTTCTCGCTCCGCTCCGACGCGCGCGTCGCGGGCGAGCTCGTGTGGGAGGAGCTCGCCACGATGCTGCGCCGCGGCCCGGGCGGCGCGGCGCGCGCGGGCGAGGGGGCACGCGCCCGTGACCAGTGGACGAGCGCGCGCGAGGACGACCCGCCGGCGCCGGCGGCGACGTGGACGCTCACGAGCGCCCAGTGGCGGCTGCCCGGCGACCTCGGCCGGCGCTATGCGGCCGTGTCCGGCGATGGCAATCCGATCCACCTGCACGCACTGAGCGCGCGGCCGTTCGGGTTCCCGCGGGCGATCGCGCACGGCATGTGGACGAAGGCGCGCTGCCTGGCGGCGCTGGCTGGCCCCGACGGCGGCGCGCTGCCCGCGGCCTTCGCCGTGGAGGCCCGCTTCCGCCGCCCGATCCTGCTGCCCGCGAGCGTGGACTTCGCGAGCGCCGCGGACGGCCCGGGTGTGAGCTTCCAGGTGCGCGGCGGGGGCGGCGGCCCGAGTCATCTGGACGGCCGGATCCGAGCGATCGAGCAGTCGCGATGAGCAGAGCGGGAGCGGGAGCGGGAGCGGGCGCAACGAACGCGGCCGAGCGCAGCATGGGCCTCGGCCTGCGCGTCCTGAACCGCCTGGCGGGCTCCGAGCTGCTCGACCGGACGGGCCAGCGCAGGCGGGTCGAGCGGCTCGTGTTCCGCGGCGCGCGCGGGGGCTTTCGCGCGGCCGGCGCGACGAGCCGCGGCTTCAGCGCTGCGAGCAGGCTGGCGCGCCCCGCCCGCCAGGCGCCGGCGCGCGCGCCCGAGCTCTTCGACGTGCGCCCCGACGAGGAGCAGCGGCTGCTGCGCGAGTCGATCGGCGCGTTCGCGACCGAGAAGCTGCGCCCGGCGGCGCTCGCCGCCGATGCCGCGGGCGCGGCGCCCGCGCGGCTGCTAGCTCAGGCCAACGAGCTGGGGATGGCGATGCTCGGCGTGCCCGAGGAGCTCGGCGGCGTGATCAGCCAGCGTTCGGCGGTCACGGGCGTGCTGGCCGCCGAGGCGCTCGCGCACGGCGACATGGGGATCGCGCTCGCGGCGCTCGCGCCGGGCGCGGTGGCGAGCGCGCTCGGCCTGTGGGGCGACGCCGAGCAGCAGTCGACCTACCTGCCGTCTTTCACCGGCGCGGACCCGCCGGCGGCGGCGCTCGCGATCCTCGAGCCGCGCGCGCTGTTCGATCCCTTCAAGCTCGCAACGCGCGCGCGCCGCCGGGAAGGCGACTGGGTCCTGAGCGGCGCAAAGACGCTCGTGCCGCGCGCTTGCGAGGACGAGCTGCTCGTGGTCGCCGCCGACGCCGAGGGTCTCGGGCCGGCGCTGTTCCTGCTCGAGTCCTCGACGCGCGGGGTGTTCAGCGAGCGCGAACCGGCGATGGGCGTGCGCGCCGCCGCCACCGGACGGCTGGTGCTCGAGGACGCGCGCGTGCCGGCGGCGGCGCTGCTCGCCGGGGGCTCCGGGGAGGTCTATGGGGAGTGCGTCCAGCGCGCGCGGATCGCATGGTGTGCGCTCGCGGTGGGCGTCGCGCAGGCGGCGCTCGACTATCTGGTCCCGTACGTCAACGAGCGGGTGGCCTTCGGCGAGCCGATCTCCAACCGGCAGGCGGTGGCGTTCGCGCTCGCCGACGTCGGCATCGAGCTCGAGGGCATGCGCCTGCTCACCTACCGGGCCGCGAGCCGCGCCGACATGGGCAAGAGCTTCGCGCGCGAGGCGGCGCTCGCACGGCGGCTGTGCGCGCGGCAGGGCGCGCGTATCGGCTCCGAGGCGGTGCAGCTGCTCGGCGGGCACGGCTACGTCAAGGAGCACCCGGTCGAGCGCTGGTATCGCGACCTGCGCGCGGTGGGCGTGATCGAGGGCGCCCTGCTCGTCTAGGAGCGCGCCCGCCCATGATCAGCCTCGAGACACCCAGGAAGTTCGCGCCGCTCCTCGCCCAGGCCCACCAGGTCGCAAGCGAGGTGTTTCGCCCGATCTCGCGCAAGTACGACCTGGCCGAGCACGAGTATCCGAAGGAGCTCGACATGCTCGCGTCTGTGATCGACGGCATGAACGCCGGCGCCGACGTGGCGAGCACGGGCGGCGCGGGCGCGACGGGCGTGCGCCGCGAGCACCGGGACGCCGACGGCGCCAACCGCAACGGCTCGAACCTCGCGACGGTGCTGAGCGTGATGGAGCTGTGCTGGGGAGACGTCGGGCTGCTGCTGAGCATGCCCAGGCAGGGTCTTGGCAACGCCGCGATCGCCTCTGTCGCCAACGAGGAGCAGCTCGCCCGCTTCGAGGGCCGCTGGGCTGCGATGGCGATCACCGAGCCCGAGGCCGGCTCGGACTCCGCGGCGATCCGCACGACGGCCGTGCTCGACGGCGACGAGTACGTGCTCAACGGCGAGAAGATCTACGTGACGGCCGGCGAGCGTGCGGACCTGGTCGTGGTGTGGGCGACGCTCGATCGCTCCAAGGGCCGCGCGGCGATCAAGTCGTTCGTCGTCGAACGCGAGAACCCCGGCCTGAAGCTCGACCGGCTCGAGCACAAGCTGGGCATCCGAGCATCGGACACGGCGGCTTTCCGCCTGGAGGACTGTCGCGTCCCCAAGGAGGACATGCTCGGCAGCGCCCGGATCGACGTCAAGCAGGGCTTCGGCGGCGCGATGCAGACCTTCGACAACACGCGCCCGCTGGTCGCGGCGATGGCCGTCGGCCTCACCCGCGCGTGCCTCGAGGAGACCGCCGCCCAGCTCGAGCGCGCCGGCGTGCGCCTCGAGCACGCGCCGCCCGCCCATGCCCAAAGTGCGGCCGCGGCGCGCCTGCAGGCGATGGAAGCCGATTACGAGGCCGCCCGCCTGCTGACGCTGCAGGCGGCGTGGATGGCCGACAACTCCAGGCCCAACTCGCTGCACGCGTCGATGGCCAAGGCCAAGGCGGGACGCACGTGCGTCGAGGTCGCGCTCGAGTGCGTCGAGCTGTGTGGCAGCGTCGGCTACGGCGAGAGTGAGCTGCTCGAGAAGTGGGCGCGCGACGCCAAGATCCTTGACATCTTCGAGGGCACCCAGCAGATCCAGCTGCTGATCGTCGCCCGCCAGCTGCTCGGCAAGACCTCCGCGGAGCTGCGCTGAGGCGGCCCTCGCCCGGGCTTGGCTGATCAGCTCACCCGGCGCGGCCGCCCAGCAGCTCGACCAGGCGATCGTGCGGCTGTGAGCTCGGCTCGAGGATCCCGTCGATCCAGCGCGCCACCTCGGCCCCGTCGATCACGGTTCCCCAGGCGATCATCTCTTCGATGTCCACCCAGTCCTTGGGACGGCCGAACACGGCCTTGCAGACGATCAGGTGCTCCGGGCAGAGAATCGGTATCCGCGCGGGACCGAGCCTCGCGGCGGCCATCAGGCACGCATCTCTAGCGAGCGTCCGTCGCCGGCGGGCGTCGCTCCAGGAGCCGCGAGAGGGGTGGGAAGCTCAGCCGCTCAGGGGGCTTCGAGGGTTGGCTGGCGGTGACGGCGTCGGCGAAGCCCAGCAAATCGATGAGCGCCTCCCCAGGGTCGATCCGCTCCGACGCCCCGGTTGGCTGCAGCGCGGTCGCCATTCGCCGAGTCGCCTCGATGAACTGGCCGACGGAACCAGCGGATCCTCGCGTGGCGACTGCGGCTCTCGCGGGCGCGCCGGCCCGCCTGCCCGAGGCGATCACCGCATCGGCGTCGAAAGGCCGTGTGGCGCGCCGCGAGGCGTTGGCGAGAACCTCGTCGGTCAGGACGCTGAAGCCAGCGAGGGTGCGCGCACGGGGCCCGCTCGATGTGTAAAGCGACTCGCGTATCTCGAAGCGCCCATTGCGGCGTGCGACCACATAAGCCATACCCACTAGGATACCACTAGATTCGACCCACTAGCTCGCGGCGGCGGTCACGTGCGGCAGCCGCCGGCGGCGAGCGCGACGGCAGCCTACCCCTCGATCGCGGAGTACACCTCGTCGATCAGTTTCAGCCGGTCGGGCAGTTCGAAGTTTTCTTGCAGGTAGCGCTCGGTGTCCGCTCGCGACTCGCCGTTGAGCGCCATGTTCAGCGCGATCAGGCGCGCGCCGTCGACGTCTCCGACGCCCGCCTCGGCCGGCGGCGGCGCCTGTGCCTGCACCGATCGCGGCGGCGCCGCCAAGGCGCTGTCGAGCTCGGACTCGAACCCCCGCGGCTGCTCGTACTGCTGGGGCTGGGGCTCGTATTGGGGCTCCGGCGCGGTGCTCGCTTCGGTGCGACCGGAGGCCGCGTCGTAGAGCTCGCTCATCCCGCTCTCGACCGCCGACAGGTCGGCGGCCAGGCGACCGGCGCCGGCGCGCAGGCTCTCGACCAGCGCGCCGACCTCGCCGTCCATCGAGCCGACGTGCTCGACCAGCCTGGCGGTGACCTGCGCGACGGCCGTGACGTGCTGGCGCGCCCGTTCGATCGCCTCTTCGCGGGTGCGCTCGGCGTCGCGGTCGGCGTCCTCGCGCACCTGGCGCGCGTTCTCGAGCGCGTGGCGCTCGATTTCCGCGGCCGCGGTCTCGGCCGCCTGCAGGATGCTCTGGACGTGGGTGCCCGCGGTCGAGGCCACCGACATGTCCGCGCCGCCGGTCAGCGCGGTGCGCTTGAGCTCCTCGAACTCGTCCGCCAGGGCGCGCAGGTGCGCGTCGACGGCGCCTGGGTCGTATCCACGCCGGCCGATCGGAAAGTCGCGACGCTCGATTGCCTGCCGATCGAACTCCACGGCGGGCATCCTAGCGCCCCGTCCGGTCGGGCCTGCGGCGACCCCCGATGCGGCTCATCGCGCCTCGGCCGGCTGGCCGGGCGGGCGGGCATCGTTTCGATCGATCTCGGCCAGGTCGCGGCGCAGCTCGCGCAGCTCGTCGCGCAGCTGTGCGGCGTACTCGAAGCGCAGGTCCTCGGCTGCCGCGAGCATCTCCTCCTCGAGCTCGACGACCAGCCGCTCCAGCTCGTTCGCCGGGAGCTCCTGGCGCCCGCGCCGGCCGGAGCGGCGCTTGCGCCCGCGCGGCAGCTTGGACTCGGACTGCAGGAACTCGGCGATGTCGGAGATCCCCTTGACGATCGTCGCCGCGGTGATCCCGTGCCGCTCGTTGTAGGCGAGCTGGATCTCGCGCCGGCGCTCGGTCTCCGAGATCGCCGCGTGCATCGCGCGCGTCTGTTTGTCTGCGTACATCAGCACGGTGCCGTCGACGTTGCGCGCGGCGCGGCCGATCGTCTGGATCAGCGAGGTCTCGCCACGCAGGAAGCCCTCCTTGTCGGCGTCGAGGATCGCCACGAGCGAGACCTCGGGCAGGTCCAGGCCCTCGCGCAGGAGGTTCACCCCGACGAGCACGTCGTACTCGCCCAGGCGCAGGTCGCGGATGATCTGGATGCGCTCGAGCGTGTCGATCTCGGAGTGCAGGTAGCGCGTGCGGAAGCCCATCTCGAGCAGGTACTGCGAGAGGTCCTCGGACATCTTCTTGGTGAGCGTCGTGACGAGCACGCGCTCGTCGCGCTCCACGCGCTTTCTGACTTCGTTCATCAGGTCGTCGATCTGGTTCTTGGTCTCGCGCACCTGCACGACCGGGTCGACGATCCCCGTCGGGCGCACGATCTGCTCGACCACGCGCGTGGACTGCGAGCGCTCGTACTCGCCCGGGGTGGCCGAGACGAACAGCAGCTGCGGCGTGATCGAAAGGAACTCCTGGAAGGTCTGGGGGCGGTTGTCGAGGGCGCTCGGCAGCCTGAAGCCGTAGTCGACGAGCGTCTGCTTGCGCGAGCGGTCGCCCTCGTGCATGCCGCCGATCTGCGGCACCGTCTGGTGGGACTCGTCGATGAAGCAGACGAAGTCCTCGGGGAAATAGTCGATCAAGCAGTACGGCCGGTCCCCCGGCCTGCGCCCGTCGAGGATCCGCGAGTAGTTCTCGATCCCCGAGCAGAAGCCGACCTCGCGCAGCATCTCCATGTCGTACTGGGTGCGCTGGCGCAGGCGGTGAGACTCGAGCTGCTTGCCTTCCGCCTCGAGCTGCTCGCAGCGCTCGTTCAGCTCCCTGCCGATCTCGGCGACGGCCGCCTCGATCGTGCCCTCCTTGACGTTGTAGTGCGTAGCCGGCCAGATCGCGACGTGCTCGAGGTCGTCGGCGAGCAGCTCGCCGGTGAGGGGGTCGAAGTGCTGCAGGCGTTCGACCTCGTCGCCGAACATCGTCGCGCGGAAGGCCGTCTCGGCGTACGCCGGGAAGACCTCTAGCGTCTCGCCGCGCACACGGAAGCTCCCGCGCGAGAGCACGCTGTCGTTGCGCGTGTACTGGATCGAGACGAGTTTGCGCAGCAGCCTGTCACGGTCGATCTCCTCGCCGCGCTTGAGGATCTGCATGTTCATCTCATACGTCTCCGGCGAGCCCAGGCCGTAGATGCACGACACCGACGCGACCACGACCACGTCCCTGCGCGCGAACACCGCCGCGGTCGCGGCGTGGCGCAGGCGGTCGACCTCCTGGTTGATCGCCGAGTCCTTCTCGATGTACAGGTCGCGGCTCGGGACGTACGCCTCGGGCTGGTAGTAGTCGTAGTAGGAGACGAAGTACTCGACCGCGTTCTCGGGGAAGAACGTGCGGAACTCGTTGCACAGCTGCGCCGCCAGCGTCTTGTTGTGCGCGATCACCAGCGCCGGGCGCTGCAGCTCCTGGATCACGCCCGCCATCGTCATCGTCTTGCCCGTGCCGGTCGCGCCCAGCAGCGTCTGGAAGCGCTCGCCGCTGTGCACGCCCTCGGCCAGCGCCGCGATCGCCTTCGGCTGGTCGGCGGTCGGCGTGAAGGCGGAGTCGAGCTTGAAGTCGGGCACGCGGGTGATCGCACCCTAGGGTAGCCTCCCGACAGGAGTGGCCGACAGGGGGGCAGCATGCGCTTTGCAGGTAGGGCTAGACGGATCGTCGTGACGGTTCTCGTCGTGCTGCTCGTGGGCGCCGCGGGCGCCGCCACGAGCGTGCTGGCCGGCGGCGCCGGCAAAGGGAGCGCCGAAGCCGAAGGCTCCACCCTGAGCGCCTGGGGCGAAGACGCGAGCGGGGAGCTCGGCGACGGCGAAACAGTGACGCTCGAACGCCGCAGCCCGGTCGCCGTCAAGGGCGTCTCGTGCGCGGTCTCGGCGGCGGTCAACGAGACTGACAGTTTCGCCCTGCTCAAGAACGGCACCGTCGAGGCATGGGGTGCGGACGGATCCGAGGAGGGCGAACTAGCCGACGACGGGGCGCACGCTCCGTACAGCACCGCACCCGTCGCCGTGGAAGGGGTCACGAACGCGGTCGGCATCGCGGTAGACACCGCCGACGTCTACATACTGCTCGCCGACGGCAAGCTGATGGGTTGGGGCGATAACCGCACCGGCGAGTTCGGCGACGGCCCGACACCGCCGGAGTACGAGGCGAGCACGCCGGTGGCGATCGCGCCGTCGGTGAGCGACATCAAGGCGGTCGCGAGCGCCTCACACGGCTCCACGCTCGCGCTGCTCGGCGACGGCGAAGTCGATTCGTGGGGCGAAGAATTCCTGTTTCCGAACGAATATGACACGCTCGGGCGCGAAGGCGGCGGCCAAACCCCGGCCCCGGTTGAAATCGAAAAGGGCAAAGTGCTCACGGGCGCCGAAGCCGTCGGCGAGGGACCGGGCTACAGCCTGGCGCTGGTGGACGGCGAGGTGAAGGCCTGGGGGGACAAGCAGGGCTCGACGAACGACCTGCTCGGTGCGGGTCCGAGCGCCGTTCCCGGCGAGGTCCCGGTGACGGTCGGCGGCGGGACGCCGCTGGAAGGCGTGAGCGCGATCGCCGCGGGCGGGACGTTCGCGCTCGCGCTGGTCGACGGCAAGGTGAAGGCCTGGGGAGAAGGGCTGCTCGGCCAGCTGGGCGACGGCGAACACGAAGACTCCGACCTGCCCGTGTCGGTCGCCAAACTCGAAGACATCGTGGCGATCGCCGCCACAGCATACACAGGATACGCGCTCGACTCACGCGGGCGCATCTGGGCGTGGGGCAACAACGCCCGAGGCGAGCTCGGGACGGGCTCGGCGGAAACCAAGGTCGACGAACCAGAACAGATCGCGAGCCTCGGTGAAGGCAACGTCGGTCTCGCGCGGGGCGCCGAGGCCGCGCATGAGGTAGCGATCCGAGCGAACTCGGGAACGTGCGAATCCGCCACGGGCTCGACTGAAAAGACGAGCACCGAAACGAAATCGACCGAATCCACATCCTCCACTCCGAGCAATGGCGGGACCCCCTCGACCTCGACTACAGGGACGGCCACCACCAGCACGACGGTGAGCACCGCGGCGGCGACGCAGGCCGCGACGACGCTCGCGCTGCGGTGCAGTGACAGCAAGATCACGCTGACGGATGTGGTGGAGCGCAACGGGCGGGTGCTCCTGGATGGCGCCGCCGTGGCCAGCCTCGCGGGCAAGACGGTAAAGATCCTGTTCAACGGCCACCAGCAGGTCGCGACCGCGAAGATCGGCGCCCAAGGCCAGTTCAGCGCCAGCGCGCCGCTGCCGCCCGCAAAGCTGCGCAACGGCAACAGCGCGCGCTATCTGGCAGAGTCCGACGGCCTACAGTCGCTGAACCTAAAGCTCACTCGGCGCCTGATCCTCGACCCGCCCACGAGCTCGGCGGGCAAGGTGACGCTCACCGGGCAGGTGATCCCGCCGCTCGGCAAGCCGCTCCCCGTCATCGACGTCGAGCAGCAGTTGACTTGCAGTGGCGCAAGGGCCGTCGCCACGACCAAGCCGAGCGCCAGCGGGCGCTTCGATGTCCAGGTCCCCGCCCCGAGCGGCACCCTGGCGGTGCTGTACCGCCTCGCAACGAAGGTCCGCAAGAGCGCGTCTTCGCGCAAGCTCTTTCCCACGGACAGCCTGCCCGAGGCGGTCGGTCTTCCCTAGGCGCCCTACTCGATCCCCAGCTGTCGAGCGTAGGTCGCGCGGTAGGCCTGCTCGGCCCCGAGCACACGCTGCACGTATTCGCGCGTCTGCGGGAACGGGATTTCCTGGACGCTCAGCTGCTTGCCCGAGGCGTTCGCGCGTTCCCGCCAGCGGTCGACGTTCGTCACGCCACCGTTGTACGCGGCGACCGCGAGCATCTCGTCGCCGTCGTAGTGGTCGAGCAGGTAGCGGAGGTAGTAGCTCCCGTACGCGACGTTGACGCTCGGGCTAGCCAGGTCGCTGGCGGTGAAGCTGACGCCGCCCGAGAGGTGCGCCAGGTAGTACGCGGTCGACGGGAGGATCTGCATCAGGCCCTGCGCTCCCGCGGGGGACGGGCGCGGGTCGAACTTCGTCTCCGCGTAGATCACAGCGGCGATCAAGGCCGGATCGAGCCGCTTCTCGGCGGCCTGTTCGCGGATGATGCTCGCGTCGTTCAGCGGCAGGGCGAGGTCGCGACTGGCCCCATGCAGCATCGAGGCGATCACCGCCACGAGCAAGCCCGCGACGAGCACCGTCGCGAGTGTGCCCACGATACGCCGCGTCATCGCCCTAGCTTGTCAAGAATCGCCGACAGCTCGCGCTGGAGGTCCTCTTCGCTGCCGTCGTTGCGCACCACGTAGGTCGCGCGTCCCGCCTTCTGCTCTTGGGAGAGCTGGCGCTCGGTGCGCTCGTCTTCGAGCTCGTGCCCGCGCGCGGCCGCGCGCGCACGGCGCAGCGACTCATCGGCGATCACCGCGATCGTCGCGTCGTACAACTGATCCAGACCGGCCTCGAACAGCAGCGGCACCTCCACGACCGCCGCACGCGGCGGGGGCCGCTGCGCGCGCACTCGCTCGAGCCAGCCGGCGACACGGGCGCCGACCAGCGGCCACACAAGCCCCTCGAGCCACGCGCGGTCCTCGGCGTTCGCGAACGCACGTCGCGCGAGCGCCGCGCGATCGACCGCCCGCTCCGGGGCGACCTCCGCGCCGAAGCGCGCGGTCACCGCCTCGCGCAGCTGCTCGCCTTCATACAGCTCGTGCACGACCTGGTCGCTCGAGAGCACCTCGGCGCCGAGCCGCCGCAGCGCCTCCAGGGCAGTCGACTTTCCCGCCCCCATGCCGCCCGTCAAGCCCACGAACGGCACCGCGCGCTGGACCTGCCCCGCGGCGCTCAGCTTGTGTCAGTCCTGCCGCGCGGGCTCGCCGCCCGGCGCGTCCTGCGCCGTGGCGTCCGGCGCATCGCCGTCAGCCGGCGCGACCACCTCGCCGTCGGCCTGCTCGCCAGCGGGCCCCCGCGCCGTCTCGGTCGCCAGCGCCTCGCTTGCAGCGGGTGCCTGGACCTCTGGCGCGTCTGCGGGCTGCGGCGCCTCCTCAGCTGCCGGCGCCGCGTCAGCCTCGGGCGCCTCTACAGCCTCCGTTGCGACCTCGGGCGCCGCAGCGTCAGCCTCGGGCGCCACGGCTTCCGCCTCGGGCGCGGCAGCGTCAGCCTCGGGCGCCACGGCTTCCGCCTCGGGCGCGGCAGCGTCAGCCTCGGGCGCCACGGCTTCCGCCTCGGGCGCCGCAGCGTCAGCCTCGGCGTCAGCCGCGCCGTCCTGTGCCTGGGCCGGAGCGGCGGCCTCGGGCTGGCCCGCGCGCGCGACCGGCAGGATCTGGTCCTCGACGCGCTTGGCCGACAGCGACAGGCGCCGGCGCTCGGAGTCGATCTCCAAGATCTTCACCCGGATCTCATCGCCAGGATGGACGATCTCGCGTGGGCTCTCGACATGATGGGGCGCGAGCTCGGAGATATGGACCAGGCCCTCGACGCCGTCGAGGATCTCCACGAACGCGCCGAACGTGACGACCTTCGTGACCTTGCCCGCGAGCTCGTCGCCGACGTTGTACGTGTCGACGATCCGCTGCCAGGGATCCTCCTGGGTCTGCTTCAGGCCAAGGGAGATGCGCTGACGCTCGCGGTCGATGTCGAGCACCTTGACCTTGACCGTGTCTCCGATCGCGAGGATCTCGCTCGGGTGGTTGACGTGCGACCACGAAAGCTCGGAGATGTGGATCAGCCCGTCGATGCCGTCGAGGTCCACGAACGCGCCAAAGTCGACGATGTTGGAGATCTGACCTTCCACGACGAGGCCCGGCTGCAGGCGGTCGAGGATCTGCTGGCGCACCTCCTTGCGCTCCTCCTCGAGCACCGCGCGGCGCGAGAGCACGACGTTGTTGCGCGAGCGGTTCAGCTCGATCACCTTGGTCTCGATCTTCGTGCCCATGTACTCGTCGAGGTTGGGCACGCGGCGGATGTCGACCAGCGAGGCGGGCAGGAAGCCGCGCACCCCGAGGTCGATGATCAGGCCGCCCTTGACGACCTCGATCACCGTGCCCTCGACCGGCTCGCCGGACTCGGCCGCCGTTTCTATCCGCCGCCACGCTTTCTCGAAGCGCGCGCGCTTCTTGGACATGATCAGGCGGCCGTCCTGGTCCTCCTTGGTGAGGACGATCGCGTCGACCTCCTCGCCCAGGTGCACCTCCTCGTGAGGATCGACGGCCTTGCGGATCGACAGCTCGTTGGCCGGGATCACGCCCTCGGACTTGTAGCCGATGTCGACCAGCACCTCGTCCTTGTCGATCCGCACGACGTGCCCGGTGACGACCTCGCCCTCCTCGATCGGGCGGAAGGTCGCGTCGTAGTTGGGCACGATCTGCCCATCGATTTCAAGCAACAGCCCGTTGGACCCGTCCACAACGTGGGCCTGAGCGTTCTCTACCACTGTATGCACCGGCCGAAGCGTAGCGCAGCCGTATCATTGCGGCCATATGCCCGTGCGCGCGACCAAGCGGGGGGAGCAACGTACCCGCCTGGAGCGCGACTGCGATGTGCTCGTCTGCGGCGCGAGCTTCGCCGGGCTCGCGGTCGCCCGCGAACTCGCCGGTTCGGGCGCGCGGGTGCTCGTGATCGACCGCTACGAGCTCGGCGAGCGCCAGACCTCGGCGTGCGCGATGCCCACCGTGTGGATGCAGGCGCTCGAGCTGATGGACTCCTGGCGCCAGAGCTTTTCCGAGATGGTCGTCCACACGCCCTATCGCAGCGCGCGCTGGTCGCTGCCGTGGTCGTTTTCGACGTTCGACTACGCGGAGCTGTGCGCGCTGCTGTGGGCGCAGGCGGAGTGCCCGGAGCTCGAGTTCGAGACGGCCACCGTCACCGCCCGCGACGGCGCCACTGTGCATACCGACCGCGGCGCGCTGCGCGCGCCGCTGCTCGTCGACGCGCTCGGCTGGAGGCGCGTCCTGTCCAACGGGGACACGATCCAGCCGCCGCACGCGCGTCTGTCACGCGGCCTCGAGGTGCACCCCGCCGGCGAAGGCGAGCAGATGGAGCTGTGGATCGACCACCGCTACATCCGCGCCGGCTACGGCTGGAGCTTTCCCGCACGCGATGAGCTGCGGGTCGGCATCGGCTCCTTTTGGCCGAGCCACCACGTCAAGGAGCCGACCGTGCGGCTCGCGCGCGAGCTGCGGCTGGAGCCCGACGGCTATCAGGGCAACTGGATTCCCCACGAGCTGCGCCCCGCGGTCGAGGACGGCGTGTTCTTCGTCGGCGACTCGGCCGGGCACTGCCTGCCGCTCACCGCCGAGGGCATCCGCACCGCCCTGTACTTCGGCCTGGCGTGTGGGCGCGAGCTGCGCGCGGTGCTCGACGGACGGCGCACGCGCGAGCAGGCGCTAGCCCGCTACGGCGCGTTCTCCGCGGCGCACGAGCGCAAATACCGCTGGATGCTGAACTCCCAGCGCGCCGCCGGCCAGCTCACGCCCAGCCGCGCCATGACCGCCGTGGTGCGCGCCTTCGAGAGCCGGCGGCTGTGCTCGTGGGTGTTCGAGCACTACCTCGCGATCGCGCCGCCGGCGTTCGTCGGCGGGCGCGCCGGCGCGCCCGCGCAGGGGCGGCTGGCGGTGGGCATCGCATCCGCCTGACAAGATTGCTCGACGAGCGTGTGTGTGACGCCGCCGTCGCAGTAAGTCGCCGACGGCGAGGTCGGCTTGCGCGCAAGCACACGCGATGCTGCTCTCCCAGGGCGCCGTCGCGCGATCGAGATGAAGCGCTCGGCCAACAACCGAAGCACGGACCCAGCGGTGCCCGCTATTCCGGCGGCGGCCAAAGCGCGCCCCTCCTGAGCGCAAGCGAGCACCGCATCGACCGATGCCCACCGCCGGCGCCGTCACCAGCGCATGGTTTGCGCACGGAGCGGTTTTCGCCGCCGAGCTTCGCGATCTCCGCGCCGGCGGGATCTGGCGTCGCCTGCGTGCTCCGGCCCGACGCGATCCCAGCGCCTACTCCCCTCCTCCCCACGCTCCCGGCGAGATCTCCAGGTAGCACATGTCGATGCGCAGGAGGTCCATCGCATACTCGAACAGCCAGCGGCCGAGCCCGTAGCGACCGGCGAGCGCGCGCTCGGCCGCGGGCTCCCCGGCGCGCTCGAGGACGCGAGCGCTGCCCTCGAGCGGTGCGCCCAGCGGTCGCCCGCGCACGGTGCAGGGCGCGATCAGCACGCGCGAGTCGGCCCGCAGGCGCTTGCACTTGCCGGCCGTGCGCTCCGAGCGGACGTACAGCAGCCCGCCCGCCTCGGCCGCCCACACCGGTGTGGGCACGGGCGTGCCGCTGCGGCGAAAGCTGACGAGGAGCGTGCGCTTGTGGGCGACGATCTCAGCGAGCGCGCCGGTGCGGGGAGCCTCGGCGATCTCACGCATCCCGGGCGGCGCGCCCCGAGCGGCCAGGCGCGCGAAGGGCAGCGCGCCGGGCAGCCGTCTATCGGGCAGCGGGCGGGCGGACGGGCGTGCAAGCGAGTCGCGGGCGTCTTTCATATGTCCTCCAAGACAGCGGCCAACCGCCGCACGCCCTCGGCGATCGCCGGCTCGGAGACGTTGGCGTACCCGAGCACGAGCGCGTCGGTCTGCGTGCGCGGCTCGACCTGGTGGTCTGAGAGCGGGTACACCCCCACTCCCCGCTCGGCGGCCGCCGCGCGCAGCCGTTGCGCCTCGACTTGACGCGGCAGGCGCACGAGCGCGTGCAGGCCGGCCGAGATGCCTCCCACCCGCGCTTCCGGCAGCTCGCGCGCCAGCGCGCCCAGCAGCGCGTCGCGGCGTCCGCGGTTGCGCTTGCGGGCCTTGCGCAGCTGGCGATCGTAGTCGGCGCTCTCCAGCAGGCGCGCGAGCGCGAGCTGCTCGAGCGTGGCCGAGCCGAGGTCGTCGAGCACCTTGGCCCGAATCACGTCCGCGAGCAGCTCGGCGGGCAGCACGAGCCACGCCAGGCGCAGCGCCGGGGCGAGCGTCTTGGAGACGGTGCCCATGTACACGATGCGCTCCGGCGCGAGGCCCTGCAGCGCACCGAGCGGCGCGCGATCGTAGCGGTACTCGGCGTCGTAGTCGTCCTCGATCACGATGCCTCCGCTTCGCGCCCAGGCGATCAGCGCGCCGCGGCGGGCTGGCGAGAGCGCCACGCCGGTCGGGAACTGGTGGGCGGGCGTGCTCAGCACGACGGGCGCCCGCAGCGCGTGCACGTCGAGTCCCTGCTCGTCGACGCCCACGCCGTGGAGCCGCAGGCCGGCGTAGGCGAGCACGGCGCGATGCGGCGCAAGGCCGGGATCCTCCACGTCGATCGCGCCCACGCCGCGGGCGGCGAGCGCCCGGCCGAGCAGCGCGAGGCCCTGGGTCGCCCCGGCGCACACGACGATCGAGTCGGGCTCGGCGACGACGCCGCGCACGCGCCGCAGGTACGCGGCGAGCTGGCGGCGCAGCTCCGGCGCGCCGCGAGCGTCGGGGTAGGCGAAGGCGCCGGCAGGCGCCGTGCGCAGCACCTCACGCAGCGCCCGTGACCACAGCGCGCGGGGAAAGGAGGCGAGGTCGGGCGTGCCCGGGAAGAAGTCGAAGGGCAGCGCGCGCGGGGCCCGCGGCGCGGGCGAGGCCGAGATCGTGGCGGCCGCGCCCCCCACGTAGGTCCCCCCGCCCCGGCGCGCGAACAGGTAGCCCTCGGCGAGCAGCTGCGCATAGGCGTCGACGATGAGCCTGCGCGAGACGCCGAGGTCACCCGCCAGCGAGCGCGAGGAGGGAAGCCGCGCGCCCGAGGCCAGGGTGCCGTCGCGCACGAGCCCGCGCAGGCGGTCCTCGAGCTGCGACCGCCGGCGCCCGCCGCGCAGCTCGACCAGCAGCTCTGGCCCATAACTGGTACCCGTTTTTGTCATCGAACTGGCCACGTTCTGGGAACCGCCCTGAGCTAGGGTAACGACCGTGTCAAGCCGTGCGAGCGGGCCGTCCGCGGCCCGCTGTGCACCGCGTCCGCAACTCCGGAGGCATCGTGGTGACCAGGATCGAAGTCGCGACCCGGCGCAAAGCCGAAGCCCTCGTGCGGCCCATGGACGCCGCGGGCTTCAGCGAGGGCATGGTGTGCACGATGCCCGATCCCGAGGCCGGGCAACCCACGAACGGCTCGCGGGCGACGAGCACCGGTGGCGCATGAAGGTGTTCGTCGCGGGAGCGACCGGGGCGATCGGGCGACCGCTCGTGCGCATGCTCGTAGCCGATGGGCATGAGGTGGTCGGCATGACGCGCACTGCGGCCAAGGCGCACGCGCTGCGCGAGGTGGGCGCCGAGCCGGTGGTGTGCGACGCGCTCGACGCGCGCACCGTCGCTGACGCGATCGCGCGGGCGCAGCCGCAGGCGTTGATCCATCAGCTGACGGCCATCCCGGCGCGCCTGGACCCGCGCAGGATCGTGCGCGACTTCGCGCTCACCGACCGCCTGCGGACGGAGGGCACGCGGATCTTGCTCGACGCGGCGCGGGCCGCCGGGGTGCAGCGCATACTCGCCCAGAGCATCGCCTTCATCTACGAGCCCGGCCCGCCGGGCACCGTCCACGTCGAGAGCGACCGGCTGCACACCCGGCCGCCGAAGCAGTTCGCGCGTACGGTGAGCGCGGCGATCGAGCTCGAGCGCCAGGTGCGGGAGGCGGGCGGCCAAGTGCTGCGCTACGGCTACTTCTACGGTCCAGGCAGCTCGATCTCGCGGACAGGCGCGATCGGTACCGACGTCGCGCGCCGGCGCCTGCCGGTCGTGGGCGGCGGCACGGGCGTTTGGTCGCTGATCCACGTCGACGACGCCGCGTGCGCGACCGTCGCCGCGCTCGCGCGCGAGGCCACCGGCGCGTACAACATCGTCGACGACGCTCCCGCGCCGGTCGCCGAGTGGGTGCCGGGGCTCGCCGCCGCGCTCGGCGCACCGCGGCCGCTGCGAGTGCCGGCGTGGCTCGCGCGCCCGCTCGCAGGCAGCTACGGCGTGATGACGATGACGCGCGCGCAGGGCGCGTCGAACTCGCTCGCGAAGCGAGAGCTCGGCTGGCAGCCGCGCTACCCCTCCTGGCGCGAGGGCTTCGCGCGCGGGCTCGGGTAGCGGCTGCTCACGGCCGCGGCCGCATTGCACGGCGCCGGAGCCATACGCCGGGCTCGTGCGGGCGCCTCGACCGGACGCGCTGTGGCCGGCGCTCAACCGCGCGCATCACCGCCGCACGACCAGCACGACCCCGACGACGAGCAGCACGAGCCCCACGATGCGGGAGGCGTCGATGTGCACCTTGGCGATCCCGAACAGCCCGAAGCGGTCGATCGCGACCGAGATCGCGAGCTGGCCCGTGATCACCACCGCCGTCAGCCCGCTCGCACCGAGCGTGCGCACCGCGACCAGCGCCACGGTCACGTACACCGCCCCGAGCAGCCCGCCGACGAGCGCCCACCACGGCAGCTCGCGAACCTGCCCGAGGCTGCCGAGCCCGCCGTGCACGAACGCCGCTATCAGCAGCAGCAGGGCGGTGCCCACGAGGAACGAGAAGGTCGCCGCCTGCAGGCTGCCGACGCTCCTGCCCAGGCGCGAGTTGATCGGCGCCTGCATCCCCACCAGGCAGCCCGCGCCGACCCCGACGAGCACCGCGAGCCCGCGGCTCATGCGGACGCAGGGGTCACTTCGCCTCGAGCCATGTCCGCCCGACGCCGAGGTCGATCGCGAGCGGCGGCTCCCAGCTCCACACGCCGCACATCTCGCGCTCGATCAGCTCGCGGGCCGCGTCGGTCTCCTCGGGCGGCCCTTCGAACAACAGCTCGTCGTGGATCGTCAGCAGCAGGCGCGTGCACAGCCCGGAGCGCTCGAGCGCCGCGTGGCAGCGGACCATCGCGAGCTTGATGACGTCTGCGGCCGTGCCCTGGATGACGGTGTTCACGGCCAGGCGCTCACCGAGCGTGCGCACCTGGTAGTTGCGTGCGCGCAGCTCCGGGATCTGTCGCCGCCGGCCCCACAGCGTCGTCACGTAGCCCTGCTCCTTGGCGCGCTCGATCGTCGCGCCCATGAACTCGGCCACGCGCGGGAAGCGCTCGAGGTAGGCGTCGATGAACTCCCTGGCCTGCTCGCGCGCGATGTTCAGACGGTCGGCGAGCCCGAAATCAGACAGGCCGTAGACGATCCCGTAGTTGATCATCTTCGCCTTCGAGCGCATCCCCGGGTCGATCTGATCCGGCTGCACGCCGAACACCCGTGAGGCGGTCGCCGTGTGCACGTCCTCGCCGCGCTCGAAGATCTCCATCAGCGCAGGCTCGCCGGCGGCGTGCGCGAGCACCCGCAGCTCGATCTGCGAGTAGTCCGCGGAGATCAGCACGTTGGCGTCCGCGGCCTCGAAGCAGCCGCGGATCTCGCGCCCCAGCGGCGTGCGGATCGGGACGTTCTGCATGTTCGGGTTGGTGCTCGAGAGGCGACCGGTCTGGGCGACCGCCTGCAGGAAGGTCGTGTGGATGCGCGAGCGCTCGTCGACCAGCTCGGGCAGCACGTCCAGGTAGGTCTTGATCAGCGTCGAGAGCTCGCGCCAACGCTCGATCTTGGGGATGATCTCGTGCTCTGAGCGGATCGCCTGGAGCACGCGCGCGTCCGTCGAGAAGCCGGTCTTGCCGCGGCGCTTGCGCGAGAGGCCGAGCTTGCCGAACAGGATCTCGCCGAGCTGCTGCGGCGATGCGATGACGAACTCCTCTTCGGCGAGCAGGAAGATGTCCTCTTCAAGGCCCGCGATCTCCTCCCGCACGCGCGCCGTGATCGCGGCCAGACGCTCGAGGTCCAGGCGCACGCCGAGCAGCTCCATCTCGCGCAGGACGGCCACGAGCGGCAGCTCGATGTCGTGCATCACCCCGTCCAGGCCGCGCTCTGCGATCTGCTCGCGCTGCCAGTCGGCGAGCACGCCCAGCATCACCGCCTCGGCGGCGAGCGGGTCCTCGAGGTCGCTGGAGAGTCCGCGCTCCTCGCACAGCTCGTCCAGCGGGTAGCCGCGCCTGGCGGGCTCGAGCAGGTAGGCGCCGAGCAGCGTGTCGTGGACGAGGTTCACGGGCACCAGGCGCAGGGCCTTGGCGTCGTGGGCGATGACCGCACGCTGCGCGCACGCCGCGACCACCTCCTCGGGGCCCTCGCAGTCGCCGATCAGCGCCTCGCCCTCGGCCGCCGCCGCGAAGCGCCATGGCGCCCCCTCCGCGAACAGCGCGCCTTCCGGGGGCTGGACCGCGCGTGCGACCACGCACAGCTCACCGTCCTGCGGGGGCGACGCGGCGCCGAGGCCGGCGATCTCCGCCGGCGCGCCCGCACGCACCCGCGCCGTGAGCCTGACCTCGCTCGCCGGCGCCGGCGCGGCGAGCTCGGCGTCGCCGAGCGCCTCCTCCAGGCGCCGCAGCGGGTCGCGCAGCTCATACTCGCGAAAGACCTCGCGCAGGCGCGAGCGATCGGGCTCGCCGGCGGCCTCGGCGGCGATATCGAAATCGACCTCCACGTCGCGGCGCACGGTCGCCAGCCGCTTTGACACACGGGCGTCCTGCGCGTGCTCGAGCAGGTTCTGTTTGCGCTTGGCGCCTTTGATGTCGTCGACGTGCGCGAGCACCTCCTCGAGCGAGCCGAAGCTCCGCAACAGCTCGCTGGCGGTCTTGTCGCCGATCCCCGGCACGCCGGGGATGTTGTCGGAGGTGTCGCCCTTCAGGCCGTAGAAGTCGGGGATCAGCTCGGGCGGGATGCCGTAGCGGTCGATCACCGCCTGGCGGTCGTAGATCTTCGTCTCGGTGATCCCGCGCGCGGTCGCCATCACGCGCACGTGGCCGTCGGGGTCGATCAGCTGGAAGACGTCACGATCGCCGGTCACGATCATCACCCGCACCGGCGGCTGTGCGTGCAGCGCCTGCTCGGCCAGCGAGGCGATCACGTCGTCCGCCTCGTAGCCCTCGACCTTCACGTTGCGGTAGCCAAACGCCTCTACCAGCGGTTCCATCGCAGGCCACTGCTGCTTGAGCAGGTCCGGGCGCGAACGCCGCTGCGCCTTGTAGTCCGCGAACATCTCCGTGCGGCCCGACGTGCCGGCGTCCCACGCGACGAGCGTCGGAGACACGCCGTAGTCTGTGACGATCTTCACGAGCATCGACGCAAACCCGAAGATCGCGTTGGTGGGCACGCCGGTGGAGGTCGCGATCGACTCGGGCAGGGCGAAGAAGGCGCGGTAGACGAGGCTCGGGCCATCCAGCAGGAACAGGCTGCGGGGGTTCGGCTGCGACACCGCGGCGGCTCGTTCGGCGCCCCGGGCGGTCTTCGCGGAGCTCGCGCCGGGGGCTGCCGTGGTCTGCGTGCTCACGACCGAGCACTCTACGAGCAGGACCGCGCGCACGCCCGGCCGACGCGCGAACCGCAAGCGGCCGGGGCCGCGCGGCGCGCGCTCGCGCGGCGCGCGCACGCCCGGCGCGCGAACCGGAGCGCCTGCCGCAAGCGCGGAGCGCCTAACATCCTCTCCCGCAAGACGACCGAGGGAGACTCACCGGTGAGCGCGATCCCAAGCGCCCAATATCGACTCACGATCCGCGTCAAGCTCGACGACGCCCACGGCATGCTCGGACACGTCACCTCCGCGATCGGCGACGCCGGCGGGATCGTCGGCGCGATCGATCTGGTGGAGGTCGACGGCAGCCACAGCCTGCGCGACATCGTCGTCGACGGCACCGGCAAGGAGCACTGGGAGCTGATCGTCGCGGCGATCGAGCAGATCGACGGCGCCGAGGTGATCGATACGACCGACCGCACGTTCCTGCTGCACCTCGGGGGCAAGATCGAACAGGCCAACAGGCATCCGCTGAAGACGCGCGATGACCTCTCGATGGTGTACACGCCGGGCGTCGCGCGCGTGTGCCTGGCGATCGCCGATGACGAAGACCGCGCGTTCCAGTACACGATCAAGCGCAACACCGTCGCGGTCGTCTCGGACGGCACCGCGGTGCTCGGGCTCGGCGACATCGGCCCGCGCGCGGCGATGCCCGTGATGGAGGGCAAGTGCTGCCTGTTCAAGGAGTTCGCCGGCGTCGACGCGTTCCCGATCTGCCTGGACAGCACCGACCCGGAGGAGATCGTGCGCGCGGTCAAGCTGATCGCGCCGGGACTCGGCGGCATCAACCTCGAGGACATCTCAGCGCCGCGCTGCTTTCAGATCGAGGAGCGCCTGAAGCAGGAGCTCGACATCCCCGTCTTCCACGACGACCAGCACGGCACCGCGGTGGTCGTGATGGCGGCGCTGCTGAACTCCGTCAAGCTCACCGGCAGGCGTCTCGAGGATCTGCGGGTGCTGATCATCGGGCTGGGGGCCGCCGGGATCGCGGTGACCAAGATCCTGCTCGAGGCCGGCGCGCGTCAGATCGTCGGCGCGGACTCGCGCGGCGTCCTGCACATGCGGCGCGAGGACTACCTGGACGGCTCGATGAACGCGGCCAAGCGCTGGTTCGCGCAGGTATCCAACCCGGAGGGCCGCACGGGCGCGCCTGCGGACGTGATCGACGGCGCGGACCTGCTGATCGGTCTCTCGGGAGCGCGGGCGCTGCCCCCGCGGGCGCTCGCGCGCATGAACGACGACGCGATGGTCTTCGCGATGGCCAACCCCAACCCCGAGGTCAGGCCCGAGGAGGCCGAGCCGTACGTGCGGATCATGGCCACCGGACGCTCGGACTACCCCAACCAGATCAACAACGTGCTGTGCTTCCCCGGCATCTTCCGCGGCGCCCTGGACGTGCGCGCACCGACGATCACCGAGGAGATGAAGATGGCCGCGGCGCACGCGATCGCGGCGATCGTCACCGACGAGGAGCTCCGCGAGGACTACATCATCCCGTCGGTCTTCAACCGCGAAGTCGCCCCCGCGGTCGCCGCGGCCGTGGCCGAGCAGGCGCGTGCCGCCGGGATCGCGCTCGCCGGCAAGGAGGTCGGCTTCGCGCCCAGCGACGCCGTGGCCGCCGGCTCGGCCGCCGCGCAGGTCCTCGACGGACGCGTGTGAGGAGCGCAAGCGCTGCGCGTGACCATCACTGGCGCGACGGGCCTGATCGGCCGTTCGCTGCTGGCGGCGCTGGGGGAGCGCGAGGCGCAGGTCACGGTGCTCACGCGCGACCCTGCACGGACGCGCGCGCTGGCCGGTCTGCCTGAGCTCGGCGGGCTGCAGATGGTTTGCTGGCAGCCGCTGGCCGAGCCGGCGCCCGCGCACGCGCTCGCCGGGCGCGACGCCGTGGTGCACCTGGCCGGCGAGCCGGTCGCCCAGCGCTGGAGCGCGCGCGCCAGGCGCGCGATCCGCGACAGCCGCGTGCTCGGCACCTCCAATCTGCGCGCTGGCCTCGCCGGGGCGCAGCCGCGTCCGCAAGTGCTGATCAGCGCCTCGGCGATCGGCTACTACGGCCGGCACGGCGAAGAGCCGCTCGACGAGGAGACTCCGCCGGGGGGCGACTTCCTGGCGAAGGTTTGCACGGAATGGGAGGCCGCGGCCGCGGGCGCGCGCGAGCTGGGCATGCGCGTCGTGCAGGTCCGCAACGGGATCGTGCTCGATCGTGGCGGCGGCGCGCTCGCGAAGATGCTCACGCCCTTCAGGCTCGGCCTCGGGGGCCCCGTCGCCGGCGGTCGCCAGTACATGTCATGGATCCATGTGCGCGACGTCGTCGGGATGACGCTCGCGGCGCTCGAGGACGAACGCTGGAGCGGCCCCGTCAACGCGACCGCGCCCGATCCGGTCACCAACCGCGAGTTCTCGAAGGTGCTCGGCAGGGTGCTCGGGCGCCCGTCGCTGATACCCGTGCCGGGGCTCGCGCTGCGCGCACGTTACGGCGCGATGGCCGAGATCATCACCAGCGGCGCGCGCGCGCTGCCCGTCAAGGCGCTCGTGCACGGCTACCAGTTCGCCCACCCGCAGCTCGAGCAGGCGCTGCGCTCGGCGCTCGCCTAGCGGCGCTCAGGCGCGCACGGGGACGCTGTCGGCGCGCGGCGCCGGACGGTTCTCGGTCTCGATGATCACGCGGCAGGGGCGCTTGCTCAGCAGGTAGGCCGCGGTCGGCCCGATGCGCTGCTCGCCCGCGGGCGCGTGGATCGTCGACCAGTAGATCACGTCGCAGCCGACGCGTTCGGCTTCCTCGACGAGCGCCGCTCCGGGGTTGCGCGTGCGGATCAGCCCGGTATGGATCTTGATGCCCGCGCGGCGCGCCTGGATGCGGGCGCTCTCGAGCACCGAGCGCCCCTGCGCCTCCTCCTCCTCGAGGCCCGCCTCCAGCGAGAGCTGGCTCGGCACCGGCAGCACGTAGATCGCGTACACGACGCCATCGTGGCCGATCAGCTTCGCGGCGCTCGCGAGCGCCGAGGCGCTCACGTCATCGCCGAAGATCGGCACGAGCGCGGTCTTGTAGTCGAGCTCGTCGAAGTCCGCCGGGCGCGCCGCGCGTTCGATCTTGTAGTGCTTCTTCGGGTCAAGGCCCTGGCGTTTGCGGTACAGGAAGTAGCCGCCTATGCCGAGGATCATCCAGGGGATGCCGACGATCCGCGCCTCTGTGTGCAGGACGGTCACCGCGACCCATGCGCCGGCGGTGCCGATGCCGCCGACGACCGCCGCCATCGGGATCAGATACCCGCGGATCCGCACCCCCCCGGGGGTCATGTACGGGCGCTCGCGGTCGGGGTCTTTGACGCGCAGCGCGACGATCGCGACGTGCGCGGTCGTGAACGACAGCATCGCCCCGAACGAGTACAGGTTGCCCAGCACTTCGGTGTTCCCGTACAGGATCAGCACGCCCGCGAGCGCCGAGAAGAAGATGAGCGTGAACCACGGCGTGCGGTAGCGCGAGTGCAGCTGCGAGAACAGGCTCGGCAGCTGGCGGTGCTCGGCCAGCGACCACGACAGGCGCGAGATCCCGATCATGCCGGCGTTGGTCGCGATGAACAAGATCGTCGCCGCGAGCAGGCCGACGTAGTACTTGGCGACCGTCAGCACGGTGCCGTGCAGGCCGAGGTGTTCGATCACGCCGAGGATCGGGTCGTTTTCGAAGAAGTGTCCGAGCGCGGTTGCGTAGCCGGGCTTGGAGAAGCTCTGTTTGAGCTCCGCGCTGTAGCCGACGCCGTGGTGGACGATCGGCAGCGCCGACAGGGCCACGACCGAGATCCCCGCGTAGATCCCGAGCACCGCGAGCACCACCAGGTTGACCGCCTTGGGCACCTGAGTGCCCGGGTCTCGCGACTCCTCGGCCATGTTCGCGACCGTCTCGATCCCCGTGTACGCGAGCATCGCCAGCGACAGCGCGAAGATCAGTTCGCGCCAGGTGGGGACCGTGCCGAGATGCACCTGGTGCACGAGCAGCGACGGGTTGAGCACGAGGAACACGCCGACGCACACGAGCAGCGTCTGCGTGCTCAGATCGAGCAGCGCGAGGACGAGGTTGAGCTTCGCCGACTCGCCCAGCCCGCGGATGTTCAGGGCGGCGAGCAGGCCGACGACGACCAGGCCGCCGAAGATGTCATCCGGGTTGTGCTTGAGCGCATGCAGGCCCGGGAACGCGCTCAGGTAGTGGGGAACGAAGAACGCGGAGATCGCGATCGTGAGGATGTAGTCGAGGCTCAGCGCCCAGCCGGCGAAGAACGAGACGACGTCGTTGAAGGCGTGGCGCGCGAACGAGGACGAGCCGCCTGCTTCCGGGAACATCGAGGCGCCCTCGGCGTACGTTTTGGCCGTCAGCGCGAACAGCCCGCCGGCGAACAAGAACACCAGCGGCGTCAGCCCGAGCGCGTGCGCGGCGACCAGGCCGAGCGCGTAGTAGATCGATGAGCCGACGTTGCCGTAGGCGGTCGCGAACATGCCCGAGACGCCGACCGACCGCCGCAATCCGTGCTCTGACAGGCGTGCCATCGGCCCGTGAGGCTATCGCTGCCACACGCCGTGCAACATCCCATGCACAGCAGCCGCGAAAGCAGGAGCGAGCCGTATGATCCCGACGAGCCCGGCGGGAATCCGGCTCCACGTCGTCCCGGCTCGCAACCGACCCACCGTCATCGGCCACGAACAGATCGACAGCTCCCAATGGAAACGGCGCGACGCGAAAACTACGATTCGGGCGAGGACTTCGTCCTCGAATACGGCGAGCTTCGCTTCACCTTCAACGAGGACGACTTCGCCGAGCGCTGCGAGCAGGCGGCGCTGAAGCTCGGCTTCGTCGGCGGGCCCCTCGGCGAGGAGGAGCTCGAAGACCTGGTCAACCTCGCGGTCAACGGCGAGATCATCGACCCCGCGTCGGGTCTGGGCGAACACGTCAACGACTGCTGGCCCGAGCTCATCGGCCCGGCAGAGCGTTCGCTCGTGCACTGGCTGCGCCGCCTGGTCTTTCGCGGCGCGTGGCTCGACCAGCGCGTCAAGGAGGGCGAGCTCGGCGTCAGCTTCGACGAGCGCTCGGGCAGCTTCTGCTACGTGCAGCCCACCGAACCGGGATCGACGCGGGCGGGCGAGCCGATCGAGCTCGCCCCGGAGCCGTCCTGGAACCGCGTGGCCTACCGGCGCTAGCCGTCTGTCGAAGGCTGCGTGTCAGCTCGCCGCTTCGACGGCCGCGAGTCGTGCCTTGGTGATCGCCGCGGCGCCGTCCTCGCCGACGAGCAGCTCGGGGCGCAGGGTGCCGCTATGGGCGAGGTCGAGGATCGGCTGGCGGCCTGTCGAGGTCAGCGCGGCATCGAGCGCGATCACGCTCGTCTCGCCGCCGAGTGGACGCTCGGCGAGCGCGACCACCGTCAGCGAGCCAGCATCGCGCAGGTTGCGCGCGGCGGCGAGCGCCTTGCGCGCCGCCTGCGGGTGCAGCCCGTCGAGGCTGTCGATCGCGACCAGCGCGTCGCCGCCGCGCGCGGCCACGCGCTTGGCCGCGTCGATCGCGCGCTCGACAGCCTGATCCTGGAGCTCGGCGGACGCGGCGAAGCTGAGCGCGGCGACCGGCGCGACCGGCCCCTCGCGCCATTGCGCGATCTCCTCCGGCCGGGCACCGGCGAGCACGAGGCTCAGCTCGAGCCCCTCACGGCCGTCCACCGCTTCGAGCAGGCGGCGCAGGGTCTCGGTCTTGCCCGCACGCCCGGGACCGACGATCACCGCGCGCGAGCCGCGTCCGAGCGGGATCAGCCACTCGATCGCCTCGAGCGTCGGGTCCTGCGAGCCGAGCGCGAGACGCTCGCGCGGCCAGTCGACTGCGAGCTCGTCGTAGCGGCCGCCATCCGAGACGGCGTCCGCGGAGGCCCCGTTGATCGTGTCGATGCGAACGAGCGAGGGGTAGCGCTCGGAGCGCCGCGGCGTGCGCACCGGGCCGGTCACCCGGTCGCCGGAGACCAGCTCGCAGCGGCGCACCTGTGCGGCCGAGATGTACACGTCCTCGTCGGACGGCTCCGGGGGATCGACGCGCAGGAACGCCGAGCCGTTGCCCAGCACCTCGACGATCCCCGCGGCGATGCGTGCAGGCTCGCGCTCGACCTCGGCCTGGCCGTTCGCACGGGCATCCGCGGGCGCGGGCTCATCCTCGTGGGCGCTGTCCGCGGAGGCCTCCTCGCGCGCGCGGCGCGCACGCGGGAGCCGGCGCCTGCGCGGGCGCGGACCGCCGGCCGCGCGCGACGAGGCGCGCTCGTAGGCGCCGGCGCCGGCATCAGCGTCCGCGGCGGCGCCGGCGTCCGCGGCGGCGTCAGCGTCCGCGCCGGCGTCAGCGTCCGCGGCGGCGTCAGCGTGTGCGGCGACCTCCCGCCGCTGCGGGCCGGTCTCGTCGAGAATCGCGGCGATCAGGTCGGCCTTGCGCATCCGCCTGAAGCCCTCGAGCCCGACCTGGCCGGCGATCGCGTGCAGGTCGGCCAGCGGACTGGCCTCGAGCTCGGTGCGCTCGAATACTGTCATTGGGTACTCCCCCTTTCGTAGTGGATGGGCGGTCGGCGTCCCGCCGCGTTGGACAGCGGCGGGCACCCATGGACGCCATCAGCCTAGCGCCTCGCGCTCGTAGCGCAGCTCCTCCGCCACACCGAGATCGTCTTGCGGCTCGGATTCGCCGGCGAGCGCGGCGCGCACGGCGAGGAACTCGGCCGCGGCGGCGACGTCGTGCAGGCGGAAGACGTGCGCGCCGTGCTCCACGCCGTGGGCGAGCGCCGCGAGCGTTCCCGGCAGGCGCGCGCGCGGCGGACGCGCGGTGAGCGCGCCGATGAAGTCCTTACGCGAGATCGCCAGCAGCAGCGGGCGTCCGAGCTCGTGCAGGCGTCCGAGCTGCGCGAGCAGCCGGATCGTCTGAGCGGGCGTCTTGGCGAAGTCCGGACCGGGGTCGAAGATCAGCTGCTCGCGCGCGACGCCGCGCGCGAGCGCAACGTCCCCACGCTCGCGCAGGAACGCGAGCACCTCCGCGGTTACGTCACCGTACAGGGCCGGGTCCTGCAGCCGTTCGCGTGGCGCGGCGCGCGTGTGCATCAGCACGAGCGCGGCTCCCGTCTCGGCGCACACGTCCGCGAGCCGCGGATCGCGCAGGCCGCTGACGTCGTTGACGATCCTCGCGCCCGCGTCGATCGCCGCGCGCGCCACGGCCGGCTTGTAGGTGTCGATCGACACCAGCGCGCCCAGCTCGCCGGCGATGCGCCGAACGAGCGGCGCGACCCGCTCGATCTCCTCGGTCGGGTCAAGCGGCGGGCGCCCGGTGGACGCCGACTCGCCGCCGACGTCGACGATGTCCGCGCCCGCCGCGAGCAGCTCGCGCGCGAGCCCGACCTGCGCATCGAGGCTCGCATACAGCCCGCCGTCGCTGAACGAGTCAGGCGAGGCGTTGACGATCCCCATCAGCCACGGGCGCTCGCCGAGCGCGAGCGAGCGCTCGCGTGCGCGCAGCGTGAGGACCGCGGGTGCGCTCACTGCGCCGAAGCGGACGGAACCGGGCCGAGCCCGCGAACACTCTCGGCGTGGGCAGCGACGCCGGCGCGCCGCCCTCCCGGATCGCACGCGCCGGGGGCTCCCTCGTCCGGGCCGGGCGCGATGCCCTCGGCGGCGGCCTCCGCGGCGAAGCGCGCGAGCTCTTGCTCCAGGCGCGCGGGGCTCCAGTCGAGCTCGCGCGCGAGCGCCTCCCCGACGCGCCGGACCGGCTCGCCGCTGAGCTCGCGCGCGGCGAGCAGTCCGAGCCTGGTGCGCCTGAGCAGCACGTCGCCGACGCTGCGCGCCTGCTCGTGGCGGGCGGCGAGCGCCGCCTCGGCGAGCAGGTCTGGCAATCCGGCGAGGATCGGCTGCGCGAGCTCCGGGCGCTCCGCGGCGAGCGCGAGGACCTCGCGCGCGGCATGCCCGTAGCGCGCGGCGAGCGCCCGGTAGGGATCGGGTCCCGTCCAGCCGCGCGCCCCGACGCCCGCCACGCGTGGCAGCTCGTGGGGGTCGACCGGCTGGCCGAGCGGGATCTCGTGGGTGCGGCAGGGCGCGTCGCGGGCGTCGCGCTCGACGATCCGGTCGACGGTCATCTTCGCCATGCGCCGCCAGGTGGTGAGCTTGCCGCCGGTGATCGTGATCATCCCCGAAGAGGTCTCGTACAGCTCGGCCTTGCGCGAGATGTCCACCGACTTCTTCGCATCGCCGGTCGAGATCAGCGGCCGCACCCCGGCGAACGCGCCGGAAAGGCTGGCTGGTGTGAGCTCGCAGGCGAAGAACGCGTTGACCGCCTCGAGCAGGTACTCGACGTCCTCAGCGGATGGCCTGATGTGCGCGAGCGGGCCCTCGTAGTCGTTGTCGGTGGTGCCGATCAGCGTGTGTCCGAGCCACGGCAGCGCGAAGATCGTGCGCCCGCCGCCGGCCGGCACGATCGCGCCGCCGACCAGCGGCAGGCGCTCGCGTCGCAGGATCACGTGCGTGCCGCGGCTCGGGCGGATGCGCGGCAGCTCGGCCTCGTCGTGGAGCTCCTGCGGGCTGAGCTCGTCGGCCCACACGCCGGTCGCGTTTACGACGTTCTCGGCGCGAACCTCAAAGCGCGCGCCGCTCTCGGCGTCGATCGCCTGCACGCCGTGCGCGTGGCCGTCGCGCTCGAGCAGGGCGCTGACCTGCACGCGGTTGGCACAGACCGCGCCGAAGCGCTCGGCCTCGCCGAGCACCGTCAGCACGAGGCGGACGTCGTCGGTCTGGCAGTCGTAGAACAGGTAGCCGCTGGTCGGCTCGCGCGCCGCCAGCGCCGGCAGCAGCTCGACGACCTCTTCGCCGGATATCACGCGGTGGCGCTCCGGGCTCCACGACTCGCCGGCCTGCCAGCGGGCGTCGGGGCGTGCCCCCTCACGGGACGCCCCCGCCGGGGCGCCGTCGTCGACCCGCGCGAGGGCGGCCGCGGCCGGGCGCTCCGCTCGCGAGCGCCGGGCCCGCCTTGCGCGCGGACGCTCGCGCGCCATCACGTCATACAGATTCAGGCCGACGCCCACCAGCCGGTCCGGGCGCGCGCCTTCGAACGCGGGCACGACGAGCGGCAGCGGACGCACGAGGTGCGGCGCCAGCGCGACCAGCAGCTGGCGCTCGAGCAGCGCCTCGCGCACCAGCCCGAGGTCGAAGTTCTGCAGGTAGCGCAGGCCGCCGTGGACGAGCTTGCTCGAGCGGCTGGAGGTCCCGGAGGCGTAGTCGGCGCGCTCGAGCAGCGCGACGCTGTAGCCGCGCGCGGCCGCGTCGAGCGCGACGCCCGCGCCGGTGATGCCGCCGCCGACGACCACCACGTCGAACTCCTCGCCCGACAACGCCGCGAGAGCCTGACCGCGCTCGATCACGAGGCAAGTCTCGCAGAGGCGAGGTCAGATCTGGGCGAGCTCGGCGGTGATCTCGGTGACCGCCGCCTTGGCGTCGCCGAACAGCATCGTCGTCTCGGGCTCGTAGTAGAGCTCGTTTTCGATCCCCGCGAAGCCGGGGTTCATCGAGCGCTTGATCACGATCACCGAATGGCTGTTCGAGACTTCGAGGATCGGCATCCCGTAGATCGGCGAGGAGGGCGTGTTCTTGGCGGCCGGGTTGGTCACGTCGTTGGCGCCGATCACGAGCGAGACGTCCGTGCGGCCGAACTCCTGGTTGGCCTCCTCCATCTCCTCCAGCTGGTCATACGGCACGTCGGCCTCCGCGAGCAGCACGTTCATGTGCCCGGGCATGCGCCCCGCGACCGGATGGATCGCGAAGCCGATTTCGACGCCGCGCGCTTCCAGCGCCTTGGTCAGCTCGCGCACCGCGTGCTGGGCCTGGGCGACGGCCATGCCATAGCCCGGGACGATCATCACGCGGCTGGCGTACGCGAGCTGGATCGCGGCGTCCGCGGCGCTCGTCGAGCGCACCGTGCCCGCGTGCTCGCCCGCGCCTTCCGCGCCCGCGACCGCGCCACCCCCGCCGAAGCCGCCCGCCACGATCGCCGGGATCGAGCGGTTCATCGCGACCGCCATCAGGTTCGTGAGGATCGAGCCCGAGGCGCCGACGATCATGCCGGCGACGATCAGCGCGGGGTTGTTCAGGGCGACCCCGGTGGCGGCCGCGGACAGCCCGGTGAAGGCGTTGAGCATCGAGATCACAACCGGCATGTCCGCACCGCCGATCGGCAGCACGACTGCGTTGCCGAGCAGCGCGGCGCACACGAGCATGGCGATGAAGATCCCCTGCGAGTGATCGCCCTGGGCGATGTACGCGGCGGCGGCGACCGCGAGCACGAGCAGCACCAGATTGACGACCTGCTGGGCGGCGCCGAGCGTGATCGGGCGGCCCGGCAGGATTTCCTGGAGCTTGCCGTAGGCGATGTTCGAGCCCCAGAAGGACACCGAGCCGACGATCGCCGCGAACAGCGAGAAGATCGCGATGTACGTGGCGGTATTCGTGTAGCCGTGGGTCAGGCGGAACTCCGACCAGGAGATCAGGAACACCGCGCCGCCGCCGACGCCGTTGAACAGCGCGACCATCTGCGGCATCGCCGTCATCTTCACCATGCGCGCGGCGGGCACGCCGACGGCCGTGCCCAGCGCGATGCCGAGCGCTATCAGCCCCCAGTTGCCCTCGTTGGGGTTGAGCAGCGTGGCGACGACCGCGATCAGCATGCCCACGGCGGCGATACGCGTGCCGCGGACCGCGGTCGTGGGGCCGGCGAGACCGCGCAGACCCTGGATGAACAGCGCGAAGGCGACGATGTAGAGCACGTCCAGGAAGCTCTGGCTCTGCACGAACGACGTCGCCAGCGGCTGCGCGATCACGGCGCCTTGCCCTCTTTGTCCGCGGCGCCGTGGCGCTCGGCGCCATCGGCGCCCGGCTTGGGCTTGGGCTTGGACTTGAACATCTCGAGCATCCGATCGGTCACGAGGAAGCCGCCGACGATGTTGATCGTGCCGAACATGATCGCGATCACGAGGATCGCCTTGTTGAACGTGCCATTGCCAGCCAGGCCCACGATCAACAGGCCGCCGAGCAGCACGATTCCGTGGATCGCGTTGGTCCCGGACATCAGCGGCGTGTGCAGCGTGTTCGGCACCTTGGAGATCACGACGAAGCCGATGAATCCGGCCAGCACGAGGATCGACAGGTTGGTCGTGAGGGTGCTCGCGACCACCATCAGCCCTGTCCCCCGCTCGCGCCCGCGTCTGCGCTCGCGGTCGCGTCCCCACTCGTGGCCACGTCCCCACTCGTGGCCACGTCCCCACTCGCGCCCGCGTCTGCGCTGCCGGCCGCCGAAGCGGCCTCATCGACGGCGCGCTTTGCGCCCGCGTTGACGATCTCGCCGTCGCGAACGACGCACGCGCCCTTGACGATCTCGTCGTCGAAGTTCAGCGCCAGCGACCCGTCATCGCCGACGAACAGCTCGAGCAGCGCCTGCACGTTGCGCGCGAACAGCTGCGAGGAGTGCTCGGCCATGCTAGCGGGCAGGTTCAGCGGCGAGACGATCTTGACGTCGTGGCGCACGACCGTCTGCCCGGGCTCGGTCAGCTCGCAGTTGCCGCCCGCCTCGCCGGCGAGGTCGACGATCACCGAGCCGGGCTTCATCCCTTCGACGGCCTCGGCGGTGACGAGCTTGGGCGCCGGCCGGCCGGGCACGAGCGCGGTGCTGATCACCACGTCGAAGCCCTTGATCGCGTCGGTCAGCGCCTGCTGCTGGCGGGCGCGCTCCTCGTCGGTCAGCTCGCGCGCGTAGCCGCCCTCGCCGCTGGCCTCGAGCCCAAGGTCGAGCCACTGCGCGCCAAGCGACTGCACCTGCTCGGCGACCTCCGGGCGCACGTCGTAGCCGCTCGTGCGCGCGCCCAGTCGCTTGGCGGTCGCGAGCGCCTGAAGACCGGCGACGCCGACCCCCAGCACGAGCACCTTCGCCGGCGGGATCGTGCCGGCGGCGGTCATCAGCATCGGGAAGAAGCGGCCGAGCTCCTCGGCGCCCAGCAGCGCCGCGCGGTAGCCGGCGACGTTGCTCTGCGAGGACAGCGCGTCCATCGCCTGCGCGCGCGAGATCCGCGGGATCGCCTCCATCGCGAACGCCGTCGCCTTCGCCTGGGCGAGCGCGCGCGTGGTCGCAGGGCTCGTGAGCGGCGCGAGGAAGCCGATCAGGATCGAGCCCGCGCCGAGCCCGCGGATCGCCTCCGGGTCCGGCGGGGAGATCGTCACGACCGCGTCGCTGCGCCAGATCTCGCCGGCGTCGGCGCTGACGCTCGCGCCCGCCTGCGTGAACGCGTCATCGCTCAGCAGCGCGCCCGCGCCGGCGCCGCTCTGCACGACCACCTCGAGCCCTTTGCCCACAAGCTTGCCGATCACCTCCGGCACGAGCGCCACCCGCTGCTCGCCCGGCGCGATCTCCCTCGGAACGCCGATCCTCATACCAGGGGCGAGAACGTATCCGATCGCGCACGCCGGGCGCGCCGCGGTGTGCGAGACTCGGCATGGCCCGCCGGCCGACCGCCGGCTGTGACCGCCCGCGAGAGCGCCATGACCGTCAACCTCACGCGCATCTACACCAAGCTCGGCGACGGCGGCCAGACGCATCTCGGGGACATGAGCCGCGTCTCCAAGCTGCATCCGCGCGTAGAGGCATACGGCACGGTCGACGAGCTCAACGCGACACTCGGGGTCGCGCTGCTGCAGCCGGGCCTGCCGGAGCAGTTCGCGCAATGGCTGCGGCGCGTGCAGAACGACCTGCTCGACCTCGGCGCCGACCTGTCGGTGCCGGACGCCGTGGGCGCCGGCGAGACGGCGGGCGAGCCCGCCCGCTCGTCCACGCGCAGCCGCCTACGGGTGAGCGCCGAGTACACGCAGTGGCTCGAGCACGCGTGCGATGAGGTCAACGCGACGCTCGCGCCGCTGCGCTCGTTCGTGATCCCGGGCGGGACGCCGGCGGCGGCGCACCTGCACGTCTGCCGCACCGTCTGCCGCCGCGCAGAGCGGCGCGCGATCGCGGTCGGCGAGACGGCCAACCCGGAGGTCGTGCGCTACCTGAACAGGCTCTCGGACCTGCTGTTCATCCTCGGCCGGGCGGTCAACGTCGACTCCGGCGCCGACGCCGGCGCCGGCGCCGGCGGCTCCGGCGAGGGCGCCCGCGAGCCGCTGTGGGACCCCGGCGCGCACGCCTCGGAGCAAGGTCCGGCGCGCTCCTGAGCTCCGCGCGCCCCTGCTCGCCTTGCCGCCCGTAAACCTCTACAGCGACACGCAGACACGCCCGCGGCTGGCATCGTCACGTCCGCACAGCTCGAGGCGGCGATCCGCCCGCCGGGGGATCGGCACGCGCCGCGCTCGCGCGCGGTCTCGATCGAGCAGACCACCAATCTCGGCGGCGGCCGGGTGTGGCCGCGCCGGACGATCCTCGAGGTGCTCGAGACCGCCAGGCGACACGGCCTGGGGGCGCACCTCGACGGCGCGCGGCTGCTCAACGCCGTCCTCGCGTCCGGCGTGCCCGCGAGCGACTGCGCCGGCGGCTTCGACACCGCCTGGATCGACTTCACGAAGGGCCTCGGCGCGTCGGTGGGCGCGGTGCTCGCCGGCTCGCGCGAGCTGATCGGCGAGGCGTGGCGCTGGAAGCAGATGCTGGGCGGCGCGCTGCGCCAATCGGGCATCCTCGCCGCGGGCTGCCTGTATGCGCTCGAGCACCACGTCGAGCGCCTGGCCGAAGACCACGACAACGCGCGCGTGCATCGAGCGAGCCCTTGCCGCGCTGCGTCAGACGCTCGGCTGAGGCGGCTCCGGGGGGAGGCCTCGCGCCGGCTCGGAGTCGGGTCGCGTCGGCCAGCGCCGCTCGGCGGCGCGCAGCGCCGCGACTGCGAGCGCCGCCCAGCAGGTCGCCACGAGGTAGCCGCCGAGCACGTCGCTTGGCATGTGCCACGCGAGGATCAGCAGCGAGACGCCCACCGCGAGCGCAAAGCCGGCACCGATCACGCCGACGAGCGCGCGCAGGCGCGCCGGGGTGACGAGCACCGCGCACAGAACGAGCGCGAGCGCGGCGGTCGAATGACCGCTCGGCCAGGATGCCGGGCCGACGTAGGTCCCCTCGAAGGCGACGTGCGGGTGGGCGAGGAGCGGCTTGAGCTTCTCGGTGGTAAGCGGCGCGAGCGCCATCACCGCCGCGACCGCCAGCGCGACGCGCGGACGTTCGCGCGCGAGCGCGACGGCGACGAGCGCCACCGCCCACAGCACGAACTCGAGCGGATCGAGCAGGTGCAACAGGAAGTCGGCGATCGCATCGATGCGCGGGCGGCTGAGCAGCGTGAAGTCGTGCAGCGCGATCGAGTCTCTCAGCTGCAGCCCCGGCACGAGGTTCGCGAGGCTCCACACGAGCGCCAGCCCGAGCACGCACAGGCCCGCCACCCCGAGCGCCTCGCCGGCGCCGTGACGCGGTTCGCCCCCGCCGGCGCGCACGCGGGACATCGTGGCGGTGCTGTATGCGTGTTCGGACATCCTCCCGACAGGGTATGACGGTCGCTAAAGAGCCGGTGAACGCCCCGGCGCCGGCGGCGCGCTCACCGGCAGCGGGATCACCGCGCCCGGCGCCACGGCCACGGCGAAATGGCCCGCGAGCGTCGTCTGTTTGAGCGAGCGCGCCGCGAGCTGCACGCCCGCGACGTCCGTCCCCGTGATCACCCACACGGGCGCTTCCTTGGGCCCTGTGGTCGCCGCGATCAGCCCTGCCTCGCCGCGCAGCGTCCTCACGGCGCGGCCTTCCGGGTCGAGCAGCGTGAGCCGGTGTCCGTAGAGCGCGGGGAGCGCGTATACGCCGCTCGCGCGGGGCCCGTGGCCGATGCTCTGCGCCTCCAGGTCGTCCTCGAGATACACCCACGGGCCGACCATCACGCGCAGCGTTTCCGGAGCGCCGCCGCTGCCGATCGCCGCGACCGCCGCGGGCACGCCCAGGCGCTGGAGGCTGTTCGTGACGGTGCTGCACGCGGATCCGGAGTCCGACGCGCATTCCACGCGCACCGGCAGGCGCTTGCCTTCGATGCCGTTCAGGAACGGCTCGGGGAAGGAGCCGACGACCGCCGGGGTCGCGGGTTCGTCGGCGGAGTCGTGCAGGTCCCACCAAACGTGATCGCCCGGATGCACGCCCCGGCGGGCGGGCGCGACGGCGACGCGCACGCCGTTGACGTAGTAGGACCACGTGCTCACCTGCCCCGTGCGCGCCCGTTCGGACCCCCCGGCGAGCCCGTCGATGCTCGCGACCGCGTCGCCGTGGGCACCGGTGCGCACCGGCAGGGAGCGGCTCAGGAGGTCGAGCACCGTCTCGCCTTCGTGGGCGTGCAGGACGCCGCTGCGGTGCAGCAGATGGGCGCCGAATTCGCTGGTCACGAGCAGCTGCACGGCGCTCGGCGCAGGTCCGAGCGCGAGCCCGCAGCCCGCCGGCGCGAGCGCCGCGAGCGCGAGCGCGAGCACGGTTGCCGCGCGCCTCACCGCGGCTGGCCGGCCTCGACGGCGTCCTTCAGGCGCGCCAGCCGCCCCTCCCACGCCTCTTCGGCCTCGCGCAGCCACTGCGTCGCCGGGGTCAGCGCCCCGGGGCGCAGGCGGTAGCGGACCTCGCGACCGCGGGCCGGAGCCCGCTCGACGAGGCCCGCGTGGTCGAGCGCCGACAGGTGCTTGGCGACGGCCTGGCGTGTGATCGGCAGCACGGCGCTGAGCGCGGGCACGCTGGTGCTTCCCTCGCGCAGCAGCTCGGACACCATCAGGCGCCGCGTCGGGTCCGCCAGCGCCGCGAACACGGTGCCGAGGCCGTCCGGCGCGTGACCGGCGCCATCGAGCTGCCGATCGAGAACGCCGAACGCCCGGACGGCGCCGTCCGGGCGCGTGCCGGAGCGCTCGTTCAAGCGAGCACCGGCGCGAGGCTCCGGGCGAGCATCGCGAGCGGGAACGCGGGGCTGCTCTCGGTGACGATCACGCGCGCGCCGACGGGAACGGCGAGGATCAGGAACTCGACCCGTGTCGCGGGCTGCTCCTCGCCGCCCCACCACCACACCAGCCGGTGCGGCGCCTCGAGGACCTCGACGTGGATGTCGCGTTCGGGCTCGACCAGCCAGCGCTCGCGACCCTCCCGCGTGGCGAGCGCCTCCCAGACCCGCTCGGGCGACGCCTCGACCTCGATCTCTCGCCGTACCGACATGCTCACCTCCGTTGACAACCATTTGGTTGCTATCGTGTTGACAACCGACCAGTTGTCGAAAGGATAGCCCGAAATGCCAATGATCCCGATGGTCGTCGAGCAAAGCGCGCGCGGCGAGCGCTCCTTCGACATCTACTCACGCCTGCTGAACGAGCGCATCGTATTCATCGGCACGCCCGTCGATGACCAGATCGCCAACCTGGTCGTCGCGCAGCTGCTGCATCTGGAGAGCGAGGACACCGACAAGGACGTCTCCGTTTACATCAACTCCCCCGGCGGCGTCATCTACTCGGGTCTTGCGATCTACGACACGATGCAGTTCATCAAGCCCGACGTGCAGACGATCTGCTTCGGCGTCGCGATGAGCATGGGCTCGCTGCTGCTCGCCGGGGGCGCGCCCGGCAAGCGCATGGCGCTGCCCAACAGCCGGATCCTCATCCACCAGCCCTCCGGCGGCTTCGAGGGCCAGGCGGCCGACATCGAGATCCACGCGCGCGAGACGCTCGAGCTGCGCCGCCACATCGATGAGATCTACGCCCACCACACCGGCCAGCCGCTACAGCGCGTCCACGACGACATGGATCGCGACCGCTACTTCACCGCCGAGCAGGCATGCGATTACGGCCTGATCGACCGCGTGATCTCATCGCACGAGCTGATCCGCATCCGCCCGGGCTTCGGCGCGCGCGAGGGCGAGGCGCAGACGGTCTCGTGACTTATCGATGCCGTGTTCGCTGCGCGGCGCGCGTCGAGGTTGAGCGCGACCGGCGTGCAGCCCGGCGCGAGCGCGTGCCGCCCGAGCGCTAACTACTTCCCGCGGAATAAGTCACGGTCGTAGGAGCCGCGAACGGCCGCGCGGATGAGGTTCCGGCGCGGCCGTTCTTGGAAGTGATGGGGTGCTCTGGTCAGGAGCGGTTGGAGTGTTTC
>Ga0335075_10001129_pt1 | contig 44458 bp, 49 predicted proteins | sample Lox_Sample_24_FD_206723 | JGI IMG/M metagenome (GOLD analysis project Ga0335075, IMG submission 206723) | Soil microbial communities from Loxahatchee National Wildlife Refuge, Florida, United States - Lox_Sample_2.4 | ecosystem: Environmental > Terrestrial > Soil > Wetlands | place: USA... | reverse complement strand
TTGGCTTTACATTGCCAGCGTCAAGCTGATGTCACGCCGTCTGGCAGCCGCATAACCGATCCGCGCGGGGGCTTTCTCAAGCAAACTCAAACCCCTGGCATTGCAATGGCGATTCGAGTCAGACTCTTAAGGGCGGTGCGACTATGGTTGGGAATACTCGATTTTGTCTTGGCTCCGGTTGACGTAATGGGTCATATGCGGCATCGTCTTTGAACGAGCCGCAGCGCCGAGCTACTAGATGTAGGAAGCGCGCTCCATGGGGGAAATCCCAGGAAGATCGATGCGCCCCTATAATCTACAGTCCGGACGAGATACAGTAGTCCTGCATCTCAGAAGCTCCCCCGCCCCAGCAGCATGAAGCGATCAAGCGCCGCGACCGGGGCGAACTGATATTGTGACATCGCCCGCAGCTACAACGTGAGCCATCAGACGATTTCGAGGTTGAGGCCCTGATAGACAACAGATGATTAAATACACTCCGTCCTCATACGTCGGAGCTTTCGTGTATATCAGTGATGAACTCGCGGTGTATCATGATCTTGGTTTGATACCCTTCGAAACCGATTGTTGCCATCTGTCCTTGCTGAGCAAACGGGAAGGCATAGAGATCCTGGGTAAGCGTCTTGCTGGTCATGCTGGCGGCAGCGCCGCCGTTGTCCCTGACCAGGACATTCGGGCCGGAGCTGATCGACCAACCGTTGCTGCTCTGGAGATATTTGAGTGCAGGGCCGGTCATAAAAAACAGGACATAGCTGAATGTGTGAGCTCCTGCCTGAAGACCTCCATAATCCATGTCGAGACCGTGTTGGGAGATCGCTGCGACGTTGTAGTAGCCGACCGTCCTGCCGCCCACCCTGAGCGCACCGTTGCCGCGACAGTTTAGGATGTGTGTCCTTTCGGGGGCCCAGTAGACCACACTTTCTGTCTTTGTGACCTTGGGAAATACCAGGATCCCTATGGCACGGGCAGCCAACGCGCGCGCTTTCGGTTGAGTCGCATAGAGCGTTTGCAGAGCCTGATCGACATTCTGATCGATCTCGCGCTCGGATGCGGCAGGTGCGGTGTTGGTTTGGGCGGCGCACCCGGCGACCATGGTAACAGTCGCGGCCAGCAAGGAACGTCTCGTTCTGTTCACCTCTGCCTCCCCAGTTAACGTGAAACACGGATTTATCCCAGATTCCCCAGATAACGGGGTATTTTCGCCCGACCCGAGGATCCTATTGCAGCGCCCATCGCGTTGCCCGCAGCTACAACATTAGTCAGGCTACGATTTGGCACCATCCGGTTTATCCGCCCTGTCCCGATTTACTATTGAAAACTATTGAAAACAGACTTTTTCGAGAGTCCCGGGGCCGCTTCCGGCCAGGCCCGGGAGGCGTGGGCTGAATGTCTGGCCTCCCGTCGGCTCGCCCGCAAGCGGACCCACCGAAATCCACCCAAACCGGCCGTTCCGAGCGCTGTCACCGCGGGATCGAGGCGGCTTGCGGTGGCGAGAGCAGGGGCAACCGCGGGCGCTCCCCGTCAAATCTTTCCGGCAGAAGCGCGACCCAAACGCCCCATGGAGGGCCCACGAGCCACACCCGAGGAAGAAAGTCCAACGCATCCGTCACAATTACTGACGACACCTATACTATACTTGCCGCCAATGCCAAACGCGCTCCACACTGCCGTCCTTCCTTCCCAATCCCACCAAGGGGTTGGTGTGCGCCTTGTCCGTCGGCTCGGCGGCGCGGTGCGCAGCGGCATCACCCTCGCCGGTACCCTGCGCCGCCCGGCCCTCTCACAAACCAAGCCCGACCACGCCGCGGCGCAGAATCCGGAAGCCTCCACGCCCAGGCGGCTGCATGTCCCGCCCCGGCCGGCCACCGCTCTCCCGGCCCCGTTGCTCTTGCCGCCCTGGCTCGCGCCTCTGCTCGCCCGCCGTCGCCAGTCCCCCTCCGCCAGCCGCCCCGCATTTCTCAATCAGGGCGACGCGCCCTTCACCCCGGAGGCATGCCCCCAACTCAGCCCCGGAGCCTGTTCGGTTCTAAACACGCCGCTCCAGGAATGCGATCCCAACACCCTGGAGCTGCTGTTTTCCACGCTCGCCTAGCACATCAGCGATCTCATGTCGCCCGAATCGGGCATGACGGATCTCGCGGCAACGCTTCCCAACCTGTGGCAGCGGCTGAGCACCGCGCTCAGTGACACCAAGGCCGATACTTCGTTGCCCGCAACACCGAACGCAGCGCCCGCCACCGAGACGGACGCCGTGCCGGAGGTGCCGGTCCCATTGCCGCATCCGCCGGCGCACTATCCGCCGACGGCGCCGACCAAGCCGTCGGCAAAGGACGCGCCGCGCCTGTCGCCGGTACCGCTGTCCGGCCCGCCAGCGTCCGAACACCCGGCCGCCGCCACGATCACCGCCCCCGCACCCCAGACCACGCCAGACATCGCTGCCCCGTCCGCACCTGTCATGCACGGAAGCCGGCCATTGTCCAACACCGCCCGATCGTTCCGACACCACACACAATCTTTTGCGCGCTGGCGCCGCCGCCCCTTCCGCTGCTGCCGCACACTTGCCTGCACCGGCCCGCCCTGAGGGATCGCGCGCCAAATCCGGCGCATGTCACGGGCAATGAACGGGGCCACCGCACGGCGGTCCCGCCATCCTGATTCGTGCCAGGCAACCAGGCCGGTGATCAGGCTGATTGCTCGAAGAACGTGTTCATTTCTTATTAGTGGCCAGAAAGGGAGTTGACCAGCGGGTGAGGGCGCGGCGGACGCACCAATCGCCACCGAGCTAGGTTGACGACCCCCTCCCCTGCCCTCTCCCTTTCTATGTGATGTTGAGACGCACCGGAACATTGTTGCGGGTCGCGTTCGAATAGGGACACACTTGGTGGGCCTTCTCGACCAGGGCCTCGGCGTCGGCGCGTGGGACGCCGGGCAGAGCGATGTCGAGCGCGATGTCCAGTCCGAAGCCGCCTTCCGAGCGTGGACCGATGCCAACCGTCGCGGTAACGGTGGTGTCGTTCGGAACCTTGGGGCCGCCTTGTGGGGCGACGAATTTCATTGCTCCGAGGAAGCAGGCGGCATAGCCCGCGGCGAACAACTGCTCGGGATTGTTGCCGTGCCCGCCGGCGCCGCCCAGCTCCTTCGGCGTGGCGAGCGTGACGTCGAAGCTGCCGTCCTTGGTGGCAGCGTGGCCGTCTCGACCTCCGGTGGCGGTTGCGGTGGTTCGATAAAGAACGTTCACTGGCATGTTCAGCTCCCTGGCGTTCCCGAAGGCCTGCATGGTGCTGGAGGGTCGCACCGATGTCACATCACGATGGAGTACCGTCGATGGTTCAGGATTTGCCAGGGTCGCAGACCGCCGGCGCCCCGCCGTTGCTTGGCGCTGACGACCCGGCGCCTGTACGGGTGCTGCGGGCCGACGGCCGCTCCGACTTTCTGCTAACTGCCGATCATGCCGGGCGGGCGATCCCGCGGCGGCTCGGAACGCTCGGACTGCCGCCGGCGGAGTTGGATCGCCACATCGGCTGGGACATCGGCATCGCCGGAGTGACCGAGCGCCTCTCGACATCATTGGACGCGACTGCCGTGTGCCAGGCGTATTCTCGGCTGGTGATCGACTGCAATCGATCGCCCGAGGTGGAGAGTTCCATCCCGGTGATCAGCGAATCGACGGAAATCCCCGGTAATCGCGGCATCTCCGAGGCCGAGCGGCTGGCGCGACGGCACGAAATCTTCGCACCCTACCACGCGCGCATCCGCTCCCTGCTGGACGCACGACAAACGACGAATCAGCGCACTGTGGTGGTGGCCATGCACAGCTTCACGCCAGTCTTCAAGGGCGAGTCTCGCGCGATGCAGGTCGGCGTGCTGTACAACCGCGACAAGCGGCTGGCGCACATCCTGCTGGATTTGCTGCGGGCGGAAGGCGATATCGTTATCGGCGACAACGCCCCGTACGCCGTCAGCGACCTGACGGACTATACTGTGCCGATCCATGCGGAACGCTGCGGCCTGCCGCATGTGGAGATCGAGATCCGTCAGGACCTGATCGCGGACACGGCCGGGCAGTCGAGCTGGGCGGCGCGCTTCGCCCGACTGTTGCCGGCAGCGGATGCCCGGCTGCGGGAGGCCGGCGCATGAGCGGAGCCACGCTGAGCCGCGAGGTCGAGATCGACCCGCTGCACGCCGCCCTGCTGATCATCGACATTCAGAACTACACCGCGCGGGCGGACGGCAGCGAATACGCCGGACTGTCAGAGACCGAGCTGCTGGCCCGCTACGGCTTCTTCTTCCGTACGCTGCATGAGACGGTGATTCCGAACATCAGGCGATTGCAGCTTGCCTGCCGGCACGGCGGGATTGAAGTGATCTTCACCGTGATCGAGAGCCTGACCCGCGACGGGCGCGACCGCAGCCTGGACTACAAGATCAGTGGGCTGCATGTAGCTCGCGGGTCGTGGGACGCGCAGGTGCCGGACGAGATTGCCCCAGGTCCGGACGAGATCGTGATCCCGAAGACTTCGTCGTCGGTGTTCATCTCCACCAATATCGATTACGTGCTGCGCAATCTCGGTGTGCGGTCGCTGATGATCGCCGGGGGATTGACGGACCAGTGCGTCGATTCGGCGATCCGCGACGCCTGCGACCTGGGCTATCTGGTGACCGCAGTGACCGATGCCTGTGTCACGCAGAGCCAGGAGCGGCATGACTGGTCGCTGCGCAACAATCGCGGCTATTGCCGGCAGCGGACGACGGTGGAGATCGTGGCGGAGATCGAGCGGCTGGCTGCCTCGGTTCCACGGTAACATGCACGCGGCGAGGCGCTTGCCGCGAATCGCCCCGCCCTGCTAGGCGGCAAGGTCCTTGGCCTACACGGGGTAATTTTGACATGCTGGATACTGCTAGCCAGGTTCGCGACCTCGCCTACCAGCTCTGGATGGAGCAAGGGTGTCCTGTTGGGCGCGACAAGGAGAATTGGTTCGAGGCAGAACGCCTCCTCAGCGAGACACGCCCACCCGCCTTTTCCAAGAAGGAGAAGAAAGCTCAGGAGAAGAAATCCAAGGCCAAGCGCAAGTAAGCCTTATACCGGCCGGCGGAAAGACCGACTCTCGACCAGGCACCATGCGGACGGCGCACGAAGACGCGGATGCCTGGGACAACCGGCCCCGAGTCGAGCAAGTCAGTCTCTTGGCCCGCTGGTATTATACTAAGCGACCGAACGATCGACTCTCCGGCACCGCGGCCCACCCATCATGGCCAGCCTCCACATCGTCATGGCCGGCCTTGTGCCGGCCATCTCCCGGCAGTTCCGGCACGCCCGCGACGCCGGCAGAGTGTCACTCGTTCGGCCGCTTCGCATTATATCAAAGATCGACAATCTCGATCCAGTTCGGGTTTGGTCCGGTGGGGTACCGGCCCAGTCGAGTCAGTCTCCCGTTGCTCGCGTCGATGGCATAGACGCCGACCGCATCCGCCGTCTGCCCGGCGCACAGAAGCAAGCGTCCATCCGGATCGATTGCGAAGCCGCGCGGTGTCGCCTCGCAGGGCGAGGCGCCGAGCGGAACCAGCTCGGCCCCTTCGGATGGGATGCGGAAGGCATGGAGGGTATTGCTGATCCGCTCGCTGGCGAACAGCAGCCTCCCATCCGGCGTCAGGTGCAGATCGGCTGCCGCGCGCTTCCCCTCACCTTCCAGCAGTCGCAACGTTTGCCGCACCACGAGCGCATCGGAGTTCTCGTCTTCGGTCAGCACGTCGAGTGTCGCGTCCAACTCGTTCAGGCAGTAGAGCGAGCGGTCAGAGGCGAAGGCGAGATGCCGGGGGCCCGATCCTGTGCGCAGCCGGGTCAGCCGTAGCGAACTCTCATCCAGCCCTTTCCACCCCAGGCGCCAGCGCAGTACGGCGTCGCCGCCAAGGCTCGTCGCATAGACGAACTCGCCCAAGGGTGCCGGCAGGATGCAATGCGCCTTCGGCGGCGTGGCGATTACCTGGACCGCTGCACCGCGAATGCCGCCGTCAGCGTCTATCGCGTGTACCGCCACCAGCGAGCCCGGATAGGATGCACTCAGCAGCCAACGCCCCGTACGATCGGTGGCGATATAGGCCATGCTATCCGGGAGGTTCGCCTCCGCGATCGGCGTCAAATTGCCGTTGGCGCGATCGATCGCAAAACTGGTCAGCGGGAACGGCGGGGCACGCAGCGCTGCGTACAGGAAGCGCCGATCAGGCGCGAGTGCGAGCGGCGAGCTCGTCGAAGGATCCGCGGGGCCCGGGATCGGAACGACGGCCAGCGGCCGCAACGTGCCGTCCGTTTCCAGCGCAAAGATCCGGATCGTCCTGTCCCCGGCGCAGGAAATATACGCGCGACGGATCATACGAGGCTCGCGTTGATGTAGTCGAAATCGATGTCATCGCCGAGGCCAGGTCGTTGCGACAGATGCACGAAGCCGTCCTGGTCCATCGGATCGGTGCGGGTATTCAGGTATTCGGGAACCTCGTCGTAATCGAGGAACGGATGCAGCAGCCCGCGTTCGTACCAACGTCCGTTCTTCTGCACCGCGCACAGCGTCAGGTTGCCGGCGCCGCCGCCATGCACTTCGCAATCCATGCCGAACGATTCCGCCAGATGGATGATCTTCAGGCTCGGGCCGATGCCGCCCACGTCATGCACGCCCGTGCGGCTGATATCGCAGGCGCCGGCCTTGATCCATTCCGCCCTGGTGTGGAACTTCCCGTCCATGCTTTCCGGCCCGATCACCGGGATATCCAGGTTGGCAGCCAGCCAGCAATACGAGCTCATCGAGGCTTCGTTCATCGGCTCTTCGTACCAATAGTAACCCAGCTTTTGCAGCTCGCGGCCGAGCCAGAGCGCATCGCTGCGGCTGTAGCCGTGATACGCGTCGAGCATCAGCGGGATGTCGGGGCCGACCGCCTCACGCACCGCCGCGCAGGCATGCACGTCCATTTTCGGATCCGGCGCAAATGATACCGGCTTCATCCAGGTGTGCAGCTTGATCGCCTTATAGCCGCACCCGAGCAGCCATTCAGCGTAGCGCGCGTAATCCTCGGGCGTGGCGAGCCCGCCCTTCACCTCGTCGCCGCACATCGTGCTGCCATAGGCGGGCACCTTGTCGCGCGCCGCACCGATCAGCTTGTACACCGGCACGCCCAGCTTTCGCCCGGCAAGGTCCCACAATGCCATCTCCACGATCGCCAGGGTACGGTCCGAGAGCTGGCCGGTGCTGCCGCGTTGCCAATGCGCAAGGTCCTGCCAGATTCGCTCGCGGTCGAACGGGTGCTGACCGATCAGCACGTGGCGAAGAAAGCCGTTGACCAGATATGGCCGCACCACCTCGACGGGGCTCAGGCAATGGCCTTCACTGCCGTCATCGCCGATGATGGTCAGCAACGCCTGACGTGCCTCGTGCGGATCGCCAGGATGCGTGTGCCCATCGCTGTCACGCACTTGTCGCGAAGTATACCGGAACACACGGACCTTGAGATCGGTGATTTTCATTCTGGCGTCTCCTTGCGACGCAACCTATGGCAGTCGAGACGCTGTGTGAAGCTCAGGACGCAATGCGTTCAGGCAGGGGGAGCCGACGATGGAAGCCAAAGTGGCGCTGATCACCGGCGCGGCGCGCGGGATCGGGGCGGGGATTGCCGCCCGGCTTGCGCGCGACGGTTATCGCGTGGTGGCAGCGGACCGCACCGACGGACCTGTGCCGCCAGGTGGTCGCCTGGTGCGCGCCGATGTCAGCCTCGAGTCGGATGTGGCGGCGCTGATCGACGGCGTCACGGCGCAGGAAGGGCGAATTGACGCGCTGGTCTCCAACGCCGCGATCAACGTCCGGAAACCGATCGGTGAACTGAGCCTGGCCGAGTGGTCGTCGGTGATCGCCACCAACCTGACCAGCACGTTCCTGTTGGTACGGGCAGCAGAAACGGCACTGCGTGCAGCTCGTGGTGCGGTGGTAACGATCGCATCGACACGGGCGCACATGTCGGAGCCAAATACCGAGGCTTATGCCGCATCGAAAGGCGGCCTGGTGGCACTGACGCATGCGCTGGCGATCAGCCTGGGTCCAGACGTACGGGTGAACTGCATCAGCCCCGGCTGGATCCTGACGAAGGGACCCGCACCGAACCCGGCGGATCATGCTCAGCATCCGGCAGGGCGCGTCGGCACAGCGGACGACATCGCCGCGCTCGCCGCTTGGCTGCTGGGCTCGCAGAGCGGCTTCGTCACCGGCGCCGAATTCGTTGTCGATGGCGGGATGACCCGGAAGATGATCTACGTGGAGTAACGCGGCCGCCAGCAACACGATGGTAACCAGTCTTCGCTATACCCGAGGCACGCTTCGCTATACCCGAGGCACGCAGCGGGCTGGACCCGCGTGGCAGACACGCCGATTGAACCGCCGAAGCCCGGCGACTATTCTCTCTCCATGGAGACCCGGCTCGCCATCGTAGAAACGATGGCCCAGCAGAACCTCGTGAACCAGCAAACGCTGGTGGCGGATGTGCGCGGCCTGCGAACGGAGATCGGCACGCTCTTTGCGGAGCTGCGGGCCGAAATCGACGCCTTCCGCTCGGAGCTGCGGTCGGAGTTACATTCCGAGGTGAGCGGGCTCCGCTCCGAGATGGGCGAGCTACGGTCCGAGCTGCACTCCGAAGTGAGCGAACTGCGCCGCACCCACGACCGTGACTTCCGCCTGACTTTCGGCGCCATCGTCACGACCGCGCTCGGCCTCGCCGCACTGATCGCCCACGTGGCGCACTGGCTGTAGCAGACCCCAGCTTGGCGCGCCGGCGCGCCGCGGTGCACTATCCCCTTCCTGGCCGTCCCGACTAGCGACACACCAGGAGGTTCCATGCCGCTCTCCCGCCGCGCCGTGCTGGCCGGCAGCGCTGCGCTGCCATTCCTTCACCTCCCCGCCCGCGCCGCGCGATCCCCCGGCACGCTCACTTTCGGCCTGTCCTCCTATCCGCCCAACCTGCATCCCTGGATCAACGCCGGCACCGCGGCAGGGACAGTCGCAGTGCTCCACTACCGAGGCCTGCTGTCCTACGGCCCTGACGGCAGCATCCAATCGGAGCTCGCCGTGCACTGGGAGCGCGATGGCGAGAGCGGCTGGCTCTTCAAGCTGCGCAACGCGGTCTTCCACAACGGCAAGCCGGTCACCTCGGCCGACGTGAAATGGACCTTCGAGCAAATCGCCGCGCCGACCTCCTCGGCCTATTTGCGCACCCAGTTCCAGGGCATCCGAAGCATCGAGACGCCCGACGCCCAGACCGTGCGCGTGATCATGAAGGAACCGGTTGTCACGTTCCCCGAATGGCTCGCCACGTTCTACGTGCCGATCGTTGCCGCCGGAACCGGCAGCGCCGACGAGCTGCCGGTCGGCTGTGGCCCATTCGTGCTGAAATCGTACGAGCGCGGCGTGCGGCTGGAGACCACCGCGTTCGACAAATACTACAAGCCCGGCCTGCCGAAGCTGAAGACGATACGTCTGGTCGCCTACCCGGACGAGAACCTCCGCGTCGCCGCGCTGCAGGCCGGTGATGTCGATCTGATCGAATACGTGCCCTGGCAGTCGATGGGTGCGATCGAAACCAACCCGAAGCTGAAGATGCAGAGCACGTTCGGGCCGTTCATGTACCTGACGTTCAACGCCCGCTTCGGCCCGTTCAAGGATCCCCGCGTGCGTCAGGCGGTCGCCTATGCGATCCACCGCGACGACATTGTCAAGACCGCCTTCTTCGGCCGCGGCGCCCCGCTGAACGGAATGCCGTTGCCCAAAGGCACGGCGTTCTACGAACCCGCCCTGGCCGATGCCTGGAGCTACGATCCCGACCGCGCGAAGAAGCTGCTGGCCGATGCCGGCTTGGCGAATGGCTTCACCTGCACCCTTCTCTCCACCGCCCAGTACGGCATGCACAAGATGACCGCCGAGGTGGTGCAGCAGGACCTCGCCGCGGTAGGCATCCAGGCGCAGCTCAATTTGCCCGACTGGGCGACTCGCGTCGCGCTCGGCAATCGCGGACAGTACGAATTCGCGGTAATGGGCACCGCTCTCGACAGCAACGACCCGGATTCGCTGTCGGCGCTGCTCGACGGCACGCTGGCGCCCTCGTATGAACGGAGCTTCGATCTGGTCGTGCCCGGATTGCATGACCTGTTCGCCGCTGGCCGAGCCGAGTACGATCAGACCAAGCGCAAGGCAATCTACGACAAGGTGCAGCGCCTCGCAATCGAACAAGTGCCCGTGGTTGGGCTGGCCTGGCGCTCGCAGGCTTATGCAATGGCGAAAGACGTAGACGGGTTCACCAATCTTCCGGGCGCCCTGACCTTCTATTCCGGCTACACCCTGGAGACGACGACCATCGCCTGATGCTGTGGTTGGCTCGTCGCGTCGGAGTCTCGATCCTGCTGGTCTGGATCGTCGCCACCGTCGTGTTCCTTGCGATTCACCTCGTACCCGGCGATCCCGCCGAGCTCTTGTTATCGCAAGGCGGTGTAGCACCTGACCCGGCCGCAGTTGCGGAGCTTCGCACCCAGCTTGGCCTCGATCGCCCGATCCTCGTCCAGTACGTGGCCAGTATGAACGGACTGCTGCATGGCGATCTCGGGCAGTCGCTCGAGGATCAATCGCCGGTCACAGCGACAGTGATGCAGCGCCTGCCACGTACGCTGGAGCTGATTGCCGCCAGCGCCATCTTCGCAGTGGTAATCGGACTGCCGGCGGGCACGCTCGCGGCGATACGCCGCGGCGGCGCTTTCGATCGCATCGCATCCTGGCTGGCCGGACCCGCGCTGGCGGTGCCGGTGTTCGTCACCGGCACGCTCATCGTGCTGGTGTTCGCACAGGCACTCGGCTGGCTGCCGGCCGGCGGCTACGTGCCCTTCACGCAGGCCCCCGGACGGCACCTGCTGCTGCTGTCGATGCCCGCGTTCACGATCGGCATCGGCTTGGCCGCTGTGGTGTTGCGCATCACCCGTGCCGCCGTGCTGGACGTGATGATGCGCGACCACGTGCGCACCGCGCGCGCCAAGGGGCTGCCGCCTCGCCGCGTGCTGCTGCGCCACGTCGTGCGCAACGCCCTGTCGCCGGTGGTGACGGTGCTGGGCCTGCAGCTCGGTGCATTGCTCGGCGGCACGGTGCTGGTCGAGTACGTATTCAACTGGCCCGGCCTGTCGAGTCTTCTGGTCGAGGCGGTGAACGCACGCGACTACACCGAGGTCGAAGGCATCGTGCTGGTGATCTCCGTGCTCTTCGTCACGCTCAACCTAGTGATCGATCTGATCTATGCCGCGCTCGATCCGCGCGTGCGGCACGGATGACGCTCACCCCGTCATGCCCGGCGAAGGCCGGCCATCCACGTCTTTCGTTCACGCTGCCGAGGAAAGTCGTAGATGGCTGGGCCAAGCCCGGACATGACCGCGGGGCCGGCCGTCATCCTGTTCGGCAGCGGGCATGAGACGATACCCCTGGCTGGCGGCGATTGCGGTCGGTGCGCTTGCGCTGCTCGCGCTGGCGGCACCGGTGCTGCCCTTACCGGACCCCGTGCACATGGACATTGCCGCGCGCATGGCCGCGCCGAGCGCATCCCATCCGCTAGGCCGCGACGAGTACGGACGCGACGTGCTGTCGCGGCTGATCTGGGGAGGACGAACTTCGCTCGCGGTTGCCTTCGCCTCGGCGTCGCTGGCCTGCGTGGCTGGCACCCTGCTGGGTGTCGTCGGCGGCTTCATGCGGGGCATCGTGGAACTGCTCGCCGTGCGCTCGATGGATGTGGTGCTGTGCTTCCCGCCTATATTGCTCGCGCTGCTGATCGTCACATTGCTGGGGCCGGGCGCCAGCACCTTGATCCCGGTGTTGGCGGTACTTTTCCTCCCCGGTTTCACCCGCGTCGCTTATGCCGGCGTGCTGTCGGCGCGATCGCTCGATTACGTCGAGGCCGTGCGCGCACTCGGCGCCGGCCCCTGGCGGATCATGCTGCGCACCATCCTGCCGGCAATCGGCGGGCCGGTGCTGGTGCAGTTCAGCCTCGCCGCCGCGGCCGGCGTGCTGCTGGAGTCCGGCCTGTCGTTCCTCGGCCTCGGCGTGGTGCCCCCGACGCCATCATGGGGCCTGATGATCGGCGCCGCGCGAACGACAATGAACCAGGACCCGGCGCTCCTGCTGTGGCCGTGCCTCGCGCTGACGCTGACCATCCTGGCCATGAACGCACTCTGCGACGGTTTGCGCGACGCATTCGATCCGCACCCCGCGCCGCCTCGCCTTCGACGCCGCCTTGCGCCACCGACGGCACCCGCCGCGCCGCTGCCGACGCAGCGCGGCCTGGCACTCTCCGCCCTGACCATAGAGATCACCACCCCGACCGGGCCAGTGCGGCCGGTGCGCGATGTCTCGTTGCATGTGGAACCAGGCGAGACCCTGGCGATGGTGGGCGAAAGCGGCTCCGGCAAGTCGCTCACCGGTCTGGCGGTGATGGGTCTGCTGCCGCCCGTGGCACACGTCGCCGGCGGGTCGATCGATCTCGACGGCACCGACCTCGCGCGACTGGACGAGCCGGCCCTGCGCCAGCGGCGCGGCGCGGCAATGGCGATGGTGTTCCAGGACCCAGGCAGCAGCCTCAATCCCGTCCATCGCGTAGGCGCGCAGATCACCGAGGCACTCCGCGCCCACCGGACCCTGTCCGAACGTGCCGCCCGCGATCAGGCACTCGCGCTGCTGCGCCGTGTCGGCATCCCCGACCCTGCGCGCCGGCTGGATGCATTTCCGCACGAATTGTCCGGCGGCATGAGGCAGCGGGTGATGATTGCCATGGCGATCGCCAACTCGCCGCACCTGCTGATCGCCGACGAGCCAACCACGGCGCTGGACGTTACCTTGCAGGCACAAGTCCTGGAGCTCCTGGCCGACCTGCAGCGGGAGCGGCGCCTCGCTCTGCTGTTCATCACCCACAGCCTGCCCGTCGTGGCCGAGATCGCCGATCGGGTCGCCGTCATGTATGCCGGCGAGATCGTCGAACAGGGCGCCGTCGCCGAGGTGTTCGCCCGCCCGCTCCACCCCTACACGGCAGCGCTGCTGGCGAGCGTGCCGGCCGAAGAGGGGCCGCCGCCAACTCCAATTCCGGGCGGGGTGCCATCGCCGCACGCACTGCCGCCAGGCTGCGCCTTCGCACCTCGCTGCCCGCGCGTAGTGGCGCGATGCAATGCCGGGCGGCCGGTGCTGGAGCGCGTATCGGAAGGCCGCCTAACCCGCTGCATCCGCTGGGCCGAGACGTGAGCACCCCCCTGGTCGTCGGCGACGCGCTTGGCAAGCAGTTTGCCCCGCGCGGATTGGTGCGCCACCACCGGCCGGTACAAGCGGTTGCAGATGTTACGATCTCGCTCGCGCCCGGCGAAGCAGTCGGCTTGGTGGGCGAATCCGGCTCGGGCAAGACGACAGTCGGCCGGTTGCTGCTCGGTCTGCTGCCGCCAACGGCCGGGCGGGTGACGTTCGACGGCGCCGACCTGTCCCGCGCCGACCGGGCGAGCCTGCGCCGCCTGCGCCGCCGCATGCAGATCGTCTTCCAGGATCCCTCCTCCAGCCTGGACCCGCGCCGGCGCGTTGGCGCGCAGATCGCCGATGGGCTGGCGATCCACCGGCTGGCATCCCCGGCGCAGCGGGCAGAGCGGGTGCACGCCCTGCTGCGGGAGGTGGGGCTGGGCCCCGAACACGCCGAGCGCTACCCGCACGAGTTCAGCGGCGGCCAGCGCCAGCGCATCGGCATCGCCCGCGCGCTGGCGACCGGCCCGGATTTCCTGGTCGCCGACGAGCCGGTCTCGGCGCTGGACGTATCGGTGCAGGCGCAGGTGCTGGCGTTGCTTGCCGACCTGCGCGCGCGACGGCATCTCACGCTGCTGTTCATCAGCCACGATCTGCCGGTGGTGCGGCATCTCTGCGGCCGGGTGGTGGTGATGTATCTCGGGTGGGTGATGGAGGAGGGCCCCACGCCGGAGGTGTTCGCCCGGCCCCGCCATCCCTACACGCGGGCGCTGCTGTCCGCGACGCCTCGTCTGGATGCGGCGCAACGGCGGCAGCGCATCCTGCTTGCCGGCGATCCACCAAGCCCGTCCGATCCGCCGTCCGGCTGCGTGTTCCGCACCCGCTGCCCGCATGCTTTGCCAGCATGTGCGGAGGCGGTGCCCGCACTGCGCCCGGCAGGAGCCGAGGCACATCGCTTCGCCTGTATCCGAGACGATCTGTGACAGGACCGGGTCGGGCCGAAACCAGACTGGCGGGTTTCGGACGGGCAGGACGAAAAGCTGCCATGCGCTCCGTGGGCTGTCGGGCGATTAATCCGCTGGGACACCGACAGCAAATGCTCCGGCTCCCCGAGGAGTCCCTTCGAGGCTAATCGGCCTGAACGGCATTTTATGCTGAATCTGCATAGACGACCGGAATGCCGGCCCGGCTCTATGAGCCGATATGCCCGGAAGCACCATCTTACTCTGTAGCGAACCGGACGAGTTCGAGGCGGCCTTGCGGCATGGCGGCCATGTCGAGCTGCTGGTGACCGGGGGCGGCGATTTTCAATCTCGCCTGATCCGCATCGCGTTGCCTCGGATATCGCTGCTGACAGTCGAGGAAACGCTGTCGCGAATCGCCTTTGTTTCTCCCGCCACCGGCTGGTTGGTGGTTGTCGTGCCGCTCGCCCGCGAGCCGTCCGAGGTCTGGGCGGGGATTCCTCTGCGCGACGGGACCATTATCACGCTCGGGGCAGGCCAACCCGTGCACGCGCGGACTCTTGGGCCTTGTCATTCGGGTGTCATATGCCTCGCGGGGAAGGACCTCGCCGGTTACGGACGCACCCTCGTCGGGCCAGGGTTTTCCATCCCCGCCGGTCTCCAATTCTGGCGGCCGGAACCACCGGCCCTGCGGACCCTGAAAAGGTTGCTTAAGGCTGCGGCTCGCGTGACGGCGGCGCGCCCAGCCACACCGGCAAACGCTGGGGCCGCGCGTGGACTGGAACAGGAACTGATCACCGCCCTTGTCGATTGCCTCTCAGTGCTGCCGGTAGAGCAATATGGTGCCCGATGGGAACGGGGCGTACGATCAATGGCCCGCCTGGAAACCATTCTCAGGGCCCACCCCGAACTATTCCCCTCGGTCCCGGATCTCAGCGCCAACCTCGGCGTGTCGATCCGCGCGTTGTGGTCGTACTGCGACAAGCATCTAGGTATGGGGCCGAGCCGATACCTTGGCCTGCGCCAAATGCAACGGATCCACCGCCGGCTGCGTCACGCTGACCCAGGTGGGGCAGGCGTTTCGGAAATTGCGCGGCGTTATGGAGTGAAAGCGCCCGGCCGATTTGCCAGGAGCTATCGCGAATTCTTTGGGGAACTTCCCTCGGCGACTATGCGCCGCGCGGCGCGGCCTGGTGCCATCGGCCTATGCCCCCAGGTCAAACAACCCAAAGAATAGATTGGGACAATGACAGATACGCGTTGACGGATATCAGTGCGCAGACCTTCAATCACCTGCCCTGATGCCGCAGGGCCCATAGGGCGTGGAGGGCAGGATGCCGTTCAGCACGGTGCATTGCGCGGCGGACCCAGAGATCTATCGGCACACGATCCGGCCCGCAGGGGCCGAGTTCTTGGTCCTAGGTCGCGGCCGATTTGCCGGCAATGTCACGAAAATCGATCTGCATCGTTTGTGGATACAACGGATCGAGGAAAACCTGCCACGAACCTGGTCCATCCCGACGACAGCTGCGCGCAGCGCCATTTGGTTCCTTACGGCATCGGGGGCCGCAGCTTACGCCAACGGCGTCGAGGTGCGAGGGGACCACATTGGATTGCTCCCCCCTGCGACAACGACCTTTAACCGCTCAGCGGGACCCTTGCAGGCGGCAAGCATGTCGCTGCCGATCGAGGACATGGCGAAACTCGGCATTGCACTGGTCGGTCGGGATCTGACGCTGCGCCGTGGCACAGTATCGCTCCCGGCCTCGTCCGAGCCGCTCGAACGTCTGCGGCGCTTGCATGAAGCCGCTGGCCGTATCGCGGCGACAGCCCCGGAAATCATCGCCAGCTCCGATGCCGCCCTCGGGCTCGAACAGAGCCTTCTCGACGCCATGTTCGATTGCCTTGCCCAAGGCAGAGTGCAGGAAGACGCCAGCAGCCGGGGTCGTCACAACGCGATCGTCAAGCGCTTCCGCGCGCTCGCAGAGGAGAATCCCGAAGAACCACTGTACCTTGCGGATGTCTGCGCGGCAGTCGGCGTAAATAAGCGAACCCTGCACTTGTGTTGTCAGGAACAGCTTGGGGTCAGCCCAAAGCGTTATCTGATGTTGCGGCGGATGCATCTGGCTCGGCAGGCGCTTGTCGCCGGTACCGCGGATGCATCGAGTGTCACGGAAATTGCAACCCGATACGGATTTTGGGAACTGGGCCGCTTCGCTGTCCATTACAGGGCGGTATTTGGGGAATCCCCGTCGGCAACGCTGCGCCGCTCGCGACTGGATCGGGCGCCGGGAGCCGGCAAACCCGCCTCATCCCGTTTGGCCACTCCTGAGATGGCCGGTTCGGCCCGCTCAAAGCTTGCCTCTTTTGCATAGTGTTCATGTAGGAAGCGTGGTCGGCTGCTCAAACAGCCCATCTCTTGGCGCCGCGAATGCGGGGCGTTACGGAGGGTTCAATGCATGAGAAAGCCGAAACTCAGATGCCTACCGGCTTGGCAAAAAGGGTGAGCCATGAACTGACGGAATACGCGGCCATATCCCTGTATCTGTACATCTGCTTTGGGGCGATCCTCCTTTACAAGGCCGCCGTGCTGCAGGGACACGGAATCGTCTACGCGCCCTACGGACTAGCCGCTGTCAAGGCGCTGATCCTTGCCAAATTCATGCTCATCGGACAGGCGACCAAAATGGGCGAGCGGTACAGCCATAAGCCGCTTATCTATCCTATTCTCCACAAGTCCCTGGCTTTTCTCGCCCTCCTGGTCGTGCTTTCGGTCATAGAAGAGGTTGTCGCCGGCGCTCTTCATCACCGCTCGGTTGCCGAGTCTCTGTCCGGCATCGCGGGGGGAACATGGTTTCAGATAATTACAACATCCCTCCTGCTGTGGCTGATCCTACTACCGTATTTTGCGTTTCGGCAGATCGGCGAACGACTCGGCGCCGGCACCCTGCGCTGGATGTTGTTTGTCGACCCCCGCGACGGTCACCGGACTTTTGCCCGGCCAGGCGGGCTCATCCCGTGATAACTGCTGAAGTGGGAGGAATGTAAATGCAGCCAGGTCGATATGTGCCGTTTAGGGTCCTGCTGGTGGCGCTCGGCACATTGGCGGTCGCCGAAGCACAGGCCCAGCAGACATCGCTGGCTCCCTCACCTCCTCCGGCGATCGAGCCAAAAGCGGTCGAGGTCCTCAAAGCCGGATGCGAGGTCCTGGCAAGCGCCAAGGCGATGTCGTTCGACGCGCTGAGTACTTACGAAAAAGCCGCGCGGAACGGGCAACCGCTATTTTATTCGACGCTAAATCACGTGACCATGCAAAGACCCAATAAGCTGCGTGTCATCACGCCCGGCGATGGCGTGCCTGACGAGTTCTATTACGACGGCAAGACCATAATGGCCTACGTCCCCTCGCAGGATCTGGTGGCCGTCGCCGAGGCGCCACCGACGATCGATCAGATGATCGACGCGGCGTGGCAGAAAGCGGCGATCGACTTTCCGTTTGCCGATGTCATCCTGTCGAAGCCCTGCGCGGTCTTCGACGAAAACGGAATGAACTCCGCTTTCTACGTCGGACAATCGAAAGTTATCGGCGGCACGACGACAGACATGGTAGCCGTGGCATCGGACAACGTGCAGGCCGAGCTTTGGATCGGCGCCGAAGATCACCTCCCGCGTCTCGTCCGCGTTGTTTACCCGCACGAACCTGCCCATGCGCTGTATCAGACCGAGTATTCCAACTGGCATCTGACCGACAGCGTCGATCCTGCGAAGTTCTCCTCCGATAAAGCGCGCCGTGGAAAGCCGATGCCCTTTGCCCCGCCGGGCGCCGGGATCCCAAGACCCACTCCAGCCACCCCACCCAAGCAGCCATAAGGAAAAGAACCAGTGATTCGCTCTTGGGGTCCCGAGACCTTTTCGCAACACCGAGGTAAGATCGCTCCAGCCATCCGGGGCGCTGCAATCTTGCTCGCTGTGGCTGGGTGCTCCGCTACGCAAGTCCCCAACGCACAAAGCATCGCCGGCCAGACGCCGTCGGGATCGGTGACGCTGACCGAGACCTTTGCGGCCGGATACGGTGGAGGCTCCGGAACGTTGGCGTTCAACGGGCAAAACTATCCCTTCCGGCTTTTTGGTGCTGTGATAGGGCCCGGTGGCGCAGACCGCATCAACGCCTCCGGAGCCGTTTATAACCTTTCCAAGCTGAGTGACTTCTCCGGCCGCTATACCCAAGGAAGCGGTCCAGCGGGCCTTTCCCGCAGCGGACCAGGCGACCTTTGGCTGCAGAATAGCGCCGGAATTGTCATGCACCTGGAGAGCGAGAGTACCGGCGTGTTATTGTCCCTCGGAAAGGAAGAAATCGTTATTCGGCTAGAGCAAGGAGGCGCTTAATGAAACTCATCACCACTCTGTCCGCGGCGGGCTTGATCGGGTTGGCGATCAGCCCGCACGCTCAAGCCTGGTTTCACGGTTACTCCGGGGGCGGCTTCTCCCGCGGCGGCAGTGCGGGTGGATGGCAGCACTCGACCACGTTCAGCTCGGCCGGAGTATCGCACTCCAGCAATCTGGGAGGTTATGAGCACAGCACCCAGGCGGGAGCGGGTGGAGTTGCACATGAAAGTACTGCCGGGGGCTACGAGCATGGTACCGCCTGCGGCTCGGCCGGATGTGGGCATGAGAGCGATTACGGCGGCTATTACCATGGGACAACCGCCAGCTCTAACGGCACCGTCACCCACACGGGCGCATACGGGACCACGACAACGTCTTATGGCAACTATTATCATCAGCCCGCAGTGGCAGGTTACTATGGAGGTGGTTGCTACAATTGTGGCAGTCCCGGGTGGGGCGCCGCCGCAGCAGGAGCAGCCGTCGGCGCCACCGTCGGCGTTGCGGCAGGAGTAGCCGCGAGTGGCGCCGCCTACTCGGCCGGGATTAACGCCGGTTACGCTGCCGCCGCAGCGCCACGTCCTGTCGCCTACGCCAGCTTGCCGGGCGGTTGCTTCTATCGGCCCCTGGCCCGCGAGTATAGCTGTGGCTCAATGTGGCTAGCGCCCGCCTATGGCGCAAACGGAGTATATTATCAGGTCGTCGCTCCACCTTGAGAGAACAGCTGGCTACCTGCGACCGACGAAGCAGCAATGGCAATCGCCGCAGATAGCGAACCGCCGGCCTGCCCATCTATATAGGAACGCGCGGTTTCTTTGCCGTGCCGCTGTGCCTGGCTTGGTGTTGCTCGTACGGGCAATGCGGCTTCCGGCATTCTGTGGACTCAGCGACTGGATTAAAGGGGATAGCTGATGGCCAAGGTGACGAGGCAAGAGTCCATACCGTTCCCGCCTACGCCATCGGCCAGTATCGCCGGGCGTACGATGCAAGAGTCGGTTTACAAACAACGGGTGCAGCCTCGCCGGCTTCCCGCCGACGCGCCGAACATTCTCATCGTACTGATTGACGATGCAGGGCCCGCCTTGCCGGCCACGTTCGGTGGCGAGGTCTATACTCCGACGATGGATCGTATCGTCAAGGAAGGGATTGCGTACAACCGCTTCCACACCACCGCTATGTGCTCGCCGACACGGGCATCCCTGCTGACCGGCCGCAATCATCATCGGGTCGGCAACGGACAGATCGCAGAACTGGCGAATGACTGGGACGGCTATTCTGGCGTGATCCCCCGGAGCAGTGCGCTGGTGGCTGAGGTACTCAAGGATTATGGCTACGCCACGGGCGCATGGGGCAAGTGGCATAACACCCCAGCCAACGAGACTACCCCGGCAGGCCCGTTCGAAAATTGGCCCACGGGTCTCGGCTTTGAGTACTTCTATGGCTTTCTCGCCGGCGAGGCCTCGCAATACGAGCCGAACCTGGTCCGCAACACGACGAGCGTCCTGCCAACAAAAACCGTGCACGAGGGCTACCACCTCAGCGAGGACCTGGCGGACGACGCAATTGGTTGGTTGCACAGACACAAAGCGTTCCAGCCGGACAAGCCGTTTTTCATGTACTGGGCGAGCGGCGCGATCCATGGTCCGCACCACATCATGAAGGAGTGGGCCGACAAGTATAAAGGGAAGTTCGACGACGGTTGGGATGCATACCGCCAGCGTGTTTTCAGGCGTGCCAAGGAGAAAGGCTGGATTCCTGCCGATGCGCAACTTACCCCGCGACACGAGACGATGCCGTCCTGGGACAGCATCCCCGAGGATGAAAAACCGTTCCAGCGCCGCCTGATGGAAGTGGCAGCGGGCTTCAGCGAGCACGTGGATGCCCAGGCCGGCAGGGTCATCGACGAGATCGAGAGGCTCGGTTATGGCGATAACACTTTGATCTTTTACATCTGGGGTGACAACGGTTCATCGTCCGAAGGACAGGGTGGTACTATTAGCGAATTGCTGGCACAAAATGGGATTCCCAGCGACATCAACCAGCATATCAGGGCTCTCCAAGAACTTGGTGGTCTTGACGCGCTTGGCTCGCCCAAGACGGATCCTATGTACCACGCAGGTTGGGCCTGGGCAGGCAGCACCCCCTACAAGGGCACTAAGCTGTTAGCCTCGCATTTCGGCAGCACGCGCAACCCGCTGGCCATCCGATGGCCGTCGAAAATCAAGCCGGACGCAATCCCGCGGCCACAGTTTCACCATGTGAATGATGTTGTCCCGACGATTTACGAGATCCTCAATATTGCCCCGCCGCGCACGGTAAACGGGGTTGAGCAAGACCCCATCGATGGCGTGAGCTTCGCCTACACTTTTGCTGACCCGAACGCCAAGGGCCAACTGCTCACCCAGTACTTCGAAATCATGGGTAGTCGCGCCATTTATCACGACGGCTGGATGGCCTGCGCATTCGGGCCGCGGGCGCCTTGGGTTCCAGGGACACCACCCGGCATTCGAGAATGGACGCCGGACAAGGACGTGTGGGAACTCTACAATCTAGAGGAGGACTGGAGCCAGGCCAAAGACCTCGGGACGCAGATGCCCGAAAAGCTGGCTCAGATGAAGGAAATCTTCCTTATCGAAGCTGCTAAAAACAAGGCGCTTCCCATTGGCGGTGGCCTTTGGGCCGCTGTGCTTCACCCGGAGTTGCGCGTCGCCCCACCCTATACCGAGTGGACCTTCTCCGGCGACACGGTTCGCATGCCGGAATTCTGTGCGCCGGCGCTGGGCAACAAGTCCAACGTGGTCACCATCGACGCAGTAATTCCCGCCAATGCCAACGGGGTGCTTTACAAGCTGGGCGCCAATTCGGGGGGGCTCACCTGCTTCGTGGAAGACGGTATTCTTTGCTACGAGTACAACCTCTTCATCATTCAGCGCACGAAGATTCGAGCGCGGGAAAAGCTGCCAACAGGCAAGGTCAAGATCGAAATCGAGACGAGCTATGTTGTGCCTCGGCCCGGCGCGCCATTGAAGGTTACCATGAAGGCATCCGACAAAGTCGTTGCGGAAGGCACTGTGCCGATCAGCGCACCACTCGCCTTTACCGCCAACGACTGCCTCGACATCGGTATCGCGCTCGGATCGCCCGTGTCGCTCGACTATTACGATAAGGCGCCTTTCAAGTTCAACGGCACGATCGAGCGAGTTCACGTGAGATATACGACCGCGAAATGACGGCTGAGGGTCTACTCGCGCTGGCCCAGCCGATTCCATTAAGGCTTGTCGGACGCCCCGGACGCCTGCCGTCGGGAACCTCGCTCGGTCTGTGACGAAAGCGGTCTTGGGCCGCTGCTATCATCACCCGCCCGAACGGCTGGCACACAGTCCTCGCGTGCCCCGACCCCAATGCCAAGTGGCACATGCCCTGAAGAAAATCACGGCCTCTAACGATTCTCCTTGACTTTGGTCCGATTTTGTGCTTTTATTCCATCTATGTCCGACACCGCCAACAACCCGATCGCAGCCGCCCGACCCGATCCCAATCGGGCCGTGCCCCCGCGCATCCGCGCGGTGCTCGGCATCGTCCACACGCTCATCGCCTATGGCCAGAACCTCGCCGAATCGCTCGAAAACCATGCCTCCCAGCCACACCTGCTCCCCTGCTTCCGCTTCATCGCCACCATCTTCTTCACCAAGGACGTCGCGCTGATCCTCGCCCGCATCAAACGTGGCCTGCTCCGCGCCGCTGCGCTCGAGGAACGGCTCCAAAAGCGCGCCGCCAGCGGCCGCGACATCCGGCCTCTGCGCATCCGCCCCCGCTCCCCACGCAAGCCGCGCACCGGCAACCCCACCACCCCACCCTCCTCCTACGACCCACGCCTGCCCAGCATCGAGCAAATCGCCAATCAGGTCCGACACCGCTCGATCGGCGCCATCCTCGTCGATATCTGCCTCGATCTCGGCATCATCCCCGGCCAGATGGACCCGGCCGCGTGGAACGAACTGGGCCAGGCTCTCGCCCTCTTCGGCGGCGACCTCACCAACCTCGTGGTCTGGCGCGAACCCCGGCCGCGCCCTCGCCGTCGTCGCCCTCGCGACCCCAACTTCTGGCCCGTCTCCGTTCCCGGCCAGACCGGCATGATCTTTCCCCCCTGGCCGGCGCCATCCCCAACTCCCGCCACCACCGGCCCACCCTGAACCGGCGAGCTGCCCCCTCTGACCACTGGTACGGGGCCAACCCCGTCGTTCCGATTCGCCCCGTCATATAGTCACGTTTCCAACATCATGACATATCGATCCCCGGCCGCCCGGCCCCGGCACCACGGCCCCCCGGCCTCAAGCACCTCGATGCCACGGCGCGGACGCCTGGAGATCCTCCCGCACTTTCCGGACTCAGCTACCCCGCGCGGCCGCCACATAAACCGGACGCCCCTCGATCTCGTATTGCGGATCGTTGTAACCATGCACGGCGACATGCCCGGACGGCACAAGCCGTTCCACCACCGCTTCGTCTCCGGCATCGAAGGGAGCCGAAAGCGCCGCCAGGTAATCTTCCCACTGCTGCTCCGTGCGCGGACCCCCAATCACCCCGGTGATAAGCCGGTTGTTCAGCACCCAGCGGATCGCGAAATGCGCAGCAGTAACACCCTTCGCCTCGGCATGACGGCGGATTTCCTGCGCCAATCGCAACGCCCCCGGGTGCCATTCCGTCTGCATCATGCGCCGATCCTGCCTCGCGGCCCGGCTGTCGGCAGGCGGCGGTGCGGCAGGATCGTATTTGCCCGTCAGCACGCCCCGCGCGAGCGGGCTGTAACTCACCACGCCCAGCCCGCAGGCGCCGCAGACCGGAAGCTGCTCCACTTCGGCAACGCGGTTCAGCGCGTGATAATAGGGTTGGCTGACGATCGGCCGAGCCATTCCCATCGCGTCGCAAAGGTCGCAGATCCTGGCGATCCGCCACGCACGATAGTTCGATACACCGAAATAGCGGATCTTGCCCTGCCGGATCAGATCGTCCATCGCCCTCAGCGTCTCTTCCAAAGGCGTGCCGTGATCTTCCTTATGCAGGTAGTATATATCGACATGATCAGTACCAAGCCGGCGAAGGCTGGACTCGATCGCCCGCATCACCCACTTGCGCGACAGCCCGCCGCCATTCGGCCCCGCCGCCATTGGATTGGAAAGCTTGGTGGCCAGCACCCAATCGTGGCGGTCGCTTGCGATCGCGCGCCCCGTCACTTCCTCCGAACGCCCGCCGGCATAGGCATCAGCGGTATCGACAAAATTGATCCCGGCCTCGCGCGCGCGACCGACAATGCGCGCCGTAGTCGCTTCATCCGTCGGCCCGCCGAACATCATGGTGCCGAGGCAAAGCGGCGAGACCTTCAACCCGCTGCGTCCAAGTGCACGGTATTCCATGTGCTTGCTTCCTTCCAGCTGAAAGCGACTGATCGGCTGTATGGCCGCGGCACCCTCTCCTGCGAAGCGGCAGAGCTAACGATTCTCCGACACCGGCAGAAAACGCTGCTGGCGGAGAACATCGTCAATATCAGCGGGCCGTTCAAAGGGTTCCGGGATCGTCTCGCCCGGCCGGCGCGGGCGCCCGATAGCACGGAACCAGTCCTCCAGCCCGGCCGGCATCATCAGCCACAACACCCGCATCTGGCTGGCGCCCGTGTTATGCACAGTGTGCCAGACGCCGCGCCCGACCAGGATCATCGTCTCCGGGCGGACCTCGCAGCGCCGCCCGTCGATCTCGGCCCAACCCTCGCCGGCATAGCAGAACAGCACCTCATGGCTGCGCTCATGTGCGTGCCGCCGGATAGACCGGCCCGGCTCCAGCACCTGCAGCCCAGCCGAGAAATCGTCGAACGGCGTGCAATAGGGCGTCAGCTTATTGGTCACATAGCCGGTGGAAGGCAGCGGCTGCCAATACGACTCGCCCTCTTCCGGTTGCAGGACGAGCGCATATCCTTTGCCGATGTCCGTCATTCGCGATGTCCTCCCGTGCAGTCTGGTGCACCGCAGGGTTGCACCGCCGTTTCCCCAAGGCCAGCCTCACGCCAGGAGGCTCGTGGGCAATGAAGCAGTTCCAGGCAAGTGACGGCATCCGGCTGGCCTACGACATCACGGATTTCACCGATCCCTGGACCGAGCCCTCGACGCTCGTCTTGCTGCACGCGGCAATGGGCAGCTTGCGCCGGTTCTATGCCATGGTGCCGCCGCTCTCCCGCCGGCACCGGGTGGTGCGCCTGGACCTCCGAGGGCACGGCCAGTCGGACATCCCGCCGCCCGACCCGCCGCTGACGATGGACCGGCTGGTGCAGGACGTGCGCGAACTGATGGACCGGCTTGGCTGCGGCCGCGCGCATTTCGTCGGCAACTCCGCCGGCGGCTATATCGCGCAGAACCTGGCGATGCAGTCGCCCGAACTGGTTGCCAGCCTCTGCCTGTTCGGCTCCACGCCCGGCCTGAAGAACAGCCAGGCACGGAGCTGGCTGCCGCTTGTCGCGCGCCAGGGGCTGCGGGGCTTCCTCGCCGACACAATCGGCGATCGCTTTCCGCCCGGACACGACCGACGGCATATCGAGTGGTTCCTGGACGAAGCAGCGAAGAACGATGCCGCCTATATCGGCCGGTTCATCGGGCTGATGACGACTCTCGACTGGATGGAGGAGCTGGGGCGGATCACCTGTCCCGCGCTGCTGGTCGCGCCCGGCGCCGAGACAGTGGGCGACGTCGGTGCGTATCACGACATGCACCGCCGGATCCCGGATGCAAAGCTGATCCTCTACGAAGGACTGCCGCACAATATCTGCGACATCGCTCCAGAACGCTGCGCCGCCGATATTCTGGCGTTTCTGTCGGAGCGGTTCGGTTGATAGCGTCTCTCCACCGTCAGGGCCGGACCATCAGGTCTCCGCCAAGCAGCAGCAGGCCAACAAGGAACAGCACCCGAAATGTCGCAGGATCCACCCTTGCACGGATGATCTGCCCGATGCCCATCCCGATAAAGGCAGGTGCAATGCAAAGCGCGGAAGCCCCCGCGGCTGAAAGCTGAAAGGCGCCGCGGCTCGCCAGGCCGACTGCCAACGCGATGGTGGAAACGGTGAAAGAGAGGCCCAGAACCTGAATCAATTCGTCCTTGTCGAACCCGATCGCCCGAAGATAGGGCACCGCGGGAATGACAAACACACCGGTTGCGCCCGTTACGACGCCTGTTGCCGCCCCGACGGCCGGAGAAAGCCAGGTTTCATATCGCCTGGGGACCGAGAGACGAAACCTGGCGAGCCCGATGCCGGCATAGGCGATGAGCGCGGCGCCCAACCAGACGCCGGCCTGCCGCGCGCCGGCCCCGGTCATAAGACCCGCACACGCCCACGTGGCGACGCAAATCATCAGCAACATCAGCCACATCCGACGCAGGACAACCAGCCGATGCCGCCCGGAGAAAAACTGCCAGACATTCGTAACCAACGATGGGATGGCGACTAAGGTAGCCGCTTTCGCGGGCGCCATCGTCATCCCCAACAGCCCCATCGCAACCGTCGGCAACCCCATCCCGATGACCCCCTTGACCAGCCCGGCGAGCACAAAGGTGAGCGCGACGGTGAGAACTTGAGAGTAGGCGCTGTGCATTCGGGGAACTTGATAGCGCCAGGCCCCAGTGACAATTTGGCATTTCCCTAGCCTGCCTTCGGCCATTCCGAAGGCAAAGGACGGCACCGAGAATGCGCTTCGACCTGGTAGATCTGCAGCTCTTTCTCCACGTCGCAGAAGCCACGAGCATCACGCATGGAGCAGAGATGTCCAACATGGCGCTCGGCTCTGCGAGCGAGCGCATTCGCAAGATGGAAGAACTCGCCGGCGTGGCGTTACTCGAACGCGGCCGGCGCGGCGTCATCCTCACTCCTGCTGGCCGGGCATTCGTTCACCATGCCCGCCTCGTGCTCCAGCACGTCGAGCACATGAAAGGCGAATTGTTCGAGTATGCGGGTGGGCTGAAGGGCCGCGTCCGCATGCAGGCAAACGCATCCGCGGTCAGCGAATTCCTCCCGCAAGCGCTCAGGGCATTCCTTGCCGATCACCCCGGCATCGACATCGATCTCGAGGAGAGCTCGAGCTACGAAACCGTCAGGTCCGTAGCCGAAGGTTTCGTCGAGGTCGGAATCGTCGCAGATATCGTCGATCTCGGCGCCCTGGAGGCCTATCCGTTCGCTACCGACCGGCTCGTTCTCGTCATGCCACGAGACCACCCTGTCGCAAATCAGCGAAGCCTGTCTTTTCGATCATTGCTCGACGAGGACTTTGTCGGCCTGGCTGCGACAAACGCCCTCCAGCAACACCTTGCGCAGCGAGCCATTCAAGCCGGGAAGCCCCTCAAATTGCGTGTGCGCCTCGGCAGCTTCGATGCCGCATGCCGGATGGTCGGCGCGGGCATCGGATTGGCCATCATGCCGGAAACAGCGGCCCGGAGGTGCAGAAGGACCGCTCCCATCCACATTTCCCGATTGGCGGATCCGTGGGCTCTGCGCCAACTGCACGTTTGCGTTCGTCGTTCAAACGAATTGCCACCGCCTGCGCGCTTATTGTTGGAACACCTTCGGGGGCAATGGCAGCAGTTACGCAAATTGCCCCGAAAGGATTGACCGCCCTGCCGCCATTCAGCCGCCTGGTACTAGGGTTTCAGCGCCGCGGCATAGGCCCGCACGGCCCCCGCGAACCCCATTTCCAGCGCGTCGGCGGTCAGCTCGTGGCCGATCGAGGCCTCGGCCAGGAATGGCACGCGGGCAACGAGCGGCGGCAGGTTGTGCAGGTTCAGGTCGTGGCCGGCATTCACCACCAGTCCCCGTGCCTGCGCCTGCCGGGCTGTTTCGGCACACGCATCGAGCAACGCCCCCGAGTTGCTCGCCCGGAACGCGGCGGCATAGGCGCCCGTGTAGATTTCTACGCCCTCGGCACCCGCTTCGACGACGCGGTCGAGCACGGCCGGATCGGGATCGATGAACAGGATCACCCGCGCGCCGAGCGCCTTCAGGGCAACGATCGCCGGCCGCGCCAGTTGCATCTGATCGCCGGCGAGCTCCCAGCCCTTCTCCGAGGTAAAGGCATCCGGTGCGTCCGGCACCAGGGTACACTGCTCGGGTTTCGTCTCGCGTGCGATCCCCAGCAGGCGGTCGTCCGGATAGCCTTCGATGTTGAGCTCGATGCGTGGGCGCATCGGCGCCAGCAGCCCGGCGATCCCCGATACGTCAGCGCGGCGGATATGCCGCTCGTCCGGGCGCGGGTGCACGGTGATGCCCTGCGCACCCGCGTTGATGGCGAGTCGGGCGAAGCGGAGCAGGTCAGGCACCCCGGTGCGGCGCGAATTGCGGAGAAGGGCGATCTTGTTGAGGTTGACGCTGAGGCGGGCCATGACCGCAGCCTATCAGGTGGTAGCGCCGGCGACCATGCCGATGCCTGCGGGGACCCGGCTCCTGGACAGGTCTACGGCACGCAGCGACCTTTGCACGAGACCCTCACCCTCTCCCGCTGGCGCGGGAGAGGGTGAAAGGCATGGGGTTCGCCTATGGGATTCGCACGTTTCCCGCGTGCGCTTTCTTTGCGGCCTTGGCAAAATTCGCGTCGAACGTCACGAATTCCTCGCAATAGCCGGAGGCTCCAAGATCCAGGGCGTCGGCGAAATCCATGCCGTGCTCGACCCAGTCCAGGGCTTGTGCACACAAGGGAGCGTTTTCCAGCGTGACGAGCGGCAGTCCGGCAAATCGACGAAGTGCGGCTCTGATCTGAGCGTGCTTGTAGCGATACACGCTGCGTAGCACCCATTCGGTCTCCAATAAAACGGTTGTCGGCACCCACACCTCTTGTCGGTCCACCAGCCTGCGTGCGACCGAGGACTGCTGCGGATCATCGTTGGTAAGATACCGGACGATGATGTTAGTATCGACCGCGAGCATGCCGGCGCCGTGCCTCGGCTTCGATCCCGGCCCTCATCTCGTCTAGCGTCTTCGGCGGGCCTTTGTGGGGCAGCGAGCCAAATACCTCTTCCGGCCGCGTTGGTCGGAACAACGGCGCAGGCCTCAGCAATACACCCTCGGGCGTGTCCTCGACCACGAACCGCGTGCCGGCAACCCAATGCCTGCGCCGCCGAATCTCCATCGGAAGGATCACCTGCCCTTTGGTGGACAAAGTCGTGGTCAGCTTGTCTGCGGCGCTCACATCTTTCGCCCTGTTGGGTAAGACAGATGTAAGATAGTCGGTCGTGCGCATCGCAGCAAGGTTTCCCCGGACCGTTGTCCCGGCGCTAGGCCTACGCCACGCGAATAGCCTCGTTGAGCGCCCGCACGCCCGCCGCTGGTCCGTCCGGATGGTTCCAGACAGAACCGACAACGGCCAGGAAGTCGGCCCCCGCCCGCACCAGAGGGGCGCAGTTCTCCGCCGTGATGCCGCCGATCGCGCAACAAGGCAGCTCCATCAGCCCCGACCACCAGCGCAGGATCTCCGGATCGGCCAGGCGTGTCACCTGCTTGGTGCCGGACGGATAGAAGGCGCCGAACGCGACATAGTCAGCGCCGTCCTCGCCGGCCTGCATCGCCAGGTCGCGGCTCGCATGGCAGGTCACGCCGAGCGTCAGTTCCGTGCCGAGCGCTGCCCGCGCTGCCCGCCCCGGCATGTCGTCTTGTCCGACATGGGCGCCATCGCAGCCCGTCGCGCGCACGAGGTCAGCGCGATCGTTGAGCAGGAACGCCACGCCGCGCGCCTGCGCCACCGGGCGCAGCGCATCGATCGCACGCTGCCAGGTGGTATCATCCGCATCTTTCAGGCGGAGCTGCAGCGCCGCGACATCGCCTGCATCCAGCGCTGAGGCGAGCAGATCGGCGAAGGCTGACAGCTCGAAGCGAGGCGGGGTGATCAGATAAAGCCGGCAGCGTTCGTCGGCGGTCTTCGAAATTGCTGTCATTGCGGCAGTAATGACAGAGAGACATCAAGCGGACACGGAGTCACACTGAGTCCCGACGGAGTTTCACGGATAAAGGATCCATCCCAAGCGTCAAGCAGGCCGCCGCCCGGATGACGGCAGTAGCGCCCTTCGTGACAGACGGCCTCTACTTCGCTCGGGACATCAACCACAGCTCTGTGAAACTCCGTCGGGACTCAGTGTCACTCCGTGTCCGCTTTCTTGTTTGCGGCGCTCATCACTCCTAGCCCGCAGCCTCACCCATGTCACCCGCCGCGCAGCCAGTCGGACAGGCGCCGACCTTCCCCGCGCATCGCCAGATCGAGCGCCGGCGGCCGCTCGGCCAGCACGGCCCCCCCGCATTCGGCGGCGATCGCCGCGACCTCCGCCCAGCCTGGCGCATCGGCCGCAAGCACAATCAATTGTTGGCCGGCACGCAACGCGGCCAGCGCCTGGCCAGACCCATCAGCGCAGTCCAGCACATCCACCACCGGCGTCGATGAATACTCACAGCGCGCCTGCGCAACCATCTCCCGCCACCACAGACATCCGGCATAGAGCGCGGCGCCAGGCGCGGAGATCAGCGTCACCGGCGCCCCCTCGGCGAGCGCTGTGCGCGCATCGGCCAGCCCATGCACCACAACCGCGGGATAACGCACCATGCTTGACGTTCGGGCGTTTGCCCGCTCAGTTCAAGCGGCAGCGAGTCGCGCGCGGGAGGACATGGCCGGAGAGACGGAGAACGCCGATGCTGCCGCCCAGCGGCTGGAGACAGCGCTGGAGCGTATCGCCAGCCTGGCCGGGCGCTGCACGCTGCCGCCGCGGACAGGCGCGGACGCGCCGCCGGTGGCCGAGATCGCCGCGCGGCTCGACGCGATGATCGAGCGGCTGCGGGCCGCGCTGGACCGCGCGTCCTGAGCAACCAGGAGGAGCCCTCGAATGGCCCAGGTCACCGTTCGCATCAATGGCTACGCCTATACGGTGGGCTGTCAGGACGGCGAGGAGCAGCACCTGCTGGCGATGGCCGGCGAAGTCGAGCGGCGCATCGAGAGCATCAGGGCAGTTGCCGGACAAAGCGGGGAGTCGCGCATGCTCGTCATGGCGGCGCTGCTGATGGCCGACGACCTCTATGAGATGGACAAGGCGCTCAAGGAGACGCGGAAGCAGGCCGACGCGGCGGCCAAGGCCGCGGCCGCGGCGGCGCAGACGGCCGCTGATCCGAAGCTGGAGCGTCGGCTCAGCCGGCTTGCCAAGCGGGCGGAAGAGATTGCCGCCGGGCTGGAGCAACCCTAGATTTGCCCAGCGGAGCTGCCCGGTGCGTCAGGCAATTCATCCCCGGGGCCAGTAAGCATTCTCCCGGGAGCTGGCGCTGCCGAGACCTTGGTCTCGGTATCCGGCGCCCACCTGCAAACGCAGGCTCTGGGAGGGTGAGACGCCAACGGCCATGGCGGCTCCGCACTTGCCATCCCCAGAGGTGATCGAGGCGAAGCGCGCGGCCCGTGCCCGCGCCCGCGGCGTGCGCGCCGGGTGCGATCCGGCGTTGGGCGCCGCGCTGACCGCGCATGTTCTGCGCGAGTGCGCGCCGCCGGCGAGCGCGGTGGTCTCCGGCTTCTGGCCGATGGGCGAGGAGATCGACATCCGCCCGCTGCTGCACGCCCTGCATGCGCGCGGCCACCCGATCGTGCTGCCGGTGACGCCGAAGCACGGCGAAGCGCTGAGCTTCCAGGTGTGGCGGCCGGGCGACGCGCTGGTGCGGGAGAAATTCGGGACCATGCGGCCGACCGGTGAGGAGCGCGTGCCGGCTTTCCTGCTGGTGCCGCTGCTGGCCTTCGACCGTTCCGGGCACCGGCTCGGCTATGGTGGCGGATATTACGACCGGACGCTGGCGGGGCTGCGGGATGCGTTCGCACTGGGATGCGCCTATGCCGCCCAGGAGGTGGATGGGTTGCCGGTAACGCCCTGCGACGTGCCGCTGGATGCCGTGGCCACCGAACGGGGCGTGATCTTCTTCAAGGACAGATAGATGCGAATTTTGTTTATCGGCGACGTTGTGGGACGCACCGGCCGCGAAGCTGTGGGCGCGGTGTTACCGAAGCTGCGCGACCGGCTGCGGCTCGATCTTGCGGTGGTGAATGCCGAGAACGCCTCGCACGGGTTCGGTCTTGGCCCGGACATGGCCGAGGCGCTGTTCGCCGCCGGTGCCGACGTGCTGACGCTGGGCAATCACGCCTGGGACCGCAAGGAGGTGATCCCCTATATTGCCGAGCACCCCCGTCTGTTGCGCCCGCTGAATTATCCGCCCGGCACGCCGGGGGCGGGCAGCGTGGTCGTAGAGCTGGCGGACGGTCGCCGGGCGCTGGTGCTGCAGGCGATGGGGCGGCTGTATCTGGATGCATTGGATTGCCCGTTCCGCGGAACGGCGCAGGAACTCGCCCGTTATCGGCTGGGTGGGAACGTGCAGGCGATCGTGGCGGATTTCCACGCCGAAGCGTCAAGCGAGAAGATGGCGTTCGCGCATTCCTTCGACGGCCAGGTCTCGGTCGTGGTGGGGACGCATACCCACTGTCCATCGGCGGATTATCAGATTCTTCCGGGCGGCACGGCGTTTCAGTCCGATGTCGGCATGTCCGGTGACTATGACAGCGTCATCGGCATGCAGAAGGAGGCGGCGACGGTCCGGTTCTGGAAGAAGATGCCGGGCGAGAAGCTGAACCCGGCGGAGGGGGAGACCACAGTGTGCGGCCTGTTCGTGGAGACATATGACGTGAGTGGGCTGGCGCGGCGGGTGGAACCGGTGCGCCTGGGCGGGCGATTGGCACAGGCGATGCCGGAGGGTTGATGGGCGGGGCGGGTGGCTCGACACCGCGGCTATGGGCTTATTGGCCTCACCCCGCGGGCGTATATTGCGCTTAACAGCCAGGGCACGGAGATGGCGCAATGGACGTTAAGGAAGCAATTGAAACTGCCAAAAAGTACCTCAATGAGGTCTATGCCGACGAGCAGGTGACAAATCTCGGCTTGGAAGAGGTCGAGCATGTTCTAGCGGCTGGCAATTGGGTAATCACTTTGGGCTTTTCTCGACCCTGGAATACCCCGCGAACACGAGCACAGGAGGTCCTGGAGAACCTCGGAGCGGTGTCTTCATTGAGAAGGTCCTATAAGGTCATTACCATAGCTGATGATGGAACGGTCCTCTCGATGAAGAACCGCGAAAAGATGGATGCAGCTGAATGACAGGGGCGGTCGTTGTTGACGCCAACCTCTTGGTGCTTTTGGTGGTCGGTTCAGCCTCCAGAGACTACATCGCCAAGCATAAGCGCCTGCAGAATTACACCATATACGACTTCGAGTTGCTAGGTTTGATAGTCGCCGACTTCGCAGATATAATTCTCCTGCCTCACGTCCTAGCGGAGGCTTCAAGTCTAGCCAGACAAATCAATAATCCTGCACGGATGGAGATCCAGACTGCCTTTAAGACCCTAATTACCACTGCTATCGAGCTTCCGATCCAAAGTGTCCATGGCGTACAACGTGACGAATTCTATGAACTTGGACTCACCGATGCCGTCATCCTCTATCTCTGCAATATGAGTATAAATGGGGTTAATCCAACGCTTGTAACAACGGCGAGATGTTCCTGGCCTATGTCGAGCAGGTGCTGGCCCCGACACTGCAAACCGGCGATATCGTCGTCATGGATAATCTTCCCGCCCACAAGGTGGCCGGGGTGCGCAACGCGATCGAAGCCGCCGGGGCGGGGCTGCTGTATCTTCCCTCCTACAGTCCCGATCTCAATCCAATCGAGCAGGCATTCGCCAAGCTAAAGGTGCTGCTGCGGGCAAAGGCGCTGCGGACCGTCGAGGCGCTGTGGAAGGCACCCGGCAATCTACTCGATTGCTTCACCCCTGCCGAGTGCCGGACTTTCTTTCGACACGCCGGATATTTCCAGTCAGCCTGAAGGCGCTCTAATGACCGGGGTCCGGAGATGTCCGCTATGGACGTTAAAGAAGCAACTGCAACAGCTGAAAAGCACCTCAGCGAGGCTTATGCGGACGAGCAGGTGACAAGTCTCGGCCTGGAAGAGGTCCAGCATATTCCAGCGGTTGGACTTCTATGCGAAAGAAGGATGCAGCCGAATGACACGGGCGGTCGTCGCTGACGCCAACCTCTTGGTGATTTTGCCTCCAAAAACTACATCGCCAGCCATAAGCGCCGACAAAATTGCACTATATACCAATTCGGGCACCCCAACGGCTACCCGATGCGGCCTCTCGAATTCGTCCGTTACTCCCCCTGCCCTTCCCCCCCCGCAAGGGGCTACGGATGACCCATATCTCCGGAACGAATTGCATCTCGTGGAAGTGGTTCACACGGAGCGCCACTGAGGATGACACAGAGGATCACCGGAGCATGGACGCGCCGCGGTTCCACATTGAACCGAGAGCCACTGACCTTCAGCAGCCCAGGGACCTCAGTGGCGCTCCGTGTGTTCTTCGTGCACTCCGTGTGAACCCCTTTCATGAGGGACCAACGTCCCGGGACCGTTTCGGACTTCTGTGGCCACGTCAGCCGTTTACGTCCCGCCTCCCCAGCTCTTCAGCCAGCAAAGTGTACGAGCGGCGGCGGGCTTCGGGGTCGTGGAGCGTGGTGAGGACGGCGATTTCTTCCACGCCGTGTTCGGCTGCCAGCGTGCGCAGGCGAGCGCCGACCGTCTCCGCCGTTCCATACAGGGCGCGTTCGCGGACGCGGGCAATCCGCAGAAGCTCGGCCTCGGTATAGTCGTGGGCGGCGGCCTCTTCCGGCGACGGCAGCGCGGTGAAGATGCCTCGGTCGCGGCCCAGCCGCCAGAGCTCGCGTGAGGTGAACAGGCGCGCGGCTTCGGTCTCCGTGTCCGCAGCCATGGCCCACACGCACAGGCCGGCGTACGGCGCGGGGTGGCGAGCGCTGGGGCGGTAGTGCTGGCGGTAGAGCGCCAGCGCCTCGGCCGTACCGCGTCCGTCGGTGATAAAATGAGCAAAGCAGAAGGGCAGGCCGAAATAGGCCGCGACCTGCGCCCCGTAATCGGAACTGCCGAGCATCCAGATCTCGGGCATGGTGGGACCCTGCGGCTGAGCGATGATGTCGCGGAACGGATGGCCCTCGACCAGCTTCTCGCCGGCGAGCCAGCCGAGGAGGTCGCGGACCTGGGCGGGGAAATGGTCTGCGGCGGTCTCGGCCAGCGGGTTCAGGGCGAAGGCCGTGCGGCCGTCGGAGCCGGGGGCGCGGCCAAGGCCGAGATCGATGCGCCCGGGCGCGATCGCTTCGAGCACCCGGAACTGCTCGGCGACTTTCAGCGCGGAGTAGTGGGGCAGCATGACCCCGGCGCTGCCGACGCGGATGCGGCTGGTGGTGGCGGCGATGGCGCTGATCAGGATCTCGGGCGCGGTGCCGGCCTGGCTCCGGGAGGCGTGGTGCTCGGCGAGCCAGTAGCGGGCGTAGCCCAGGGCCTCGCAGTGTTGGGCGAGCGCGATGCTTTCCCGGATCGAGGCGTCGGGGGAGCGGCCGGTCACCACGGTGGATTGGTCGAGGACGGAGAGTTTCATGGCGGGGAGGAGATGGGGCGGGGCGCGGTGCCGTTCAGTCTGCCGCCAGCGTGCGCATGGCAGCAATCTCGGCGCGTTTGGATTTGGTGGATTTCAGGGCGGACGTAGAGACATGGAGGTCCGCACAATGAGCACGGTGACGATTGGAGTTTCGAGCCTTGGTGACGTGATGCAGCGCACCGCTGCGGCATTCCGGGGAAAACCGCAGGGCGAGCATATTTCGTTCGCCTCGGTTGAGCTTCTTTGGAAGACCCTGACGCCGCGCCGCTGGCGTTGATTCGGGCCATGGCCGGGAAGGGGCCGATGAGCATGCGCGCGGCTTGGCCGGCTTATCGGCCACGACATCAAGACGATCCATGGCGACGTGCAGATTCTCTTGGAAGCCGGCGTGCTCGAGAAAGACGAAGCCGGTCGGATCGTTTTTCCATATAACGCGATCCACGTCGATTTCATGATTGAGGCCGCGCGAGCGCTCTGAGGATTTTCACCGCAAGAACCCAATCGCGCGTGTTGAGCCGACGCATTTCGCCATCGGGTTGTTGCGGTGAATGGGGGCGCGGATGGTGGAGTTGGGCTGCTCCGTGTGGTCATTCGGACATGACGAATGGCGCCGGATCCTTGAAGCGGTTCAGCACGTTTGTCGTCAACCGGAACAGGTTGTTGTCGAAGCCGTTCCAGCCCAGCGATCCCGCATAGGCGATGGACCCGGTCGAGAACACGGCGCCGCCGTTTGGCGTCTCGAAGAACGTGATGTCGGCATGGATGTCGGGATTGATGATTGCGTCGGTGGCGCCGTGCGGGACCAGCACTTCCTCGGCGACCAGCTCGTAGGTGTTGGAGTGGTTCTCGCTGCGCGCCACTACCAGCGCGTGCGGCGGGGTGCCCAGGCGGGGGTCGACGGCGTCGATCTCCAGCCCGGCCGCGCCGCCTTGCAGGACGCCGAAATCACCGATCACGTCGCCATCGATGCCGGCAAACATCCAGCCGACCCGCGGATCGTTGGCCTGTTCGGTCCGGCGGTAGTAGCCGCACTTGTCGAATCCCTGGCTGATGAAGCCGACGCCGACGAGCCGTTGTGGCGCGCGCCCGTTGCGTCGCCACAGTCCGCCGTATTCGCCGGTGAAGCTGTGGAAGGCCTCGCCGGGATCGGCGTCCCAGGCGCGCACGCCGCCTTCCGCACGACGCACCTCGATCACGCCGCGGCGCGTCGGATGATGCGCGATGCGCCAGTAGAACCCGTTGCCGCCCATATACATCAACCGCCCGCCGCGGCGGAGGTACGCTTCGAAACTGTCGAGCATATCGGTGGAATCGTATTCGGGATGCGAGCCGGTGATCACGACCCGATAGGGGGCCAGCAAACCAAGGCCCTCGTGTTCAAGGTCCTCCTCGGTGATGACGTCGTAGTCGCCGCCAAGCTTCTCCAGCCAGTCCATGATGAAGAGATCGATGTTGAAGTTCCAGTGCCGTCCCGTCGGCCTGACGTTCTGCACCGGACGGTGCCGGCTGGAATAGGCGACGCCGCTGCCGTCCGAATGGCGGTCGTAGAGCGACAGGCCCATCTCGGGGTGTTCGATCAGCAGGGCGTCGATATCGTCCAGCAGCATCAGCCGACCCTGGTACCGCTCGGTAAGCAGCGACAGGAAGCGGCCGACATTGTTCAGATAGGCAGTGTACGTCGCCGTCGATGCCAGGAACGCGACCGGCGATCGTGTCGTGCCGCGCGGCGGGCGAACAAAGAACGGCACCCAGAAATCAAAGCCGTCGGCGCTGAGCCGCGCAGCATAGATGCCGGAGCGCAGAGTGGCCGGGATGGTGAAGGCGAAGTCCGGCTCCCAGCACGCATCGACAAGGTCATCGTCGTGGAAATGGATGGCACCATACTGGGATGGCGCGTGCATCCAGCAGGTCTCGCTCCCGTCCCAGTTCCATCCGGGGACCGCTCGGGTGGGCTGGTTGACGATCACGCCGTCGAGCTTCCAGGGGCCGAGATCGCGGATGGTCTCGGTCGGGATGTCACGGCCGAAATCCCACGCGCCGATCAGGTCCCCGCCGGCGCCCGACATCGGTGCGGTCGCCAGCGCGTCGATGCCGGCACGGCCGAGCGCGCCGGCGGCCAGACGCGGGCTGTCGAGGCGGCCGTTGAAGTGACAGGTGAAACCAAGGCCGCCCCAGGCGGATGGACCGGAGTGCGGACCCGTGCTCCAGGCGGCGAACGTCAGCGCACCGCCGGCCGCCGGATGCAGGCTGGTGGTTGCGGTAGCCGTGGCGGCGGTTTCCGTATGGAACAGATGAGCGGACACCGGCTGTTGCCGGACGGTCATCGTGCCGGCGGCGGAATCGAAGATGGCGGTGACGAAATACCACCGCCGCGCGGTGAGTGGGGTCTGAGTGAAGACACTGGCAACGCGGCCAGGGCCGGCGCCGCAGCGGAAGGTCACTGCGCCGGTCGCGTCGATCTCCAGGCCGAAGCCGCTTTGAGTATCCTCGCGCCATGTTCCCATGATCGCCTGGCGGGATTTGGCCGGAGTGGTGGGGAACAGCCACGCCGCGAGAGTAAAGCTGTCTGACGGTGTCAGCGCCGGATGTTCGGGCACTACGGCGAGGGAGCCGATGGGGATTCGCTGGGTGCGGCCGGCATGGATGCCGTTGCAGGGTGCCTCGACCGGCTCGGGCGCGAATGTCGTGGCGAGCGGTCCGGCATCGGGCTGCTTCAGCCGGACGATCTCGGCTGTATAGCGGTCGCCGTCGAGACAGCTCACCATGAAGCGCACGGTCTCTCCGGCAGCGACGCTCCAGCGGTCGCAATATCCCATCAGCTTGGTCATTCGATCGGCAGCTCCTCGCCGGTGAGTTGCGCCCAGCGGAGACGAAAGACATGCCACTCGGCTTCTTTGAGGTCAGTGAAGACGGTGTTCGTGCGCCGAGGCGGCTTGCGTTGTCCGGGCTCCATCAGGCCAAGCGTGAAGCGTTCGCCGGCCTTGTCGATGAACAGCACGTGGAAGGGTGCAGTGCCGGCGGTGCGCATCAGGTTGAGCAGGTATTGCAGGTCCGGGCTGTGCTCGCCGAAGGGGTTGGCGCGGAATTCTCGGGCGAGGTCGAGGCGGGTCTTGTCGAAACGGTACATGCTGGGGCCTTCTTGTCGGCGAGCGCGATCCGGCATAGGACGCTAGACCACTTTCCGAATATGCGGAACCTTTTCACCCCTCCCTCGGAGCGGAAGAGGTGCTTATGGTGCGAAGCAAGAACGGTCCCCTGGCAGGCGTGCGCGTAGTCGATCTAACGGTCAACGTGTTGGGGCCGATGGCCACACAGGTGCTGGGCGATGCCGGCGCCGACGTGATCAAGATCGAGGCGCCGGCCGGCGACCCGATACGCCAGATCGGCCCGAGCCGCACCGCCGATATGGGGGTGTATTTCCTGAACCTAAACCGCAACAAGCGGAGCGTTGTGCTCGATCTGAAGCGCGAGCCGGCACGCGCGGCGCTGCGGCGGCTTGTCGCGGACGCCGATGTGTTCGTGCACAACATGCGGACTGCCGCCGTGGAGCGACTGGGCTTTGGCTATGCCAAGGTCGCGGCGATCAATCCTCGCGTCATCTATGCCTCGGCCACGGGGTTCCGTCGCGCTGGGCCGTATCGTGACCGTGGCGCGTTCGACGATCTGATCCAGGGGATGAGCGGGCTCGCTTCGCTGAACCGCGGCCCGGACGGAGCGCCGCGTTATGTGCCGACGGTGATGGCCGACAAGTTTTGCGGCCACGTGCTGGCCTCGGCGGTCGCCATGGCGCTTTATGCACGCAGCGTCACCGGCAACGGCCAGGAAGTCCACGTGCCGATGCTGGAGACGATGCTCGCCTTCAATCTGGTCGAGCATCTGTGGGGCGCGACGTTGCGCATGCCGGAACTGGGGCTGGGCTACACCCGGATGCTGTCGCCGCACCGGCGTCCTTATGCAACGAGGGACGGCCATATCTGCGTGATCGCCGTGACCGACGAGCAGTGGCGGCGGCTGTTTGCCGCCATCGGCCGGCCGGCGCTGATCACGGACGAGCGCTTCGCCACGATAAGTGCTCGTGCGCGCAACATCGATGCGGTCTATGCCGTGCTGACCGAGGCAATGCCGGAGCGCACCACCGCGGAGTGGGGCGCGATCCTGGATGCTGCCGACATCCCCAACGGTGCGGTGAACACGCTCGAGGACCTGTTGGCAGATGAATACTTGCAGCAGACGGCGTTCTTTCAGCCGATCGACCATCCGACCGACGGCCCGATGACGACGCTGGCGATCCCGGTGGAGTTCGATGGCACGCCCGCCTCGATCCGTCTGCCGGCGCCGAAGCTTGGCGAGCATACCGAGCCGGTGCTGCGCGACGCCGGGCTGAGCCAAGCCGAGATCGCCGCCGCCCAAGGGAGCGACCAGTAGCTTTTGTCACAAACGGGAGCGTTAGTTTCTATGTTTAGTGCTTGAGAAAGCTGCCCTCTATACCCGAGCTGAAACTTCCGTGAGAAAGTCGTTCTCAATTTTGTAAGACGGACGGCACGTCACCTGCACACCAAGATTTTGCGTATCGGCGGTCCCGCTGGTGAAACGCCACTCGGCAACCTTCTCCAGCCCGCCATACGGGCTGGGACGGAAACCTTCGAGCGTATATTGGCTGTTGAATTGGACCGCTGTTCTGTTCCGTCCTTCCGATCTGATGGTTATGTTCGCCGTTCCGCTGAGGCTGAGGGCGGAAAGGCCAAGTGCGAGCAGGGCCGGGGTGGTCTGGTGGGTCGTGCTGTTTACCGCGCTGCCGCAATCGACGTACGGAGTGACATCTCTAAGGTCGAAATCCAATGTCATGAGCCCGCTGGCTCGTTCGAAGGCCTTGATTTTGAAGAAGCTCGCCCCGGCCACGTAAGTGATGGCGGACCAGGTTTGACCATAGGACGCGTTGATATCCCGCGAAAATTCTTCCGGCGAGGCCGGCGCCGGGGGAACGTACGTTGCGCATCCCACAACCGATCCAGCCAACATGAGGGAGACCCATCCTGATGCTCCACGTTGGTTCATGCATCACCCCCCAACTTACACGTGCAAGGTCCTGTATGTCGTAATGTAACACGGTGCGGGTGAGAACCGGCTTTTGTCAAGCCGACTTTCGCCACTGCGCCGCGGTAAGCGGTTACTATGCAGTAAACCGTTTCTTGACCGATCGGGCCTTGTTTGGACCGTATCGAACGGAGGTCAGGGCGCCGGGGAGAAAGCGCCCGTGGCCTCGCCGTGGCCGGTCAGTCGTGCGGTTGGGAGACCACGCGCAGATAGGGCTTTAGCGTTCTCCAACCCTGGGGGAATTTCTGCTTTGCCTGCTCGTCCGAGGTCGCCGGCGGGATTATGACATCCTCACCCATCTTCCAGTTCACCGGAGTCGCAATCCCATGTTTCGCGGTGAGCTGGAGCGAATCGAGCAGCCGCAGCACCTCGTCGAAATTGCGTCCGCTGCTCATGGGATAGGTGAGCATCGCCTTGATCTTCTTGTCGGGGCCGATGATGAAGACCGAACGGACCGTCGCGTTGTCCGCCGCGGTCCGCCCCTCCGCCGTGTCGCCGGCTCCTTCGGGCAGCATGTCGTAGAGTTTCGCTATCTTCAATTCGGGGTCGCCGATCATCGGATAGGTGACGGCGTGCCCCTGCGTCTCTTCGATGTCCTTGGCCCAGCGGGCATGGTTGCCGACCGGATCGACGCTGAGGCCGATGATCTTGGTGTTGCGATGTTCGAATTGCGGCGCCAGGCCCGCCATGTAGCCCAGTTCGGTGGTGCAGACCGGGGTGAAGTCCTTGGGGTGGCTGAACAGGATAGCCCAGCCGTTGCCGATCCAATCGTGGAAATGAATCGTGCCCTGGGTCGTTTCAGCGGCAAAGTCCGGCGCTTCGGAGTTGATCCTTAGTGACATCGCGACCTCCTTCGATTTTCATTTCCCGACATTTTCCCGGGTAGCCGACGGCTTCGCCGGGACCGGAGCGGAACGTAGGCGTCGCCCGAGCGTATTACAATGCCGTCAGCGCGCACTGTATGTGACCTGGGATCCATCATCGGGCGGCTGGAGGGTCTGCCTTCTCGACGGCCCGATTGGGTCCGCCAAACCGGGGCAGGTCCGGCAAGCATCGGCCGAGTTCCCCTTCGTGGACCGGCGCCCATCGCCCGCGGCAAGTGGACCACTGACATCAGACGATGACCGCTAATAAAATGAGCCAAAGAGGCTCAGATATTCGGTTATGGGAGTGCCCGAGCCATCCACCGGGATTTGCCGTCCGTTCGTGCGGATAAAGGTCATCAAGCCGCCTATTCCCACCAGATGGCTTCCGGCAATCATGCCGGACTTCGTCAGTCTGACGCCGGCGATGACCGACCCCACTTTGGAGCTCAGACCCAGCCGGGACATTCGGTTCCACTGGACCTTATGATAGGCGCGGACGGCAAGTTCTTGAGCTCCAGCATGCGAAAGATAGGTGTCCTTCGAGACGACATCGGCGAACCGGGCACGCTCGGAGAACACGCCATCCCAGGCGTTCTCGTTTGGCGAAGGGCCAAGCTTATAGAACCCGGCATCGGCGAGAGCGCGACCGCCCATTTGGAACAAGCCAAGATAACCCGCGTAGTTGACGCAGGTTTGGTCGCCGCCGCTCTCTTGCTTCGCCAAGGCAATCAGAAAACCCACTTCTGGATCGTGGACGCTCGCCCGAACGGGGTTCGAAGCGACGCATATACCTTGTGCGCTCACCTGCTGTGCGATACAAAACGACGAGAATTAGACAGCGGCCACTAGCGACAACGGAAGAGAGATGCGCCGCCTCACCGAATTCACCCCGAGTTGGACTAGCGAGCTGGCTCGTACGACTTTCCGTTCCACCGCCACACCGCACCCGCCTTCGACGTGTCGAGGGCCAATGTTCGCTCGGCGAAGCCTGGGCCGATCGGGATGTTCGTCAGTAGAATGGGATAGGAACCCCGGGTCGCGGCGGGCGACGCAATCAGGCCGATGTTTTGAGCAATCACCGAGAATATCTTTCTGTATCCAGTGTCATCTCGCGCATATAGATCGATCTCGCACTGCCCGTTTGCCGAGCACGAAATAGCGTTTTCCGCTCGCACAAAAACGTCCCTCTCGCCATTATGCTGAAGGTCGTAATAGGCCACATAAAACGATGGCGGAGGGACGCCAGCTTCCCTGGAATCGCTGGTCAGTTGCTCGTAATTGCCGGCGATCCGATCCGGAAGCTCGCTTGTCCGTTCGAAACCAAGAACGGTTACTTCCTCCGTCCGCGCGTAGTTGCCGCCGCCAAAAACTATGGATTGAGCAGGTCTGGGGGAGCTCCCTGCAATCGAGCAACACAAGAGGCCAGCAACGACCGAGGACAACGTCTGCATCATAGGCTCCCGAGGGCGCTTTGCTGCCGGTCGCAAACCAGGCAGCATCGCCCTGTTCGGGTATAATAATTCAGAATAGACGCCGCGCAAAGCCCGGGAGAGATCGATGCGCGTTTTTACCAGACTGCCGCCCAGCGACTGGCGCAATGTCGCACCGTTCGCACGCGCCGCCGAACAGGCTGGCTTCGACGCCCTGACCACCGTCGAATTGGGCCATGACTGCTTCGCCCCGCTCGGTTTCGCCGCCCTCGCCACCGCGCGCGCCGAGCTGACCCCCTCGATCGCCGTTGCCTTCCCCCGCAGCCCGACCGTGCTCGCAAGCCAGGCCTGGGACCTGCACGCCAATTCCAACGGCCGCTTCGTGCTCGGCCTTGGCAGCCAGGTGAAAGGCCACAACGAACGCCGCTTCGGCATCCCCTGGTCGCCGCCGGCGCCGCGGCTCGCCGACTATGCGCGCGCGCTGCGGGCGGTCTGGCGCTGCTGGGAGACGCGCGGCCGCCTCGATTATCGCGGCCCGCACTATCAGCTCACGCTGATGACGCCGGACTTCTCGCCCGAGCCGACCGGGCTCCCGATGATCCCGGTCGCCATCGCCGCGGTCGGCGAAGCGATGCTGCGCGTGGCCGGCCGCGTCGCCGACGGCGTCCGCCTGCACCCCCTCTGCTCGCGCCGTTATCTGGAACAGGTCTGCCTGCCGTGCCTTGCCGAGGGGATGCAGGCCGCCGGCCGCCGGCGCGAGAATTTCGACATCCATAGCGGCGGCTTCGTCGTCACCGGCCCCGACGAGGCGACCGTAGCCGGCGCGCTGGAACCGGTGCGCGCCCGCATCGCGTTCTATGCCTCGACCCGCGCTTATCTCCCCATCCTGGCGCTGCACGGGCTGGAGGAGCTCGGCCAGCGCCTGCACCGTCTGTCGGTCGAAGGGCGCTGGCGCGAGATGCCGGCCCTGGTATCCGACGAAGTGGTGCAGATTTTCGCCGCCTGCGGGACGTACGATGTGATCGCCGACAACATCGCCCGGCGGTTCGGTGGGTTGGCAGACTCGATCGACCTCGACTTCCCGCCCGATACGCCGATCGAGGTGCAGCGGCAGGTGCTGAGCGAGATCCACCGCATTCCGCGCACCTTCATCGGCTTCGATACCGCTTGGCCGAATTATATTGGCGGCCCTTGACGCTGACTCCTGCAGCGCCGCGGCCCCGTAGGGCGGAAAAGCGAAGCGCATTCCGCCATTTGGAGCGGGCGTCAACAACAAGCGCCGTTGGCCGCAGAGTGCTCGGCGCCCAGATGGATACCTGCCCCTGCCTTCGCAGGGATAGACTTCCGCAGCCATGACGAGCCAAACGTCAATCTTTCAGGCCGCTGGTATTAAAGATGCGAATTTGATGCCGTCAGTTATGGTGAATATCGACCGTTGCAGTCAGCGGAAATCCGTCGTATATGACGTCTATCTGGCGAATATAACGTGTGTTTGATGTGGGCTTGGCAGCAACCGAGAAAGAGTTAGCCGGGAACGCATCCCGGTTCTTAAAAGCAGAGTTGAAGCGGGCTGGCGTAACCTATGGCGAGCTTGCTCGCCGCCTTGAAGCGCACGGATTGAAAGAGACTGAGGACTCGATCAGTGCCATGTTGGCGCGCGGAACGTTTCCGACTACGTTCCTTCTAGCGTGCCTCGCCGCCCTGGAAATGGAAGGTGCGGTTAGAGGACCTTCAGACCGGGAGGAAGGATTCGCCAGTTATTAGGCTTGATATGGCTGATAATAGGTGCATGGAGTTGACCCGGTTTCGTGGACACCCGAGCATTTGCGTTCGAGGAGTCCACCATGTCGAAAGCAAGACGAGTTTACGCACCTGAGTTCCGTCACCAGATGGTTGAGTTGGTGCAAGCCGGGCGCT
>Ga0335075_10001128_pt1 | contig 44479 bp, 35 predicted proteins | sample Lox_Sample_24_FD_206723 | JGI IMG/M metagenome (GOLD analysis project Ga0335075, IMG submission 206723) | Soil microbial communities from Loxahatchee National Wildlife Refuge, Florida, United States - Lox_Sample_2.4 | ecosystem: Environmental > Terrestrial > Soil > Wetlands | place: USA... | reverse complement strand
AGCTTCTCGACCTTGACGACGTCTCCCACGGCGACTTTGTACTGCTTGCCGCCGGTCTTGACGATTGCGTAGGTCGCCATGGTTACGTCTACCTTCTCTGTTCTTGGGGCACCGCGCTACCGCAGGTGCGCGAGCTGGTCTGGGAGTGCCGGCCAAAACCCGGCCAACGGGCCTGGCGACAACTGGTCAAGGGTACGTGACCAGCGGCTAAAGGGTCAAACCGGCCGGCTCACTCGTCATGGCTCGGTGGGCCGGCCGGGCGGGCCGCGGCCCGGCGCCGTCGAGGTCGCACATCGGCGGAGACGGCAACGACGGCGGGTTCGTGGTCGGAGTCGTCAGCGTCATCGTCGTCGCTGTCCTCGACGTCCAGATCGTCGTCGAGGTCCAGATCCTCGGCCTCGTCGTCTTCGTCCTCGATGTCCTCGTCGTCGAGGTCTTCATCGTCGTCGAGGTCGACCTCGTCGTCGTCATCGGTCTCGTCGTCATCGCTGTCGTCGAAGTCGCCATCCTCCAGGTCTTCTCCGGCGGCCTCGCGCGCGACCTGCTCCTGAAGCCGAACGTCGGCTTCCGCGTCGTCGCCGTCGCGCTCACCAACCGCTTCATCGACATCCTCGATGTCTGCAGACTCGTCGGTTTCGTCGTCATGGCGCCCGTTGGCCGCGGCCATTGCCTTGAACATCGGGTGTTCGCCGGGAGTGTGCACCGGCACTTTGGCCACTGCCTGCTCCTCGGGCCGGCTCTTTTTGGAGCGTCGGCCCCGCTTGCCGCCCGACTCGGACTTACGACTAGTCGCCGACGTGGAGTCGACGGGATCAGCATGCAGCATCATCCCGCGGCCCCCGCACTGCGGACACGTCGTGGAGAACGCCTCGATCAGCCCGGTTCCGAGCCGCTTACGGGTCAGCTGCACCAGCCCCAGCGACGTCACTTCGGACACCTGATGGCGGGTTCGATCACGCGCCAGCGCCTCGGTCAGGCGGCGCAGCACCAGGTCCCGGTTGGACTCGAGCACCATGTCGATGAAGTCGATGACGACGATGCCGCCGATGTCGCGCAGCCGCAGCTGGCGCACGATCTCCTCGGCCGCTTCGAGGTTGTTCTTGGTCACGGTCTGTTCGAGGTTGCCGCCGGACCCGGTGAACTTGCCGGTGTTGACGTCGACCACCGTCATCGCCTCGGTTCGGTCGATCACCAGCGTGCCGCCCGAGGGCAGCCACACCTTGCGGTCCATCGCCTTGGCCAATTGCTCGTCGATGCGGTGCACCGCGAAGACGTCGGGGCCCGCCTGGCCCCCGGAAAGCTCCGCGGGCTCGTATTTCGTCAGCTTCGAAACAAGCTCGGGGGCAACCGAATTCACATAGTCATTGATAGTGGTCCAGGCTTCCTCGCCGGACACGATCAGGTTCGCGAAGTCCTCGTTGAACAAGTCACGGATCACCTTGACCAAGACATCGGGCTCTTCATAAAGCGCCACCGCGGCGCCGGCCGCCTTCTCCTTGGTTTCCGACGCCTGCGCGGCGATTTGCGCCCAGCGCTCCTGCAGCCGGCTGACGTCCTTGCGGATGTCGTCCTCTTTGACACCCTCGGAGGCGGTTCGGATAATCACACCGGCGTCGGCGGGCACCACCTCACGCAGGATCTCTTTGAGGCGTTGGCGTTCGGTGTCGGGGAGCTTGCGGCTGATGCCGGTCGACGACGCACCCGGTACGTACACCAGGTAGCGACCGGCCAGCGACACCTGGGTGGTCAGCCGGGCGCCCTTGTGTCCGACCGGGTCCTTGCTGACTTGTACGACGACGTAGTCGCCTGGTTTGAGGGCCTGCTCGATTTTGCGGTTGGACCCGCCGAGGCCGGCGGCTTCCCAGTTGACTTCACCGGCGTAGAGCACGCCGTTGCGGCCGCGGCCGATGTCGACGAAGGCCGCCTCCATCGACGGCAGCACGTTCTGCACGATGCCCAGATAGATGTTGCCCACCAGGGAAGCGGAGGCTGCCGAGGTCACGAAGTGCTCGACGACAATCCCATCTTCGAGGACGGCGATCTGGGTATAGCGGGCGCCCGGATGCGGCGGTTCGGTGCGGACCTTGTCGCGCACCACCATCACGCGCTCGACCGCTTCGCGGCGGGCCAGGAACTCGGCTTCGGTCAGGACCGGCGGGCGCCGGCGTCCGGCGTCGCGTCCGTCGCGGCGACGCTGCCGTTTGGCTTCGAGCCGGGTCGAGCCGTCGATGCCCTGGATCTCGGTGCTGGTGGAGTCCTTGTCTTTGACACGGGGCGCCCGCTCGTGCACCACGGTGTTCGGCGGGTCGTCCGGCAATGGGCCTTGTGAGTCCCCGTCGGTGTCGTCGCCGGAGCCGGACTTGCGGCGACGGCGACGGCGGCGGCGCTTGCTGGCACCGTCGCCGGAGCCGTTGTCATCCTCGGCGGCATCGGAGTCGTCCGCGTCGTAGTCATCGTCCTCTGTGTTGTCAGCCGGTGCACCGTCCGATTTGTCCGATTTGCCGCCGTCACCGCCGGCCTCGCCGCCCTTTTCGGCGCCGTTCTGCTCGCCACGGCCGCGGCCCCGTCCGCGGCGTCCGCGGCGCCGCCGCCGGTTCGCCGGACGATCAGCCTGCTCGTCATCGGCGTCGAAGTCGTCATCGTCGTCGTCAGACTCCACGGAGTCGTCGGCCTCACCCGAGTCGGTTCTCTCGACCGGCTGGGGCGCGACGAAAAGCGGCATGTATTCGGGACGGTCGACCGCCGTCTCCAGCATCAGCCGGGATTCCGGTTCATCCGCCGCGACGGGCGCCCCGGTCTGGGTCGCCCCGACCGCCGCGACGGCAGGCACCGGTGCGCTGCCCAGCAGGTCGCGTACCCGGACCGCGTCGACCCGGTCCACCGTGGAATGCGCGCTACGGACCCGGCCGTCGAGTTCGGCCAGTGCGTCCAGCACCCGTTTGCTGGTCGTCCCGAGCGCTCTGGCCAGCGAATGGACCCTCAGCCGTTCAGGCAGGTCCTCGTGCTGCGCCGAGTCTTCTGGAAGCTCTGAGGATGGGCCACCGTCTGTCACGTAATCTCCTCAAGCCCCCGGGCGCGTTCTTGCGACGCGGCCACGCGAGGGCTTCGCTATGGGTCCGGGTCACTTCCCGGACTTGTGATGGTCTCGCCCCGAGCGGCTGGTGTCGAACGTGCTCGGTGCCGGTTTGAATGATGGCTGGACAGTGGGCGCCGCACCGCAGTTCGCGGTGGTCGCGCTTGGTCGAAGTCTTCATTCGGGCGTCCGTCGACGTTCCTGAGCCGGTCCGGCGACGTTCACCCGCTACTCAGTATCCCATACCGGTGGGGCGCCTTGGACCAAGTGCACCGACCCGCCTCAGGACTTAGCGAACCAGAGCCCGATCTCACGCTCAGCCGCCTGGAGCGAATCGGAGCCGTGCACCAGGTTGAACTGCGTTTCGAGGCCGAAATCGCCGCGGATGGTGCCGGGCGCCGCCTTCTCCACCGGGTCGGTTGCGCCGGCCAGTTGCCGCACCGCGGCCACCGCCCGTGGGCCCTCCACGATCGCCGCCACCAGCGGTCCCGACGTGATGAACTCCAGCAGGTCCGCAAAAAACGGCTTGCCGTCATGTTCGGCGTAATGCTGGCGGGCCAGCTCGTCGCTGACAACGCGCATTTCCAGCGCCGCGACGGTCAGGCCTTTGCGTTCGATCCGGCCGATGATCTCGCCGACCAGGCGTCGCTCGACCGCATCGGGCTTGATCAACAGGAGGGTCCGCTGGGTCATCAGCGCCGCTCCTCCTCGTCGCTTCGTCCCCCTCGCCGCTGCGCGGCTGGGGGTGCCCCCGCTGCATCGTCACCGGCGCATGTCACGGCGCACAGCGTACCTGGCGACTCAATCGAGCGGCGGTCCCCCGCTAGCGGGAGGTGCCCCCTGCTGGCCGGGCAACATGCCGCGTTGCTGGCGGCGCAGCACCTCGGCTCGCAAGTAGGCGATCAGCGCCCATACGCCAGCGAAGAGCAGCCCAATCAATCCCACGCCCGGGTACACCAGGAAACCGGCGATCAGGACCAGCTGCACGGCGAGGTCAAGCCAGATGGCCCATGACCGGCCCTGCACTCCGGTGAGCAGGACCAGGATCACCGCCAGGCCGATCAAATATCCCAGTGCAACGGGCCTCAGACCGCCGCCGACCGCGCCGACCACCGGCAAAGCCAGCAGTACCACGATCGCCTCCAGGATCAACGTGCCGGCCATCACGCCGCGGAAGCTCTTCCACGGATCGGGCGTGGTCACGCCGGATCACGACCGAACAACGTGCGTGCAGCGCCTGCGGTGACTACCGAGCCGGTGATCACGATGCCCGTCCCGGAGAATGCGTCCTCGCCGACGTCGCCTTCCGCGAGGGCGTCGTCGACCAACGCATTAGCGGTTTCGATTGCAGCAGGCAAGTTCTCGGCAGTGATTACCCGGTCGGAGCCAAACCACTGTTGAGCGGCCAGCGCCAGCGACTCGACGTCCACAGCACGCGGTGATCCGTTGTGAGTGACCACGATTCGATCGAGCGCTGGCTCCAGCGCGGCGAGGATGCCGCCGACGTCCTTGTCGGCCAGCACGCTGACCACCCCGACCAGGAACCGGAAATCGAATTCCTCATCCAGCGTCTGCGCCAGTGCGGCCGCACCCGCCGGGTTGTGCGCGGCGTCGATGAATACCGTTGGGGCGCTGCGCATGCGCTCCAACCGGCCCGGGCTGGTGGCGGCGGCGAATCCGGCCCGCACGGCGTCGACGTCGAGCTGACGCTGCGCGCCGGCCCCAAAGAACGCCTCGACCGCGGCCAATGCCACCACCGCGTTGTGGGCCTGATGTTCGCCGTGCAGCGGCAGGTACACGTCGGAATACACCCCGCCGAGGCCCTGCAGCTGTAGCATTTGGCCGCCGATCGCGACCTGACGGTCCAGCACCGCGAACTCCGAGTCTTCGCGCGCGACCGCGGCGTCGGCGCGCACGGTCTGCGCTAACAGCACCTGCATCGCCTCGGGTACCTGCCGGCCGATCACCGCCACGGTGTCCGGCGCACCTTCGTCGGCCTGATGGATGATGCCGGCTTTCTCGCCGGCGATCCCGGCGATGTCGTCGCCGAGGTATTCGACGTGGTCGATGCTGATCGGGGTGATGACCGCGACCGGCGCGTCGACCACGTTGGTGGCGTCCCAGCGGCCGCCCAGACCCACCTCGATGACCGCGACCTCGATCGGCGCATCGGCGAACGCCGCGAACGCCATCGCGGTGAGGACCTCGAACTTGCTCATCGCCGGGCCCCCGTCGGCCTGCGACTGCTGGTCGATCATCTGCACGAACGGCTCGATTTCGCGGTAGGTGGCCACGTAGTGGGCGGGGCTGATCGGGTGTCCGTCGATCGCGATCCGCTCGACCGCCGACTGCAAGTGCGGGCTGGTGGTCCGCCCGGTGCGCCGCTGCAACGCGGTCAGCAGCGCATCGACCATCCGCGCCACCGAGGTCTTGCCATTGGTGCCGGCGATATGAATCGACGGGTAGCCGCGCTGCGGCGAGCCGAGCAGGTCCATCAGCGCGGTGATGCGGGTCAGGCTCGGCTCGATCCTGGTTTCCGGCCAGCGCTGGTCGAGGAGGTGCTCGACCTGCAGTAGGGCCGCGATCTCATCGGGAGTCGGACCCACGTCGGTGGATCCCGGGTCCGGCGGCTCCAGGGTCACTGCAGTCCGGCCAACCTGGCCGTTATCCGGTCGGTTTCCTCACGGGCGACTCGTTGACGCTCTCGCTGCTTGTCAACGACCGCGGCCGGCGCTTTGGCCATGAAGTCGGCGTTGCCCAATTTGGCTGTGGTGGAAGACAGCTCCTTTTGTGCTGCAGCCAAGTCCTTTTCGAGGCGACGGCGTTCGGCCGCGACATCGATAGTGCCCGAGGTGTCGAGTTCGACACCGACGATGCCCCCGGCCAAGCCGACCTCGAGCGACGCTGACGGGCTGAATTCCGCGCCGGGCTCGGTCAGCCACGCTAGCGAGGCGACCGAGCCGACCTGGCCGCCCAAGTCGGCGGTGTCGATGCCCGACAGCCGGGCCGGCACTTTCTGCCGATCAGCAAGACCTTGGTCACTGCGGAACCTGCGGACTTCGGTCACCAGCTTCTGCATATTGGTGATCCGTTGCGCGGCAACGCTATCCAGGTTGACACCGGATGATGTGGGCCAGTCGGCGATCACCAGCGACTCGCCCCCGGTCAACGCCTGCCACAGCGCCTCGGTGATGAACGGGATCACCGGATGCAGTAACCGCAGCAGGGTGTCCAGCACGGCCGCCAGCACCGCGGTGGTGGGAGTGAGACCGTCGGCGAGCTGCGTCTTGGCCAGTTCGACGTACCAGTCGCAGAATTCGTCCCAGGTGAAGTGATAGAGAGCCTCACAGGCGCGACTGAATTCATATCCGTCTAAGGCCGAATCAACTTCGGCGCGAACCTCTTCCAATCGCCCCAGGATCCACCGATCGGCGTCGGTCAGTTCGGTGAGATCAGGCAGCGGGGCGAGGCGGGCCCCGTTGAGTAACGCGAACCGGGTGGCGTTGAACAGCTTGGTGCCGAAATTGCGCGACGCCCGGACGTGATCCTCGCCGACGGACAGATCGCCGCCGGGGTTGGCGCCGCGGGCCAACGTGAACCGCAACGCGTCGGCGCCGTAGATGTCGAGCCAGTCCAGCGGATCGACAACGTTGCCTTTGGACTTGCTCATCTTTCGGCCGGACTCGTCACGGATCAGGCCGTGCAAAAAGACGTCGCTGAACGGCACCTGCGGGCCGCGGCGGCCGTCCTGGGTGATGGCGTCGTCGCCGCCGACGAACGTGCCGAACATCATCATTCTGGCCACCCAGAAGAACAAAATGTCGTAGCCGGTCACCAGAACACTTGTCGGATAGAACTTTTCCAATTCCGGGGTTTTCGACGGCCAGCCCAGCGTGGAGAACGGCCACAGCGCCGACGAGAACCAGGTGTCCAGGACGTCGGGGTCCTGCTCCCAGCCGGGGGGCGGCGTCTCGTCCGGGCCCACGCACACCTGCTCACCGTCGGGCCCGTACCAAATCGGGATGCGGTGACCCCACCACAGTTGCCGCGATATGCACCAATCGTGCATGTCGTCGACCCAGGCGAACCAGCGCGGTTCCAGGCTGCCGGGGTGAATGACGGTGTCACCGTTGCGCACCGCGTCGCCGGCGGCCTTGGCCAGCGACTCCACCCGCACCCACCACTGCAGCGACAGCCGCGGTTCAATCGGCTCGCCACTGCGCTCGGAGTGACCGACGCTGTGCAGGTAGGGGCGTTTCTCCTCGATGATCCGGCCCTGCGCCGCAAGAGCTTCCCGCACCGCGACGCGGGCGTCGAAGCGGTCCAGCCCGTCGAACTGTGTTCCGGTGTCAGCGATCCGGCCGCGTGCGTCCATGATCGACGGCATCGGCAGCTGGTGCCGCAGCCCGATCTCGAAGTCGTTCGGGTCGTGGGCAGGCGTGACTTTGACTGCACCGGTGCCGAACTCGGGGTCGACATGATCGTCTGCGACAACGATGAGCTGCCGTTCCACGAACGGATGCGGCAGCGTGGTGCCAACCAGCTTTCGGTAGCGGTCGTCGTCGGGATGAACCGCGATCGCGGTGTCACCCAGCATCGTTTCCACCCGGGTGGTGGCCACCACGATGTGCGGCTCTGCGTCGTCGAGCGAGCCATACCGGAACGACACCAGCTCGCCTTCGACGTCCTCGTAGCGGACCTCGAGGTCCGAGATCGCCGTTTCCAGCACCGGCGACCAGTTCACCAGCCGCTCGGCTTGATAGATCAGACCGGCGTCGTAGAGCCGTTTGAAGATCGTCCGCACCGCACGCGACAGACCCTCGTCCATGGTGAACCGGTCGCGGCTCCAATCGACTCCGTCGCCCAGACGGCGCATCTGGCCACCGATGGCGCCGCCGGACTCACGCTTCCAGTCCCACACCTTGTCAACGAAAAGCTCGCGGCCGAAGTCCTCTTTGGTCTTGCCGTCCACCGCGAGCTGCTGTTCCACCACGCTCTGCGTCGCGATGCCCGCGTGGTCCATGCCGGGCTGCCAGAGCACCTCATAGCCCTGCATCCGCTTGCGGCGGGTTAGCGCATCCATCATGGTGTGCTCGAGCGCGTGACCCATGTGCAAGCTGCCAGTCACGTTCGGCGGGGGCAGCACGATCGAGTATGCGGGCTTGGTGCTGGTCGGGTCCGCAGTGAAGTAGCCCGCGTCAAGCCAACGTTGGTAGATCGCGCCTTCTGCCGCGCTCGGATCCCACGCTTTGGGCAGGGCGTCGGCCCGCTCGTTGGCGGCGGGTTCGGGACTGGCGGTCACCCGTCGATTCTAGAAACCACCGACATGCGCGACGAAACCGCCCGCATGCGGTGTTATCCCGGTTACTTTTTGCCGCCGAGCAATCCGCCGAGAATGTCGCCGGCCTTGGAACCCAGCGCGTTGCCCAACACGGTTCCCAGCGACTTGTTGCCGCCCATCCCACCGAGGATGCTCCCCAACACGTCGTTGAGCGCCCCTCCGCCGGCCGCCTGGCCGGCAGGAGCTCCGCTCTTCCCGGTGAGTTGCTTTCCGACGTAGGCCAGCACGATTGGCGCCAAGATCGGCAGCAGCTGCTTGAGCAGGTCGCTGTTGCCGCCACCGCCACCGGCCAGCGCGTTGGCGACCTGGGCGGCGTCATTGCCGCCGAAGATCCTCGCGATCGCCTGCTGACCTTCCTGCTGATCGACGTGGTCGAGGTTCACGCCGCCGTCGAGCAGGCCGACATGGCTGTCCGCCGCAGACTCGATTTTGCTCGCATGATCGGGGTCCTGCGCGTTCTCGTGCAGTCCGCCGACCAGCACCGGCACCAACAGCTGAACCGCTTTGTTGACTTCGCCTTCGTCGACGCCGATTTTGCTTGCGATGTCACTCGTAGGGATCTGAGCGAGAAGATCATCAAGGCCAGACATGAACCCGTCCACCTAACGTCACTGGGATGGTGTGGTAACTCGAACTTGACAGTAGTCGGAGCCGGACCCGTCCGACAGCGGTTCGTTGGACCAGATTTAATTAGCCGGGCGTCAGCTTCGCGGTTTCCAGCGGCACCCCCGCGGCCGGTAACCGCCTCAGTAGTGCGTCGCCCATCGCGGCCGCCGGTGTGAGCACGCCACGCAGCTCGGACAGTTCGTTGCGGTTCATCGCCAACGCCAGACCGCTTTCCCCCAACAGCACCGCGGTGGCCTTGTATCCGGGGTCCCCGCGTTGGGCGATGGTGGCAATATAACGGGCGCCGGAAGTCGTCGTGGTGTACGTCTCCGCTTTATAGAAGCCTCGCTCGCGCACGGCTTCGCTGGGGCCAGTGCCAGGGTTGGGCAGCACACGCTCCACCAGTCTTCGCGGCAGCAGCCGGAAATAGCGGCCGCCCAACCCTGACACCGCGTTGCCGACGCCGTTGACGACGGCCGACGCCACCGGCGCCGCCGCCGAGGACCCCAGACTCATGTGCTCGCTGTACCGGAACCGCCTGCCATACGCCCAATCCTGTAATGCGTTGCTACGCCGAACAATTCGGGTGTTGGTCGGCGCCATCATAAATCCGGCAGTCCACAAACCGGTCAGCTCCGGCGCAATCTGACGGCCACGGCGCCACCGTAGATCAGGTTGATCGCCCAGTTCGGGCTCGGCGCCGCGGTCGGGGCTCAGCGTGTAGGGATCGGCGAACTGGCGGCGCACGTCGGCATCCCTGGACACCGAATCCAGCACTTCCACCATCGAGGCCAAGGTGCCGCCGGAGAGCCCGCCGGAAAACTTGCGCACCACGAAATCGGTGTCGAGCAGCTCACCGGCACCGTCTTCGCGTGCCCTGCGATACAGCGCGTACACGGTGAGATCCGAAGGGATTGAGTCGAATCCGCACGCGTGCACGATGCGTGCACCGGTGTCGTGCGCCTGCTTGTGGTACAGGTCGATGCTGTCGCGAACGAACGGCGGCTCGCCGGTCAGGTCGGCATAATCGGTGCCCGCCGCCGAGCACGCCGCGACCAGCGGCAGGCCGTATCGACTGTAGGGCCCGACGGTGGTGATGACCACTCTCGTCTGCGCGGCCATCGCATCCAGCGTCGACGGCGAGGAGGCATCCGCCACCAGGACTGGCCACGACTGCGCCGACTCACCGAGCTTTTCCCGGACGGCGAGCAGGCGTTCGGTCGACCGTCCGGCCAGCGCAATCCGCGCTTCCCCGCCGGCGTGTGCCAAATATTCGGCGGTCAGCTTGCCCACGAAGCCGGTTGCCCCGTACAAGACGATGTCATATTCGCGCGTCTGGGTCACAGGCGCGACGCTACTCCGAGCATCTCGGGCAATTCGGCGCTCTCCCCCAGCACGTGCTCGGCCAGGAAGGCGATCACGACCTGATACCAGATCTTCGCCTGCTGCGGCGCTTCCACCCAGTGGTCCTCTGACGGGAAGTACAGGAACCGGTGCGGACTGCTGCCGTCCTCGCCGGCCGGCAAGGCCGATCCGGCAAGCAGCTCGTACCACAACCGGAGTCCCTCTCCGATCGGCACGCGGTAATCCTTGTCGCCGTGAATCACCAGCATCGGCGTGGCGATCCGGTCGACGAAATGATGCGGCGAATTGGCAGCGGTCATCTGTGGCGTCATCTCGCGGCGCCAGTAATACGCCAGATCGGTTGTCGGGCTGAATTGGTCCAGCGCCCACAGGCTGGCCTGGGTCACGATCGCGGTGAATCGGTCAGTGTGGCCGGCCACCCAGTTGGCCATGTAGCCGCCGAACGAACCACCCATCGCGGCGACCCGGGCCGCATCGATGCGCGGGTGCGCACACGCCGCGTCGAACGCAGACATGAGGTCGTCGAACGGCGGTCCGCCCCAGGCTCCCCAGCCACGCTGAATGAAGTCCTGTCCGTAGCCGGTCGACAGCGCCGGGTCGGGCAGCAGCACCGCGTAGCCTTTCGCGGCCAGCAGCCACGGGTTCCATCGCCACGACCAGCTGTTCCAACTGCCCAGCGGCCCACCGTGGATCCACAACAGCAGCGGCGCGCGCTCTGCCTTCGGCAGTACCAGCCACGACCGCACCTCGGCCCCGTCTGCGGCGGTCGCGGTGACATCGGTCAATGTTCCCGGCAGCGTTGGCAAGTCAATACATGGCAGCGCGCTGACAGCGCCGCTGGGATCGATCCGCACCGGATGCGGCGGTGCCGCATACGAACTGCGCAAGGCGTACAACACACCGCCCGGCGCGGCGACGACATCCGTATAAGCGAAGTCGTCATGGGTGAGCTGGGTAACCGTCGATGTCGCCAATTCGACAACGAATACCGGCGCTCGGCCGCCCTGATCGGCCGTAACAATCAGGGTGGCGCCATCGCTCGACCAGATCAGCGAGCTCGGCCGACGATCCCACGCTTGCGCCAACGTCCGCGGTTGGTCGCCAAATCGCAAGTATTGCAACGACATCCGCGGAGCATGATCGGGCGTGGAAATTGTTTCGCGGGTGTATGCGATCGCCGATCCGTCTGGCGAGATTACGGGATGTTCGAGTTCGGCATCCGGATCGTCGGCAACCACGCGGCGTTCGCCGGAAGCCAGGTCGACCCGCAGCAGCACCGAGCGCGCCGTAGGCCCGGGCCCGGTGACCCGCCAGGTCGTCACCAGGAACCGGCCGTCGGCGCTGATATCGAATCCGGCTTCACGCAGCGCCCCACCGGGGTGTGGAGTCAGATCACGCGGCCCGGTCGCGTCGAGCAAATGAGCTTCATCCGGTCCAATATCTTTGTTCCAGAAGCGCACTGGATATCCGGAGTGCAGGATTGCGTTCACCTTTGACGCCTTGCGGAGATCGCGCAGTCGCCGGTCGTCATCGACGTCGATTGCCGCCGGCAACAGCGGCGCGCTAACGATGACGGCGTCCGCGCTGCGGGCGGCGCGCACCACGCCTACGCCACCGGGCATGCTGAGCACCTCGGTGGACTCTCCGCCGGCGGCTGGCAGCCGCCATAACGAGGCGGGCGGCTTGTCGGCGTCGTCGGCGTTCCCGGCGGTTGGCCGCTCGGAGACGAACAGCACGTCGCCGTCGACGGTGAACGCCGGCGCGGAGTCACCGTTGCAGCCCCGGGTCAGTCGGCGTGCGGGTTTTTCCCCGGTGGGATCGACTTCCCAGATGGCGCTGACATATTCGGTGCGCTTGTCGTTGAGTTCGGCCACGGTGGTTACCACCCGCGACCCATCCGCCGACACTGCCAGGCCGGAGACACGTGGCAGTGCCAGGTAGTCGTCGAGGTTGTCGAATGGCGTCGCGGTCACGCGTCGTTGGTAACACAGCGCGGCGATTGACGCGGTGCGCGCCGTACGACACCAGTAAGTTTGATTTTCAAACTTAAAGCTGACATGCTGGTCTGTATGCCGGGTGCGATGCTGGCCGACCTGCCCGGCCGGCCCTGTCCCATCGCCGCCGCTCTCGAATTGGTCGGCGAACGATGGGCCTTACTGATCGTCCGTGAGCTGACACTGGGTAACAGCCGCTTCGAGGACATCGTTCGAGGCACCGGCGCGCCGAGGGACCGAGTCGCGGCCCGGCTCAAGGCGCTAGACGACGCCGGGGTCATCCAGCGGCGGGCGTACCAGGCAGCGCCAACGCGGTACGACTACCAGCTCACCGATTCGGGCCGCGCGCTAGTGCCGGTGTTGGATGCGTTGCTGGCCTGGGGACGCGACCACGCGCTCAGCCCGGGACCCGGACCGCGACCGCTACCACGGGGCAACAGCCAAGCAGCGACCAGAAAGACACCATGACCATCGCCGACAAGGACGCGGAAACCGAGCTCTGGGGGCCGCAGCGCTCACGCACGGTGAGATGGCATGAATCCGGCCCCGGCGTTGCGCGCGGGCTGGCCATGGCCGGAATCGACTACCTCAAGGCGATCATCGCCGGCGAGCTTCCGCCTCCGCCGATCGCGGCGCTCATGCGATTCGAACTCGTCGACGCCGAGCCCGGCAAGGTCGTGTTCACCTGCCAACCGGACGGGTCGGTGTACAACCCGAACGGCGCCGTCCACGGCGGCCTGGTCTGCACGCTGCTGGATTCGGTCGCGGGGTTGGCGGTGCACAGCACCCTTCCCGCCGGCAAGGGATACACCTCGATCGAGATCAAGGTGAATTACCTCAAGGCGGTGCGGCTGGATAAAGGCCCGCTGACCGCGATCGGGACGGTAGTGAAAGCTGGCTCGCGAGTGTGCTTTACCGAAGGAGTCGTCGCTGACGGCCAAGGCGCTGTCGTGGCGACGGCGACCAGCACCTTGCTGGTGTTCGACCTGTAGCCGCAGGGTCTGATGGTCGCGGCTAGGTTCAGGGGCCATGGCGCAACAGATCGTTGTCGTCGGAGCCGGGATCGCGGGTCTGGCCACCGCGGTCGCGTTACAGCGGCGCGGTCACCACGTCAGCGTCGTCGAGGCGCGCACCGATACGGCGTCGGGCGCCGGCATCAGCATCTGGCCCAACGCGCTGGCCGCGCTGGACCACATCGGGGTCGGCGATGCGGTCCGCCAGGCCGGCGGACGGATCACCGGAGGCGCGGTGCGCTGGCGCGACGGCAGCTGGCTGCGCCGTCCGGCCACCGAGCGGTTGGTCACCGCGCTCGGCGAGCCGTTGGTGGTGGTGCAGCGCTCCTTGCTGCGCGACATCCTCGCCGCAGCGTTGACGCCCGGCACCGTCGAATACGGGATCGCGGTCACGGCAGTCGCCGCGACCAGCGACGGGGTGCGGATCGACTTCTCGGACGCCCCCGTCCGCATGGCCGGCGCGGTGGTCGGCGCCGACGGCACCAGCTCGGTGGTGGCCCGCCGCCTCAACGGATCATTGCGCGATCGCTACGCCGGCTACACCGCGTGGCGGGGGGTCGCGCACTGCGCTATGGACCCGGAACTGGCCGGCGAGACCCTGGGACCTGGCATCGAAGTCGGCCACATGCCGATGGGCCCCGACCGGACGTACTGGTTCGCCACCGAGCGCTCACCGGAGGGGCGGGGATCGCCGGACGGAGAATTGTCCTATCTGCGCCAGCAGCTGGCCGGCTGGCCCGAGCCGATTCCCGCTGTACTGGCAGCCACGGCGCCGGCGGACGTGTTACGCAACGACCTCTACGACCGCCGTCGTGCCCGGCGCTGGGCGCACGGCCCCATCGTGCTGGTCGGCGACGCCGCCCATCCGATGCGGCCCCATCTGGGTCAGGGTGGCTGCCAGGCGCTGGAAGACGCGGTGATCTTGGCCGCTTGCGTTGAAGGTGCCGCGGATTTGCCGACCGCCTTCGCCCGGTTCGCCGCCTTCCGCCGGCCGCGGGTCAACCGGATTGTCCGGGAGTCTGCGTTGATCGGACGGGTGGTCAATGTCCGTCCAGCGTTTCTGAGCGCGGCCGCCAGCTATGCCAGCGCATTGATCCCGGAGCCGCTGGTGAGCCGGCACCTGGCCTCGGTGGCGGCCCGGGCAGCGTTCGTGTTACCCGGCCGGCGGTGAGACGCCTGACGGCGGTGGCGGGCTACAGCAGCCCGGCCACCGCCGTCAGTGTGTTTGTTTTGGTTAGCCGCGCCGGCCACAGACCGGCCAGGCGCCGATGCCCTGCGAGCGCAGCACATTCTCGGCCACCCGGATCTGCTCCTCACGGCTCGCGCCGCTCGCGGATCCCGAGCCACCGTTGGCCCGCCAAGTGCCCGGGGTGAACTGCAGACCACCGGAGTAGCCGTTACCGGTGCTGATCGCCCAGTTGCCACCCGACTCGCAGGCAGCGATCGCGTCCCAGTTGACGCTGTACGCCTTGACGGCCGGCTTGGCCGGCTCCGGTGCGGGCGCATCATCGGCCGGCGGGGCCGGCGGCGGAGGCACGTCCGGTGCGGGCGGAGCATCCGGGGCCGGGGGTGCCGGGGCGTCGGGGGCCGGCGGCGGGGGTGCATCTGGCGCAGGTGCGTCGGCGGCGGGCGGAGCATCGGGGGCCGGGGGGGCCGGGGCGTCGGGGGCCGGCGGCGGGGGCGCATCCGGCGCAGGGCCTGCGTCAGGTGCCGGCGGAGCGTCCGGAGCGGGCGCGTCGGGGGCCGGCGCAGCGTCCGGAGCGGGCGCGTCGGGGGCCGGCGCAGCATCTGGAGCGGGCGCCATGAATCCAGCGAACTGGAAGGGCGCACCCACCGTGTTCGGGTCCCACCGCACGTCGTTTGCCGCGAAGGCGGTGGCGTTGGACAGCGTAAGCGGGGCGGTAGCGAGCACACCGGTGATCGCTGCCTTGGTGAGCGTCTGGCGGACGTTCTTCAACATCGTTCCTTTCGCGCCTTTCGCGGGTGCGCGCGCCGAAGTAAGCCCAACGATGTGGGCTGGTACCTGTGTCCAGGCGGGTGGATGCTTCGAGTCGCGCCGTCTCGTTCGGGCACGACAGCGGGGGCGTGAGCAGCCGATCGGGCTTTCACCCGACGGCTACACGGAGGCGTCGTCGCCGTCCGCAGCCTCCGCTCACACGCGGGTCCGTGGATTCGATTTTGCTTTGCCCTTTCGGGCCGAATGGGACCGTACGAGAACCGCTTGCGTTCTGCATCTCGAGACACGCCGGTATCTCAAACCAATAACGGCTCGATCACGGTCGCATCAGCTAATTGTCTTTGCAGGTCACCAGCACATTCTCCGGGCGCGTCGTCACCCCGGATCACTCATGTGATCGTGAGCCAAATCACGCAATTTTTGTGAACTGGACCACGCATCGGCGACGGCCGGACCGACGAGGTCGCGGCCCGCCTGACTAGCGCCTTTCGCTGCAGACAATACTCAGATCGGCGTGTTAGCCGGACGGGTCGCCCGGCGTCCTGCGTGGCCGGTCGTCGCCGGTCCACTCGGGACGGGAGTGAGTCTCGATACCTTCTGCGAGACAACCACTTTCAGCAATCCGCTAACAAGGTCCTGTGCGTCGCGCCTCCGGCCGCATCCAATCCGGCACCAAACGGCCATCACCGCCAATTCGACTATCTTGCAGTAGATTTCGATAACTCGAACGATTGAGCTGCACCGCCCGGGTCGGCCCAGGGGCGGTCTGGGCGCTCAATTTGCCGGAAACCGTCGAACCATCCAGCTTCATGACGGGTACGGTTAGCCGCGACGACCCCGCCCCGGACCGCTCGACGGCTGAAATACCCGCTGCCGCAACGCGATACGACCGAACGCAAGATTTGCCGACTGTTATCAATAGGGCCGATTACGGCATTAATTCCCCGAATTCATGCAATTAATCGCGGCGCGTCTCGAGCAACCGATCAAATAAGACAAATTCTTGCCACAATAATTTATTCGGATAATTTCCAAATAAGCCCCGTCGAATTAAATTGTATCGGCGTAAAAGAAAGTTGGGGTCGTCAACGCGCCGCGAACAACAGTGTGCGCAGGTCGGCGTCCGTATTGACGTTGGTCAACGACAGGGACTCGGGTATCACGATTCGCTGCGCGTCGACCCGGTCGACCAACGCACGCATGCTCCGCTCGCCGGCGGCTACCAAAGCATCGACCTGATCGGCCAACTCGGTCCGGTACACCGCGGCCAGGTAGTGATCGCGGCCGTCCCACGGCAACACGACGTCGGCGTCCAGCTCGATGGCCCGTGCTTCCAGCAGGTCGATCACGTCGGCAGTGAGCAGCGGCATATCGGCGGCGGCCAAGAATGCCCGCTTCGCACCGACCTCGGCGGCGGCGCGCAATCCGCGTCCGGTGGCCAGCAGCGGACCGACGCCGCGCACGTCGTCGCGCACCACGCGAGCCGGCAGTTCCGGAAGGGATTGTCCTGGCGCGGCGACGACGAAAACCGGCTGACACCGCTGCCCGACAACACTGACCACCCGCTCAACCATCGTGATCGGCGCTGCCGAGCCGTCTTTGGACCCGAGGAGCGCAGCAGGAACCGGCATGGTGGCCTTGTCGCGGCCCATCCGCAGCGACGCACCGCCAGCCAACACCACACCGGCTAACGAGGCCGGCTTAGTCACGGGCGTCATCTCAGTTCACAGTCCAGGTGTCGCGCCCGTGCAACAGCGATTGCAACGCGGCACGATCGCCCGGCTTGGACTCCTTCGCGGCGCGGACCTGTGCTCGGGCCGCGTCGTCGTAAGTTGGCCGACTGACCTGACGGAAGATGCCCATCACCGTGTGCTCGAGGTTCTGCTCGGATAGCCGCGAAAGCGCGAACGCATATGCCGAATCGGCGGCGTGTGCGTCGTGCACCACGATCTCGTCGACGCTGATGTCGGCGGTCTTGGCCACCTCGAGTCCGTATCCGGACCGCACCACACAGTATTCGCCGTTGGCGCCGAAGATGATCGGCTCACCGTGGCGGATGTTGATGACCCGCTCCTCAGCGCCCTCTTTGCGCAGCGCGTCGAACGAGCCGTCGTTGAAGATCGGGCAGTCCTGCAGGATTTCGACCAGTGCGGACCCACGATGCTGCGCCGCGGCGCGCAAAACCTCGGACAGGCCGTTGCGGTCGGAGTCCAGCGCGCGGCCGACGAAGCTGGCCTCGGCGCCGAGCGCCAGCGATACCGGGTTGAACGGCGCGTCAAGCGATCCCATTGGCGTCGACTTGGTGATCTTGCCGACTTCGGATGTCGGCGAGTACTGACCCTTGGTCAGCCCGTAAATCCGGTTGTTGAAAAGGAGGATGGTCAGGTTGACGTTGCGACGCAGCGCGTGAATCAGATGGTTGCCGCCGATCGACAATGCGTCTCCGTCGCCGGTGACCACCCAAACCGACAGGTCCTCACGGGCGAGCGCGAGGCCTGTCGCGATCGCCGGCGCGCGGCCGTGGATCGAGTGCAGGCCATAGGTTTCCAGGTAATACGGGAAGCGGCTCGAGCAGCCGATACCGCTGACGAAGACGATGTTTTCGCGGCGCAGGCCCAGCTCGGGAAGGAAGTTGCGGATCGTGTTGAGGATGACGTAGTCACCGCAACCGGGGCACCACCGGACCTCCTGGTCACTGGTGAAGTCCTTGGACTTCTGCGGTTGGTCGGTGGTGGGCACACCGTGGTGTTTGGTCAGGATGTCCGGCAGCCCGAGATCCACGCCCGTCAGATTGCCAATCACTTCAGTCATGAGCGCCGCTCCTCCTCATCGCTTCGCTCTGCATCGTCGCCGGCGCGTGTCATGCGTTAGCTCCCGCTCCAACCGTGACGGCCGCCAATCTCGCGACCATCGTCTTGTCTTGTTCGATTTCGGCCAGCGTCCCGCCCAGCGCGGCACGGATGACGCGCCCTACCTCATCAGCCAGGAACGAGACGCCCTGGACCTTCGTAACCGACTGCACGTCGACCAAGTATCTGCCGCGTAGCAGCAGCGCCAACTGACCCAAGTTCATCTCCGGCGCGACGACCTGGGGGTAACGCCGCAGCACCTCGCCCAGGTTGGCCGGGAACGGTCGCAGATACCTCAGATGGGCATGCGCGACCTTGATGCCGTTGCGCCGCGCACGCCGGCACGCTTCTCCGATCGGACCGTAGGAGCTGCCCCACCCGATCAGCAACAGCTCGGCGTCACCGGTCGGGTCGTCGACTTCCAGATCCGGAACAGAGATGCCGTCAATCTTGGCCTGGCGCAACCGCACCATGAGATCGTGGTTGACCGGCTCATAGGAGATGTCGCCCGAACCGTTCGCGGCTTCCAACCCGCCGATGCGGTGTTCCAGCCCGGGAGTACCCGGTACGGCGAATTGCCGAGCGAGGGTTTCGGGGTCGCGCGCATAAGGCTGGAACGGCTCGTCCGGCTTGGCGAAAACGTGCTCGATGGGCTCCAGCGTGTCGACATCCGGGATGCGCCACGGCTCTGAGCCGTTGGCAATTGCACCGTCGGACAACACAATAACCGGCGTATGGTAGGACACCGCGATGCGCACCGCCTCCAGGGCGGTCTCAAAACAGTCCGACGGCGACCGCGGCGCCAGTACCGCCACGGGTGACTCGCCATTGCGGCCATACAGTGCCTGAAGCAGGTCAGCCTGCTCGGTCTTGGTCGGTAGGCCGGTCGACGGTCCGCCCCGCTGCACGTCGATGACAATCAGCGGCAGCTCGGTCATCACCGCCAGTCCCAGCGCTTCGGACTTCAGCGACAATCCGGGTCCCGATGTGCTGGTGACACCGAGCGCGCCGCCGTACGAGGCGCCCAGCGCGGCGCAGATCCCACCGATCTCGTCTTCGGCCTGGAAGGTGGTCACGTTGAAGTTCTTGTGCTTGGACAGCTCGTGCAAAATGTCCGATGCCGGCGTGATCGGATAACTGCCCAGGACGACCGAAATGTCGGCCAGCTGACCCGCGGCGACGATGCCGTAGGCCAATGCGGTATTGCCGGAAATCTGGCGGTATTCGCCTGCGGGTAGTTTCGCCGGCGAAACCTCGTAAGTGACGGCGAAGGCCTCGGTTGTTTCCCCGTAGTTCCAGCCCGCCTTCAGCGCCAACACGTTGGCCTCGGCAACGTCGGGCTTGCGGGCGAACTTCTCCCGGATGAACTGCTCGCTGGTTTCGATCGGCCGTCCATACATCCACGACAACAAGCCGAGCGCGAACATGTTTTTGGCGCGCTGGCCGTCTTTCTTCGACGCGCCGATGACCTCGACGGCGCCCAGCGTCAGCGTGGTCATCGGGACGGCCTCGACCTTGTAGTCGGACAGTTCCGCCGTTTCCAACGGGTTGTCCTGGTAACCGACTTTGGCCAGGTTGCGCTTGGTGAACTCGTCGGAGTTGGCGATCACCAGCCCGCCGATGGGCAGGTCGGTGATGTTGGCCTTCAACGCCGCGGGGTTCATCGCGACCAATACGTCGGGGCGATCACCGGCGGTGAGGATGTCGTAGTCAGCGATTTGGATCTGGAACGACGAGACGCCCGGCAGCGTGCCCTGCGGGGCGCGGATTTCGGCCGGATAGCTCGGTTGGGTCGCCAGGTCGTTACCGAAGAGTGCGGCCTCGGAGGTGAACCGGTCACCGGTGAGCTGCATGCCATCGCCGGAGTCCCCGGCGAAACGGATGACGACCTTCTCCAGTTTTTCCCGGCCGGGCAACGTCGCATCGGCTCGGTGTGAATCTGAATGAGATTCTGACCTGGCTCCGTTGTCGTTCGGACCCACGTCCCCGCCTTCCATCGCTGTTCACCGCACGGGCACGTCGCAGTTCCCGGTGCGTATCGTCGGAGTGAACCCCGGCCGGGTTTTTATGTCACTGGCGGTACCGATTATTGCACTGTTCTTAGGGATTCACTTACGCCGATACCTACCGCCACGTTACCGCCTCTTAACCAAAATGCGAGGTCAGACACACGCTGTCGGCGAATCTCAGGACGAAGTGTGGTGTTCGTCACTTTTGCTGGCATCTGAAGTCTAAGAATCGAAGTTACGCGCCGGTAACATTTGCTAGCGGATTCCCTCCCCCGCGCCTCCCCCATTTGGGGGAGGCGCGAAAGCCCGGTTTTTCGCACGCGTCGCGGCATTTGGCCCGGTCTCGGGCATCGCCGCCAGGTAGAGCCCCAGGCCCACTCCGGCGAGGGCGCCCAACGAGCCGAACGCCACGTCGTAGCCAGCGACCACCACAATCCACCCCGCGAGGATGTTCGAAAGCGCCGCGCCCACACCCCACGCCGCGGTCACCGCGCCGAGGCTGACATTGAACCGTCCGGTCCCGTGCGTCAGGTCCTGCACGACGAGTGGGAACAGCGCGCCGAAAATCCCGGCGCCGACGCCGTCGAGCAGCTGAACGCCGACCAGCCAATAGGAGTTGTCGGACAGCGTGTAGAGGAAGCCGCGGGCCGTCAGGACGGCGAATCCGGCCACAAAGATCGGCTTTCGTCCCCAGCTGTCGGCCTTGGCGCCGGAAAGGTAGGCCATCGGCACCATCACCACTTGCGCGGCGACAATGCACGTCGCCATCAACGCGGTGCCGACGTCGGTGTTGCGCAACGCCAGCACCTGGCCGACCAGCGGCAGCATCGCGGCGTTGGCGAGGTGGAAGGTAACCATGGCCGCCGCGAAGATCAGCAATCTGCGGTCGTGCAGCAACACCGCGAACCCGGACGGCTGCGGGTGAGCCTGGCCGGGTGTGTGGTCCATGCCCCGGGCGACGTCATGGTCGATCGCTTCGCCGGGGATCCGTAGCGTTGCCACCACGCTGAGCGCGGCCATGACGGCCAGCACCCAGAACACCACCGCGGGGCCGAAGAAATATGCCAGTCCACCCGTGATGGCACCGGCTGTCGCGTTGCCGGCGTGGTTGAACGACTCGTTGCGCCCGATCCGTCGGGCGAACAATTTCGTGCCGACGAGGCCCAACGTGATGGCTGCCAGAGCGGGAGCGAAAACCGAGCCGGCGACCCCGGTGAGGGCTTGCAGGATCGAGATCGCAAAGAATCGCGGAAACAGCGGCATGGCCAGTGCCCCAACGGTGACCGTGATCGCGCCGGCGATGACCAGCGCCCGCTTGGCGGTCGTCCGATCGACGAACGCGCCCATCGGTGTCTGCGCGATGATCGCGGCGATGCCGCCGACCCCCATCACGAAACCGATCGAGGCCTGGTCCCAGTGATGGGTCAGTAGCAGATAAATCGAGAGGTACGGGCCCAAACCGTCGCGAACATCGGCCAGAAAGAAATTCAGTAAATCCAGCGCGCGTGCGGTGCGCCCCGAAACTGGTCCAGCGGCGTCGGCACTCAACGGTTACCGAACGGCCAGTGTCGTTGCTAGGCGCTCTTGTCGCGGCGTTCGGTGCGAGTCGCCTTGCGCGGCACGATGGTCGGTAGCACGTTGTCCTGCACGGTCTCCTTGGTCACCACGACCTTGGCGACGTCGTCGCGGCTGGGAATGTCATACATCACCGGCAGCAGGACTTCTTCCATGATCGCGCGCAAGCCGCGGGCACCGGTGCCGCGATGGATCGCCTGGTCGGCGATCGCTTCCAAGGCGTCCTCGGTGAACTCGAGCTCGACGTTGTCCATCTCGAATAACCGGGTGTACTGCTTGACCAGTGCATTCTTGGGCTGAGACAGAATCTTGACCAGAGATTCCATGTCCAAGTTCGTCACCGATGCGACCACCGGCAGGCGGCCGATGAACTCGGGAATCAGACCGTATTTGATCAGGTCTTCCGGCATGACGTCGGCGAAGTGGTCGGTGGTGTCGATCTCGGCCTTGGAGCGCACCTCGGCCCCGAAACCCAAACCATGTTTGCCGACCCGGTCGGAGACGATCTTCTCCAGCCCGGCGAACGCACCCGCCACGATGAACAACACGTTGGTGGTGTCGATCTGGATGAACTCCTGGTGCGGGTGCTTGCGGCCGCCCTGCGGTGGCACCGACGCCTGGGTGCCCTCCAAGATCTTCAGCAGCGCCTGCTGCACACCTTCCCCGGACACGTCGCGGGTGATCGACGGGTTCTCGCTCTTGCGGGCGATCTTGTCGACCTCGTCGATGTAGATGATGCCGGTCTCGGCACGCTTGACGTCGTAGTCGGCGGCCTGGATCAGTTTGAGCAGAATGTTTTCCACGTCCTCACCGACGTAACCGGCTTCGGTCAGCGCGGTGGCGTCGGCGATCGCGAACGGCACGTTGAGCATCTTGGCCAGCGTCTGGGCCAGATAGGTCTTGCCGCACCCGGTGGGGCCCAGCATCAAGATGTTGGACTTGGTCAGCTCGACGGGCTCGCCGGACCGGGAATCACGGCCCTTCTCACCGGCCTGAATGCGCTTGTAGTGGTTGTAGACCGCGACGGCCAGCGTGCGCTTGGCGGTGTCCTGGCCGATGACGTAGCCCTCCAGGAAGTCACGAATCTCGGCGGGCTTGGGCAGCTCGTCGAGCTTCACGTCGTCGGCGTCGGCGAGTTCCTCTTCGATGATCTCGTTACACAGATCGATGCATTCATCGCAGATGTATACGCCCGGCCCCGCGATGAGCTTTTTGACCTGCTTCTGGCTCTTCCCGCAGAACGAGCACTTCAGCAGGTCACCGCCGTCTCCGATGCGCGCCATGGTGCTGGGGGCCTACTTCCTTAACCGTGTCGATCGTGCTATGCCGCGTGTATTTTCCCGACGCTACCCGCTTGCTCGGGAGCGATGCGACCGTTAGAGGCGAATCGCGTCGGTGATATTTGTGCTTGTGTGCCTGAACATATCGTCTGAGGCGGCCCCACGCTTGCCTGAACGCGCCACCGTGTCTTTGGCGTGTCGCGGCTGTTATGCGACCGAGAGGCGAACATACTCGGCGGCCCTACATTAGGCCTGTGGGATTCGCCGTGGCTGAGAATACCGCGTTAATCGCCGATGGCGGCTTGGCGACCGAACTCGAGGCGCGCGGTCACGATCTTTCCGACGCGTTGTGGTCGGCCCGTCTCCTGGCGGACGCCCCGCAGGAGATCACCGCGGTGCATGCCGCCTTCTTTCGCGCCGGGGCGAGGATTGCGACCACGGCCAGCTATCAGGCGTCCTTCGACGGCTTCGCCGCGCGCGGGATCGGCCGCGACGACACCGTCCGGTTGTTGCGGCGCAGCGTCGAGCTCGCCAAGAACGCACGCGACGAGGTGGGCGTCGTGGCTGGCCCGGTGGCCGCCTCGGTGGGCCCGTACGGCGCCACACTCGCCGACGGCTCGGAATACCGCGGACGCTACGGGCTCAGCGTTGGGCAACTGCGAGATTGGCACCGGCCTCGGCTGGAGGTGCTGGCAGACGCCGGCGCCGATGTGCTGGCCCTGGAAACCATCCCCGACGTCGACGAGGCCGAGGCGCTGGTGAGCCTGGTCCAATCGCTCGGTGTGCCGGCCTGGCTGAGCTACACCATCGAGGGGGCACGCACCCGCGCCGGTCAGCCGCTGGTTGACGCCTTCGCGGTGGCGGCAGGCGTACCGGAGATCGTCGCGGTCGGGGTCAATTGCTGTGCACCGGATGACGTGCTGCCGGCGATCGGGCCGGCCCGAGAAACCGGCAAACCGGTGATCGTCTATCCGAACAGCGGCGAGCGTTGGGACAGCGCTCGGCGGGCATGGGTCGGCTCATCGCGGTTCTCGCCGCGGTCCGCCGCGCAGTGGCTGGCAGCGGGCGCTCAGGTGATCGGCGGATGCTGCCGGGTTGGCCCTGCCGACATCGCCGGGCTGGCGGCCGCTGTCGGTTAGGCGGGTCTAGGCGGTCTGCGCCGAAAGCTTCCGGTACTCCAGCACGGTGTCGATGATCCCGTACTCCTTGGCCTCTTCGGCGGTCAGGATCTTGTCCCGGTCGGTGTCCTTGCGGATCACCGCGGGCTCCTTGTTGGTGTGGCGCGCCAGCGTGGTTTCCATCAGCGTGCGCATCCGCTCGATCTCGGCGGCCTGGATCTCCAGGTCGGAGAACTGGCCCTGGATCACTCCCGACAGCGACGGCTGGTGGATCAGCACCCGCGCGTTGGGCAGCGCCATCCGCTTGCCCGGTGTTCCGGCGGCCAACAGCACCGCCGCGGCCGAGGCGGCCTGCCCCAGACACACCGTCTGGATGTCGGCGCGCACGTATTGCATCGTGTCGTAGATCGCCATCAGCGAGGTGAAGCCGCCCCCCGGCGAATTGATGTACATGGTGATGTCGCGGTCGGGATCGAGGGATTCCAGCACCAGTAACTGCGCCATGATGTCGTTGGCCGACGCATCGTCGACCTGGACGCCGAGGAAGATGATGCGCTCTTCGAACAGCTTGTTGTACGGGTTGGACTCCTTGACGCCAAAGCTCGAATGCTCGATGAACGACGGCAGGATGTAGCGTGCTTGGGGCTGGAGTTCGGGGTTCATAGTGATGGGGCTCCGTTGGTCTCGGCGCGGGTGATGATGTGGTCGACGAACCCGTATTCCAGGGCCTCCGGGGCGGTGAACCAGCGGTCGCGATCCGAATCCGCCACGATGCGCTCGATCGGCTGGCCGGTGAATTCGGCGTTGAGCCGGAACATCTCTTGTTTGATGACGGCGAACTGCTCGGCCTGGATAGCGATGTCGGCAGCGCTACCGGTCACGCCACCCAGCGGCTGGTGCATCAGGATGCGGGCGTGCGGCAACGCGTAACGCTTGCCCTTGGTGCCGGCGGCGAGCAGGAACTGGCCCATCGATGCGGCCATCCCCATCCCGTAAGTGGCGATGTCGCACGGTGCCAGCACCATCGTGTCGTAGATCGCCATCCCGGCACTGATCGATCCGCCGGGCGAATTGATGTACAGCGAGATGTCCTTGGAGGAATCTTCGGCCGCGAGCAGCAGAATCTGCGCGCACAGCCGGTTGGCGATGTCGTCATCCACCTGCGATCCCAGGAAGATGATGCGCTCGGAGAGCAACCGCTCGTAGACCGAGTCGACAAGATTCAGACCCTGCGCGTTGGCGCGCATTTCAGTCCCACGGCTCACAGTGGGTTACCTGCTTTCTCGAGTTCCGTATTCACCGACACTAACCAACCGAGGCGGTCGCGCACTCCCCGAAGGCACCGCGTTCGCTCACAGCGTCACTTCGTGTCGCCCGATGGCTCTTCGGACGACGCGGCGTCCTCTCCGGCGTCCGCGGTCTTTCCATCATCCTCGCCCACCGACCGGGAGCGCTTGCCGAAGAATTCGTCGGTATCGACGGCGTTCCCGTCGGTGTCGGTTACCGTGGCCGCCTCGACCACCTCGGCGATGGTCAGCCCGCGGCGCACGTCGGCGAACATCGCCGGCAGCTGATTGTTCTGCTGCATGTAAGCCAGCAACTGTTGGGGCTCAATGCCGTACTGCTGCGACGTCAGCACCAGCCGTTCGGTGACGTCCTGCTGGCTGACCTGGATGTCGAGGTCGTCGGCCAGCGCGTCGAGCAGCAACTGGGTCTTGACGGCTTTTTCGGAGTTCGAGCGGGTGTCCTTGTCGAACTCTTCGCGCGAGGAGCCTTGCTTTTCCAGTGCTTGGGCCAACTTGGCCTCGTCGTGGTCGAGGCCATGCAGCGCGTTGTGCAAGGTGTTGTCAACCTGGGCCTGCACGATCGCTTCGGGCAGTGGCATGTCGACCTGCTCGAGCAAGGCATCGATCGTGGCGGTGCGAATCTCCTCCGCCTGGTGAAGGCGCTTGACTCGGCGCACCTGATCGGCCAGATTGGCGCGCAACTCGTCGATGGTGTCGAATTCGCTTGCCAGCTGCGCGAATTCGTCGTCAGGTTCGGGCAGCTCGCGTTCCTTGACCGAGCCGACAGTGACCGTGACCTCGGCTTCCTTACCGGCGTGCGGGCCGGCTGCCATCGTAGTGGTGAAGCTTTTGCTCTCCCCCGCCGACAGGCCGACGATCGCGTCGTCGAGACCCTCGACGAGCTGGCCCGAGCCGACCTCATGGGACAGTCCCTTCGTCGACGCCTCGGGCACGTCTTCGCCGTCGATATTGGCCGACAGGTCGATCGAGACGAAGTCGCCGGTCGCGGCCGGCCGTTCGACTCCGGTCAGGGTGCCGAACCGGGCACGCAAGGACTGCAGTTCGGCGTCGACGTCCTCGTCGCTGACTTCGATCGGATCCACCGTGATCTTCAGCGCAGTGAGATCGGGCAGCGTGATCTCAGGGCGTACGTCGACCTCGGCGGTGAAAACGACCTCCTGGCCGTACTCCTTTTTGGTGACCTCGATGTTGGGCTGGCCCAACGGGTGCACGTCGGTTTCGGTGACGGCTTGGCCGTAGCGGCTGGGCAGCGCCTCGTTGATGACCTGCTCGAGCATCGCCTCCCGGCCGACGCGCGCCTCCAGCAGCTTGGCCGGCGCCTTGCCGGGACGGAATCCCGGCAACCGCACGGTCTTGGCCAGCTCTTTGTAGGCCCGGTCGAAATCGGGCTGCAGCTCGGCGAAAGGCACCTCAACGTTGATGCGAACCCGGGTGGGGCTCAACTGCTCGACGGTGCTCTTCACGGGTTTGCTCCTCGGTTGTGCTGGCGGATGTTCTGGTCTTCTCGTGGCCGAGCCCGTTGGCTGTGGCGTGCCCGGTCGGGGTGACAGGATTTGAACCTGCGGCCTTCCGCTCCCAAAGCGGATGCGCTACCAAGCTGCGCTACACCCCGCGCTGACCTCGAAATCCTACGGCCAAGCCCCGCCGTGCCCGTAGCGGCCTCGCAACGAAGTCACGCGATGGCATCATTTGGATTTGATGTCGGCCGCGACGTACAGTCGCGCTCGACTCATGCACGCGGGCGTAGCTCAATGGTAGAGCCCTAGTCTTCCAAACTAGCTACGCGGGTTCGATTCCCGTCGCCCGCTCCAGCCGGGCACTCGACACGCGGGCCGACTAGGCTATGAAGGCCGAGGTTGTCGAGCCCGGCGAGGCTGAGGAGGCTGACAATTCAGCACATAGGCACCACGGCCGACATCAACATCCACGGCTCATGCACCGCGCGTTTCGAGCGAGTTCGCAGCGCGTTCGAGCGGAACTTCGCGCAGGGCAAAGAGGTCGGTGCAGCGGTCGCAGCCTGGGTGGACGGCGAGCTGGTCGTCAACCTGTGGGCCGGTACAGCTGACGCCGCCGGTATCCGGCCGTGGCAGGTAGACACGGTCGCCACTGTGCTGTCCGGAACCAAGGGCCTGACCAGCACATGCGTACATCAACTCGTCGAGCGCGGCGAGCTGGATCTCGATGCGCCGGTGGCCCGGTACTGGCCCGAGTTCGCGCAGTCCGGCAAAGAGGCCATCACCCTCGCCATGGTGATGAGTCATCGATCGGGAGTGATCGGACCGCGCAAGCGGTTGACGTGGCAGCAGGTCACCGACTGGGATCTGGTCTGCGAACGGCTGGCCGCTGCCGAACCCTGGTGGGAGCCGGGAACGGCGCAGGGGTACCACATGACGACTTACGGCTTCATCCTCGGTGAGGTCTTCCGCCGGGTGACCGGCAACACGGTTGGTCACTACCTGCGCACCGAGATCGCCGAGCCGTTGGGCGCCGAGGTCCACATCGGCTTGTCCCGCGCCGAACAACGCCGCTGCGCTGATCTGGTGGAAAAGCCTCACATCCGCAAGATGCTGGCCGACGTCAACGCGCCCGGCTACCCCACCACGCTGGCTGAGCACCCCAAGGCTGGCCTGGCCGTGTCGATGGGGTTCGCGCCGGACGACGAGGTCGGCTCCAACGACCTTGACTTGTGGCGGGAGATCGAGTTCCCGGGCACCAACGGGCAGGTCTCCGCGCTGGGACTGGCGACCTTCTACAACGCGCTGGCGCAAGAGCAACTGCTCAGCCGCGGGCACATGGATCTGGTCCGGGTATCGCAGGGCGGCTTCGAGACCGATCTGGTCCTCGGCCCGCGCGTGGCCGACCACGGGTGGGGTTTGGGCTACATGCTCAATCAGCGCTGCGTGAACGGACCCAACCCGTGGATCTTCGGCCACGGTGGCCTGGGGGGCTCATTTGGCTTTGTCGACCTCGAACACCGGATCGGCTACGCGTACGTGATGAATCGCTACGACGCCACCAAAGCCAACGCCGACCCGCGCAGCGTCGCGCTGAGTGATGAGATCTACGCGGCCCTCGGGGTCAAGAAGAGCTGAGCCGACACCGAGTTTGAGCTTCGGCTGTACGCCTAAACCGGCCAAACCCAACCGGAGACGACGACTGTGCTGTGGTGATGTGTGTGATTCGGTTGCGGCTCCCAGACCGGCCAACCCTAAGCCGGCGGCCAGCACTGCTGTTGCGGCAAAGCAGCTTGCGAACTTGTTCACGGCGCTATCGATACCGGGACAATCTATGCGTGCGCCCAGCAGATCCTTGCGCTCAGATGAGCAATTGCCGGTGTCGTTTATCCCGTCATGCTGGAGCAAGCCACCTTACGTCTGGCAGGTTCGGCACCAAAAGACGTTTCGGCCTTCCAGTTCGGCGGTGCGGATGGTGGTCCCGCACACCCTGCACGGGTCGCCGGCGCGGCGGTACACGTATGTGCGCGGCCGCCCGGGGCCATAAGACGGTGCACCGTGGTCATGTTCGGGGCGGACCACAATGATCTTGCCGCGCCGCAAACCGATTTTCATCAAGTCCACCAAATCGATCCATGCGGTGGCGAACTCGGCTTCACCAATGGCCCGGCCGATCCGGTACGGATCGATGCCGTGGCGGAACAGCAGCTCGTTCCGGTAGACGTTGCCGACGCCGGCGATGATCGTCTGGTCCATCAACAGCGCACCGATCGGCCTGCGCGACTTGGCGATTCGTGCCCACGGCCACGCCGGGTCGGCGTCGCGACGAAGCGGGTCAGGCCCGAGCCGAGACACTACATCGGCGACTTGCGCGTCGTCGAGAAGCTCGCAGACCGTCGGGCCGCGCAAGTCGGTCCCGTATTCGGCACCGACCATCCGCATTCGCACCTGCCCGACCGGAGCCGGCATCGCCTCATCGGGCGCCCGTGCCCATTCTGTGAAGGTTCCGTACAGCCCGAGATGTACATGCACGGTCGAGCCGCCGACGTAGTGATGGAACAGATGCTTACCCCACGCGCTGGCTCGTCGCAGCACCTGGCCATCGACCGCGGATGCCGCCGCAGCGAACCGACCCTGCGGACTCGAGACCGCTACTGCCGCACCGGCATATCGACGCTGGTGCAGCCGTGCCAGTCGATGCAGCGTATGCCCTTCGGGCACGCCCGGTCTTAACTCGCCGCGCCGGGCACCGGCGGGGCCTGGTGAGTGCGTTCGTACTCGGCGAGGATGTCGATACGCCGTTGGTGGCGTTCAGCTTTCGACCATGGTGTGGTCAGGAACGCATCGACGAAGGACAGCGCCTCCTCGACGGTGTGCATGCGGCCGCCGATTCCGATCAGCTGGGCGTTGTTGTGCTGCCGGGCCAACGACGCCGTCTCGACGCTCCACGCCAGCGCGCAACGGGCACCCGGCACCTTGTTTGCCGCGATCTGCTCACCGTTGCCCGAACCGCCGAGCACGATGCCCAGGCTGTCGGGGTCGGCCACCGTGCGCATCGCCGCGTCGATGCAAAACGCCGGGTAATCGTCTTCGGGGTCATAGCTGAAAGCCCCGCAGTCGATCGGTTCGTGCCCGGTTTTGTTCAGGTGGTCGATGATCTGCTGTTTGAGCTCGAATCCGGCATGGTCAGAGCCGAGGTAGACGCGCATGCCCGCAATCCTTACCTGCGGGCGCTCACCGACGCAACGCGGGTCCGCTGCCCAACCGGTCTAGTCGAATTCTGGCTTTTCCGTACGGGAACGCTTGAGCTCCCAGAAGTGCGGGTAGGCCGCGAAAGTCACCGAGGCGTCCCACAGCTTGCCGGCCTCCTCGCCGCGCGGAATCTTGGACAGCACGGGTCCGAAGAACGCCACCCCGTCTACGTGGATGGTCGGGGTGCCGACGTCATCGCCGACGGCGTCCATCCCGGCGTGATGGCTCTTGCGTAGCGCGTCGTCATAAGCGTCCGTGTCGGCGGCGTCCGCCAGCTCGGCCGGCAGCCCCACCTCGGCGAGGGACTGCTTGATGACTTCGTCGAGGTCTTTGTTGTCCTCGTTGTGGATGCGGGTGCCCATTGCGGTGTACAACGGCGCGAGCACCTCAGCGCCGTGGGCCTGCTCGGCGGCAATCGCCACCCGCACCGGCCCGAAGGCCTTCGCCAACCGCTCGCGGTATTCGTCAGGCAGACCCTCGCGGTTCTCATTGAGCACCGCCAGGCTCATCACCCGGAAGTTGACCTCGATGTCGCGGACCTTCTCCACCTCCAGGATCCAGCGCGAGCTGATCCAGGCCCACGGGCACAGCGGATCGAACCAAAAATCGGCAACTGACTTCTCAGGCATGGGAGTCCTCTCCTCGACGGCCGGCTAACCGTCCAGCACAACCCTAACCGCGCCGCTCCTGTTCCCGGCGCCGGCACTGATTGCCTGGCCGGCAAGCGGCGAGTATCCCTACCTGCTTAAGTTGGACACGTGGCCTTACCGAACCTCACCCGCGACCAAGCCGCCGAACGCGCCGCGCTGATCACCGTCGACAGCTACCGGATCGACCTCGACCTCACCGACGGCAACGGAGGGCCGGGCGAACGGGTCTTCCGGTCGATCACCACCGCGGAATTCACTGCGCTCCCGGGTGCTGACACCGTCATCGACATCGCCGCCGACAAGATTCACCGCGCCACCCTCAACGGCCGCGAGCTGGACGTGTCCGGTTACGACGAGTCGATCGGTATTGAGCTGACCGGTCTGGCCGACCGCAACGTCGTCGTGGTCGACGCCGACTGCCTCTACTCGAACACCGGCGAGGGCCTGCACCGCTTCGTCGACCCGGTCGATAGCGAGGTGTATTTGTACTCGCAGTTCGAAACCGCCGACGCCAAGCGGATGTTCGCCTGCTTCGACCAGCCCGACCTCAAAGCGGTGTTCCACGTGTCGGTCACCGCACCGCAGCACTGGCATGTCATCTCCAACGGTGCGGCGGTCAGCGTCGACGGCGGCGTGCACACGTTTGCCACCACACCGCGCATGAGCACCTACCTGGTGGCGCTGATCGCGGGACCGTATGCACGCTGGGACGACAGCTATGGCGACGAACACGGCGAGATTCCACTGGGCATCTTCTGCCGCGCAACGCTCGCGGACTTCATGGACGCCGAGCGCCTGTTCACCCAAACCAAGCAGGGATTCGGCTTCTATCACAAGAACTTTGGCGTGCCCTATGCGTTCGGCAAATACGACCAACTGTTCGTCCCGGAGTTCAACGCGGGCGCGATGGAGAACGCCGGCGCGGTGACGTTCCTGGAGGACTACGTATTCCGCAGCAAGGTCACTCGCGCGTCCTATGAGCGTCGCGCCGAAACCGTGCTGCACGAGATGGCTCACATGTGGTTCGGCGATCTGGTCACCATGCGGTGGTGGGACGACCTGTGGCTCAACGAGTCGTTCGCCACCTTCGCCTCGGTGCTGTGCCAAAGCGAGGCAACCGAATTCACCGAAGCCTGGACGACGTTCGCCAATTCCGAAAAGTCGTGGGCCTACCGCCAAGACCAACTGCCGTCGACGCATCCGGTGGCCGCCGATATTCCGGACTTAGCCGCCGTCGAGGTCAACTTCGACGGCATCACCTACGCCAAAGGTGCCAGCGTGCTCAAGCAACTGGTGGCCTATGTCGGGCTGGAGCACTTCCTGGTCGGCCTGCGCGACTACTTCCGCGCGCACGCGTTCAATAACGCCACGTTCGACGATCTCCTGTCTGCGCTCGAAAAGGCCTCTGGCCGTGATCTTTCCGACTGGGGCCGACAGTGGCTGAAGACAACCGGCCTGAACACGCTACGCGCGGATTTCGACGTCGATGCCGACGGGCGCTTCACCCGGTTCGCGGTGGCGCAGAGCGGCGCTGCACCCGGCGCGGGCGAGACACGCGTACACCGGCTCGCGGTAGGGATTTACGGCGACGACGGCAGCGGCAAGCTGGTGCGGATCCACAGAGAGGAACTCGACGTTAGCGGCCAAAGCACGGACGTGCCTGCGCTGGTTGGTGTTTCGCGTGGTCCATTGGTGTTGGTGAATGACGATGACCTGACCTACTGCTCGCTTCGGCTCGACCCTGAGTCGCTGCAGACTGCGCTGGAACGCATCGCCGACATCGCCGAGCCGCTGCCGCGCACGCTGGTGTGGTCGGCGGCGTGGGAGATGACCCGCGATGCCGAGCTGCGTGCCCGCGACTTCGTGTCACTGGTCTCCGGCGGCGTTCAGGCCGAGACGGAAGTCGGTGTGGCGCAGCGGTTGCTGTTGCAGGCGCAGACGGCGTTGGGTTCCTACGCTGACCCGGACTGGGCCCGTTCAGAGGGCTGGCCGGCGTTCGCCGACCGGCTGCTGGAGCTGGCCCGCAGCGCACCGGCGGGCTCTGACCATCAGCTGGCCTTTGTCAACGCACTGTGCTCGTCGGTGCTGTCGACCCCGCACGTCGTGGTGCTGGCCGACCTGCTCGATCACGACCCCGCCGACCTGGGACTGGCCGGCCTGTCCATCGACACGGACCTGCGTTGGCGCATCGTCACTGCGCTCGCCGCCGCCGGCGACATCGACGCCGACGGTCCCGAGACGCCGTTCATCGACGCCGAGGTCCAGCGCGACCCGACAGCTGCCGGCAAGCGGCACGGCGCGCAAGCCTCGGCGGCGCGACCGCAGCTGGCCGTCAAGGAGAAGGCGTGGAACCAGGTCGTCGAGGACGACACGCTGCCCAACATCACCGCCCGTTCGATCATCGGCGGCTTCGTCGAGCCCGGCCAGGCCGAGTTGCTCAAGCCGTTCACCGAGCGCTATTTCGCGGCGATCCGCGGCGTGTGGCAGCGCCGCTCGAGTGAGGTCGCGCAGACGGTGGTGATCGGCCTGTACCCGTCGCTGGACATCAGCGACGACGGCATCGCCGCCGCAGACCGGTTCCTTGCCGACCCCGAGCTGCCCCCGGCGCTGCGCCGGCTGGTGCTCGAAGGCCGCGCCGGCGTCGAGCGGTCGCTGCGGGCGCGTCGGTTCGACGGTGGCGCGTCGGTCTGAAGCCGAACGGTGCTAGGCCGGCGAGATGCCGGCGCTGGTCACCCGAATCGCGCTGACCAGACCGTCGATCAATTCGCCCTCTTTCAGCGCCGACGCCGCGGCGGCCACGCCGAGAGGCGCGGACGACTCGACGCCCCGGCCACGAACCTCCGAGCCGTACGCCACCTCGATGGCGTGCTGATCGGGTGAGACAGCAATCAACACCGCGTTGTTCGGCGTCGGCACCTTGCCCAGGATTTCGCGTGCTCGCGCCGCCGTGTCGCTGCCCAGGTCGCCGATGTAAACGGCGAACCGTGCGCCCGCGGCCCGCGACCCGTAGGTCAGCGCGTCGTCCAGGGTGACCAGGTCGGCGATCGGAAAGGGGTAGTGCACCGAGACCTCGCCGGGTTGGGTGACCCCGGAAATCCGCCCGCTGGTGGTGATCACCGAACCGCTGGGCAGCTCGGCGGGCTGGAGGGTCGCGATCTCACCACTTGCCACTGGCGCCACCTCCCACGCTGACTTCCGATCCGCCGTGCCCCGAATGCGCCCCGTGACCGAAAACCTCGTCGGTAGCCGCCCACAGAATCGGTGGATGCGTCCACGGCTCGGACATCTTGTAGGTCGCCGGGTGCGGTCCCTTACGCGACCAGATCAGTGCGACCAGCACGATGACCAGCAGCAGCGGGATGCCCACGAAGTAGGCATGGATTTCCATAATGCTCACGACGCAAACCGTATCCCACCGGCGAGCCCGACACGTGCTTAGGCCGCGCCTTCGCCGAGGTATCGCGCCCACGACGGATCGAGTTCTTTGACCGTCGACAGCAGCCGCCAGTGCTGACCCTTCGGTGAGGTCGGCGCCAACCGCAACGACCAACCGAGCTCGGCGAGCAACTTGTCACCTTTTCGGTGGTTGCAGGTCGAGCAGCACGCCACGCAGTTCTCCCAGGAATGATCGCCACCGCGGCTGCGCGGCACCACATGGTCGACGGTGTCGGCCTTGGCCCCGCAGTAGGCACAGCAGAAGCGGTCGCGGTGCATCAGTGCCGCCCGGGTCATCGGCACGCGAGCCCGGTACGGCACCCGGACGTAAGACCGCAGCCGGATCACCGACGGCAAGGCGATCGACCTGGTCGCCGAATGAATGACGGGCCCGGATGGATCGTCGTGCACAACCTCGGCTTTCCCGCAGATCAGCATGATGATCGCCCGCCGTACGGGCAACGCGGTCAGTGGCTCGTAGGTGGAGTTCAGCAGCAACACCCGCCGGCGATTCCAGATCGATCCGGTCTCATGCCCGACCGGCGAGTGGTCGACCCGTTGAACGCTGGAGACACCGGTGACGCTGTGCAGGGTTGGGCCGGTCACGGGCCCGGTTCGCCCTGCCGCGGCCCCAGAACTGCGGTGGCTGCGGCGCCTTTTACCCTGCGCCATACGTCCTCCGCCGACCAGTCCACCATGATTCGGCAGCGATCGCACGCCAAATTGGCCGGTGTTGGCTGGTCAATCCGGTGAACAGCCGGTGCCAAGTTCCGCGACGAGGGGTGACCTGGCACCGGCGGTCGGTCGCGATGCCCCACAATGGACGGTGATGGAACAAGTAGAACAATCCTTTTACGACGCTGTCGGTGGCGCGGACACCTTCCACGCGATCGTGTCGCGCTTTTACCAGCTGGTCGCAGAGGACGAAATTCTGCGTCGGGTGTATCCGCTGGACGACCTGGCGGGCGCCGAGGAGCGATTGCGGATGTTCCTCGAACAGTACTGGGGCGGCCCGCGAACCTACTCCGAGCAGCGTGGCCATCCCCGGTTGCGGATGCGGCACGTTCCCTTCCAGATCGGCCCGTTCGAGCGCGACGCCTGGCTGCGGTGTATGCACACCGCGGTCGCATCGATCGACTCCGACACCCTCGACGACGCACATCGCAAGGAGTTGCTCGAATACCTGGAGATGGCCGCGCACTCGCTGGTGAATTCCGCTTTCTGATGAGCTCCCAACAACATGAGCCGTGGTGGGCGCGCGCGGTGTTCTATCAGGTGTATCCGCGGTCATTTGCCGACAGCGACGGGGACGGCGTCGGCGACCTCGACGGTGTGGCGTCTCGGCTGGACTATCTGGACCGACTGGGCGTCGACGCAATCTGGTTCAGCCCGATCATGGTGTCTCCGATGGCCGACCACGGCTACGACGTGGCGGACCCACGGGACATCGATCCGTTGTTCGGCGACCTGGCCGCTTTTGAGCGACTGATCGCGTCAGCGCATGAGCGCGGCATCAAGATCACCATGGATTTGGTGCCCAATCACACCAGCTCTGAACATCCCTGGTTCCAAGAGGCGCTGAGCGCCCGACCGGGCAGCGCCGTCCGCAACCGCTACATCTTTCGCGACGGTCGCGGGCCCGGTGGGGCGGAGCCGCCCAACAACTGGCAGTCCGTGTTCGGCGGGCCGTCCTGGACCCGGGTCGTCGAACCGGACGGTAATCCGGGCCAGTGGTACCTGCACCTCTTCGACGTCGAACAGCCGGACCTCAACTGGGACAACCCGGAGGTATTCGACGATCTCGAGAAGACGTTGCGGTTCTGGCTGGACCGCGGCGTCGACGGCTTCCGCATCGACGTTGCACACGGGATGGCCAAACCGCCGGGTCTTCCGGACACCGATGTCGAAATGCGGCCACGGATTCTCAACGACGGTGATCCCCGGTTCAATCATCCAAACGTGCACGCGATTCACCGCGACATCCGCACGGTGATGGATGACTATCCTCACGCAGTAACCATCGGCGAGGTCTGGGTTTTCGACAACGCCAGTTGGGCCGAGTACTTGCGCGCCGACGAGCTACACCTGGGTTTCAATTTCCGCATGGTGCGGGCCGAATTCGGCATCACCGGCATCCACGATGCGATCGAGAACACCCTGGCCGCGGCAGCGATCGAAAATGCCACTCCCACATGGACATTGGAAAACCACGATGTCGTCCGGGGACCCAGCCGCTACGGCGGGGGTGCCGTCGGACTCGATCGAGCCCGGGCGATGGCGATGGTGACCCTCGCCCTGCCTGGTGCGGTGTTCCTCTACAACGGGCAGGAGCTGGGGCTGCCCAACGTCGAGTTGCCCGACGAAGCGCTGCGGGATCCGACGTGGGAACGTTCGGGGCACACCGTGCGTGGCCGTGACGCGTGCCGCATTCCGATTCCGTGGAGTGGCGACACTCCCCCGTTCGGGTTCTCCGCATCGCCGGACAGCTGGCTGCCGATGCCGCCGGAGTGGGCGACGCTGACCGTCGAAAAGCAGCTCAACGAACCCGACTCGACGTTGTCGTTCTTCCGCCATGCACTCGAAATACGGCGTGCGCGTGCGGAGTTCACTGGAAACCGAGTGGAGTGGCTGGCGGCGCCGCGAGGCGCGCTGATGTTCGCCCGCGGCAACGACGGTGCCAGCGGTCTGCGTTGCGCGTTGAACACTGGCAAGCGGCCGGTAGCGCTGCCGGCCGGCGAGCTGATTCTGGCCAGCGCGCCGCTGGTCAACGGAAAACTGCCGCCCAATGCGGCCGCCTGGCTGGTGTAGGCGCCAGCCGCGAAATATATGACCCATGACCTACGCGTGGACCGTCATTGGAGCAGGACCTGCGGGAATCGCCGCAGTAGGGCGACTCCTCGATCACGGGATAACACCCGAGAAGATCGCCTGGGTCGATCCTGCCTTCGCCGCAGGCGATCTCGGCGCGAAATGGCGGTCGGTTTCGAGTAACACTCAGGTCGGTCTGTTTCTGAGCTATTTGAACGGCTCTCCCGCATTTCGATTCTCAACAGCGCCTCCGATGCCGCTGCGAGAATTAGACCCCGACGAGACGTGCGCCCTCGCCTTGGTCGCCGACCCTTTAGTGTGGATCACCGAGCACCTGCGTGAGCGAGTGAAGGCATTCGAAACGACCGCGACCGCTCTCTCTTTGGAAAGACGCCGGTGGAGAATCGAAACGACGCTGCAGGAGCTGAACTCCAAAAACGTGATCCTGGCCGTCGGAGCGGTTCCCAAAAAGCTCTGCTATTCCCAGCTGAAGGAGATTCCGGGACGTCGCCCTGGATCCCGAAAAGCTCGCGGACGAGCCGCTGGAAAACGCCACGGTTGCGGTGTTTGGTTCCTCCCACTCGTCGATGATCGCGCTACCAAATCTCTTGCGTCATCCCGTCAAGAAGGTCATCAACTTCTACCGAAGCCCGCTCACCTACGCCGTCTACCTGGATGACTGGATCTTGTTCGACGATTCCGGGCTCAAAGGCCGAGCGGCTGATTGGGCGCGAGAAAATATCGACGGGGTGTACCCCGACCGCCTGGAGAGGTGCTGGGTCTCCAGCCCGGATTTCGAGGAAAAGCTTGCCGCATGCGACCGTGTCGTTTATACCGTCGGCTTTGAGCGCAGAACACTGCCCGAGACGAGACAGTGGGGCCAGCTGGATTACGACCCCTGCAACGGCATTCTGGCTCCGGGGCTGTTCGGCCTGGGCATTGCATTTCCGGAGCGGGCGACCGACCGCTACGGCTATGTGGAATACCGGGTGGGCCTCAAGAAATTCATGGACCACCTCGACGCCGTCCTGCCGTTGTGGTTGCGTTATCCGCCGTAACCCGATCAGCGCAGCACCAGCGCTGGATCGCCGCGACGGCGGTATACCGAACCGAACCGCGCGTCGATACGCAACCAGGCCGGCAGCGTGCGGACCCGGACGATCTCGTCAGCGTCGACGGATTCGGCCGACTGTGGCAGGAAACCCATTGCGGTCAAGGCGAATACACACCGCATGGGCACACCTACGCTGACGTCGGCTGAGCTGACGCGGATCACCTCCTGGTCGAGCAACGACACCGGGGGTCCCTGAGCGCTGCTGTGCTCTTTGGCCAGCTGGGCGCCGCGCTGAGCCAAGTCGAGCATCAAGCGTGCCGGTACGTCGTCGAGGTGTGCGAAACCGGAGTCCGGCGGTAACGCGCCCCGCCACGCCGAATCCATCGGAAAGCCGGGATTGACGTAGCCGGCGCTGTCCGTCGCGGCCAGTCCGCGCGCCAATTCGTCTGCGCCCACAGATAAGTCGTCAGGCCGCAGGGTGCCGGTCACCACCCGGCTGGCCAGCACGTCGAAGCCGGTGGCCGCCCAAGCCGTGACCAAGCCGCCCGAACGGGACCGCAGCCGGATCACCGCAGCGGGGTCGAGTCGCGCCGCCCGCTCGGCGAACGCGGTCAGGTCCGCGCGATGGGCCGCAATGGATTCCGGGCCCAGCCACAGTCCACGCTCGGCTATCGAAGCCACCGCTGCAAGTATTCCCGATGGTGCGGCGAAAGGCGCACCAACCGCTGGTCGTCAATGTGGAATGCGGCCAGTTGCGACTCGGCGATCACCGCTGGCTTCGACTCCGGATCTGCGTTGACCGAACGCACCTCGTAGCCGACTGTGAAATCAACCGCTCGCAAGCGTTTGACCCACATCGTGACCTGCAGCGGCGAATCCGCCAGCCACAGCTGACCTTTGTAGGTGACGCGAACGTCGGCGATCAGCAGACCGATGCTGGCGATATCGGCACCGAATGCGTGCGAAAGAAACGGGATGCGAGCTTCTTCGAGAATCGTGACCATGGTCGCGTGGTTGACGTGCTGGTACATGTCGATGTCCGACCATCGGACCGGGACAGCCGCAACAAATCCCGGGGTCACCCCGACGACCCTCGACCGCTGGTACTTGTCATGCGGCGAATCTGTCGTGCCGCCACCGACAGTGTGGCCAAATCCTTTTGACCGCTCTCGTAGATCTCGGTCAGCGTGCGGCGCGCGCGCTCTACTCGCGAGGCGCTCATGTGCTCCCACTCGGCGATCTTCTCTTCGCCGCTTTCGTCCGGTTCGCCAACGGCCAGTACGTCGAAACACAACGAACGGAGTGACGCGTAGATGTCGTCACGAATCGCCAAGCGCGCCAGCGAGTGCCAGCGATCGCGGCGGGGCAGTTCCGACACCGCGGTCAGCAGACCATCGGTGCCCAGCCGATCCATCAGCGCGAAATAGGTGTCGGCGACCTCAGCGGGATCGTGGTCCTCGATGTCGGCGATGTCGATGACGTCGAGCAGGCTGTAGCGATACAGCCCGGCGGCCACCATGTAGCCGAGGTCTTGCGATGCGCCCCGCGCAACGAATTCACCGGCTTCCTTTTCCACGATCGCCTTGTCGTCGCCGCGCAGCCACTCCGACATCCGCGGGGTCAGCGTTTCGACCTTCTTTGCGAATCGGTTGATTTCGGCGCCGACCGCCAACGGTTGCGGACGGTAGTTGAGGAACCACCGTCCGGCCCGATCGATCAGCCGACGGGTATCCAGAGTCATCCGATCCGAAACCGCGATCGGCACGTCGGCGGCGCGGATGCTGTGCCACAACTGCCCCAACCCGAAGACGGCGTCGGTCGCCACGTAGGTGCGGACCGCGTCCACCGGGCTCACGCCGATGTCCTGGGCGATCCGGTGGTCATAGCTGATGCCCGCGGTGTCGACCATCTCGTTGACCAGCATTGTGGTCACGATCTCGCGTCTGAGCTGGTGGGTGCGGATCGCCGGGCCGAAACGATCGCGCAGCGGCGACGGGAAGTACCGCGGCAATCTGGCGGCGAACACTTCTTGATCGGGCACATCGGTATTCAACAGTTCGTCTTTAAGCGTCAACTTGACGTGCGCCATCAGCGTCGCGAGTTCCGGTGACGTCAGCCCAAGGCCGGCCTCGAGCCGTCGGGCGATTTCTTTATCCGTGGGCAGCGCCTCGAGTTCGCGGTTCAGTCCCCGCTCGGTCACCAGGTATCTGATCTGGTCAGCATGGACAGGCAACAGGCTGGGCGCATTGGCGCGGCTGGTGCCGATCAGGTCGTTCTGGTCGGCGTTGTCGGCGAGCACCAGTTCGGCGACCTCGTCGGTCATCGACTCGAGCAATTGGGTGCGTTCACCCGGGTCGACCTTGCCCGCGGTGATCAGCGAGTCGACCAGGATCTTGATGTTGACCTCGTGGTCAGAGCAGTCCACGCCGGCCGAATTGTCTATCGCATCGGTGTTGATCCGGCCGCCGCACAGGTCGAACTCGACCCGGCCCCGCGCCGTGACGCCGAGATTGCCGCCCTCGCCAATGACCTTGACGCGCAGTTGGTTCGCATTGACCCGGACTGCGTCGTTGGCGCGGTCGCCCACGTCGGCGTCGGATTCCGCTTCGGCCTTGACGTAGGTACCGATACCGCCGTTGAACAGCAGATCCACCGGCGCGCGCAGGATCGCGCGCATCAGGTTGGGCGGCGCCATCTCGGTGACGTCGTCCTCGATGCCCAACGCCGCGCGAACCTGATCGCTGATCGGGATGGATTTCTGTTCTCGGCGGTATACCCCGCCGCCCCGGCTGATCACTGACTTGTCGTAGTCGTCCCAGCTGGAGCGCGGCAGATCGAACATCCGCCGTCGTTCTTGCCAGGAGGCGACCGGATCCGGATCGGGATCCAAGAAGATGTGGCGGTGGTCGAACGCGGCCAGCAGTCGAATGTGCTTGGACAGCAACATCCCGTTACCGAACACGTCGCCGCTCATGTCACCGACGCCGATCACGGTGAAGTCCTCGGTTTGGGTGTCGACCCCCATCTCCCGGAAGTGCCGCTTGACCGCTTCCCAGGCGCCTTTGGCGGTGATGCCCATCGCCTTGTGGTCATAGCCGACCGACCCGCCGGATGCGAAGGCGTCGCCCAGCCAGAACCCGTAGGACTTGGCCACATCGTTGGCGATGTCGGAAAACGTTGCGGTGCCTTTGTCGGCGGCCACCACCAGGTAGGCGTCGTCTTCGTCGCGCCGTACCACGCCTGCGGGCGTGCTGACCTTGCCGCTGATGTGATCGACGTTGTCGGTGATGTCGAGCAACCCCGAGATGAACAGCGTGTAGCAGGCGATGCCCTCGTTTCGGGTGGCCTCGCGATCAGCACCGGGGTCGCCGGTGGGCAGCGGCGGCTGCTTGACGACGAACCCACCCTTGGCGCCGACCGGAACGATGACGGCGTTCTTTACCGCCTGCGCCTTGACCAGCCCGAGGATCTCGGTGCGGAAATCCTCGCGGCGGTCCGACCAGCGTAGGCCACCGCGCGCCACATAGCCGAACCGCAGATGCACACCTTCGACCCGCGGCGAGTACACGAAGATCTCGAACTTGGGCCGCGGCAGTGGAAGTTCCTCAACCAGCTGGGCGTCCAACTTCAGCGACAGCACATTCTTGCTGCGAGCTGAACCATCTTTTGTCACAAAATAATTGGTGCGTATCGTGGCTTGGATCAGCGAGGCGAATGCACGCAACACTCGATCGGTGTCCAGGCTCACCAACGCGTCGATATCCGCGGCAACCGCTGCCGCCGCGGCTTGAGCGTCGCGGTTCTTCGACGAACCGGATGGGGCCGGATCGAATAACGCCTCGAACAGCCTGACCAATGACCTTGCGGTACGCGGGTTTTCGTTCAGCACCGATTCGATGTGGGACTGGCTGTACGGAAAAGACGCCTGTCGTAGATATTTCGCGTAGCTACGCAAAAGCACGACCTGCTGCCAGGTCAACTCGGCGCGCATGACCAGTTCGTTGAACCGGTCGATCTCGACACGGCCTTCCCAGATCGCGGTGACCGCGTCGGCGAAACGCTTCGCGGTCGCTTCCCGCTCGGGACCCGCCGACGCCAGCGTGATGGTCGGAAGTGGGGTGACCTTGAACTGATAGATCCACACCGGCAATCCGTCGGGCCGCGTGACGGTGAACGGTCGCTCCTCGAGCACCACCACACCCATGGATTGCAACATCGGCAGCAACTGACTCAAGGAGGCTGTCCGCCCGCCCAGATACCAAGTCAGTCGGGCGGTGTCGTCATAGTTGTGGTCGGACAGCACCAGCTTGACCGAACCGTCGGCCAGCTCGTTGAAGATGGCGATGTCAGCGATCGCCTCGGTTGGGGTGACGACCTGCTTGTAGGCCTCGGAGAACGCCGCCGCGTAGTGCTCGGCCTCGACGGGGCCAACGGCGCCGTCCGCCGCCTCGGTGGTCAGCCTGTCAGACCAGGTGCGCGCGGCCTCGGTGAGCAATCCCTGGATGCGGACTCGGTTGGCGTCGGAGGTGTCGGTACGGCTTGCGCCGTCAGGGCGCAGCCGGACCATGAAATGCAATAGTGCCCAGGGTGATTCGGTGACACGGGCAGTGAACTCGAGGCTGGTGCCACCGAACTCTTGAACCAGGATGTCCTCGATCTGCAATCGCACGGCCGTGGTGTAACGGTCACGGGGCAGGTAAACCAAACACGAGACGAAGTACTCGAGTCGGTCGGCGCGCAAGAACAGCAGTGCACGGCGCGCGGATCCGAGATCCACCACGGCCTTGGCCATCGCCAACAACTGCTCGGCGCTGAGCGCGAAAAGCTCTGAGCGCGGGACGGTTTGGATGACGTCGAGCAGCAGCTGTCCCGGATGGCCAGGGTCGAGGTCGGCTAAACCGAGCGCCTCGCGGACGCTGCGCGAAATGAGGGGTATCTCCAGGACGTCGGCGTTCATGGCGGCGACCGTGAAAAGTCCGATGAGGCGGTGCTCGAAGACGCTGCCGTCGGCCTTCTCGCGGACCGCGAGAACGTACGGGTAAGCACCGAAGCGCAGATAGCTGGCAACATCTGTCTGCGCCAAGGCGAGTAGTTCGGTGTCGTCGGTCAGGCAAGGACGAGAACTCTTGCGCCGGCGCAGCACACCGAGGCTGATGGTCGCTTCATCGCCGGAAACGCGTCCATCGCGCACCGGGCAGCGTTGATAGCCCAGCAGCGTGAAATGCCCGTCGGCCAGCCAACGCAACAGCTCGGCCACATCGCCTCTGTCCGGCCCCGGGTAGTGACCGTTCGCGTTGGTCTCCACGTCGTTGGCCAGGTCGTTGACGATGGCCATCATCGCGGCCGAGTCCGCTGCGACCCGGCGCACATCGGCGAGCACGCCTGGCAACAGGCGTTCGGCTTCCTCAAGCGTCTCAGGCTGAACGGAGGGCAAAAGCTGTATATGGACCCAGGTCTCTTCGACGCCGCTGCGCGCTGAACCCTCTGCGGCCTTCGGCTCGACGCTCTGCAGATCTCCGTCCGCGTTGCGCTGGACCGAGAACACCGGGTTCATGATCGCCACATACGCCACACCAAGGCGGTGCAGCAGCACGGTGACCGAATCCATCAGCATCGTGCCGTTGTCGGTGACCAACTGCAGAGCGGGGCCGAAGCCACCCGGATCATCGGGCGAGTAGACGGCGACTCGGCTTTCTCCGGTCGGCCGGTGCAGACCAAGCCGGTAGTGCGCGGCAAGCAGCGCCGGCGTCACCGCCGCGCCGGCACTGTCGCCATCGCCCGACCCGCGGGCGTGGGCGCCCTCGTCGTCGTGCGGACCTTGATAGGTGTCTGCGTATGCCTTGGAGATCCAGTCGGGAACGTCCTGAGGCGCAGCGAACTTCGACCAGTCCACGGCGCCCTGGAGGCCGGATCCGCGATGACTCGTCATGCCGACCGCTCCTGCCTCAGTACGCACACCAGCGCTGGTAGGCCTGACACTAGTCCCGCGTCAGCCTTCGGTGAGTCACCCTGTGCGGCCGCGCCGCTTCGGCTCCTAGCCGTTCGACTTTGTTCTCTTCGTATGCGCCGAAGTTGCCTTCGAACCAGAACCACTTGGCCTCGTTGTCCTCGTCACCCTCCCACGCCAAAATGTGGGTGCAGGTCCGGTCGAGGAACCAGCGGTCGTGGGAAATCACCACCGCGCAGCCGGGGAACTTCTCCAGCGCGTTCTCCAGCGAGCCGAGCGTCTCGACGTCGAGGTCGTTGGTCGGCTCGTCCAGCAGGATCAGATTCCCGCCCTCTTTGAGCGTGAGCGCCAGATTGAGCCTATTGCGTTCGCCACCGGACAAAACGCCGGCT
>Ga0335075_10001126_pt1 | contig 44554 bp, 33 predicted proteins | sample Lox_Sample_24_FD_206723 | JGI IMG/M metagenome (GOLD analysis project Ga0335075, IMG submission 206723) | Soil microbial communities from Loxahatchee National Wildlife Refuge, Florida, United States - Lox_Sample_2.4 | ecosystem: Environmental > Terrestrial > Soil > Wetlands | place: USA... | reverse complement strand
GTATGCCGCCGGTGGTGGTGAGCGTGACCGCGGGGATCAGCAGATGCGCGAGGCCGATCCCCAGCGCCAGGCCGACCAGCGCGGCGGGGCCGCTCATCATGAGCTCCTCCAGGCAGAAGAGCCTGGCCTGCGCAGCCGCCGGGACACCAAGCGCGCCCAGCAGGGCTCGCTGACCGCGCCGCGCTCGCGCGCTCGCCGCCACGCTGACACAGAACCCCAGGGCGGCCAGCAGCGCGACGGCAGCAGCGACGGCCAGCGCGCCCTTGACAGGTGCCGCCGAGATCGGGTCGTGCTCAAGCGACCCCGCCAGGCTCGTCGCGTTTACGACCGTCGAGCCGGCCGGCAGCCCGGCCGGAGTTGCGCCTCCGGCCGTGCGGAGCCACCAGGACGTCGCGGGCACCGGGGCGCCGCCCGCGCTGACGACGGCGTCCTCCAGCAAGCCGATGTCGGCAACGATCGCGTCCCCGGAGGTAACCGATGGGAACTGCGATACGGTCATCGCCAGGTAGCCGGACACCTGGGTGCCGCCGACGGTGAGGCTGATGACCGAGCCGCTCAGCTGGCCGGTCGAGCGCAGGTAGCCGGCCGTCGCGGCCAGCCAGACGCCCTGCGCCGGCGGCGGGATGGTGACCTGGATCTGAGCGGGCAGACTCGCGTGTGCAATTGTCGGGCCCATCCCGGGCGCCAGGGTCAGCTTCGCATCCTGGCCGGCAGCGGCCCAGCCCAGCACGGACGGCTGCTGCATACCGTCAGTCGCCCCCTGCAGCTCGTTGCCAAGCGTTCCCAGCTCGGCGCCGAGCGACTTCGGCCGCCACCCGGCCAGCTCGCGGCCGGACGCGAACGGCGCGCCGAACGGCCCTTGCTGACGGCTGCTCGCGGCAACGGAGCTGACAGTCACGACCGCCTTCGCGTCTGCTAGCAGGGCACCGGCCGACTTCGTCGCCACCGGCATGCTGTAGGTGAGCGATACGCCGATCAGGCGGATCGGATACGCAGCGCCCGCAGTGGCGGCCAGCCGCGCCACCAGCTGGTGCGGCCGGCCATCAGCGGGCATCGACCCGGCCGGGAAGGAGTAAGCCAGGCCGTAGGCGTCTTGCACGGTCACGCTCGCCGACACCGGGCCGAGGGAGCCGCGCAGCCCGCCCGCCATGCTGGCCGTGATCGCCAGTCGCTCTGCCCGGCCCGGCAGGACCAGGCCTGGCTGGACGCCTTCGGCGAGCTCACGCCACAGCTGCGCTGGCCGCAGCGGAGCGGCGAGATCCGGGCGCATCGTGACGGTCGAGCCGACCTGCGGCCCGCCGATCGCCAGCAGCTCGCCACTGCCATAGGGCTGTGAGCTAACCGGCATCGCCGCGGTCACTCCGGGCAGCCCGGTAATGCGGCTGACCCCCGACAGCGGCTCGGCGTTAGCCATGCTCACCGTGACATCAGCCCCGGACGTGAAGGCGGCCTGATCGTGCACCGACTGCCGCCAGCTCTGGTACTGCGCGAGCGCGAGCGTGCTCATGCCGACTGCGAGTATGACGAGCAGCGCGGGACCGCTCTGCCGCACCGGGCGACGACTGATCTCCCAGTTCGCCATCGCGGTGCCGAGCCGCCGTCCCCGTGCGGTCAGCTTCTCCAGTCCTCTGGCGGCCAGCGGCAGCAGCCGCAACGGGATCAGCGCCAGCCCGGCCAGCGCAAGCGCAGGCGCGGCGATGACAACTGGATTCAGCCCGGCTCCGCTTCCGGCAGCCGAGTAGGTGAGCAGCTCGTGCACGGCCACCGCGGCGAGCGCGATGAGCGCAATGTCCAGGCCGGCCGCGGCGGCAGACGCGATTGTCGCCTGCCTGCCACGGCGGATCCTGACCGCCACAATGCCGGCCGGCCGCAGCGCCGGCCAGATGGCGATGGCCAGGCAGAAAACCAGCAGCAGTCCTGCCGCCAGCCAGGTGTCAGCGCCGACAGCTGGTGCGGGCACGCGATGTCCGATCAGCCTGCCGAGCAGCACCGCGGACAGTCGCACGCCGAGGACAGCGCCCGCGGCGGCGGCGACCGCGCAGGCCAGGGCTCCCTCCGCAAGGCTCGGCCGGATCAGCTGCCAGCGAGCCGCGCCGCGCGCGGCGAGCAGCGCGGTCTCCTCGTCGCGCTGGCCGGCCAGCAGCCGGCCTGCGAGCGCCAGCGCCGCGGCAGCAAGCAGCAGCAACTGCAGCCCGCTGATCAGCACCAGCGATCTTGCTGCCGCCAGGCTGGCAGCAGCGCTGGTCAGCGCTCGCGGCATGCCGGTACTGACGCTGCTGACCTTCCCGTTCAGGACCGTGGCTGCGTGCTCGATTCTCGCCGCGAGGCTGTCGAGGTCGCCGGCCCGGATATCCGCGGCGTTGACCGTAACGACGAACGCAGCATCGCTCGGCTGCAGTACTGCTGCGCGTGGGCCAGTTGTGCCTGAGGCGGCTGCGGCAGCGGCAAATGCGGCCGGGTTGACGACTGCAGGCCCGTAGGTGGCGTAGCCCTCGCCCACCGCCAGGCCGGACGGCCCGGCCGGGCTGAGCCGCCAGTAAGCCGACGTTGGTGCTCGCGAGCGGAACAGTCCGGTGACCCGGAGGCTGACCGGTGTTTTCGTGCCCGTGTAGTCGAGCCTGAGCTCCGAGCCCACGTGCAGCCTGAGGTCGGCAGCGATCGTGGCCGGCAGCGCCACGCCGATCGGCCGCCGCGCTGTCGGCGCAGCCGGCCAGGTCCCGGCGGTCAGCTCGGCGAAGGCACTGATATCTCCCATCGAGGCCGCCTGGAGCACCGGCACGCTCCGGCCCGGATAAGTGCCGGGAAGCTGAATGGCCTCGGACCACAGGGCCTGGTACTCCCGGTACGGCAGCGTCCGGAGTGCTGTCCGCATGGTTGCGGTGACGAGACGGTCCACTCCAGCCGCCGGCCCGCTGATCTCGTCGGTGATCGTCATCGAGGTCGCGCCCGACCTGGACAGCTCCTGGCTGACCGTCGCGGGCAGCGCGCCGTTGTAGAAGGTCAGCAGCGCCGAGACGATGGCGGTGGTGACGAGGACGGACAGCATCAGGCAGCCGACGAGCAGCCAGGCGGAACCGATGCGGCGCAACAGGAACGACCGCCGAAGCACCCGTTCACGCCCCTCTCGCCGGAATCAGGCAGCGCGCACCGAGATCGGGCAGCTGCCAGGTACGGGTCCTCCAATTGGCAGGGTATGTCCGGCCTTGCTCACGCCGCAGCATCCAGCCGTGAATGGTTACCGGACTGTTGGCTCGTTGTTGCCTTCGCGGGACTTGCAGCAGTTCAGCAGGGGTTCAACCGCCCTGAACCGGTCGCCACGCAGAACTACCTGGCTAGGGCTGCAGCTGCGGATCAGGGGGCGGCGGGCCAGCAGCCGGGCCAGGCGGCACCGGCCCGCCATCTGCAGCGCCGGCCAGGCCGTACTGACCGGCGACGGCGCCGCTGGAGCGGGGCCGCAGCATCCTCGTCCGCTGGGCCGGCTCCTCCGCCCGGATGGCCAGGCGCAGGCGACGGCGATGCCGGGCCACCGCCAGGCTCCCGACCGCGATCCCCAGCACGACGAGCATCGCGAGGAAGTTGGCGCGCAGGCCGAACATCCGCGGCGTGTAGTCGATACGCAGCGTCTCGATCGCCGCCGCAGTGGTCGCCCACAGCGCCGCATAAAGCGCGAACGCCTGACCGCCGGACAGCACGTACCGGCGGATCGCGTAGCTCACCGCTACCGCGATCAGCAGGTCGACCGCTGACTCGTACAAGAACAGCGGCTGGAACGTCGCCGCGGTCTGATACCCGACTACCCGGTGCTCCGGGGCAATCGCCACCGCCCACGGGAGCCCCGAGGGCGGGCCGTAAAGCTCTTGGCTGAACCAGTTACCCCAGACGGAGATTGCCTGTCCGACGGCCAGCGCGGGCGTTGCCGCAAGCGCCACCGGGCCGATCTCGATGCCGGACCGGCGGCAGTAAAGCCAGGCGGCCAGCGCGCCGGCCGCGACAGCCCCGGCCACTCCCATGCCGCCTTCCCACACCCGGAAGACGTCGGTCCAGTCCGCGCCCGGCCCGAAATACCGATGGAAGTCGGTGAGCACGCTGTAGATCCGTGCGCCGACGAGGCCGGCCGGTACGGCCACGGTCGCGAGGTCCAGGATGATGCCGGGCCGGCCGCCTGATTTCCGGTAGCGCCAGTCCGCCAGCCAGAGCGCGGCCACGACGCCGAGGACCATGCACACTGCGTACGGGCGTACCGGGATGGCGCCGACATGCCACACCGGCGTAACCGGGCTCGGCAGGTACGCCACCACCATGACTTGGACGTTACCTGCCGATCGCGCGGGTTGCGCCGATTTTGTGCCCCGCCTGTGTTAGCCGGGAGGACACTGCGTTGCCCAGGAGGACACTGCGTTGCCCAGGAGGCCCGCACGACCGCTCGCACAGGCAGGCTCGATGAGATCCCCGCTCATGCCGAGTTCCCGATGACCGCCTGGATGCCGGTCGCGAACCTGGTCCACTCGGTGCGCTCGGCAGCGAGGGCGGCCTCGCCCCTGGTGGTCAGCTGGTAGATGCGCCGCCTGCGCCCGTCCGTCTCCGCCCAGTCGCTCGCCAGCAGGCCCGCGTCCTCAAGCCGGTGCAGGCCCGGGTAGACCGTGCCCTCAGGCAGGTCGAAGGTGCCCTCGCTGCGGGCCCGCAGGGCCGTGATGATCGCGTAACCGTGCGCGGGTCCCGCGGCCAGCACAGATAGCAGCAGGAGATCCAGGTGCCCCTTGAGCCGCTCTCGCTCACTGTTCATACATAGAGAACCTAGGCATCGCAGCTCTAGGTGTCAAGCAGGAGAGCATGAGCCCGCCGGGCTGGCCTATCGCAGCGGCCTCGCGGTCGGCTCCACCGAAGCGGGCAGCGCGGTGTCGCCGCACAGGTAGGCATCGACCGCGGCCGCGGCGGACCTGCCCTCCGCGATAGCCCAGACGATCAGCGACTGGCCTCGGCCCATGTCACCGGCCACGAACACGCCTGGCTCGCTGGTGGCGAACTCACCGTTCCTGGCAACGTTGCCGCGGTTGTCGAACTGCACGCCGAGCCCGGTCGCCAGCGGTCCCCGCTCCGCTCCGGTGAAGCCCATGGCCAGCAGCACGAGGTCGCACGGCAGCTCGCGTTCCGTGCCCGGTACCGGCTGGAACCGGCCGCCAGCCGGCTCAACCTCGACCAGCTCAAGCGCGCGCACCCGGCCGGTCTCGTCGCCGAGGAACCGCTGGGTGGAGACGGCGTAGACGCGCGTACCGCCTTCCTCGTGCGCGCTCGACACCCGGAAGATCGCCGGGTGAACCGGCCACGGCTGGTCCGCCGACCGGTGCTCGGGCGGCCGCGGCAGGATCTCGAGCTGGGTCACCGAAGCTGCGCCCTGCCGGTGCGCAGTCCCGAGGCAGTCGGCGCCAGTGTCACCACCGCCGATAATCACGACGTGCCGGCCACGCGCGGAGATCGGGGTCTCGGGCACCAGCCCCGGCCCGGCCGGCCGGCCGGGCCCTGTGCGACCCGCAACGTTGCCATCAGCCTCGGCGGGGTGAGCCCCTCGGTGGCCGTTCACGGCCGACCCGTTCGCGCCGGCGCGCGCGGCCCCGCTCCCGACTCCACCGCGGGCAGCCTCAGCACGGGCAGCCTCAGCACTGGCAGCCTCAGCACTGGCAGCCTCAGCACGGGCAGCCTCGGCACGCCCGGAGCCGCGCCGTGCCTTGACGCGGCCGTCACCAGCCCGGCCGCCGCCCGCTCCGTCTGCTGCCGCCACCGCCCGGTTCGCCAGCGGCAGGTAATCCATCGCCTGGTGGATGCCATCGAGGTCAGCGCCTGGCACCGGCAGCTGGCGCGGAACCGTCGCGCCGCCTGCCAGCACGATCGCGGCGTAATCGCGCCGCAGTTCACCGGCGCTGATATCGACGCCAGCCTCGGTCCCGCACCGGAACTCGGTTCCCTCCGCCAGCATCTGGATGAGCCGCCGGTCCAGGTGGCGCTTCTCCATCTTGAACTCGGGGATGCCGTAGCGCAGCAGGCCGCCGGGCGCGTCCGCGCGCTCGAACACCGTCACCGCGTGCCCGGCTCTGGTCAGCTGCTGCGCAGCGGCGAGGCCGGCCGGGCCTGAGCCGATCACCGCGACCTTGCGACCGGCCGCCTGCGCGGCGGCTCCCGGCCGCCGCGGCGGTACCCAGCCCTCGGCCCAGGCCCGGTCGATGATCTCGACCTCGACCTGCTTGATGGTCACCGGGTCCGAGCTGATGCCGAGCACGCAGGACGACTCACATGGCGCCGGGCAGAGCCGTCCGGTGAACTCGGGGAAGTTGTTCGTGGCATGCAGCCGCTCGGCCGCCGCTCGCCAGTTACCGCTGTGGACCAGATCGTTCCACTCCGGGATCAGGTTGCCGAGCGGGCAGCCAGAGTGACAGAACGGGATACCGCAGTCCATGCACCGCCCTGCCTGCCGCTCGATCTGGCCCTCGCCGAACTCGAGGTAGACCTCGCGCCAATCCCTGATCCGCACGTCGACCGGGCGCCGGGCAGGCGTCTGCCGCGGCGTGGTCAGGAAGCCCTTGGGGTCAGCCATCTAGTGCTCCCTCAGCCACTCGCCGCCGCCATCACGGCCTTGCTAACATCCGCGCCGTCGCGCTCGGCCTGACTCGCGGCTGCCAGCACGCGCTTGTAATCGCGCGGCATCACCCGGCAGAACCTGCGCAGAGCGGCGTCCCAGTCGGCCAGCAGGCCGACTGCGACGGTCGATCCGGTCTCGGCCTGATGGCGGCTGATCAGCTCGTGCAGGAAGTCACCGTCCTCGCAGGTCAGCGGTTCCAGCTCGACCATCTCGGCGTTCACCTGCGTGCTGTCAGCATCGAGCAGGTAGGCGATGCCGCCGGACATGCCCGCCGCGAAATTCCGGCCGGTCGGGCCGAGCACCACCACCCGGCCGCCGGTCATGTACTCGCAGCCGTGGTCGCCGGTGCCCTCGGCCACCGCCGTCGCCCCGGAGTTCCGGACGCAGAACCGCTCCCCCACTACGCCGCGCAGCAGCATCTCGCCGCTAGTCGCGCCATAGCCGATCACGTTGCCCGCGATCACGTTGTGCTCGGCCGGGAAGAGGGCAGCCGGGTCCGGAGCGGCGATGATCCGCCCGCCGGACAGCCCCTTGCCCAGGTAATCGTTCGCGTCGCCATGCAGCCGCAGCGTGATGCCGCGCGGCAGGAAAGCACCGAGCGACTGGCCGGCCGACCCGGTCAGCGCCACCACGATCGTGTCATCGGGCAAGCCGTCACCGCCCCAGCGCCTGGTCAGCTCGCTGCCGAGCATGGTGCCGACGGTCCGGTTCACGTTGCGCACCGGCAGCTCGAGCCGGACTGGCAGCGCCGATTCCAGCGCGCCCTCGGCCAGCAGGATCAGCGTGTTGTCCAGCGCCTTGTCGAGGCCGTGGTCCTGGCGGGCGACGCAGTGCCGGACTGCGCCGGGCCGCAGTTCCGGCACGTGCAGCACCGGCTCCAGGTCCAGGCCCGCGGCCTTCCAGTGACTGACCGCCGCCTCGGTATCCAGCAGCTCGGCGTGCCCGACCGCCTCGGCAAGCGTCCGGAAGCCGAGCTTCGCCAGGTACTCCCGTACCTCTTCGGCGAGGTACTCGAAGAAGTTCACGATGAACTCAGGCCGCCCGGTGAACCTGGCCCGCAGCTCCGGATTCTGCGTTGCGACGCCGACCGGGCAGGTGTCGAGGTGGCACACGCGCATCAGCACGCAGCCGGACACCACCAGCGGCGCGGTCGAGAAGCCGTACTCCTCGGCGCCGAGGAGCGCAGCGATGATGACGTCCCGTCCGGTCTTGAGCTGGCCGTCGACCTGCACCACGATCCGGTCGCGCAGGCCGTTGCGCAGCAGCGTCTGCTGCGTCTCGGCCAGGCCGAGCTCCCATGGCGAGCCAGCGTGCTTGATGCTCGTCAGCGGCGAGGCGCCGGTGCCGCCGTCGTGGCCGGAGATCAGCACCACGTCGGCGTGCGCCTTCGAGACGCCCGCGGCCACGGTGCCGACACCCATCTCGGCGACGAGCTTGACATGCACCCGTGCCGCCGGGTTGGCGTTCTTCAGATCGTGGATCAGCTGGGCCAGGTCCTCGATCGAGTAGATGTCGTGATGCGGTGGCGGCGAGATCAGCCCGACGCCGGGCGTGGAGTACCGGGTGGCGGCGATCCACGGGTACACCTTGTTGCCCGGAAGCTGACCGCCCTCCCCCGGCTTGGCGCCCTGCGCCATCTTGATCTGCAGGTCGTCGGCGTTCACCAGGTACTCGCTGGTCACCCCGAACCGGCCGCTGGCGACCTGCTTCACGGCCGACCGGCGCGAGTCGCCGTTCGCATCCGGCACGTACCGGCGCGCGTCTTCGCCGCCCTCGCCGGTGTTAGACCGCCCGCCGAGCCGGTTCATCGCGATCGCGATCGTCTCGTGTGCCTCGGCCGAGATTGACCCGTACGACATCGCGCCGGTGGCGAACTGCTTCACGATGGCCGACACCGGCTCGATCTCATCGAGCGGCACCGGCGGCCGGGCACCGGCGGCCGATGACTCGTCGACACCGCGAATCCGCAGCAGCCCGCGCAGCGTCATCAGCCGCGCCGACTGGTCGTCGATGAGCCGGGTGTACTCACGGAACACGCTCTGCTGCCCGCTGCGCGTGGCGTGCTGCAGCTTGAACACGGCCTCCGGGCTGAACAGGTGCGGCTCACCGTCCCGGCGCCACTGGTACTCGCCGCCGGTCTCGAGCCGCCGGTGCGGCCGCCCGCCGCGCGGCGGGTAGGCGATGGCGTGACGCCGCGATATCTCCGCGGCTATCTCGTCGAAGCCGATGCCGTGCAGCGGCGACGACGTGCCCGCGAAGCACGAGCCGATCACCTCAGGCCCGAGGCCAACCGCCTCGAACAGCTGCGCGCCGGTGTAGGAGGCGACCGTTGACACGCCCATCTTCGACATGATCTTCAGGACGCCCTTGCCGAGCGCCTTCACCAGGTTCGCACCGGCCTTGTGCTCACTGACATCGCGCAGCGTGCCGCGCCTGACCAGCTCCTCCACGGACTCGATGGCCAGGTACGGGCAGACCGCCGCGGCGCCGTAGCCGAGCAGCAGGGCGATGTGATGGCACTCGCGGGCGTCGCCTGATTCCACCACCAGGCCGGCCATCGTCCTCGTGCGCTCGGCGATCAGGTGGTGGTGCACGGCGCCGGTCAGCAGCAGCGACGGGATCGGCGCGAGGCTCTCGTCACCGGCCCCGCCGGACGCACCTGGCTGACCGCCGCCCGCCTCGGCGCCGCGGTCGGACAGCACGATGATGCGGGCGCCGCCGCCAATCGCCTCGGATACCTCCGCCCTGATCTCGGCCAGCCTGGCGAGCAGCGCAGCGCCGCCGCCTGCCACCCGGTACCGGCCGTCCACCACGTGCGAGGCGAACCCGGGCAGGTCGCCGTCATCGTTGATGTGCACGATCTTCGCCAGGTCGCTGTCAGTGATCACCGGGAACGGCAGCACCACCTGACGGCACGAGGCGGGGCCCGGGTCGAGCAGGTTGTGCTCCGGGCCGGTCGCGGTGCCGAGCGCGGTCACCAGCTCTTCCCGGATGGCATCCAGCGGCGGGTTCGTGACCTGGGCGAACAGCTGGGTGAAGTAGTCGTACAGCAGCCGCGGCTTCTCCGACAGGACGGCCAGCGGAGTGTCGGTGCCCATCGAGCCGAGCGGCTCGGCGCCGGTCCTGGCCATCGGCGTGAGCAGTACCCGCAGGTCCTCCTCGGTGTAGCCGAACTCCTGCTGCTGCACCAGCAGCACCCGGCTGTCGGGCAGCTCGCGGTGCCGGTCCGGCAGCGTCCGCAGGTGGATCATGCCGGCATGCAGCCAGTCCCCGTACGGATGCTCGGCCGCGAGCTCCGCCTTGACCTCCTCGTCCTCGATGATCCGCCCGGCCGCCGTGTCGGCGAGGAAGATGCGGCCAGGCTGCAGCCTGCCCTTGCGCACCACCTTGGCCGGGTCGATGTCCAGCACGCCGACCTCGCTGGCCAGCACGACCAGGCCGTCGTCGGTGACCCAGTACCGGCCCGGCCGCAGGCCGTTGCGGTCAAGCACCGCGCCGATCACGGTGCCGTCGGTGAACGCGATCAGCGCCGGCCCATCCCACGGCTCCATCAGGGACGCGTGGAACCGGTAGAACTCGCGCCGGGCCGGGTCCATGGTGAGGTTGTTCTCCCACGGCTCCGGGATCATCATCAGCACCGCGTGCGGCAGCGACCGGCCGCCCAGGCTGAGCAGCTCGAGGCAGGCGTCGAAGCTGGCCGAGTCGCTCACCGCATCGTCCATCAGCGGCAGCAGCCGCTCGATCCCGCGCCCGTCGGTGTCGGTGCCGAGCACGTCGGAGGCCAGCTGCGCCTCCCGCGCCCGGAACCAGTTCCGGTTGCCGCGGATGGTGTTGATCTCGCCGTTATGCGCGATCAGCCGGTACGGGTGCGCGAGTGGCCAGGACGGGAACGTGTTCGTGGAGAACCTGGCGTGCACCAGCGCGATCCCGGATACGTACAGCGGGTCAGAGAGATCGGTGAAGAACGGCTCTAGCTGCAGTGCCGTCAGCATGCCCTTGTACACGATCGTGGCGCTGGCGAGGCTCGCCAGGTAGAGGCCGGTCTCGTGCTCGATCCGCTTGCGCAGGCAGTACGCCCGCCGGTCGAGTGCGAGCCCGGACTCGCCAGCCAGCCCGGCGACCACCAGCTGGGCGAGCCACGGCAGCACCGAACGTGCCTCGTTCCCGCAATGATCGGGATCGTAAGGCACCTCGCGCCAGCCGAGTACCGCCAGCCCTTCCGCCGCCGCGATCCGCGCGACGGCCGCCTGGGTGGCCGCCCGCTCAGCCTCGTCCGGCGGCAGGAAAGCCAGCCCGGCCGCATAGCTTCCGGCCGGGGGAAGATCAAATTCACACCGGGAACGCAGCACCGCGTCGGGCATCTGGGTGAGGATGCCCGCGCCGTCCCCCGACTCCGGGTCCGCGCCCTTGGCGCCGCGGTGATCGAGGTTGCGCAGCACTGTGAGCGCACTGGCCACTGTCTCGTGGCGGCGCTCGCCGGTGAGGTCGGCAACGAAACCGACGCCGCACGCGTCGTGCTCGTTCTGGGCGTTGTACAGGCCAGCCGTGGGCTGATGGGCGGCAGATGGCATCCAGTGCGCTCCTGTCGTCTCGTGTGCCACCACCGGAAACGGGGCGGTGATGGGTTCGGGACGACGCTGGCCCTTCCGCGCGGGACAGCTCTGGCCCAGTCGCACGTGAGGCAGCAGCCGCCTGAGGCGTCTCCTGCCTGCGTTACACCAGTATAACGAAGGCGCCTGGCCTGGATGAGGTCCCGCAGCCGGTGAATGCCCGGTGTGATGCGGATCATGCGCGGTGCGGGCTGCCCAGACCGGGCCGGCCGCGTGATGACCCGGCTGCGCTAGCCACAAAAGCCGCAACTCGTGCGCTCGCCAGGCTCAGGTCGCGACTTTTCACTCGCTCGGTGGCCTGCGCCGCCCGGATTGCGAGGTTCGTTCCCGCCGATCGAATGAAAAGTCGCGGGCTCGGGCCGCCTGACCGCGTCAGCGGCCGCCGCGGACGCCTGCTGCCAGCTCGCTGGCCAGCTCACGAACGCCGGCGATGCCCTCCTGCGGGCTGTCAGCCGCCAGCAGTCGCTGTACGAACGCCGAGCCGACGATCACGCCGTCCGCGAAGGAGGCGACCTCGGCTGCCTGGCGGCCGTCCCGGACGCCGAGACCGACGCCGATCGGGAGCCTGGTGTACTTCCTGGCCCGCTGAACGAGCTCGGCAGCGTCGCTGCTGACCGCTTCCCTGGTGCCGGTGATGCCCATCCGTGAGGCCGCGTAGACGAACCCGCTGCACTGTGAGGTGATCAGCTCGATTCGCTCGTTGGTCGAGCTCGGCGCGATCAGGAAGACCGGGTCCAGGTCGTACTCGGCCGCCGCGGCCAGCCACTGGCCCGCTTCCTCCGGCGTCAGGTCCGGGGTGATGAGGCCGCTGCCGCCGGCCTCCGCCAGCTCCCGGGCGAACGCGCCGACGCCGTGGTGGTCGACCGGGTTCCAGTACGTCATGACCAGCGTCGGCACCCCTGCGCCGGCCACCGCCCGCACGGTTCGCAGCACGTCGGCCACGGTGGTGCCGCGGAGCAGCGCCTCGTGCACGGCCTCCTGGATCACCGGCCCGTCTATCAGCGGGTCGGAATAGGGCAGGCCAAGCTCGATGACGTCAGCGCCGGCCTCGGCCATTGCCAGGATGGCCTCGATCGCTCCCTCGACTGACGGGTAGCCGGCCGGTAGGTAGCCGACAAGGGCGGCCCGATCCTCCGCGGCTGCCTTAGCGAACGCCGCGCTGACCGCGCTCATCTGGGCGTGCCGTTCGCGCCGGTCTCTGGGCCAGCGGCCCCGTTCTCGGGCAGATGGCCGAACCAGCGGGCGGCGATGTCCACGTCCTTGTCGCCGCGGCCGGAGAGGTTCACCAGCAGCACCCCGTCCCGGCCAAGTTCCGGGCCGAGCTGCAGCGCGCCGGCCAGCGCGTGCGATGACTCGATCGCCGGGATAATGCCCTCAGTGCGGCAGAGCACGGAGAACCCGTGCATGGCCTGCGCGTCGGTGATCGACCGGTAGCTCGCGCGGCCGGTGTCGCGGAGCCAGGAGTGCTCGGGCCCGACGCCCGGATAATCAAGGCCGGCCGAGATCGAGTGCGTTTCCAGCGTCTGCCCGTCAGCATCCTGCAGCACGTACGTGCGTGTCCCGTGCAGGACGCCCGGCGAGCCGAAGGTCAGGGTCGCGGCGTTCCGCCCGGTCTCCTGGCCGTCGCCGCCGGCCTCGCAGCCGATCAGCGCCACGCTGCGGTCCGGGATGAAGGCGTGGAACGCGCCGATCGCGTTCGATCCGCCGCCGACGCAGGCGATCACCGCGTCCGGCAGCCGGCCGGCCGCCTGCAGGATCTGCTCCCGCGCCTCGACGCCGATGATCCGCTGGAAATCGCGGACCATGACCGGGAACGGGTGCGGGCCGCTGACCGAGCCGACGCAGTAGTGGGTGTACTCCACGGTGGACACCCAGTTGCGGAAGGCCTCGTTCATCGCGTCCTTCAGCGTCCGGCTGCCGTTGGTCACCGGAATTACCTCGGCGCCGAGCATCTGCATCCTGGCGACGTTAAGCGCCTGCCGCCGCGTGTCCACCTCGCCCATGTAGACCGTGCACTCCAGGCCGAGCAGGGCGGCGGCGGTCGCGGTGGCGACGCCGTGCTGTCCGGCCCCGGTCTCGGCGATGACCCTCCGCTTGCCCAGCCGCTTGGTCAGGAGCGCCTGGCCGAGCACGTTGTTGATCTTGTGGGAGCCGGTATGAGCCATGTCTTCCCGCTTGAGGAAGACCCGGCAGCCAGCCTCGGCCCCGAACCTCGGCACCTCGGTCAGCAGCGTCGGCCGGCCGGCGTAGCCGGTGAGCAGGGCCGTCAGCTCGGCCTGGAACACCGGGTCCGACTTCGCCTCCTCATAGGCCGCGGTCAGCTCGTCCAGGGCCGCCATCAGGGCCTCCGGAGCAAGCCGGCCGCCGTAACGGCCGAAATGACCCGTCGCGTCCGGGACCATCACCTCCGAACCCGCGGCCCCCGCTGACTGGTCCGCGGTCATGCCGAGCCCTCGTCACCCGAGGGACCGCCGCCGGACGGGCCGCTGCCAGACGGGCCGCTGCCAGACGGGCCGCTGCCAGACGGGCCGCTGCCAGACGGGCCGCTGCCAGACGGGCCGCTGCCAGAGGAGCGCGGCCTGCCGCCGGCCTGACCGCCGCCCCGGCCGGTGCGCAGGGCCGGATGGGACCCCGCCGTTACCAGGTCGGCGACCGCGGACCGGGGGTCCTTGCCGGTCACGAGGCTCTCGCCAACGAGCACAGCATCGGCGCCGGCCGCGGCATATGCCAGCAGGTCGTGCGGACCTCGCACGCCTGATTCTGCGATCTTGACGATGCCCTCCGGTACCTGGGGCGCTAGCTGGGCGAACACGCTCCGGTCGACCTCGAGCGTGGCCAGGTTCCTCGCATTGATGCCAAGCACGGTAGCGCCTGCCTCGAGGGCGCGCTCAAGCTCAGCCAGCGTATGCACCTCCACCAGCGGGACCAGGCCGATCGACTCGGCCCGCTCGACCAGCGACACCAGCGCGTTCTGCTCCAGCGCCGCGACGATCAGCAGGACCAGGTCGGCGCCGTAGGCCCTGGCCTCCCAGAGCTGGTAGGAGCTGACGACGAAGTCCTTCCGCAGCACCGGGACCTGCACCGCGTCCCTGACGGCGGCCATGTCGGCCAGGCTGCCGCCGAACCGGCGCTGCTCGGTTAGCACGCTGATCACCCGTGCGCCGCCGGCCTCGTAGTCCACCGCGAGCGCAGCCGGATCAGCGATGGCAGCAAGCGCGCCCTTAGACGGGCTGGCCCGCTTCACCTCGGCGATCACCGCGATTTCAGCGCCGCCGAACGCCGCCGCCACGTCCCGCGGCGCCGGTGCCCTGGCCGCGGTCTCCTTGAGCTGCTCGAGTGGGGTCTCCAGCTGACGAGTGGCAAGGTCGGCGCGCACTCCATCGAGGATGTCGTCAAGCACGCTCACGCTGTCGGCCGCCCCTCGGGTGGGTTGCACTTGCCTGAAAATCGTAGCGAGGGCACCTTGAGCCTGTCGGCCGCCCCCGTTCTGCCTGGCCTGACGGCCAGCTAGAACAGTCCGGATGGCTAGGTCGCCTGGCGCCACTCGGCCCGGCCTGGCCGGCCAGCCCGCGGCGGATCTCAGCCGGCGTCGCCAGCGCCGCCCTGAAGCGCCGTGCTCTCCGCCAGCACAGTCCCGTTCGCCAGCACAGTCCCGTTCGCCAGCACAGTCCCGTTCGCCAGCACAGGTGGCTCATCGGCGGAACGTTGCCACCGTGGCGATCCGGCAAACGAGCGGGCGACTGCCGGATGCAGCAACGTGCCGAGCGTAACGAGCGACAGCAGTGTGCCGCCCAGATAGCCCGCATAGGCGAAACTGAACAGACCCACCGCGACCAGGCCAGACTCCACGCTGATGGCGACCAGCCAGGTGCCATGACTGCCCGACCTCACCAGGCATGCGAGCCCGCACAGGGCCACCGCGAGGACGACCGTCAGCACCAGCCACGGCATGGTCCGCCTGCTGTAACCGAGGCTGATCGCGGCGCTCGCTCCGGCCTGGGCGACGAGGAGCCTGCTGACCAGCCGCACCAGGACGTCGGGTACAGGCCGCGGCGCAGCGTTGCCCCGCCGCGCCGTGGCTGCTCGCCCTGCCCGGGGGTGCTGCCGTGCCATAGGGCAAGTATGACACGGGCGGGTGATCCGTCCGGATCATTCGCCTTCGAGTGTTGTGGGCGAATCAGCCTCTAGCGCTATGGTTCGTCACCGCAGTCGGGTCCTCGCCGCGGGTCAGAGCCTCCCACGCCGACGCTGAGTCCACCCGGGCCGATTCAGCAGTATCAGCCGCGCCGGCAGATCTCGCCGCCGGTGCGGTGGAAGCCGGCGCGGCTGGAGCCTGCGCGGTCGCGGGTGCAGTCGGCGCGTCGTACCGGCTCGACATCACCGCCATCCGCTCGGCTCGCCACGCCACCAGTGCCCCGGCAACGACCATCACGATGGCCCCGACAACCACCAGAGCCTGCCAGCCGGCCGCGCCGAAGGTGACATGCGACGCCGCGCCGGCCACGTTCGGCGCCCCGGCCTGCACGGTGCCAGTGCCAGCCATGACCGACCCGGCCGTCGCTGTCTCGGGCGTGGCGCTGGAGGTAGCCGCCGACACCGCGCTGGCCGGCGTCAGCGTGAACGCCGAGGCTGCGAGAGCGATGCCGATGATCGCGAGCAGCCCTCCTGCCAGCCGCCGCACCATCCGGCGCGTGGCCAGGATTGCAGCCAGCGTGGCAAGACCGGCCAGCACCAGCGCGTCGGCGTACGGCACCAGAGCCGCTCCGGTTACTGTCACCAGGCTGGCAGGCAGTGGCTTCGGCGGGACCGTGCGCACCTGCGCCCAGCCTTGCCTGGTTGCCAGGAAGATGAGTCCGGCACCGGCGGCACCGAGTACCAGGGTGACAGTCAGCTCCTGCCGGGGGCCTCGCGAGCGCAGGAAGCTCGGCCGGCGCTGCGAGGGCGGCGAGCCCGAGCGCACCGACCGACCCGGCTCGCCGTCAAGCCCGCTGGTCATCCTCGCCCTCCCTGCTGCCTTGCCCGCTGACCTTCGCTGCGTGATTGGTCAGCAGAAAGGCTAGCGCGCCAGCTCAGATGAGCTGGCACTGGCAGGTACGCCCCCGCGCCGCCATGATTGGTAGCGCCTCCTGGCCACCGCGCCTGCCGCGACTCCGTCAGCCGGACCGGCCGGGACGACACCCGAGGAGCTGCCGGTGACTCACACCCAGGATGAACGGCGCGCGATCTGCGACCTGCTCGCCGAGCTGGGCCCCAGCCAGCCCACGCTGTGCGAGGGCTGGCGAACGGCCGACCTCGCCGCGCATCTCGTGCTGCGCGAGCGCCGCCCCGATGCTGGCGCCGGGATCATCGGCGGCCCGCTGGCCGGATACACCCGCAGGGTCCAGACGCGGCTCACCGAACGGCTGCCTTTCCCGCGCCTGCTCGAGCTCATCCGTTCCGGGCCGCCCCGCTACTCGGCCTTCGGGCTGCCCGGTGCAGACGAGAGGCTCAACCTGGTCGAGTACTTCGTCCATCACGAGGACGTACGCCGCGCCCAGCCGGACTGGCAGCCCCGGCCGCTGGGCCCTGAGCTCGCGGATGTCCTCTGGGCCCGGCTCGGCCTGGCCAGGATGCTGCTGCGCAAGGCACCTGTCGGCGTCGAACTGGTGCGGGCCCCGGCCAGCTCTGGCGAGAGTGATGCCGGCAGCAACGGCCGCGTCCGGATTACTGCCAGAGCCCGGACGCCGATGGTGACCGTTACCGGTGACCCGGCCGAGCTGACGCTGTGGACTATGGGCCGGACCGGCGCCGCAAACGTTCAGCTTCACGGGAATGACAGCGACGTGGCCGCACTCAAGGCAGCGCGCTGGCGAATCTGAAGCAGGCAGCCCGCAGATCGTCGGCAGCGTTGTGATGCCGGACACTATGTTCGCTTAACAGACTGTTATTAGCGACCAAACATATTTAACATACCTTAAAGAGCTATATCCCATAGTGATATCGGCAGCTTACAGTTCACCTCCGAGCCTCCTCGCTGTCTCTCCGAGTACTTAAACCAGTCACGTCCCGCCGGCAGAATGCACGCGTTCATCAACCCCCCGATCCGACAGTCGGAGAGTAAAACGTGCGCATGACCAAGACAGTGGTTGCCGTTCTGGCGGCCGCAAGCACTGCGGCGCTCGCCGCCGGGTGCGGAAGTAGCAACAACAACTCATCGGGCAGCAGCTCGGTGGACTGGGCCAAGGTCACGCACCTGACCGCAAGCGGCCCCGACTCCATGGCCAATCTCGTCAAGGCTGCCGAGAAGGAAGGGCAGCTGAACGTCATCACGCTGCCGAGCAACTGGGCCAACTACGGCAACATCATGAAGGACTTCACCGCCAAGTACCACATCCACATCTCAGACGCGATCCCTGAGGGCTCGAGCGGCCAGGAGCTCCAGGCAGTCGAGACGGAGAAGGGCCAAAGCCGCGCCCCAGACGTCGTTGACGTCGGCACCGCGTTCGCGGTTGAGGGCGCCAGCAAGGGCCTGTGGGCCCCGTACGAGGTCCAGACCTGGAGCGACATCCCGGCCATCGCCAAGGACACCAACGGTGACTACTACGCCGACTACGGCGGGTACGTCGCGATCGGCTACAACCCGGCCAAGGTGAAGGTGGCGCCGACGTCGTTCAAAAGCCTGGAGAACCCGGCGTACAAGAACATGATCGGCCTGAACAACAGCCCGACCACGGCTGGCGCGGCCTTCGCGGCTGTGTACGCTGCGGCGCTCGCGAATGGCGGCTCCTACAGCAACATCCTGCCGGGCATCGAGTTCTTCGCGAAGCTTAAGAAGGAAGGCAACTTCGTGCCGACCGCCATCGGCGGCCCGTCGACCGTGCAGAACGGCACCACGCCGATTCTGATCTGGTGGGACTACCTGCTGGCCTCTGAGGTCAAGCCGGTCGTGCCGGGCTTCAAGATCGTGATCCCGTCGGACGCGAGCTTCGCGTCGTACTACGACCAGGCCATCAGCGCGACCGCGCCGGACCCCGCCGCAGCCCGGCTGTGGGAGGAGTACCTGTACTCCACCACCGGGCAGAACCTGTGGCTGCAGGGCTACGCCCGGCCGATCGAGCTCTCGACCCTGGTCGCGAACGGCACAGTGGACAAGACCGCTTACGCCGCACTGCCGCCGGCCCCGGCTGGCGCACTCACGTTCCCGACCCAGGCGCAGGACGCCACCGCCGAGAACGTTGTCACCCAGGACTGGGCGAAGGACGTCGGCTAGTCCTATGGCAGAAGCAGTTACCGCGGTCGCGGCCCCGGACGCGCAAGCCTCCGGGGCCCGGCCCGGCCGCGCTCTGACAATCGGCCGCGCTGCGCTCCGGTGGCTGGGCGCGGTGCCGTTCGGTGTCTACATCGCGCTGGGCCTGGTCGCGCCGACGATCGCGATCGCCATCGCCGCGTTCCAGTCCAACAGCGGCGCGATGACGACGGCCAACCTCGACGGCGCGGTGCACGGTGTCTACCTAACCGGGCTGGAAAACAGTCTTGAACTCTCGGCCATCACCGCGGTCCTCGGCGGCATTTTCGGATTGCTCATCGCCTACGCGATCTCTACTGCGAGGCGCGGCACCGTATTGCGCCGGGTGGTCCTCACCCTCTCTGGCGTGTTTGCCAACTTCGGCGGCGTCCCGCTGGCGCTGCTATTTATCGCGGCACTCAGCACGACTGGCGTGGTGACCGGCTGGATCAAGGACGTCACGGGCGTCAACATCTGGGACCACGGCTTCACGCTGTTCGACCTCAGCGGCGTGATCATCGTGTACATGTATTTCCAGATCCCGCTGATGGTCCTGGTGATCTTGCCGGCCCTCGAGGGGCTGCGGCCGGCCTGGCGGGAAGCCGCGCAGAACATGGGCGCAAGCGCCTGGCAATACTGGCGGTACGTAGGCGGTCCGGTGCTCTTCCCGCCGTTTCTTGGCTGCCTGCTGCTCTTGTTCGGCAGCGGACTGTCGGCGTACGCCACCGCAGAGGCACTCACCGGCGGCACTATCTCGCTGACATCCATCCAGATCGGCGCGCTGCTGAACGGCAACGTTATTGCCGGGCAGGAGAACCTCGCCTACGCACTGGGCCTGATCATGATACTCATCATCACGGTCGCCATGATCTTGTACGCGCTGCTGCAGCGGAGGGCGGCCCGATGGCTACAGTAGTCAGCGCCGAGCAGTCTGGCACCGAGGTCCCCACTCCGGTCCGCCGATCCGCGCAGCGGCGCAGCTGGCCGGTCTGGCGCTGGACGGTCCTGTTCGTCGCGGCGGTGTTCTTCGGCATCCCGTTGTACGCCGGGTTCAAGTTCGCCGGGGCCAAGGCATTCACCAAGGTGGTCGGCTATCAGCAGTTCGGCCCAGCATTCCTGCTGTCGCTCCGGCTTGCGCTCATCGCGACCGTCCTTACGCTGGTCCTGATGGTGCCGACAACGGTGTACGTGCACCTCCGGCTGCCCCGGATCAGACGGATCATGGAGACGATCACGATCCTGCCCATCGTCATCCCGCCGATTGTGCTGATCATCGGCGTGCTCAAGGTGGCACCGTCGTTCCTGATCTCCAGTCCGAATCTGCTCGGCCTGGAGTACGTGATCCTGGCAATGCCGTTCGCGTACCGGTCGCTCGACGCAGGGCTCCGCTCGTTCGACGTCAAGACGCTCGTCGAGGCGTCGAACTCGCTCGGCGCGGGGTGGCCGACAACGCTGTGGCGGGTGGTAGTCCCCAACCTCCGCACTGCCATCATGTCGGCAACCGTGCTCACCGTCGCGCTGGTACTCGGCGAGTACACCATGGCCAGCCTGGACAACTTCCAGACCTTCCCGGTGTGGATCGTCAACTTCGAGCAGAACAGCGGCAACGTGTCGGTGGCGGCATCGCTGCTCGCCCTCATCGTTACCTGGCTGCTCCTCATGCTGATCGTCACCGTCGGCAGCCGCAGCGCACGCAAGCACGGCGGCGCCCAGGTAACTCTGTTCTCGGTCGGCACTCAGCGGCTAGGTCAACCCACAGGAGAGTCAGAATGACCACCAACATGGCGGCAGGCACGCAGAGCGGCCTGGCTGGCCGGCCGGCCGGGGGCGCGGGCGCGACCCTCAGTCTCCGCAGCGTGAGCCGCTCGTTTGGCGCCGTGCGCGCCCTCGACAGCCTCTCGCTTGATGTTGAACCCGGTGAGCTAGTCGCCCTGCTCGGCCCGTCGGGCTGCGGCAAGACCACCGCGCTGCGCATCGTGGCCGGCTTTGAGTACGCCGACGACGGCTCAGTCACGGTAGACGGCAAGGACATCGCGCCGGTGCCGGCGGCCAAGCGGGACATGGGCATGGTGTTCCAGAGCTACAGCCTGTTCCCGAACATGACCGCGCAGGACAACGTGGGGTTCGGCCTGCGCATGCGCAAGCAGTCCGGCGCCAGCCGGAACAAGCGGGCCGCGGAACTGCTCGACATGGTCGGCCTGACCGCGCAGGCGCGGCAGTACCCGCACCAGCTCTCCGGCGGACAGCAGCAGCGCGTGGCCCTCGCGCGGGCGCTCGCGATCGAGCCCCGGGTGCTCCTGCTCGACGAGCCGCTGTCGGCGCTGGACGCCAAGGTCAGGCTCCAGCTCCGGGAGCAGATCCGCATGCTCCAGCAGCGGCTCGGCACCACCACCCTGTTCGTCACCCACGATCAGGAGGAGGCACTGTCGATGGCCGACCGGGTCGGCGTGATGCGGGACGGCCGGCTCGAGCAGATCGCGACGCCGAGCGAGCTTTACCAGACGCCCGCCACCGCGTTCGTCGCCGAGTTCGTCGGCACGATGAACCGGATTCCCGGCAGCTACGACGACGACGACGAGGTGTCCGTGCTCGGCACCGTCGCGCGAGTGCGCGGTGACCACGCGAGCGTACCGGCCGGCACCGTCGACGTGCTGATCCGGCCAGAGGGCCTGACTGTCGAGGCGGTGCCCGGCGGCAACGGGATCGTCACCGACCTCACCTTCCTCGGCTCGAACACGCGGCTCAGCGTGCTGGTGTCCGGCGATGTGACCGTGAAGGTCGACAAGAGCAGCTTCGCCGTTGCCGGGGTGGTGCCCGGAACCTCAGTTCAGATCGGCCTCGCCGCCGACGAGCCGGTGCTCATCACCGAGAGCCGGTGACCTCGCGCGACCGGCTGATACCGGGCGAGGCACAGGAGGGCGGCTACCGGCGGCTGGTCCCCGAGGCCGGGGAGCAGCATGCCATCAGGGCTGAGCTGTGCGCCGGCGGCCTGCGGGGCGGCTGGCAGCGCTCGGCCACGCCGCTGCTGGTGCTCGCGCACCTGTCTGACACGCACGTGATGGACCACCAGTCGCCGGCCCGCGCCGAGCTGGTTGACCGGTTCTCCGACCCGGACTCGCCGGTGCGCGAGACCGCCGGGATCATCGGCACGTATCGCGCGCAGGAGCTGTTCACCTATCACGTCGCCGACGCCATGGTGCAGGCCGTCCGCTGCACGACCGCGGCACCAGTGTCAGCGGCGCCGCTGGACCTCGCCGTCGTGACCGGCGACGCTACCGACAACTGTCAGCTGAACGAGCTGCGCAGCTACATCAGCCTGCTGGATGGCGGCCAGGTCGTGCCGGACTCCGGCGACCCGCAGCGGTACGAGGGCGTCGCTGCGCCGGACGTCGAGGATGACCGGTACTGGCATCCAGAAGGCGGGACGCCCGACCTGCCGCGGACCAGGTACGGCTTCCCGGGCGCACCGGGCATTTTGTCCGCGGCCCGCCAGCCGTTCCGTGCCGCTGGCCTCGGGCTGCCGTGGTACGCGGTGCACGGCAATCACGACAACATGATGCAGGGAACGGTACGGCCAGACGACCTGGTGCGGGGGTTCGCGATGGGTGATATCAAGCTGGTAACCCCGCCCGATGATGTCGACGCTGCCAAGCTGCTGGCCAGGTTCGAGGCCGCCGAGGCAGGAGCGCTTGCGGACCTGGCCCGCGGAGCGCAGCTGCGCGTGACACCGGATCCGGGCCGGGCGATGGTCACCAGGGCCGGCCATGTCCGCGAGCACCTCCGCTCGGCCGGAGCGCCGCGCGGACACGGCTACACCGAACGGAACGTCGCCGACGGCACCGCGCACTACGCATTCGACCACGGCATCATCCGCTGCGTCGTGCTCGACACCGTGAACCATCATGGCGGCTGGCAGGGCTCCATCGACGCTACCCAGCTGAGCTGGCTGCAGGCAGAGCTAGCGGCCAGCGCGGCCAGGCCGGTCGTGCTGTTCAGCCACCATCCGCTGGAGACGATGGTGAATGACACGCGGCCGCCTGGCGCCGACCGGCGGGTGCTGGCAGCTGAACTGCGCGACGTCCTGCTCGCACACCCGAACGTCGTGGCCTGGCTGAACGGGCACACGCACGTGCACTCGGTGACCGCCATCACCGACGGCGAAGGCGCCGGCTTCTGGCAGATCACGACTGCGTCGCACATCGACTGGCCGCAGCAGGCCAGGATCGTCGAGTTCGTGGCGACCGGCAGCGGCCTTGCGATCGCCTGCACCGTTATCGACTCGGCGGCCGCCGCGAGCTACGAGGGCGGCGCCGAGACGGCCGACCTGGCCGCACTGGCCCGCGAGCTGGCTGCCAACGACTGGCAGGTACGCGATCTCATCACGCCAGACGGCGGGGCCGGCGCGGGGACCGCCGCTGACCGGAACGTGGTTCTCGCCGTCGACTGGCCCCGGACCGCCGCGCAGCTAAGACTGGTCGGATGAAGTTCAGCGTCCACCGCCATCGCCGCCGGGCGGGATCCGGCCGCGCTTGAGTACACCCGGTGGGGAGCGATCGACGCAGGACCCGGCGACGTCGAGGCGCATGCCGCCGCCGGGGTCACGCGCCTTGTCGTCAGCCCATCGGCGGCAGACCTGACCGGGCAGCTCGACCAGCTCTCCGCGGTTGCGTACCGGCTGCTTCGCTGACTGGCCGCCCGATTTAAAGTCCTTTTGGACGGGGAACGGCTGCTATCGGCTGGCGGCCTCGAGCGCCTCGCGGATCTTCGCCTCCCCGGCCGGGACACCATTCTCGTCGCTGAACGGCCCGTACGGCACCCCGTACACAGGCGTGCCCGGCTGCTGGCGCCAGCTGTCGCTCAGATCGCCAGCGTCGACCGCGCCGTACCCGATCGAGTCAAGGAAACTGGCGGCCGCGGCCTTGGCGTCCGGGTCGTCGCCCGCGATCGGCAGGTAGCTGCGATCAGCTGCGCCGGCCGGGCGGCTGAGCGCCAGCAGGTGCTTGAAGAAGATGTTGTTGAACGCCTTCACCACCAGCGCGCCGGGCAGCTGGTGCGCCAGCAGCTCGCTGCTGGTCTCAAGCCCGTCATCAACCGCCGCGATGTGGCCGTCGCGCTCCGGGCTGTAGTTGCAGGTGTCGAGCACCAGCTTGCCGGCCAGCGACCCGGCCGGCACCGCCTGGTAGGCCCTGAACGGAATCGAGACCACGACGATCTCGCCTGCCGCTGCAGCCTCCTCCGTCGTTCCGGCCCGCGCCAGCAGGCCCAGCTCTGCGACAAGATCTGCAAGCGTCGCTGGCCCGCGTGAGTTGCTCAGTACCACCTGATGACCGGCCGCCACGCTGAGCCGTGCGACGGTACTTCCGATACGTCCGCTGCCGATGAGTCCTACTGTCGTCATGCCACGCGCTAACCAGAGATGGCCGCCCGCGATTCCGGGCTGAAGTAGCTGCTAGGCAGCGGCGCCGATGCCGACGAGCTGGACCAGACCGCCGACCGAGTCCACAATGTGCGGCGCGCCGGCCGCGGCAAGTGCGTCACGGGTGCCCGCGCCGGTGGTGACGCCCACCACCAGGCCCGCGCCCGCCCGCAGCCCTGACTCCACGTCGCTGGGCGTGTCGCCGACGACGGCAAGCTCGCTCACGGCACCGCCCCCGAGCCGGATCAGCGCGGTCAGCGGCAGGTCCGGCCACGGCCTGCCGCGCCCCGCGTCAGCCGGCGACAGCGCCAGGTCGATCAGCGGCCGCCAGCCGAGCGCGTCCAGCAGCGCGTCCCTGGTTACCGGCGAGAAGCCGGTCGCCAGGCAGACCTTGATGCCCGCTGCGCGCAGTGCCGTGATGGTCTCGACCGCGCCCGGCAGCGGCTCTACCAGGCCGGCCCGCACGGATTCTGCGTAGCTCTCCTCGAAGCGGCGGTTCGCCTGCTCCGCCCGGTCCTCGCCGCCGAGCAGGCGGCGGAACACCTCGATCTTGGACTGGCCCATGGTCTGCTCGACAAACGAGATCGCCTCGTTGTAGCCAGTTGCTCCGGGAACCAGCCCGAAGTCCGCCACGGCGGCACCGAATGCCGCCATCACGCTGCCGTCATCCGCCACCGTCGTCCCGGCCATGTCCAGGCACGCGACTGTGATGTCCCGCATAGCTGTCTCCGGCTCTCTCGTCATGCGGCGAACGTCTCCTCGGCGATTGCCGGCGAGCAGGTCATCCCGCGGCCGCCAGGGCCGGTCACCAGCAGCACGCCTGGCGCGACCTGCGAGCGGTGATACAGGTCGGTACCGGTCACCTGGCTGTAGACGCCGGCCCACCGGCGCCGGGTCGGCGGAAGTGCGACGCCCAGCAGCCTCTCGGCCCGCTGGCGCAGGTGGTCATAGGGCGCCTCGTCCACGTCGAAGGCGAACGGCTCGTCGTAGCTGTGAGTGTCACCGATCGTCAGGCTGCCGTCCAGGCGCTGCACCAGCAGCAGCTGGGCCGCAGCCGCGGCGGCCGCTGGTGCCTGCGGCGCGAGTCTGGCACGGCCGGGCAGGTCGAACGCCGGATAGTAGCGGAGCGAGTCGCCGTCAGCCACCGAGGTCGTCAGCCGCGCGGGCAGCGGCTCAGTCTCCATCATCTGCAGCCGGACCCGCCGCACCGGCGGCCGCTCGTATCCGGCCAGGTGCGGTCCGGCGACACCGGTGTGTGCCGCACCAGTGCACAGCACCACCAGGTCACCGCGGTGCCAGGCGCCGGTGTGATCGCGGACTGCATGCGGCGCGACCTCGATCGCCTCGCGTGCGGGCAGCCACTCGTAGCCGCCGCTAGCCGGCGTGCTGTGGATCAGGAAGTCGCGGAACGCTCCCGGAACCTTGCGCGGCTCCACGATCGCATCGCGCCGGCAGAACAGCGCGCCCTCGAACTCGCCGCGCAGGACGGGGTTGACCTCGATGGCGGCCGCCGGGTCGAGCAGCTCGAACCCGCGCTCGGCTGCGTCAGGCAGTTGCGCGGCCTCCGTCAGCAGGCTGAGCTCGGCAGCGTCGCCCGCCAGCGTGAGTGAGCCATGCGGCCGGAAGCCGACTTCCGGCACCACTGCAGCGAGCTCCTCCCACAGCGTCCTGGCACGCTGGGCCAGAGCCAGCTCGGCGCCCGCCGCACGGCCGCTGACCCAGACCAGGCCGAAGTTGCGAATGCTCGCGCCGCGCGGCCCGGCCTCACGCTCGAGGTGGACGACATCCATCCCCCGGCTTCGTGCCTGGACCGCATGCATCACGCCGAGCACGCCGCCACCGACGATCACGACCCTGTCCACGGGGTCAGCCTCTCAGGTGACGTAAGTGCCCTTCGCCGGCAGGGTCACGACCAGGCCGCGGTCGCGCAGTTCCATGACGGCACGGCGGGCGGTGCCAACCGCCACGCGGTAGTCAGCGGCCAGGTCACGCTCGGCCGGGAGGCGCGCGCCCGACGGCAGCTCCCCTGCCTCAATCCTGGCCGCAATGTGGTTGGCAACGCCGATGTAGACGTAGACGGGCCCGAGAGCAGTCGCGTCGAACCTCGGCACCTTCCCCACGAAGATCACCCTAGAACGGCGGTGAACTGCGCAAAGATACGGGACGCGGTCGACTGCACTAGGCTGCTCTATAGCGCGGTATAGTAGTGACAGCGTGGTCCTGGCAGTTCCGGAGCGCAATCGGCGGCCCGGCCGGGGCCCGGCTTGGAGGCCGCAGTGGACAGGAGCGAGGCATCGGCGCTCGCAGATCTGCAGATGCACTGGGACGAGGCGTACGCCATCGGGCTGGATGGCGACATCTGGTCTGCCCGGTTTCATGGCTCGGCCGACGAGCTGCGTGCCCACACCAGCAGCGAGCTCCGGGAGCTGATCCGTACCGATTACGCCTACCGAGCGCGGGCGGGCTCCGGTCGCGCCCGCCGCGAGGCTCAGGCTGATGGCGAGCCAGAAGCAGGGGCGGCCGGCTCGCCGGGAGGTTACGGCGCCGAGGCGCTGGCCGGGTACCGAGCCGATGATGATGAGCCAGGGCGGCAAATCCGGTACTAGCGGCTCCGGTCGGGTGCTGGCCTAGGCTGGCCCCAACGTGCTGGCACCTAACCGGAGGCTTCGATGGCTCACGTGCTCGGGATCGACATCGGCGGCAGTGGCATCAAGGGCGCCCTCGTCGACACCACGACTGGTCAGCTGGCGCTGCCACGCGAGAAGCTGGCAACGCCGCAGCCTGCGACTCCGGATGCCGTCTCTGAGGTCGTCCAGGCGCTGTTTAAGCAGTTCAACTGGACTGGCCAGGCTGGTGTCACCTTTCCTGGCGTCGTCATTGACGGAGTCATCTGCACCGCCGCGAACATGGACAGCTCCTTCGTGGGCGTCGACGCGGTCAAAGCGTTCGGATCCGAAAGCAAGCTTCCGGTGACGGTTCTGAACGACGCTGACGCGGCCGGCATCGCCGAGATGCGGTTTGGTGCGGGCAAGGGAGTGGGCGGGACCGTCCTGATGCTGACCCTCGGTACCGGAATAGGCAGCGCCCTGTTCGCCGATGGCGCGCTCGTGCCGAACACCGAGTTCGGGCACATCGAGATCCGCGGCAAGGAAGCCGAGAAGCGCGCCTCCGAGCATGCCCGCGAGGAGCATGAGCTGAGCTGGGACACCTGGGCCGGCCGCCTGGAGGAGTACCTCACGCACATGGAGGCCCTGCTGTCGCCAGGCCTCATCATCATCGGCGGCGGGATCAGCAGGAAGTCGGACAAGTTCCTGCCGTACCTGACCAGGGTGCGCGCCAAAGTAGTCCCGGCCGTCCTGCAGAACGACGCCGGCATCGTGGGCGCTGGCGTGGCCGTCAGCGAGGCCAGCGAGTCCTAACCGCCGGATGGCTCGGTGCCGCCTTCGCGGCCGCCAGCGCCGTCCGCCACGCCGCGCGGCTCCGGGCCGGCATGCGGCCAGCCCTGCACCGGGTAGGGCCCGATCCCGAACGAGTCCATTCCCGGCATCGGTATGGCGCTGACCGGGGCCTGGCGACGCGCCCTCAGAACGCCGATGAGTTCGATGCCGCCTGCGACCACCGCGGCCGCGAGCGGCCAGAACGCCACCGCGCCGTGCGAACCGAGCGAAATCGGCGCGTACAGGTACGTCCCCGGTTTGCTCGTGGCGAGCAGGTGATCGAAACCAGGCCCGCCGGACGCCTCATGGCCGAGCCACGCGGCAATGAGCGCAGCGGCAACCGCGCCGACGACCGCTCCCGCCATCGGGAGGGGTCCGTACCGGCGGATCGCCAGGAGATAGGCGAGCAGCCCGATCAGGGCGCCGCCGGCTACCGCGATGAAGCAGTACCAGCCGTCGGCGGCGATGAAGGCGCTGGTCTCGGGGTTGGTGGCGTAAGCGGTCGGCGGGCTGAGCGTATACACCTGATACTGCACCCGCGGTGCGATCGCCGACCAGATCAGCCCGGCGATGACCCCGGTCACCGCACTTCCGGCGAGCACCAGGGCAGCCGCCAGAAGCGCGCGACCGAACTGCTCACCTGGCCGCGCGCCGGGGGCTGAGGAGGATGCCGGACCGCCGGGCGGCGGGGGCATGCTGGCGCGGATCATGACTCCGTAGCAGCGTACGGGACGCAGCGGCCGAACCGGATATCGACCGTCTTGCGCGCCGGACCGCTCTGGTAGTTTGGCGACGCGATAGAACTCATTTCCCCACTGTCGGACGAGGGACACCGATGATCGAGGCGAGAGACCTCACCAAAAGCTTCGGGGGCAAGGTGGCGGTCGATCACCTGTCCTTTACTGTCCAGCCCGGCCGGGTTACGGGGTTCCTCGGCCCGAACGGCGCTGGCAAGTCCACGACAATGCGGCTCATTCTCGGGCTGGACCGCCCGAGCGGCGGCGAGGCCACTATCGATGGCAAGCGCTATGCCGACCTGGTTAACCCGCTGCGGACTGTCGGTGCACTGCTGGAGGCAAAGTCCGTCCACACCGGCCGGAGCGCCCGTAACCACCTGCTCTTCCTCGCCCAGACGCAGGGCCTTCCGGCCAGCCGGGTGGACGCGATGCTCGAGCTCGTCGGACTGCGCGAGGTCGCCAGGCGGCGTGCCGGGGGCTTCTCGCTCGGCATGGGCCAGCGGCTCGGCGTAGCCGCCGCGCTGCTCGGTGACCCGCAGATCCTGCTGCTGGACGAGCCCGTCAACGGGCTCGACCCCGAGGGCGTGCTGTGGATCAGGAACCTGATGAAGCACCTGGCCAGCCAGGGGAAGACCGTGCTGGTCTCCAGTCACCTGATGAGTGAGATGGCGGTCACCGCCGACCACCTGATCGTGATCGGGCGCGGCCGGCTCCTAGCCAACGCCAGCACAGAAGACGTCATCGCCCGCGGGTCCGGCCAGAGCGTCCGGGTCCGTACCCCCGACCCCGGCCGGCTGACCGCGCTGATCACCGCAGAAGGCGGAAGCGCCGTCCCGGCCGCCAACGGAAACGGCGAGGGCAACGGGACGACCGATCACGCTCCGGTGCTGACGGTGACCGGCGTGCCGGCCGCCAGGATCGGCGAGCTCGCCGCGTCCGCGGGGATCGTGCTGCATGAGCTCACGCCGCAGCTCGCCACCCTTGAGGACGCATTCCTCGAGCTCACCGCTGACAGCCTCGAGTTCGGGCACCTCGGCACCGACCTGCCCGGCGAGACCGCCAGCACGGGTCCAGCCACCGCGGGCCAAGCGACAGCGGGCCAAGCGACAGCGGGCCAAGCGACAGCGGGCCAAGCGACAGCGGGCCAAGCGACAGCGGGCCAAGCGACAGCGGGCCAAGCCAGCCAGCCCTCCAAGGGGAGCGTCCGATGAGCGTCACACCGGTCACCACCGACTCCGTTGCCAGCACCGACCAGCCCTGGCAGGGCAGGCGAGCCGGGTTCGGCCACGACATGCTGGCGGAGTGGACCAAGATCCGCTCAGTCCGCTCAACGCTCTGGACCCTCATCATCGCGATCATCGTCATCGTCGGCTTCACTGCGCTGATCAGCTGGGTGGTGGTGGCCAACTGGAATGGCCCGCACGCGGCCGCCAGGGACGCCAGGGCGATCAGCGATCCGACCAGCATCATCTACGGCGTCGCGATCTACCTCGGCCAGCTCGCCTTTGCGGTGCTCGGCGTGCTGGTCGTGACCACCGAGTACTCGACCGGCGTGATCCGCGCCTCGCTGCTGGCCGTTCCTAAGCGGTACACCATGCTGGCAGCCAAGGTCGTGGTCTTCACCCTGGTGATGCTCGTGCTGGCCGAGATCATCTCGTTCGGGTCCTTCTTCGTGGGCGCGCTGATCCTGCACAACCACGTCTCAGTGTCGCTGAGCGACCATGACGTGCTGCGCGCCACCTTCGGCGCCGGCCTCTACCTGGTGGGCTTCGGCCTGTTCGCGCTCGCCATCGGCGTCCTGATCCGGCACACGGCAGGCGCGATCAGCGTGGCGGTGGCTGTGGCGTTCGTGCTGCCGATCCTGACCGGCCTGCTGCCGGACACGTCTTTCTTCAACCACCTCAATGCCTACCTGCCGGAGCAGGCAGGCTCGCAGATCTACCTCGTGCGCCCGACCGGCATCCCGCTGCTGAGCGCCTGGCAGGGCCTCGGCGTCCTCGCCATCTACATCGTGGTGCTGCTGGGCATCGGCGCCTACCTGTTCGACCGCCGCGACGCCTGATCGCGGCGGTCAGCTAGCGGGCACTCCACCGACCGCGGCGTGCGCGGCCAGCACCAGGTTGTAGGCACGGCTGATGTCGGCACGGTCGCTGGGCTCATCCACGGTCCCGGCACTCAGCCGCTCGATCATGGCCGCCTGGTCAAGCAGGACCTGACGATCTGGCCCGGTCGTCGTCCGCTCCATGATCCGGGTGAGCGCATCGAGCTGGCGGATCATTACTGCGGGCATGCCCCGCCCGGCCTGGCGAACCTTCTCGAACGCACGCTCGACCAGCCGCTCCCAGGTGACCTCGGTGGTGATGACCCGGACCGCGCCAGCCTGGTCCCGGTAGACCCTGGTCGGCTGCCACCGGCCGGTGACCTTGCACAGGCTGTCGCCGATCCAGTCAATGCAGGTCAGCGCTGTGAAGGTGTCGTTGACTGCAGGCGACAGCGCCCGGATGCAGATCTCCACGAGCTGGTCAATGCCGAACGAGACGTCCTGGGCGAGCGTCCGGTACGGGCCGGTCACATGTGAGCTGGCCAGCTCGCGGGCCACCCGATCGGCGCACTCAGCTGGCCAGACCACCGCGTACTGAGTGCCCTGCACGATGAAGTGCCCGGGCCGGTAGAGGACGTGGATGACGGCGTCCTCCTCGGCCGCAATCGTGACCAGCTCGTCGTGCTCGATGTACTGGAGGTAGCCGCTCCGTGGCGCGTCTACCTCGCCGCCGGATCCCGGCATTTCCTCGATCAGCGCCGTGGCCAGTTCGGCGTCAGCGCCCTCGGAATAGTCGCCTGCCTGCAGCTCGATCGCCTTCTGCAGGTCGCGAGCGATGTCGGCGATCACCTGCGGCAGCTGGATCTGGGTCGCGACATGATGCAGGAAGTAGATCAGCACGCCAAGGTCGACCAGCATGAGGAACAGCGTCACCGTCACGCTGATGTGCGGCACGAAAGCGCCGTGAAAGCCCTGCCCGACCGAGCCAAGCGTCAGCACCGAGTAGACGAACGTGGCCACGAACGTGCCGAGCGTGAGCTGAGTGCCCCGGTCACGGATGAAGTTGCGCAGCATCCGCGGGCCGAACTGGGTCGAGGTCAGGGTCAGCGCCACGATCACGATTGAGAACACGACCCCGACCACGGTGATGACAGCGGCGGCTATCGCGGTGAGCACCGTTCGCGCAACGTCGGCGCCGCCGCTGATCGCCCAGCCGGGCACCTTGAAGACGCCGTCGTAGGCAGCCCGGTCCAGCGTGTAGGTGATCGCGAACAGGACGACCGCGCCGACGATCTCGGCCGCGGGCACGAGCCACAGATTGGTCCTCAGCACCTCGCGGCGCCACTCGGATCCGCGCAGCAGCCTGCGGATCACTGGCGCCCGCCCCCGGTGCCGACCATCGCCATTCACGGTAAGCCTCCACGACAGGTCAAGCTGCCGACCAGGCTTCCCGGCTCACCCCTGCCTTACCATTTTACCGGGCGGCCCCGGCGTCACTGAGCACGCCAGTCCAGGGGCGGGCAGGATCGTCGCCGGCTGGCGCCGGCGGCCGCGGGTGGTCCTGCCAGTCAGCCGCGCGGCGCTGCCCGAACCATCCCGGCTGGAACAGGCTGAGTGCGGTGGCAAAAGCCAGCAACTTGCCGGTCACGTTCAGCGCGATGGGAAGCGGCGACGACGGGTAGGAGAAGCCCGCCAGTGCCCACACCGCGAACACCGCCAGCATCAGCGCGACGCCAAGCAGCGACGCGCGAGACACCACGACCAGCGGCGACAGCGTCAGCAGGCAGAGCGTGGTCAGCCCGATCAGCAGCAGCGGGGCGAAGTACAGCGCCCGGTACAACGCTGGATCCTGGGGCACCGCAGGGTAGGTCCGGGCCATGATGATCATGTCGAATGGCACTTCGAAGATCATCGGCGCGGCCATCGCGCCGATGGCGGCGCTGGCCAGGTTCACCGCGGGGCTGCGCCGACTGGTGCGCGTTAGCCAGCCGGCTATCGCACCCGCGCTGATTCCCTGGCCGGTCCGCCATACCTAGCCAGCACGGTGCTAGCCAGCACGGTGCTAGCCGACACAGCCCTGGCCGAGCAGCTGCTTGAGGTCGGCCAGCAGTGACGGGGACGGCTTAACCCGCAGCTTGTCGTCGAGCCGCAGCACCTTGATCCGGTTGCCGGAGACCAGCCGCAGATGTACCTCAACCGCGCCCGGATGGGTGCGCAGCACTTCTTTGAGCCGGTCCACGACCGGCGGGACGCAGCGTCCCTCCAGCATCGAGATCACGAAAGGGCCGGCCTGGCCCGCCGTCAGGTCCGGCGTGCTCACCTCCATCGCGACCAGCTTCGGCACTTCCTCGCGCCGGTCCAGGCGGCCCTTCACCACCACGATGGCGTCGTCGATGACCTGGCTCATGCACTCGGCATAGGTGGCCGGGAAGACCAGCACCTCGATGGCGCCCTCCAGGTCCTCCAGCATCGCCGTCGCCCAGGTTCCGCCCTGCCTTGTGACCTTGCGCTGGACCCCGGACAGGATGCCGCCGACGGTCACCACCTGCGTGTCCCGGTCGCGGGAACTGTCGCGGGAACTGTCGCGGGAACTGTCGCGCGGACCGTCGCCGCGGGAGCTGTCGCCGCGAGCGGGGCGGTCCGGCTCGTCAGCTGATCCGACTAGCTGCGCCAGCGAGCAGTCCGTCGCGGCCGCCAGCACATGCTCGACGCCGAGTAGCGGGTGGTCAGACACGTACAGGCCGAGCATCTCCCGCTCGAAGGCCAGCACGGTCGGCTTCTCCCACTCGCCCTCCGGGATGGGCACCTCAAAGGTCACGTCGTCGCTGCTGTCGTCGCCGAACAGCGAGTCCTGCCCGATCGCCTCGTTGCGCTTCACATCGATGATCGCGTCGACGGCCTGCTCGTGGATCAGCATCAGCCCGCGTCGCGGGTGCCCGAAGGAGTCGAAGGCGCCCGCCTTGATCAGCGACTCGATGACGCGCTTGTTGCACACGTTCACCCCGACCTTGCGGAGGAAGTCGGAGAAGCTGGTGAACGCTCCCTTGCTCGTGCGCGCAGCGACGATCGACTCGACCACGTTCGTGCCGACGTTCCGTACCGCGGCCATGCCGAACCTGATGTCCGGTCCCACTGGCGTGAAGATCGTGGTGGACGCGTTGACGTCCGGCGGCAGCACCCGGATACCCATCCGCCGGCACTCGTTCAGGTAGAGCGCTGACTTGTCCTTGTCGCCGGCCACCGACGTGAGCAGGCCGGCCATGTACTCGGCCGGGTAGTTGGCCTTGAGGTAAGCGGTCCAGTACGCGACCAGCGCGTACCCGGCCGCGTGCGCCTTGTTGAAGGCGTAGCCGGAGAACGGCACCATGGCGTCCCAGATGGTCCTGATCGCGCCGTCGGAGTAGCCGTTGGCCTTCATGCCGGCCGCGAACGGCTCGTACTCCTTGTCCAGGATCTCCTTCTTCTTCTTGCCCATCGCGCGGCGCAGCAGGTCCGCCTGGGCGGGCGAGTAGCCTGCCAGCTTCTGGGCGGCGAACATCACGTCCTCCTGGTAGACCAGGAGGCCATAGCTCTCGCCGAGGATGTCCCCCAGAGCCTCCGCCAGCTCCGGGTGAATGGGCGTCACCGGGGCACGGCCGGTCTTGCGGTCGGCGTACACCGGCGCGCTGGCCATCGGTCCCGGCCGGTACAGTGCGTTCACCGCGGAGATGTCGCCGAACTTGTCCGCGCGCATGGCCCGGAGCAGCGCCCGCATCGGGCCGCCTTCCATCTGGAAGACGCCAAGCGTGTCGCCCCGGGCGAACAGCTCATACGTTGGCTTGTCGTCCAGCGGCAGGCGGTCAAGGTCGACGTCGATCCCGCGGTTGGCCCTGATCCCGGCCACCGCGTCGTCCAGGATCGTGAGGTTGCGAAGGCCGAGGAAGTCCATCTTGAGCAGGCCGATGTCCTCGCAGGCCGGGTAGTCGAACTGGGTGATGATCGCGCCGTCCGCGTCCCGCCGCCAGACCGGGATGTGGTCCATCAGCGGCTCGCTGCTCATGATGACACCGGCGGCGTGCACGCCGGGCTGGCGGATCAGCCCCTCCAGCCCGCGGGCGGTATCGATGACCTGACGCACGTCCGGCTCGGCCTCGTACATCGCGCGCAGCTCGGCTGCCTCGCCGTACCGCGGGTTGTCGGAGTCGAAGATCCCGGACAGCCCGATGTCCTTGCCGAGCACGGCGGGCGGGAAGGCCTTGGTGATCCGGTCGCCGACCGCGTAGGGGAAGCCGAGCACCCTGGCGGCGTCCTTGACAGCGGCCTTGGCCTTGATGGTGCCGTAGGTGATGATCTGGGCGACCCGGTCGTCGCCGTACTTCTCGGTAACGTAGCGGATGACGTCGCCGCGCCGACGCTCGTCGAAGTCGATGTCGATGTCCGGCATCGACACGCGCTCGGGGTTCAGGAACCGCTCGAACACCAGCCCGTGGAAGATCGGGTCCAGGTCGGTGATGCCCATCGCGTACGAGACGATCGACCCGCCCGCTGACCCGCGGCACGGGCCCACCCTGATCCCGTTGCGCTTCGCCCACATGATGAAGTCGGCGACGACCAGGAAGTACGAGCAGAACCCCATCGTCTCGATGATGCCCATCTCGTACTCGGCCTGCCGGCGGCGCTGCTCGTCGTAGCCATCGGGGTAGCGCCAGTCCATCCCGCGCCAGACTTCCTTGCGCATCCAGCTGGCCTCGGTCTCGCCCTCGGGCAGCGGGAAGACCGGCATCAGGTTGCCCTTGGCGAAGGTGGCCTCCGCGCGCTCGGCTACCAGCAGAGTGTTGTCGCAGCCTGTCTGCCAGTCGTCGTCGCTGCGCAGCGCGCGCATCTCCGCGGGCGTCTTCAGGTAGTAGTCAGGCCCGCCCTCGAGGCGGAAGCGATTCGGGTCGGCCATGTTCGTGCCGGTCTGCACGCACAGGAGCACCTCGTGCGCATCGGCATCCGACTGCCGGGTGTAATGCGAGTCGTTGGTGACCAGGAACGGCAGGCTGAGCTCGGCGGCAATCCGCCGCAGGCCGTCCGCTGTCCGCCGCTCGACCGCCAGGTCGTGGTGCATGAGCTCGACATAGAAGTTGTCCGGCCCGAAGATGTCACGGAACTCCGCCGCGGCCGCGAGTGCCTGCTGGTACTGGCCGAGCCGCAGCCTGGTCTGCACCTCGCCACCCGCGCAGCCGGTGGTGGCGATGAGGCCCTTGCCGTAGGAGGACAGCAGGTCCCGGTCCATCCTGGGCTTGCGGAAGTAGCCCTCAAGCGAGGCAAGCGAGGACAGCTTGAAGAGGTTATGCATGCCCTCGGTGCTCTCGGCCAGCAGCGTCATGTGCGTGTAAGCGCCGCCGCCGGACACGTCATCGTCCTTCTGCGCCGGAGTCCCCCAGCGCACCGGCTGCTTGAGCGCGCGATGCTCTGGCGCGACGTAGGCCTCGGTGCCGATGATCGGCTTGATCCCGGCCGCCCCGGCCTTCGACCAGAAGTCGTAGGCGCCGTAGACGTTGCCGTGATCGGTGATCGCGATGGCTGACATGCCGGCCCGCTCACACTCGCTGAACAGGTCATTCAGCCGGGCGGCGCCATCCAGCATGGAGTACTCGGTGTGCACGTGCAGGTGCACGAATGAGTCCGCACGGGTCTGGCTCGCCGCCATGAAGCACCGCCTCCTTCAGGCATGCTGCCACGACCCCCTGACAGTAACTGGAAGCACAGCCAGTGCGAGATGGATCGGTACTGCGGGGGCTCATCATTTCGGGGTGCCTTCTATCATCGCCGGCCAACCGGCCAGGACACTGTCAATGACACGCCCTATGACGGGAACGGGGCAGTTCGGTGCCGGTGCCGCTCGCAGTACTGGCTGGCATGGCAGGCGGCTCACGACTCGGCGGTCAGAACGTCGAGCGCGTGCTGCAGGTCAGCCGGGTACGGGCTGACGAACTCGATCACGCGGCCGTCAGCCGGGTGAGCGAAGCTGAGCCGCACGGCGTGCAGCGCCTGCCTGGTCAGGCCCAGCCGCGCGGCCAGGACCGGATCAGCTCCGTACAGCCGGTCACCCGCGCACGGGTGCCGCACAGCCGCCAGGTGAACCCGGATCTGGTGCGTCCGCCCCGTCTCCAGCCGGACCTCGAGCAGGCTCGCGGCCCGGAACGCTTCCAGGGTGTCGTAATGGGTCACCGACGGCCTGCCGTCGGCGACCACTGCGAACCTGCCGTCCCCGGCCGGGTGCCGGCCGATGGGCGCGTCGATCGTGCCGCGGAGCGGGTCGGGATGACCCTGCGCGAGAGCGTGGTAGATCTTGGTCACCTCGCGCTCGCGGAAAGCCCGCTTCAGCGCGCTGTAGCCGCGCTCGCTCTTGGCCACGACCATGACCCCGGTCGTCCCGGCGTCCAGCCGGTGGACGATGCCCTGCCGCTCGGCCGCGCCGCTGGTCGCGACCGTGTGACCAGCCGCCAGCAGGCCCGCAAGGACGGTCGGGCCGGTCCAGCCGGGGGTCGGGTGCGCCGCCACGCCGACGGGCTTGTCCACCACCACGATGTCGTCGTCCTCGTACAGCACCGCCATCCCTGGCACCGGCTCGGGCGTCGCCACGAGCGGAGCGGGCGGCGGCGGAAGAGTCACCTCAAGCCACTCCCCGGCTGGCACCCGGTCGGACTTGGCTGCCGGAAGGCCGCCGATGAGAACGGCCCCGTTTCCTATCAGGTCAGCAGCCTGGGACCTTGAGAACCCGAACATTCTGGCCAGCGCGGCATCAAGGCGCTCGCCATCAAGCCCGTCGGGCACCCGAACGCGGCGGACAGCACCGCTCACCTGGACTCGCGCTCGCCGTCCAGCCGGATGCCGCGGATGGACAGCAGAACGGCCAGGACGCCGCCGCAGACGATCGCCGAGTCGGCCAGGTTGAACACCGGCCAGTGCGGGATCTGGATCCAGTCGACTACCCAGCCGCGGAACACGCCAGGATGGCGGAAGATCCGGTCGACGAGGTTGCCGGTGGCGCCGCCAAGCAGCAGTCCGAGCGTGACCGCCCACGGGATGCTGCGGATGCGCCGGGACGAGCGCAGGATGACCACGATCACAGTGATGGCGATCAGCGAGAACACGATCGTCAGCCCTGGCGCGAAGCTGAAGGCCGCGCCCGGGTTGCGGTCCACCCGCAGGTGCAGGAACCCGCCGAGCAGCCGGATCGGCGCCCGGTCCGACAGCGTCGCCACCACGACGACCTTGCTCACGATGTCCAGGGCCAGCACGGCCAGGGCGACCGCGACGAGGACCAGGACGCGCGGGCGTGGCTGGGCAGCCTCGGACACGGCCGGGCTCTTAGGCTCATCCTCCTGACCGGCCGCGGCCGGCCCGGTCAGCGACGCTCCTCGCGCTGCTTGCATTTCACGCACAGGGTAGCCCGGGGGAAGGCCTGCAAGCGCGCCTTGCCGATCGGCTCACCGCAGGACTCGCAGGTGCCGTAGGTGCCCGCGTCGATCCTGGCGAGGGCGCGCTCGTTCTGGGCCAGCAGCTCACGGGCGTTGTGGGTCAGCGCCAGCTCGTGCTCGCGCTCAAAGGTCTTGGCGCCGACGTCTGCCTGGTCGTCCCCGGCATCGCCGACCGCGTCGCCGAGCCTGGTCGCGATGTCGCTCTCCGCCCGGTCGATCTCAGCGCGCAACGCCGCAGCTTCGGAGGCCAGCTCATCGCGCACCTCGGCGAGCTCCGCCTCGGTCCAGCGCTTCTCGCCCTGCCGTACTGGAAGGGCGGCTGCGCCAGAATGCGCGGTAGCGGTCATTTAGGCCTCCCTCAGTACCGCTGGTGCGGATCTTGAATTGCAAACAGTCACCGGAGGATAAGTGGTGACGGGCGCAGTCCGCAAACATACCCGGCCCCGACACGGCCGCAACCGGCCGATCATGCGACCAGGCGGCGCCGGCCGCGGTGCCGCCAGAGGGCCGTGACCGTCCGATTACCCGGCGTTCCGATAGTCTGAGGCACCATGCCGCGGCCCTTCTCTGCCCTGCCCACCAGCCCTGACCTGCCCGCTCTTGAGCACGAGGTGCTGCGGCGCTGGCAGCAGGGCAAGGTCTTCGAGCGATCGCTTGAGCAGACCGCGGGCGGCCCGGCCTGGATCTGCTACGAGGGTCCGCCTACAGCGAACGGCATGCCCGGAGTGCACCACATCGAGGCGAGAGTACTCAAAGACGCCTTTCCCCGGTTCAAGACCATGCAGGGCTTCCACGTCCCGAGAAGAGCCGGCTGGGATTGCCACGGCCTGCCGGTTGAGGTAGCGGTAGAAAAAGAGCTCGGACTCACCTCAAAACGGGATATCGAGGCATATGGGATAAGGGCTTTCAATGCCAGGTGCCGGGAGTCCGTGCTGCGGCACGTGGACGCGTTCGCCGAGCTCACCGAGCGGATGGGGTACTGGACGGACCTCTCCGGGGCCTACCGCACCATGGACGCCAGCTACATCGAGTCGGTCTGGTGGTCGCTGAAACAGGTGCACGCCCGCGGCCTGCTGGTGCGGGACTTCAGGATCAGCCCGTACTGCCCGCGCTGCGGGACTCCGCTGTCCGACCACGAGATGGGCCAGGAGGACGTCTACAAGACGGTCGCCGATCCATCGGTGGTCGTCCGGTTCCCGCTGCTGAGCGTGCCGCCAGGAGCGCCACCGCAGCTGGCGGGCGCTGACCTGCTGGTGTGGACGACGACGCCGTGGACGCTCGTCGCCAACACCGGGGTTGCCGTGCATCCGGACGAGGTCTACGCGATCGCCAGGAAGTCCGGGATAGGCGATCGCGTGGTGGTGGCGGATGCCCTGTTCGCCAGGGTCCTTGGCGAGGGGTGGCACGTGACCGAGCGCCTCACCGGGGCAGAGCTGGCCGGGGCCACCTACCAGCCGCCGTTCTCGCTGGTGCAGATCCCGGCCGAGTACCAGCAGGCGGTGCACCGGGTGGTGACGGGGGCGTTCGTGACCACGGCAGACGGCACCGGGCTGGTGCACCTGGCGCCCGCGTTCGGCGCCGATGACATGGCGGCCGGGCGCGAGCATGGCCTGCCCGTGATCAACCCGGTGCTGCCGGACGGCCGGTTCTCCGAGCAGATACCGCTCGTCGGCGGGCTCTTCTTCAAGGCGGCCGACGAGCGGCTGATCGAGAGCCTGGCCGACCGGGGCCTGCTGTTCAGCTCGCACCTGCACGAGCACAGCTACCCGCACTGCTACCGGTGCGGCACGCTGCTGCTCTACTACGCCGTGCCGTCCTGGTTTATCAGGACCACTGCCATCAAGGACCAGTTGCTGGCTGTCAACGAAGCGACGAACTGGCAGCCGCCCACGATCAAGCACGGCCGGTACGGCGACTGGCTGCGCAACAACGTCGACTGGGCCCTGTCGCGGACCAGGTACTGGGGCACGCCGCTGCCCATCTGGGAGTGTGACGCTGGTCACGCCGTCTGCGTCGGCTCGCTGGCCGAGCTGTCCGGGCTGGCCGGAGCTGACGTCACCGGGACCGACCCGCACCGGCCGTTCGTCGACGACATCGTGATCAGCTGCCCCGAGTGCGGCGGGGCTGGACGGCGGGTACCTGAGGTGATCGACGCCTGGTACGACTCAGGGTCCATGCCGTTCGCCCAGTTCGGCGCGCCACTGCGGAACGAGGCTGAGTTCGAGGCGTCCTATCCGGCACAGTTCATCTGCGAGGGGATCGACCAGACTCGCGGCTGGTTCTACTCGCTGATGGCCGTCGGCACGCTGGTGTTCTCGCGGCCGTCCTACCAGAACGTGGTCTGCCTCGGCCTGCTCGTGGACGAGCGCGGCCGGAAGATGAGCAAGCACCTGGGCAACGTGCTCGAGCCGATTCAGTTGCTGGACTCCCGCGGCGCCGACGCTGTGCGCTGGTTCTTCGCCGCGTCAGGGTCACCGTGGTCAGCGCGGCGGATCACGCCCGGCATTCTGGCTGAGATCGTCCGCAAGGTGCTGCTGACGTACTGGAACACCGCATCGTTCCTGCTCCTCTACCTGACCGCGGCCGCGGCCGGCGGTGCCGGCCCGGTGCCCGCGCCGCCTCCGTCCGGCCGCCCGGCGCTGGACCGGTGGCTGCTGTCTGAGCTGAACGTGCTAGTGCGCGATGTGACCTCAGACCTCGAGGCGCTCGACTCCGCCGCGGCGGGACGCCGGCTGGCCGCGTTCATCGACGAGCTGTCCAACTGGTACGTGCGGCGCTGCCGGCGCAGGTTCTGGGACGGCCCGGTGACGGCGGACGGGGCGGCCGCGTTCGCCACGCTGTCCGAGGCGCTGAACGCACTCACCCGGCTGATGGCGCCGATCACGCCGTTCATCACCGACTACCTCTGGGACGTGCTGCGGGACGAAGGCGCGCCTGAGTCGGTGCACCTCGCAGCCTGGCCGGTCGCTGACGAGTCCCTGATCGACCCGGCACTCGCGGCGCAGATGGCCCTGGCCAGGCGGCTGGTCGAACTCGGCCGCTCGGCCCGGGCGACCGCCGCGGTCAAGACCAGGCAGCCGCTGGACCGCGCGCTGATCGCGGCACCAGGCTTCGCGGAGCTGGGCAGCGAGCTGCGCGCACAGGTCGCCGGCGAGCTCAACGTCCGGACGCTCGGGGCGCTCAGCGCCTCGGCAGGCGACCTGGTCCGCCACTCGGTGAAGGCGAACTTCCGCGCGCTCGGCCGGCGGTTCGGCAGCGGGACGCAACCAGTCGCCGCGGCGATCGCCGCTGCCGATCCTGCCTGGCTGGCCGGGCAGCTCGCCTCGGCGGGTTCGGCGCAGGTTGAGGTGGATGGCGAGCGAGTTGCCATCGGGCCGGACGACGTGATCGTGACCGAGACTCCAGCCGCAGGCTGGACGGTGGCAGCCGATGCCGGCGAGACCGTTGCGCTGCAGGTGACCATCACGCCGGAACTACGGCGCGAGGGTCTCGCGCGCGAGTTCGTCCGGCTCGTTCAGGATGCCCGCAAAGCCGACGGCCTGGAGGTGACTGATCGCATCCGCGTCCGCTGGGCGAGCGCCGACGGCGACCTGGCCGCGGCCCTCGCCGAACATGAATCGATGATCAGCGGCGAGGTACTGGCTACTGAGGTAAGCCCTCTGAGTGGCTCGCAAGCCGAGCCGGGCGGGTTCCGCCATGAGGCGGCCGAGCTGACGCTCACGTTCTGGATCCTGCCGGTCTGAGCAGCTAGCCGCCGTTCTTGTCGGGCCGGCACGCGCGGCAGGCGACGGCGCCTGAGGCCTCGGCGGCGTCCAGGCTCATCGTCTCGAGGTCGCTGGCGCTCAGGAACCTGATCAGGATGCAGTCGGCGCGGTGATATCTGGCGATGCCGGGCACCACTGACACCTCGGTGCTGCCGGCCCGGCGCGAGCTCGAATCCGCGGCATCGCCCGTGTTGCTAACCGCAGGGCTGCCAGCTGCAGGGCTGCCAGCTGCAGGGCTGCCAGCTGCAGGGCTGCCAGCTGCAGGGCTGCGGCCTGCCGACGGCTCGCCGGGGCGAGGGCTGGCGGTTGGCTGCGGCGCTGCGGCCCCTCTCGGGCTGCCGGGTATGCCGGCGCCGGCCTGCGTGCCGGCGCTGGCCGCTGGGCCGGCGCTAGCCTGCGTGCCGGCGCTGACCGCTGGGCCGGCGCTGGCCGGCCGCGCAGCAGGTGCGCCACCGGACGGCCCGTGGCTGGCCGGAGCGGTACCCGACGGACCGTTGGAAGTGGCCGGCCTAGCGGTAGCGGGCGACTCAGTGCCTCTGGCGGGTCCGCCGGTCTTGGCCGGCGCCGACGGAGCCGCACTTGCCGCACTCGCTGCGCGCGCGGGGCCGGGCGCGGCGACTGGGTCCGGTGCTGCAGCCCCCTGGTGCGACTCTCGTCGCTCCGAGGGCTCCCGTCGCTGCCGTGTCATTGGCCGGGTCGGTGCCGGTCCGGCAACTGGCTGCTGAGGACCGGCTGTACGGCCGCTCTGCTGCTCTCCGCCGCGCTGCTCTCCGCCGCGCTGTTCTCCGCCGCGCTGGTACACCTCGGTCGCCGACTCGCGCCGCCTGGCCAGCCTGGTCGGATCATCGGCCGGTGAGGGGCCGCCAGGGGCCGCCTGGGCCGCGGCGGCATCTGCCCAGGTAGCTTCTGCCGTGCCCCAGCCGCCCGCGTCTGGCGCAGCCGGGCGAGGGCCGGCGGCCTGGCCGGGACGTGCTGCTTCGCGCGCGGCGCGCGCCTGTGCCGACGGCACAGGCTGCTGCGGGAAGGCCTCCCGGCCCGGCCGCGCCTCGCGAACGGGTCCCGGCTCGCGGACGGGTCCCGCCTCGCGGACGGGTCCCGGCTCGCGCGGCTGGCGGTGCTCCCGCGCAGGTCCTGCGCCGCGCTCCGAGCCTCCCGGTACAGCTTCGCGAGGCTCTGCCGGCTCGCTGACCCAGGGGGCGTCGGCCGCCTGTCCGTACCTGCCTGGCGGGTACTCCGCTCCCCGGCCCGGACCAGCCGCCCCTGTGTCAGCGGCAGCCACCGAGCCGAAGACGGCGTCCCGCCACACAGCCACGCCCACGATCAGCATGACCAGCGCGAGCGCCGCGAGCGCGATCGAGACGTAGACGAGCGTCAGGTCGCCGCCCACGGCACCCGCGATGAGCAGCCCAACCGCCACCGCGACGACGGAGACGATCGAAACGAACCGGATCACCTGGAGTCTCCGCTAGTCAGTCCGGCACAGTCCGCTGGTGCACGCCCGGCGGGGCGCGCTACCGGCGGTCGTGCTGACCAGCGTCGGACGGGTGGAAACCGCCGTTGTGAGCCACCGCTTCTGGCATGCCCTGGTAGCCGCCCTGGCCGCCGTTCCGCATGTCCAGCCTGCCCATGCCGACGCCGACGGGCGACGCCTGCGGGCTGGTGCCGACCGCGGGGAAGACGCCGCTGTCGGCGGCACCCGCCTCAAGGTCGCGGAGCTGGCCTTCCAGGTACGCCTTCAGCCGGCTGCGGTACTCGCGCTCGAACGCGCGCAGGTCGTCCACGCGGCGCTCCAGCTCCTCGCGCGCCTGCACGAGCGAGCCCATCGCCTGACGGTGCCGCTCCTGTGCGTCGCGCTCGAGGCTCTCGGCCCTGGCGCGAGCGTCGCTGGTGACCTGCTCGGCCTGGCGGCGTGCCTTGGTCAGGATGTCGTCGGCCTCGCGCCGGGCACGGCCCAGCGTCTCGTCGGCCTCACGCCGGGCATCGGCGATCGCCTGGTCGGCGGTCTGCTGCGCAAGCGCGAGCACCCTGGCCGCCGTGTCCATGTTGTCCTCAACGGGACGCGGCGGAGCGAGCGTGACCGGCTCGGGCCGGCGCTCGGGCTCGTGCCGGACCGGCTCTGGCTGCATCATCTCCGGGACTTCGGCCTGCGGGGTCAGCGAAACCGGCGGGCGGCCGCGCATGGCCTCGGCAAGCTTGGCGCGCAGCTCCTCGTTCTCCTGGATCAGCTCGTCAAGCGCTGCCTCGACTTCATCGAGGAAAGCGTCGACTTCCTCTTCGTCGTATCCCGGCCTGAGCCTCGTCGTGCTGAACTGCTTGTTCCGCACATCCGCGGGCGTCAGTGGCATCTCTTCTTCTCCCTGGAGCTTTGTCCGTTATGGACGCTACCCGTTGACCCTACCCTGCCTGATGGACCTGAGCGACCTGCCACAGTATGTAGACCACCAGGAACAGGAGCATGAAGCTGAGGTCAAGGGCCACACTACCGAGCCTGAACGACGGAATGTAGCGCCTTAGAAATCTCAGTGGCGGATCTGTTGCTGAGTAAACACCCTCAGCTACCACAAGAAGGACGCCGTGCGGGCTCCAGGACCTGGCAAATACCTGGACCCAGCTGAAGATCATGCGGGCGAGGAGCAGCACCAGGTAGACAGACAGCACATAAAACAAAACGTGCCAGAAAATATTCACGCCCGTACCTATCGGTCCGCAGGTTAGGCACCTGCCCTGCCCGCGGCCTGGCTGGCCCCGAGTCAGCTCTGGTTGAAGAAGCCACGCTCCGCAATGCGGGCCTTGTCCTCGGCCGCCACCTCGACATTAGCCGGGGATAGCAGGAACACCTTGTTCGTCACACGCTCGATGCTCCCGCGCAATCCGAAGATCAGGCCAGCCGAAAAGTCGACGAGCCGCTTGGCGTCGCTGTCGACCATCTCGGTCAGGTTCATGATCACCGGAGTGCCCTCACGGAAGTGCTCTCCGATTGTCCGAGCCTCATTGTACGTGCGCGGATGCAAGGTAGTGATCCTCGCGAAATCTGTCGTCTGCACCTGGCTCGCGGCGGGTCGCCAGTCGGCTGACCGGGCACCAGCAGCCGTGGCCGGCAGGGCGGGGTCCGGCCTCTCGTCGTCCTGCACCATCTCGGCACCGTACTCGTCGTACTTGTCGTAGTCGTCGCCGTAGTCGTCCTGGTAAGGGTCCTCGAAACGCTG
>Ga0335075_10001125_pt1 | contig 44614 bp, 39 predicted proteins | sample Lox_Sample_24_FD_206723 | JGI IMG/M metagenome (GOLD analysis project Ga0335075, IMG submission 206723) | Soil microbial communities from Loxahatchee National Wildlife Refuge, Florida, United States - Lox_Sample_2.4 | ecosystem: Environmental > Terrestrial > Soil > Wetlands | place: USA... | reverse complement strand
GTCGCATTGGCCTTTATCGTTGTGCTCGCTCCCAAACTCCGAAAAGTCGAAGTCCCTGCATGAAAACTCTCTCCAGATTCTCACTCGGAGTAGGCGACCGTTTTGCCCATCAGGCCCGCGCGCAGTTGCAGGCCTGCGTCCTCGCCGCGCAGGAGGGCATTGAAGTCATTCCCGTCTGGAACAAGTCCAACCGGGAGCATACCATCATCGATTCGGAGCCGTCCTCGGCTCGCGCAGCTGCCAGGGCTGCCGTTCAGGCCCTGCATTGGACGAAGCCCTGGTTCTGCGACGCTGACCACATTAACCTCACCACGGTCGATCGCTACCTCGAGACCTGCGACTTCTACACCATCGACGTTGCCGACTACATCGGCAAGCCCGCCGAGCCGTCCGCAATTCAGACCTTCATCGCCAAACACCCCGAGCTCATCGGCACAACCCAGCTTCGCAGTGCGAGCGAGACCGTCTTCATCACCTCCGGCCATCTCTCCCGCACCGCCGCCAAGTTCCTCTTTGCCGTGCAGCAGGCCGGCAAGGTCTACCGCAAAATTGAATCCGCCAAGGGCGCGGGAAACTTCGTCACCGAAATCTCCATGGACGAGACCGACTACGCGCAAACGCCCGAAGATCTGCTCGTCATTCTCGCCGCTGTTGCCGATGAGGGCATCCCTGTACAGACCATTGCCCCCAAGTTCAGCGGCCGCTTCAACAAAGGAGTCGATTACATCGGTGATGTCGCGCAGTTCGCGCGCGAAATGATCCTCGACATGACCGCCATCCAACACGCCGTTGCGCACTACGGCCTGCCCGCCAACCTCAAGCTCAGCGTGCACTCCGGCAGCGACAAGTTCTCCATTTATCCAGCCATCCACCGGTGCATGAAGCAATACAACTGCGGCATTCATCTCAAAACAGCCGGAACCACCTGGCTTGAAGAACTAATCGGCCTTGCGGAAGCCGGAGGCTCCGCCCTCGCGCTCGCAAAGGAGATCTACGCCAAGGCCTACTCGCATCGTGACGAGCTCTGTGCGCCCTACTTGACCGTCATCGACATCGCGCTGGACAAGCTGCCCGCTCCTGCTGCTGTCAATGCGTGGACGTCGAGGCAGTTCACTTCCGCCCTGCGTCACGATCAGTCAAACCCTGCCTACAATCCCAGCTTCCGCCAGCTCCTGCACGTCGGGTTCAAGATTGCAGCTAAAATGGACCGCCGCTACATCGACCTCCTCGAAGCCAATGAAGCCATCATTGCGAAAAATGTCACCGAAAACCTCTACACTCGTCACATCGCTCCCGTCTTCCTCGGACGCTAGCGGCACACATACAAGGAATGCCAATGCCATACGCACCACTCAGCCTTGAAGGAAAAACCGCTGTCATCATCGGAGGTACCTCCGGCATCGGACACGCCCTCAGCCTTGGCCTCGCCGACGCTGGCGCCGATGTGATCGCCTCCGCGCGGCGGCAGGAGAATGTCGACTCCACCGCGACCGAGATCGCACAGCGTGGCCGCCGCACACTCCGCATCTCGTCCGATCTCGCCGACCGCTCCTCGCTCGATAGTCTCCTCGCCGCAACTCTTAAGGCCTTCGGCAAGGTCGACATCCTCATCAACTGCGCCGGACGCATCAAACGCGCTCCCACTCTCACGTTTCCCGAAGACGAGTGGCAGGCAATTCTCGACACCAACCTCGCCGGAACCCTCCGTGCCTGCCAGGTCTTCGGCAAGCACATGCTTGACCGCGGCTACGGACGCATCGTGAACATCGCTTCGCTCAACAGCTTTGTTGCGCTCAGTGAAGTTGCGGCCTACGCCGCCAGCAAAGCCGGCGTCGTGTCGCTTACTCGCTCGCTTGCCGTCGAGTGGTCAAAGCACGGCGTCATCGTCAACGCCATCGCACCCGGAGTCTTCCGCACTGCACTCAACGCCGACCTGCTCGACAACACACCGCGCGGCCGGGAGCTGCTCATGCGCACGCCCATGGGCCGCTTCGGTAAGACCGAGGAGGTCGTCGGCGCTGCCATCTTCCTCTCGTCCGACGCCGCTTCTTTCGTCACCGGCCAAACCCTCGTCGTCGACGGAGGTTTCCTCGCAAGCGGCGTCAATCAATAATGCACACAAGCTCTCACAATGGAGAAACAGCAATGCCCTGGTACACCATCGAAGCCGATGCAATTCCCGAGAGCGACATTAAAGCCGCCGCCGTGCGCCTTATTGATGAGGCCCAGACGCGCATTTCGCCCAGCCTGAAGCGTGTGCTGCTGCTGCCGCCCGACCTTACCCGCGCCCACTCCGGCGCCGGCAAGGTCACCGAGTGGATTTATCACGAGATCATCCGCCGCGAGCCCAACGCGCACATCCGCGTCATTCCCACGCTCGGCCAGCACATCCCGCACACCGAGGCAGAAAACAAGTGGATGTTCGGCTCCATCCCCAACCACATCATCCTTGCCCACGACTGGCGCAACACCGTCTCGCGCGTCGGCGAAATCCCCGCCTCCATGGTTCAGGAAACTACCGGCGGCGCCGCCGATTGGACCATCCCTGTCGACATGAACTCCACGCTCATGGACGAAAAGTGGGATCTCATCGTCAACATCGGCCACGTCGTACCGCACGAAGTCCTCGGCTTCGCCAATCACAACAAGAACTACTTCATCGGACTCGGCGGCAAGGACACCATCTGCGCCTCTCACATCGCCGCCGCCGTCTACGGAATCGAGAACAACCTCGGCTGCCTCATCACGCCCCTGCGTGCCTGCTTCAACTGGGCCGAAGGCGCCATGCTCAAAAGCCTCCCCGACGTCTACTTCCAGATCGTCATGCAGCGCGACCCCGCCAACCGCCTCGTCACCAGCGGTCTCTACATCGGCGACGACCTCGACACCTACCTCCAGGCCGCCCGCCGCTCCCGCGAGCAAAACATCACCGTCTTCGACAAGCCCATCAAGAAAATTGTCGCCGTCATGCAGCCCGACGAGTTCCGCGCCACCTGGGTCGCCAACAAGGCCGTCTACCGCACCCGCATGGCCATCGCCGACGGCGGCGAGCTCCTCGTCATCGCGCCCGGCGTCGAGCGCTTCGGCGAACAGCCCGAGGTCGACGCCCTCATCCGCAAGTACGGATACAAAGGCACCGAACGCACCCTGCGCCTCTACAAGACCGAGGCCGACATGCAGGCCATCCCGCACGGAGTCGCCCACCTCATCCACGGCTCGAGCGAAGGCCGCTTCACAATCACCTATGCCCCCGGCCATCTCACCCGCCATGAGATCGAATCGGTTGGATACGAATATGCCGACCTCGCCGAAGTGCAGCGCCGCTACGACCCCGCAAAGATGAAGGAAGGCTGGAACACCATGCCCGACGGCGAAGAGGTCTTCTACATCAGCACCCCCAGCGCCGGACTCTGGGCCACCGACGCCAAGCTCAACAACCCCGCCCGCCGCGACCTGGCAAAGCAGTGAGGCGTTAGTACAAGGATTTCTTTCCCAAACTACCCAGACTGGCGCGCCCTCCCATTCACATGTCGATATCTGCCGCATCTGCCGCGATTTGCACAGAATTCCGGGTTAATGTGGAGGTCGTGAAAGGAGATTGTATGAAAGTCTATGTTCGTGGATTCAGAACAAAGACAGAGGATGAGATTGCGGAGGAGCGCAAGCGCGCCCCGTTTTCGGTAATAGAACCATTGATCATTGCTTATGAGGAAGCCCCGGATGGCTTAATAATTTCGTCGCGATGGGAAGCGGAGTGCTTTTGTCGAGAACTACTAGGTGTGCATGTAGGCGATCACTATTGTCAGTTTTCAATTGATGAACTAGCAAACGAGCGATTTGCCATTGCTTGCTTAAGTCACCCGGATAGGTAAATGAGCGCTCAGGACGACGAGGAAATAGCCGCGACCCGCGAGGCGTTATAGTTATTTGTGAATGGTCTACTCGATGCTATCGAGGAAATTCGCAACCCGGGATTGGAGATCCAGCGTGTTCGCCTAAGTTGCTTCTCACAATGGAGCCACACACAAAGACAGCTCAATAAACACTACAAAGGGAGGTTCAATTGAGCCTTGAGGAAAGATATACAGTATACAAGCAAAAGCAGGCGAAGGAAGAGAATGATGCAAGATTGGAGACCAAGGCACGCGAAGTGCTGAAGCTAGAACAGGCACATGAATGGCTTCACCAGGCGCTGACAGAGCACTTTCCTACAGAGAAGTTCCAAAGGCATGATGTTATCGCCATTACCGATACACATGAACGAATCGGCCCGATGTACAGCCTGCAATTCCGCGGATTGGGCTTGTACTTCTACTCCAAAGAAAAGGGGAGTTTATCGGTCTATACCCCTGTATTAGGGTCGGGGGGCTGCAAGTTTGTCACGAGCTTTGGGGAGAACTTTACCACAGAAGATTTCTTTAGAGCAATAGACAGGAATTTTGGGGAACCGTTATAGAGCAAAACAAAAACGGCCATAGCCCACCATTGAAGGTAAACCAGCGCCTGGCTCTTTAGCCCGCGGGCTATACGAGGTTGGACACCAGACCAGCACCCGTATTCGTTGCAAAGCCGAGGCATTATGCTCTAGTCGTATTTATTTCGCCTAACTCTGAGCTTTGGAGGCGCGGATCTGAATCGAACTCCGTGCCGCATTGATTCTGCGTAAGCTATCGATTCGGAAAGACGGCTCAGGCGGCAAAAACGCGCCTAACGCAGAGAGCAAGCACAAGATTAGTCCGATTGTAGGGGACGCGGGGCGCGTTCCGACCATGGCACCCCCGAAACGGTTCAGCGGAATTAGCACAGCGACGAGGCGGCGATTCGCTCTTCTGAATTGATAATAGCGCGTTCGCAATCGTCAAGCTGCTGGACTCGCGCCAGCCTTTCTAACATTTCGTCCTTCACGGCCTCCAGGCAGACGTGGCGCTTGAACGCGGATGCCCTTCCCGGAAGCACTTCCATATAACGCTCGACGTGCTCTTCAAGCTTGAACACACCCGAAATGATGATGCCAATATTGCTGCTGTCCATTTGGACGTTCCTCCGTCCCGATAACATTAGCACGAATCCTCAGCCACGCTCATTCTGATTTGAACGGCTTATGATTTGGAGGCGCGGGTCGGAATCGAACCGACGCATAAAGGTTTTGCAGACCTCTCCCTTACCGCTTGGGTACCGCGCCTCGAACTGGCTATCTTAATTCAGGCTGGGATCAAAAAACCAGTCATTCGCAACCTTCAGGATGGGCAATCACAGTCGCTGACTGGAGCGGGAGACGGGACTTGAACCCGCGACCCTCGCCTTGGCAAGGCGATGCTCTACCACTGAGCTACTCCCGCTTGGTACTTCCTGAGTATATCGGCTGCCCCAGCGCAAGGTCAACGCAGCCGCGGCCTTACCAGCGATGCGCGCCAACAGCGTGTTTGCCGGGTTCAATCCCCGTAATCGCACCGTCCCGCATATGCAGAATCCGGTCTCCGATCGCCGCTGCTTCCGGGTTGTGGGTAATCATCAGCACCGTCTGCTTGAACTCGCGATTTGACCTTTGCAGCATCTCCAGCACCGCATCAGAGTTGTGTGTGTCCAGGTTCCCGGTCGGCTCATCCGCCAGCACAATCGCAGGTCGTGTAATCAGAGCCCGCGCAATCGCCACCCGCTGCTGCTCCCCGCCAGAAAGCTCCGACGGCCGATGCTCCAGCCGCCCCGAAATGCTCAATAGGTCCGTCAGTTGCGCCAGATACTCCTTCTCCAGCGGTCCACCCTGCCCTGAGATGTCATACGCAATTTCGATATTTGCCCGGGCAGAAAGCGTCGGCAGCAGATTGAACTTCTGGAAGACGAAGCCGATCTTTGACTTCCGCATCTTCGTTCGTTCCGCATCGCTCAGCGTCGCAAAATCCACGCCGTCAATCACAATCCTGCCGGACGTCGCGTGTGTCAGGCCCCCGAGTAGATAGAACAGCGTCGACTTTCCGCTGCCCGACGGGCCAACAACGCTTACAAATTCGCCCGGCTCTACAGAAAACGAAACATCTACAAGAGCCGGAACCTCAACCTTGCCGCTGCGATAGATTTTGCCGAGGTGCTCGGCATGGATAATGGGCTGCACTCGCCCATTGTACCTGCCGCGCAGGCCTTAAGAGGCAACCGCTGACTGTACGCTGTCCTCGTAAGTCGGCTCGTAAGTTCGCGCATACGCCGGGCGCGAGCTCGCCTTTTTCGGGCCGCGTTTCCGCGCAATCATCACCCGAATCCGTTCCAGCATCTCTACCGGCGTGCAGGCTCCCTTGGGCAAAAAGGCGTCCGCATGGCATGCGCGGTCAAAGGCCTTTACCGTGCCGCTCAGCAGCATCATGGGAACCTCAGGGGCAATCTCCTTCATTCGTTGCACCATTTCGTTCCCGTCCATCTGCGGCATAATCAAGTCCCCCAGCACCAGGTCCACGCCGCCATTGCGAAAGACCTCCAGCGCATCGTGCGCGGAACCCGCGGTTATTACGCGATAACCTCGCGTCTCAAGTAGAAATTTCCGAACTGCCAGTGCTTGTTCATTGTTGTCTACACAAAGGATCGTCTTCTTCGGCCTCATAACTTCCTTACTGCTTCGTACACGCGCGAAGCCGCGTTTGCGCGGGCACATGGAATATCCGTGCCCCGCCTGGTTACGGTTGCCCGCATCCTGGCTCTTCTCGGTCCCAAAGGGAATACAGCTCCCGCCACGCCTGAGCGACAGTCGATGGGGGTTCCTGTCAGCGTCATGGCGCGGGGCCGCGATCCGGTTTGAGCCAGGATGCGGAGAACAGGAAGGCTTGGCGACGGTTGCCTGCGCAGCAGTGACCCCACATCGTCCGGAGTGCATTCCGGACGATAAAAAGGAGCATTTCGCGCGCTCGCTGCCGAGGCTTCCTGTTCTAACTCAAATTGTCTTTTTCAATCGGCGAAAGTACGTTCAAACAACTTGAACGTTGCCAAGACTACGAACACCGGGGCGGCCTGTAAACAGGGAATATCCGGCGAAGAGATCAATAAATTTCCGCTCGCTCTTCCACCGAGCCCTGCGCAAGCCGCGTCACTATTGACGAATTCTCTCCGCGGCGTTGTTGAAACAATGTGCATCACGCAAGGAAAAGGCGTCCGTTTGCAACAGGAACTGTGCTGCCCCCAACGCGAACTTCGCCTACCTCCCCATTTCTACCATTCGCAGTTACGTAAAGGTCGCTTGGCCGGCCCATTTCGATGCCCTGGCGAAGGTGCACCCTGCGCCCTGGCTCGCACAACCCATGCTTCACCAGATACAAAATCGCGCATCCTGCAGCCGCACCGGTCGCTGGATCCTCTCCATTATAGAACTGCATCCGTGCTCTCCACCCATCGCCGTCCTGCGCCAGCATGTAGAAGAACTTCGCGTCCGAGTCCTTCACGTACCGCTCGCTCGTCGCCGCATCCAGCCTCAAACGACCCAGCGCTTCCAATGACTGCAGCGCAACCACACAGAAGGGAACTCCCGTCGAAACGGTCTCTGGAACGGCCTCAGCAAAGTCCTCCAGGCGCAATCCCAACACCGGAGCAAGCGCCTCACCCCTGTGGGTTACGCCGAACACAGGATCAAGCTGCCTCATTTCCGCAAATGTTGCTCCATCGCCCGACCTGCCCACGTCAAACGTCACCCGAATCTGTCCCGCATTCAAATCCAGCACCAGCCGTTCTGCATCAGCATACTCTGGCGCATTCTGGCGAATCATCGTCGCTGTTCCCAGGGTTGGATGCCCTGCAAACGGCAGCTCCTCCTGCGTCGTAAAGATGCGTACCCGCACGCCCCGTTCGCGCTCCATCGCAGCATCCCGGCGCAGCACGAACGTTGTCTCCGAGAGATTCATCTCTCGCGCAATCGCCTGCATTTCGTCGCCTGTTAGACCCGCTGCGTCTGTGAACACGGCAAGCTGGTTCCCTGCCAGAGGCTTGGTCGTGAACACATCGCACCAGTGGTATTTGAATTCGCGCACTGTCCAATTTCCTCCAAAGCGCAAGTGTACCTTCATCTCGTAACCGGTCAGGACTCCATGTATCGTATTTGCATGTCCCCCTTGTCCTTTTCAGCCATTCGCCGCTATTCCGTCCTCATCATCGGTGGTTTATTGCTCCTCGTCCCATCTGGTTATGCTCACGCTCAGGACGCTGGCAAGTCTCAGGCACCTGCCAAACAGTCGCCAGAGAATGCTGCGAGCAAGTTGAATCTGCCACCGCTTCCACCCGATGCCCACGTCGAGCAGAGCATCACACTCAACGGCAAACCTCTGCGCTACACCGTCACCGTTGGTACGCTGCCCGTTCGCGACAGCGACGGTAAGGAGGTGGGCAAGGTCGTCTACACCGCCTACATCGTGAATGGGCCAAACCGCCCCGTCACTTTTGCCATCAACGGGGGTCCTGGCGCATCATCCGTCTTCCTCAACTTCGGAGCCATCGGCCCAAAGCATCTCCAAGGCATCGGCAATCAGGGCGACAGCCCCTCCGATCCACCCACGCTCGTCGACAATCCCGGCACCTGGCTCGATTTCACCGATCTGGTCTTCATCGATCCCATCGGCACCGGCTTCAGTCGGTCGCTCGTCCCCGAGGACCAGGCAAAGAAGCTCTTCTACAGCACCGAGCCCGATATCGATTACCTTTCACGCGTGATCTATGATTGGCTCGTCAAGAACGACCGGCTCGATTCGCGCAAGTATCTCGTCGGCGAAAGCTACGGAGGCTTCCGTGGCCCGCGCATCACCTATTACCTCCAGTCGCAGCTCGGCGTCGCCATGAACGGCGTCGTCCTCATCTCGCCCTATCTCAATCCCACCCTCGAGCAGAACAGCAACCTGTCACCCATTCCGTGGATGGTCACTCTTCCATCCATCGCAGCGGCGCATCTATAGCGCGAACACGAACTCACCCCGCAGGCCATGGCTTCGGTCATCTCTTACACGATGGGCGATTACGCAACTACTCTGCTTAAGGGCAATTCAGATCCCGCTGCGACCCAGGCCATGATTCAGAAAGTCACCCAGATGACTGGCCTCGATCCCGAGTTCGTCAAGTATTCAGGAGGCCGCCTGGAGACACGCGCCTATCTGCGCGAAACCTGGCGCGAGCAGGGCAAGCTCGGCTCCATCTACGACTCGAACGTTACGTCCTACGATCCCTTCCCGTACTCGCCCAATCAGGAAGCGAGAGACCCCATCCTCGCCAGCATTATTGCGCCGACAACGACGGCCATGGTCAACTTCATCACCCAGACCGTCGGCTGGAAGATCGATGCCCGCTACAATGCGCTCTCATATCAGGTGAATCAGGCGTGGAACCGCGACGCCGACCTGCGCAAGGGTTCTGCCACGCAGCTTCGCCAGGCCGTTGCTGCTGATCCCAAACTGCGCGTCATCATCGCTCATGGCTGGAACGATCTCTCCTGCCCGTTCATGGGGTCGATCCTTACCGTCAACCAGATGCCCATCATGGGCGACCCAACCCGCGTCCAGGTTCATGAGTATCCCGGCGGGCACATGTTCTACACCCGCCTCGACAGCCGCTTGGCCCTCAAAAAGGATGCGGAGAAAATGTACAGCATCCACTAACAGGACGCGGAGTGGCTGCGCGTAATCGTTCTACGGCGCGCAGCCGTCCCGGGGCGCTGATTGACACGACCCTCCCCTCGTTTTATCCTCATGGACAGAATGAAGCTCCTCGCTCCTGCCCGTATATGTATGTGCTGCTGTCATTGCGGCCTTACCCGGGTGTGTCCCTAGAGCGAAATCAAGATTGCAAGCGCACTGGCCCACCCGCAGAGAATCTGCTGAGGTGGGTTTTAATTTCTCAGACGAATTTATCTGGATCAACAGCCCAACGATTTTCATTCAGCAAACGATTTTCATTCAGCACTAGACACGAGGCAAATCGACATGTCACTTCGCATCAATGACGTAGCTCCTGACTTCGCTGCAGAGACGACACAGGGCCCCATCCGCTTCCACGAATGGATCGGCGACAACTGGGCCGTGCTCTTCTCACACCCCAAGGACTTCACCCCCGTCTGCACCACCGAGCTCGGCGCTGTTGCGGGGCTTGAGCAGGACTTCGCAGCGCGCGGCGCTAGGGTCATCGGACTTAGCGTCGACAAGGTCGACGACCACAGCAAGTGGAGACAGGACATCAAGGACGTCAGCGGTCACGACGTCAACTTCCCCATCATCGGCGACCCCGAACTTAAGATCGCCAAACTGTATGACATGCTGCCCGCCGACGCCGGCGACACCTGCGACGGCCGCACGCCCGCACTCAATGCACCCGTGCGCACCGTCTTCGTCGTCGGTCCGGACAAGCGTATCAAGCTCACGCTGTCCTATCCCATGACTACCGGCCGCAACTTCGATGAGATTCTCCGCGTCCTCGACTCCATCCAGCTCACCGCAAAGCACAAAGTGGCGACGCCGGCCAATTGGAAGCAGGGCGACAACGTCATCCTTACCGGAGCTGTTTCAAACGAGGAGGCGGATAAGCTGTTCCCCGGTTATAAAACCGTCAAGCCTTACCTGCGCACCGCGGCGCAACCGAAGTAAGCTATTCTTGCAGTGCGGGCCGCCGCGTCTGCTCGATCTCAATGTTGACGCGGCGGAAATCGAGCACCGGTGGCGAAGTGGCTAACGCGCTGGTCTGCAAAACCAGTATTCGCCGGTTCAATCCCGGCCCGGTGCTCCATCAGTTCGCTTCCAGAACAGTTTGTCCGCCATCCGCTCCCATCAGCATTAGCAAGCGCTGTGCAAACGGAGAGTACATCAGCAGCGCCGTACACGAAATCGCCAGCCCAACTTCGATGTGGTACAGCGCAGCCAAAAGGGGCAGGCAATCCATGCCTGGCTCTCAAACGAGACCTAACCGTCTTGAACCATTACCATCGTACGCCGAAGGTCAGCGGAATCAGCTCCTCTGTACCTTCGCCATTCTGCGTTGGGGTGGCCTCCGGTGAGTTGACCCATTTATAGCGGACTTCCGTGTAAAGCTTGGCGTTACTGTCCTCGCCAAATGCCTTCCAGTAGATCCCTCCGCCCACGTCAAAGCCGGCCTGTACGCTCGAGAAGTTTGCCACCGTCTGGTTTGTATAACCGTAGTAGCAGAAGTAGTAGCACTCCTCAACGAGAGCCGGCGCAGTAAAGTTAGTGACTTTTCGATAAAAGCCTGAACCCGCAAGTCCGTAGACTCCGATTGTGTGGGTTATCGGCTGGTAATACACGGGTTCAACAATCACCGAGTGCGTATTGATGTTGCCGCCAGGGAAGCCCGCCGCCGCCAGAGTCGCACCTGGAATCTTGTTCTTATTGAACTGGTATTCCAGCAGCACGCCAAAGTGCTTGTTAAAGTTCCAGCCTCCGCCGACCGTGAAATTGTAGCCATAAGTCTCGTAGTTGTTGTTGGCTGCATTGCCTATTGGAGACGTAAGCCCGCCCCCAACCTCCAACGCCAGATGGCTCCAGGCGCTCTGATAATAAGGGTAGCGATTATTTTGCTTCCCATACTGGCCGAAGCTGGCTGAAGAGCTGGCTTTTGGCGCGCCATCATAGTCAAAGCTGGCAAGGGTGGAGCGCCAATCCGCTGAACTTGAATATTGCTGGCCACCGTCCGGTGTGGTTCCGGGCTCTGCCTTCGCGGCATATGGCAGTATGGTCAGCGTCACAACTGAAGTGGCAATAGCGAGGCGGCTCAAAACCTTCCGCCTGAACAAACAGCTGGAATCCATAGAGAGTGACTCCTTATTGGTTTTTGATCCTGACTAAGACACACTACCGTGCTTTGATGTAAACACCGAACCACAGATTTAGACTCGGTCGAAGTTATATTTGTTTCAACATCAACCGGGGGCGAACCGGCTTCGTCATCCGGTAAAATCGCCGCCTCACCGCTCAGAAGCGTCAACGACACGCCACCAGTAAACCGCCGCTTCTGCATCCTTATTCCTCATAGTTCTTATTGCTCAGGTTCGTTATCCGCAGGTCCGCGTGGATCCACCCCCTTTCCGCGCAAACAACCGTCCCACACCTGGTAGGCGTCCTGCTGGTATCTCTTCGCAACCTCCACGCGGCGCCGGGCGACGAATTCGCCGAACTCGCCCGTCCACGTTGCGCTGAGGGTAGTTGAAAATGCACAGCAACTCCAGCCCATACACTACCCCTGCTCTCTAAGAGCACAGTCCGTGAGAACTGCAATGCCTGCCTTGAAGTTGCCTGCCGGCTCACTGAACTTTCCATCCCGACTAATTCCACCACTCTCCTGGCGTCTGCCCCGCACAGTTTCGATCCCGCGCCATGCATCACGTCAATTGTCTTCAGGGCCCCAACGGAACCGGCAAAACCAGGGAGTGATCCGACAACTGCCGGCATTGATTCACAGTCCGTTCGGCAGAACCAGCGTTTGCTCATAAGTCCTCCCGCGAAGCGAAATGTCCGCCTTCCTACGATTTTCTCCGGCTGGACTCCACCTCAAGCAAAGTCATCGACGTTCCTCTGTCGGAAAAATCCATGCGTCCAGCGAAAACCGGTTATATCTACGCAGTCCCAACAGCGCGGCATAAACGCCTGCATAAATAAGCTGGATTCCAGTTACGCTCCAGTTCTGGCTCAGCGCCGAGCCGAACGTCAGTGCTGACAGCAACAGCAGTCCCAAAGCGCACACATACCGCGTCCAGAAGCCGAGCAGCAGCAGTCCGCCCAGGACCGTCTCGGCAATAGGCAGCGTAAGGCCAAAGGCATACACCAGTGGAGCCGGTAGCGGTGTTTTTTGGAACTCGGGCAGCAGGCTGTTCGCAAATCCGGCCGTTCCCGCAACGATGCGGCTTACGCCATGCATCAGAATATTCACCCCAAGCACAAACCTCAACAGCGCATATGCCAGCGCGCCATCTGCTCTGTCTGTAGTTCCGGATGAAGCCACAGAAGCCTCCTGAAGCGAGTTTACTCAACCGCGGCCTTTCACTTTCGCGCAATTTCCTGTAACCTTTTGCCCCCTCGCGGTTCTACATATAGGCGGTAATGCCATCATCCCTCGGAGAGGCAGGAAGCTGCTTTATCTTGAACGCGCAACCAGCAGCGGCGGCATCCGGCGCGAGCCAGGAAGCCCAGCGTATTGCCTCGATCCTCGCTGGCAACACGCAGGAGTTCCACGACCTCGTCCGCCCCTACGAACGCGGTGCTTATGTTATGGCCCTTTCCATGCTCAAAAACGAAGCCGACGCCGAGGAGGTCGCGCAGGAGGCGTTGCTCAAGGCATTCCGCAACCTGCGCAGCTTTCGCGCAGAATCAAAATTCAGCACCTGGCTCATGAGCATCGTCCTTAATGAGGCCCGCAACCGCCTCCGCCGCAAAAACACCATCAAAATCGAATCTCTCGACGTTTCGCCCGGTGGGCAGGAGAACACTGCGCCGACGCTGCTGCGCGACTGGCGCGAAATCCCTTCCGAGACCCTCGAGCGCATGGAGGTCCGCCAGATGCTGCAGCGGGCCATCGCCGGCCTTCCGGAGATCTACAGGGAAGTCCTCGTCCTCCGCGATGTCGAAGACCTGAGCGTCATAGAAGCCGCCGAAGCGCTTGGCATAACCATTTCAAGCGTCAAGGTGCGTCTCCACCGCGCGCGCATGATGATGCAGAAAGTGCTTGCCCCACAGCTCAAGCAGCTCAATCCCAAACGGAGGTGGCTCTCATGGTTATAGAGTGCAAGCACGTGTGGGATCACATCTCCGGCTATCTTGACAACGACCTCGCGCCGGACGTGCGTGAACAGGTCCAGGAGCATCTGGATCACTGCGAGATCTGCTCGGCGATCCTAGACTCTACGCGAAACATCCTTATCCTTACTGCTGACGAGCGTGTCTTCGAGCTTCCCCTCGGCTTCAGCGAGCGGCTGCATGCCCGCCTCGACACAGAAATCAAAGGTATGGCGTCCGCCCCACCGGAGGGAAGCTAGGCTCTCGCGGCAGCCCGTTAAAATTTGTTTTGCATACAAAGCACGACCAACCCACGGAGATATTCCATATGCCAGCCACACCTGCCCGTCTCGAATCCTCTCAGCCGCCCTCGGTCGAGCAGCCTTCGGGCGCTCGCGGCATCCTCGGCTGGTCCAGTTTTGCCTTCGCGTTTCTGCAGAGCATCTGTACGGCAATCATCGCCATCAACGGAGTCCGCCTCGGCATCGGCATCGGTGCGCTGGTTATTACTTCCGGCGTCGGCGCGGACATGGTACGCTTTCATGCCGACTGGCTGCGCATCCCCATGCTCAGCCTTGCGCTCGTCGGCTCGCTCGTCAACATCGCCATCCTGATCCACGCGCGTCGCCTGCGCAACCGCCCAGCCGCGCAATGGCGCCGCAAACCGCTTACCAAGCATCAGCTTCGCATGGAGCAGCTGCAGTGGGTACTCTCCGTCGCCGCCTTGGTCCTTATCGCCATCGAGGAGTCCTTGCACGTCCACCTGAATCACAGGTTCTAGTCCGGCAGCGACTCCTCTGCTTCCCGCGGGTTCTCCACGCGCAGGCATGCATCCAGGTATGCCTGCAGTTGGTACCCGGCCTCTGCAATTGCCTCGCGGGCGTGTTCCGCCGCGGCCTCTGCTTCCAGAAGCCCAGCCGGCGCATCCGCATTGGGCTCCGCACACTCGAGCAGTGCGGGCAACAGCAGCCAGTCCATCAACTCCTCAAAATGCTCCTTGTTTACGTACGTCACGCCGTCGGCCTCATTCACGCCGGCCAGCCAGCGCACGTCCCCTTCATTCCAGAACGCGCGCAGGTCCGGAACCGCAGCCTGCAGCAGCAATACCCGTACCTGCGCCGCTGCGCGCCATGCGCCCTCGCCGTGCATGCCAAAGCCGGAGAATATCTCAGCCAGCGCCTCGCGCAGCCGCAGCGCATCGAACATTGCCAGCCGCTCGACCTTCCACGGCAGGCTCTCGACCACAATCCACGCCGCCAGCAAGGCCCAGCGCTCATCCGAGTGTGGAATCACGCGCGTCACTACCGGCCAATCTGCGCCATACTCCTGCTCCAGCAGCAACAGGCGCACAGCCGCAGTCGTCATCTTCTCGCAGTTTTCGCGATAACGCCGCGCCGCCTCTTCCGCGCTGATCGCGTCTTTCACCTTCGCGGCCAGCTCTCGGTTCTCAGTCGGCAAGCTGGCGACTGCCGGCTCAAACACGGCATTGCACTTTTCAACGAACTCCCCCACTTGCCGCGCCATCGGACGCATCGCTTCCATGCGTCGCTGCGCTGTCGGCGCTCCAGCCTTGTCTTCAATCGCTCCAGCCGTGTCCGCTTCCGCCGCGACTCTTCCCGCAATCTCGGCCAGCGTATGCACGTTTTCTTTGTTCACTGTGGCATGCAGTGCCTCATGCAGTGGACGCAGCCGCAGCATCGACAGCGCGGCATCCACGCTGTGCACGCCTTCTCCGTGCAGAGAATCGCACAGTCTGTTCCATGGGTACTCCGCCGAAGGCCGCAGCTCCCGCCAGTCCAGCAGCACCACATGCTGGTACCCGCGCAGCCCGATCGTCAACCCGTGGTGATGAAAATCAATCCCGCGCCGCAGATACTCCAGGCCCGTCACATAATCGCGATACGCCACCACCGTGTCGTATCCCGCCAGTCCTAGCGCATCGCCCAGCCGCGTCTGCTTGAGCGCTCCGGTCGCCTTTTCCATTGCCGCTGCCGACACATGAATTGTCCCATGCGTCGTCCCATAGCTGTTGTTGTACAAAATCAGGGCCCGCTGGTCGCCTGCCCGGTTCGAATACGCAAACACGTTCTCGTCGACCGTCCCGTACCCCGTCCAGTAGTCATACAACACAAAATGCGCGCTCTCCGCGAACAGCCACCGTCGCTTCAGCAGGGGAGCAATATACCGCTGGTGTTTGTCCACCAGCTCCTCATTCTCCCACTCCTCCATGCGCGCCTGCTTGAACTCCATGCCGTAGCGTTCCGTAAATCCCTCGATCTGCCCATGCCCGAACATCGGCAGCCCCGGCAGCGTCGCCAGCATCGTCGCCACGCCGAAGCACTTGTCTCCTGTTCCGAACTGGTCAATCGCCGTCCGCTCATCCGGATTGCTCATGAAGTTCACATAGCGCTTCATAATGTCCGGGTCGAACTCAATTGTTTTCTTCAAATACGACCGGTACTTCGCGTTCTCCTCATCGCGCAGCATGTTCATAAACGCGCTGTTGTACACGCGATGCATCCCCAGCGTCCGTACAAAATACCCTTCCAGCAGCCAGAAAGCCTCCGCCAGCAGCAGCGTCCCCGGGACCTCCGCCGCCACCCGGTCCACCACCTCGCGCCAGAATTCATTCGGCATAAGCGCGTCAAACTCCTCTTGCGTCATCGCATTCTCCGCCCGCGACGGAATCGACCCACCCGTTCCCGGCAGTGGAAACCACAGCCGCTGCACATGGCGCTTTGCCAGCACCATCGCCGCGTCAAACCGGATAATCGGCGACAGCCGCGCCACATGCAAAATGGCTTGGATCACTTGCTCACGCACATGCGCCTTGGAGTAGTCCAGTTGCGCCGTGTCGTTCCATGCAAAGCTCGTGCCGTCGTTGCCGTGGTACACATAGCGCGTCGCGCCGTCATGGTGGTGTCGCAGTCGGAAGACCACCGCCGCGTCGGACTGGTCGTAGTAATGGTCCTCAATCTTGATCTCCACCCGGCTGTCATTCGATAAATCCGGCCCGTTAAAGCTATACGACGGAAACGGATTCTCCCATCGGTATAAAAACCAGTCCGGATGCTCGATCACCCACTCTGAATCGATCCCCATGTGGTTCGGCACCATGTCGCTCGCTATCCGTATCCCGTACCGCGCCGCACGATGCTTGAGGTTGTCAAAAGCCTCATATCCGCCCAGGTCCTGCGCAATGTCGTATCCCTTCAGCGAGTAGGCCGATGCCACCGCATCATGCTGTCCGCGCAGCCGCTTGATCGTGCGCGACGCCGTGCTCCTCTCCCACAGCCCGATCAGCCACAGCGCCGTAATCCCGCGATCGGCCAGCAACTGCAGCTCCTCATCCGGAATCTGGTCCAGCCGGTGAATGTGGTACTTGTACTTCTTCGACAATTGCTCCAGCCACACAAAGGTGCTCTTCGCAAGCATCACCACGTTCGGCATCCACGCCTGGTCATGGCTGAACGCTTCGTATTCATGCAGCGGAGCCTGATAGTCGTGCGCATACCGCTTCCGTCCAAACTGCTCCTCAAAGCCGATGAACTCGTCCCCCACAAACCCCGCCATCCCCCACGTCGGCGCGGCGTGCCGGTGCCAGTCCGGCCCCGGCGGATGAAACCTCAGCCAGATCGCCAGGTCCTCTTCGCGTACCACGTCAATCGCCAGCAGCAACCGTCGCAAGTCGTCGCCCAGATGCTTCGCCCACTTTTCGCGAATAAACTCCAGCTGCCCCGTCAGCGACTCCGGAGAAGCCAACATCGGCGCACGCAGCGCATCCAGCAGGCTGCCCACCTCCGGGGCCAGCAGAGGCCGCGTGCTGAAATAGTCCGGGAAAGTCTCCGTCACCCTCTGATAAATCGTCTTCTCCTTGAGCCCCACATCCTCGAACAGCTCGCGGAAGGGTTTGAATGCCGGATTGATGTTCGCAAGCCACAGCATCAGCAGCTCTTCCAGCGCCGCCTCGCGGTTCGGCATCCCATTCGTCAAACCCTTCAGCCAGTCCGCCGCGGTCACCTCGCCACGAAAGATCGCCGTATTTGGAAACTCCTCCGTAAATCTCAGAAGAAGCCGATCAATCTCTTCCGGCTCCGCCTGCGCCCCAAACCACCGCACCGCCTCCGCCAGCACCCGCGGGTCAACCTGTTTGCGATACAGAGCCGCCAGCGCATGGTTCAGCTCGTCGATCAGCCCCATCGCAAACAGCGCGCCGCCGTGGATCGTTTTCTCCGGATCGGCCTCCGTGCCGCGCACTTCGTTCAACTCTTTCGCCAGCTTGCGGCTCGCCGCCACATTCGCAAAAACGACATTTCCGGTGTAGCTGAACAGCAAATCATCCAGCTTCAGCTTTTCCCTCAGCGCGCGGTGGATATGAAATTCCATGCAAAAGGCCTCAGACCAATTCGGGCAGCTCCGCAGTTTCCGCAACCACGCAGCTCTTAATCCGTACGATGCTCCCCCACCCGCGGCGAGCCGCCACGCTCAGGGACCACAAATCCGTCCCTGCCATCCTATCTCGCTTGATGGGAAATGCACGAGGGGATCGGAATCTTTTCCGCCAGATGCATGGCACCTGCGTTGCGTACCGGCAGAATTCGGGGAAGGGATTCAGTGCGGCATCGCTCGTAGCGCCGTGTCAATCCAGTGGAGCAGCAGGTCGGGATAGCACCCCAGCGCTATCACCAGCAGGGCAGTCACGCTTATAGTCACGCGCATGAGCAGCGGCGTCCGAACGTCTTCTTCTTCCGCAGTCGCGTCCAGCACAAAAATCTGTTTCAAAACCCTCAGGTAATAGTAGAGAGAGACCGCGCTCATCCCGATCGCCAGAATCACCAGCCACAGCAGCCGGCCACTTGCCCGCAGCGCGGAGGAAAACAGAAAGAACTTCCCGAAGAATCCTGACAGTGGCGGAATCCCCGCCAGTGACAGCATGAATATCAGCATGCAAAAGGAGAGCCACGGTGCGCGCTGAGAAAGCCCCGCAAGGCCATCGATCTCGTCTACGCCTTCTTTTTCCAGAGCGGCCAGCACACCGAACGCACCCAGCGTTGCCAACCCATAAGTGATCACGTAGTACAGCAGGGCCCGCAGCCCCAGCTCGCTGCTAGCAATAACCCCCAGCAGCATGTAGCCTGCGTGTCCAATTGCCGAGTACGCCAGCAGCCGCCGCGTGCTGCTCTGCACAATCGCTGCGAGGTTCCCCGCCAGCATGGATAGTGCCGCCACCACCTCCAGCAACGGAACCCATGCAGCCTGCGGCCCGTGCCACGCGCTGCCGCTCGCAGTCAGGCCCAGCGCCATCACCGCCGCAAGCACAATGAAGCTGGCAAGCTTTGAGCTTGATGCGATCATCGCCGCACTCGGCGTCGGTGCTCCTTGGTACGCATCCGGAGCCCATAGATGGAACGGTGCCGCCGCAATCTTAAAGCCTAGCCCGGTTACGATCATCACCATCGCGACCACCCACAGCGGCGTCAGCGGCTGGGACTCCAGCGCCGTCGCAACCCCCGTGAGCTCAATTGAACCTGAGAGTCCATAAAGCAGGCTGATTCCGAATAGGAAGATCGCCGCTGCCATCCCTCCAAACAGGAAGTACTTCAGCGCCGCCTCCGCCGACCTCCGGCTGCGCTTGTTGAAGGCTGTCAGAACGTACAGCGAAAGGCTCAGCAGCTCCAGCGACGCAAAAATCACGAGCAGGTTCCGCGTGCTCACCAGCACCATCATTCCTGCCGTCGCAAAGAGCATGATTGCCAGATATTCCCCAATATTTTGCGTAAAGTCCGAGTCAACCGATAGCAGCACCGCAAGAATCGTGAAGCCCGCGAGCGCCGCCTGCACCATCTCCGTTAAAGGAGTCACCACCAGCATGCCGCCATAGATGCTGGCCTGCTCCGGCCGCAGCACCGCAAGCAAAATAGCCCCCGCGCAACCTGTGCACGCCGTCAGCGCTCCCACCTTCCATCGCGTTGCAAACGTGCGTTGTTGCACAGCAACCAGGTCCAGCGTCAGGGTCAAAAGTCCCACCAGCGACACAACAATCTCTGGAAGTGTCAGCCGTAGCAGTTCTGTGAGGCTCATCGCGTTCATCGCCACAGCCCCTTCCGCAGTCCGTCAAACAGCGGCGAGTTGAACGCCGGAAGAATCAAATCCAGCAGCAGCCGCGGATACAGGCCAACCGCCACCGTCGCCGCCATCAGTACGCTCGTGCCTGCGCGTTCAGCCCATGTAATCGGAGCAAGCGTCACCGCGGCCTGGGTCGAACTCGCGGCGTCACCGAAGAACGCCTTGTCCAGCGCCCGCCAGGTAAAGGCGATTCCCACTAGAATTCCGGCGCCCGCCAGCACCGCCAGTGTCGGATACGCCCGCCACGCCCCGATCAATATCTCGAACTCCGCCACAAATCCGCTGAATCCCGGCAGCCCGATCGACGCCATGCCCGCCAGCACAAACGCAGCTGCGGCAAACGGAATCACTCTCGCCAGATGCATTGGTCCAAGCTCGTTCAGCATGCGCGTATGCGTGCGGTCATACACCATCCGCCCCACAACGGCGAACAGCAGCCCCGCAATAATGCCGTGCGAAAACATCTGCAACACCGTGCCGTCCAGCCCAATCTGGTTCAGCGTCATCAGCCCCAGTAATACAAAGCCCATGTGGCTCACACTGGAGTAGCCGATCACGAACTTGAAGTCCTTCTGCACCAGTGCGACCGATGCGCCATACACAATCCCGATCAGCGCCAGCACCGCAAACAGCCCGCGCCACGAGTCCAGCCCGAGCACATGGAATCCCCATGCCTCCATGCCGCCCGGGAACAGCATCATCGCCACGCGCAGGCAGCCGTACGCTCCTAGTTTCATTACCACGCCGGCCAGCAGCATGGAGGCCGCTGTCGGAGCAGCCGCATGGCCCGTCGGAGCCCAGGTGTGGAACGGCCACATGCCAGCCAGAATCGCGAACCCCAGAAACACCAGCGGAAACACCCACATCTCAAAGTGCAGCGGGAAAGGATACCGCGCCAGCGTAGCTAGATCAGTCGTCTTCGCGCCCGCTTCCACATACGCCGCGATGACTCCAATGAGCACCATCGCGCTGCCCACAAACGAGTACAGCGCCAGCTTCATCGCCGCGTACTCTTTGCCCGTCGAGCCCCAGATCGCAATCAGGAAATACTTCGGAATGATCGCCAGTTCGTAAAACACGAAGAACAGGAACACGTCGAAGCTCAGGAACACACCGTACACCGCTCCGATCAGCAAAAGAAACAGCGCAAAGAACTCCCTTGTCCGCCGCTCCACATTCCACGAAAACAGCACCCCGGCGATCGCAACAATTCCCGTCAGCAGCAGCAGCGTCAGGCTTATCCCGTCGGCCGCCAGGTGATACTCAATCCCCAGCGATGGAATCCACGGCACGCGCGCGACCTGCAAAATCTCTCCCGGCGTAAATCGGACCCACGCCGCAACCGTCACCGCAAAACCGGAAATTGCCGTCATTAGCGCAATCACCCGCGCCGCGCGTAGGCTCGCCTTCGGCGTCAGCATCAGGACTGCCGCGCCAGCAAACGAAATGTAAATCGTCCACGCGAGCATCAGCTAAAACCCCACATGCGGACCCAGTTGCGATACCAGTTGGATCACCGTGCTGTTCACCACTCCCACAATCAGTTGTGGATAAAACCCAAGCACAAACATCAGCGCTACCGCCGGCGCCAGCGCTAGCCGTTCTCCGGTACTCAAATCGCGCAGCCCGGCCCACCGCTCACTCACCGGCCCATAGAACACGCGCTCTAGAATCACCAGCAGAAACACTGCTGTAATCAGCAGCCCGATCACAGACAGCGCCGTCGCCCACGTCGCCAGCGAGAATGCGCCCTTGAAAATCAGAAACTCGCCCGGAAATCCGTTCAGCCCTGGTAGCCCCAGCGACGAAAACACTGCAATCCCCATCAGCCCGCAGAACACCGGTGCAACCTTGCGCAGTCCACCAAAGTCATTCAGGCCGCGCAGCCCTCCGCTGCGCCGCTCCAGCATCGCTACAAACCAGAAGAGTGCCGCCGCCGTCAGCGCATGGTTAAAAGTCTGCAGCAGTGCGCCGTCCAGCGCCGCTGCCTTCTCTCCCGCCAGCGCGCCTCCGGTCCACTTCACCGCCACCAGCACTCCAAGTACGCAATACCCAAGGTGGTTCACCGACGAATACGCAAAGATCCGCTTCAAATCCGTTTGCGCCCATGCCACGAACGCCGACCACACCACGCTCGCCACCGCCAGCCACAGCAGCAGTGGCAGGGCGTGTTGCATCTGTTCCGGGAAAATCGGCAGCAGAATTCGGAGCAGTCCATACAGCCCCATCTTCGACATTGCGCCCGTCAGCAGCATCGTCGTGCTCGACGGCGCCTCCGCATACGCCGACGGCAGCCACGTATGGAATGGCACAATCGGCACCTTTACCGCAAAGCCCAGGAACGCCGCCCAGAACACCCACTCCGCAATCCGCCCGCCTGTCCAGGGTCCCCAATGCAGCCCCTGCGCCAGTGCCGGGCCAAGCTGTCCGCTCTGCGCCATCTGTGCCAGGTCGATAAAGTCAAACTTGCCCGTCGCCAGAAAGATCGCCAGAAAGGCGAGCAGCAACCCCACGCTGCCCACCATCGTGTACACAAAAAACTGCGTCGCCGCGCGCGCCCGCTGCGGTCCTCCCCACAGCCTTATCAGGAAGAACGCCGGAATCAGCCCCAGCTCCCAGTAGAAGAACCAGTGGATGAAGTTCAGCGCCGTAAACGTGCCGAACAGCCCTGTCTCCAGCAGCAGCACCAGTGCAAAGTACAGCCGCTCGTGCTCCTGGTTGCTCCATGACGCCGCCACTGACATCAGCACCACCATCGCCGAGAGCAACAGCATCAGCAGGCCCAGCCCGTCGATGGCCACGTGGTAATCCACGCCCAGCGCCGGGATCCAGGGACGCCGCTCTTGGAACTGTAGTGCGCCCGAAGCCGCATTGAACCCGTGCCACAGCCCCAGCACAATCGCCAGCGAAGCTCCGCTCGCCGCCGCAGTTACGATTCGCGCCGCATTCCTGTTCTTCCCCGTCAGAAGAACCAGAATCGCGCCCGCAAAGGGCGTCGCCGTCAGCACGCTCAGCCAGGGAAATCCGTTCATCCCTTGCGGCTCCAGTAGAGGAATAGAACCAGCACGATCAGCGCAATGCCCAACACCCGCAAATAGCTCTGCACGCGACCGCTCTGGGTGCGCGTTACCAGCCGTCCGCCGTGCTCCACGCCTTCGCAGCAGCCGTCAAATCCCGAATTGATCACTGCGGTGTCGAGCGACGAATCGATCCACGCCACACCGGCCACAATCTTGGCGACGGCCTGCACGGCGCCGTTCCAGACCCAGCGGTCCATCCAGTCCATCACCCGCGCGCTCCACTCCGCCAGCCGAACCACCGTCACGCCGTACAACTCATCCACATACACGCGCTTCGCCAGCACATGGAATGCTCCAGGCATCATCTGCTCCAGCGCGTCCCTGGCCTCGGCACTCTCAATTGGTCTGCGCCCATACAGCCACCACGCCAGCCCCAGTCCGGCAAACACAATCAGCGACGAGATAGTCATCAGCGGCAGAATCCCGTTGCCCGCAAACGCCCCAAAATCCAGCGTCGCATGCTGTCCCTCAAGGAACGCCTGGAACCACGGCCACGCCGGCGTTCCCACAAATCCCAGGAACGTCGCAAACAATCCCAGAATGATCAGCGGCACCGTCATCACCGCCGGGCTTTCGTGTGTCTCTCCCGCTCCGTGTGCGCCGGCTCCCTGCGCCGTCGCTGCATCATGCGCCACGGCCTCGGACGTCTCCCGCTGTTTGCCAAAGAACACATACGCAACCTGCCGTGTCATGTAAAACGCCGTCAGCAGCGCCCCCGCCGCGCCCAGATAGTAGGGAACAGCCGACACATTCCACCCATGCGCCGCATGCAGAATCTCATCCTTGCTCCAGAACCCGGCAAACAGCGGAACCCCGCACAGCGCCAGCATGCCCGCCGCGTATGTCGCAAACGTAATCGGCATCAGTTTGCGCAGCCCGCCCATCTTGTGAATGTCCTGCTCGCCGTTGCATCCGTGGATCACCGACCCTGCTCCCAGAAACAGCAGCGACTTGAAAAACGCATGGGTAATCAGGTGGAACATGCCGATCGCCACGCCGCCCACACCGAGCCCCAGCATCATGTATCCCAGTTGTGACACCGTCGAGTACGCCAGGATGCGCTTGATGTCGTCCTGGGCCACGGCGATGAATGCCGCAAACAGCGCCGTTATCGCGCCCACCCACGCCACAACTTCCAGCGCCTGTGACGTGCCTCCGTTTGTCGTCGCCGCCATCAGCGGATACATCCGCGCAACCAGGAACACGCCCGCCGCCACCATCGTCGCCGCATGGATCAGCGCGCTCACCGGAGTCGGGCCTTCCATCGCATCTGGCAGCCACACGTGCAGCGGAACCTGCCCCGACTTGCCCGCCGCTCCGCAAAAGATCAGCAGCCCGATACCGCTTGAGGCCGTCAGGCCCAGCGCAGCCGCATGCGCCGCCATCGCCGCAATGGCCGCATGCTCCAGGCACCCCCCGCCGTTGTCGTAGAACACCAGCGTGCCGCTCAGACTGTACAGCCACAGCATCCCCAGGAAAAGTCCTAGGTCGCCGACCCGCGTCACGATGAACGCCTTCTTTGCTGCCGCCGCTGCTGCTGGCCTCTGGTACCAGAACCCGATCAGCAGATACGACGTCAGCCCGACCACCTCCCAGCACATGAACAGCAGCACTAGGTTGTTCGCAATCACCAGGCCCAGCATCGCGCCAGCAAACAGCGCCAGAAAGCAGAAGAACCGCGTGAAGTTCTCATCGTGCTCCATGTAGCCGATGCTGAAGATAAAGATCAGCAGGCCGACCAGCGTCACCATCACCAGCATCACCGCCGCCAGCGGATCGAGCACCCATCCGAACTTCAGCCACTCTGAGCCGAACTGCAACCACCCGAAATTCACATACTCCGTCGCCGGTTGCGCCAGCATGTGCGCAAAGGCAATCAGCGCCATCAGGAACGAAAGCCCCATCGTCCCGATCGCCAGCCCTGCCGCCAGCCTGCGCTGTGCCTGTCTGAAAAGCGCAATCACCGCCGCCGCGGCAGCGGGCAGCGCGGGAATCAGCCACAAATTGCGTACGATCCAGACCATTCCCTTCGCGCTATCCCTTCATCGTATCCAGTTGGTTCACATCAGTGGTCTTGGCGTGCCTGTACACCGCCTGAATCAGTGCCAGCCCCACCGCCGCCTCGGCTGCGGCAATCGCAATCGAGAAAGTCACAAACAGTACTCCCGTCAGGGCCTCCGGATGCGGCCCATACCGCCAGAACGCAATAAAGTTCAGGTTCGCGGCATTCAGCATCAGCTCAATGCCCACCAGCACGAGAATGGCGCTGCGCCGCGTCAGCGCGCCGCCAAGGCCAATCGAAAATAATAATGCGGAAACAAGCAGGCAGCCATTCAGGGGAGTCATCGTGCTTTCTTCTTCTCCTCCATCGCAATCACCACTGCTCCAATCAGAGCCGCTGTCAGCAGCAGTCCCACCACCTCCAGCGGAAGCACATACTTCTGCATCAGCGCCCCGCCAATGTCCTTCATCGCCGCTTCCGGAGCAGCGACGGCCGCGCCCATCTGCGCTCCGCCTGCGGTTACCGCCCATGCCAGCAATGCGAACACCACCGCGCTTACGCCCAGCCCGGCAACCCGCGTGCGGTTCGTCTGCGCGGGCAGCTCATCATGACGCGTCAGCAAAATCGCAAACACGATCAGGATCACCACCGCGCCCACATACACCAGAACCTGCACCAGCCCCACAAACTGTGCGTTCAAGTCCAGATACAGCCCCGCCAGCCCCACAAAGCACACCGCCAGCGCCAGCGCGCAGTGCACCAGCTTGCGCAGCGTCATCGCCGCTACTGCGCCGCCAATCGTCACCACCGCCAGAATCACAAACGGCGCCGTCATCTCCACCTCAAGTGTTTATTCGGCATACCGGTACACCCGCTTCTCAATCCTCCGTTCGCTCTGCAACACGCGCCCCAGCACCACATAGAGCAGTGCAATCGGGGCCGCACAAATCAGCCACCGCAGCACGCCCGAAGGCAAGAACTTCCACAATCCTGCCGAAAAAATCACCATCAACGTCATCGGAAGCATGAATTTCCATGCAAAGTTCATCAGCTGGTCCATGCGCAACCTGGGCAGCGTCCCGCGCACCCAGATGAACACCGCGATCAGCGTCATCACCTTCCCCAGGAACCATATCCACGACGGAATCCACGTCAGGAACGAGAACGGCGCGGCCCATCCCCCCAGAAACAGCGTGACCGCCATCCCGCTCACCGCAAACATCTCCAGATACTCGCCCAGAAAGAACAGTGCGAACTTGAATCCCGAATACTCCGTGAAGTACCCGGCAATAATCTCCGACTCGCCCTCGGGCAAATCGAACGGCGACCGGTTCGACTCTGCCGTCATCGCAATCGCGAACAGCACAAACCCCGCCAGTCCCCACGGCGTCAGCACGTACCAGTGCGGCCAGAATCCGCTGTACCCCGCCTGCTTCTCGACAATCGTCACCGTCGAAAGCGATCCCGCGGCCATCACCACCGCAATCGACGACAGAATCAGCGGCGCCTCATAGCTGATCATCTGCGCCACCGCCCGCATCGCGCCCAGCAGCGAGTATTTGTTCCGGCTCGACCACCCCGCCATGAACACGGACATCTCCGTCGCCGCGCCCGCCGCAAAAAAGAACAGGACGCCGCTGTTCATATCGGCCAGCACCATGTTCCGGCCCACAGGGATTACCGCATACTCCAGGAACACCACCGTTACCAGCAGCACCGGAGCCAGAAAGTGCACCAGTTTGTCCGCCGTGCGCGGAACAATGTCTTCTTTTGTCAACGATTTCACTGCGTCCGCCACCGGTTGCAGCCACCCGTACGGCCCCACGCGGTTCGGGCCGTACCGGTTCTGGATGCGCGCCAGCCCCTTGCGCTCCAGCACCGTCGTGATTGCGAATAGCGAGGGAAACAGGATCAGTATCCCCGCCACCGGCAGCACAATTGAAACCGCCGGCTGCACGGCTGCCGGAGAATGTGCCACGGCCCAGTGCTGGAACGTTACGAATATCTGGTCCAGGCCTTGCGTCATCGTGTGGCCGCGCCTTCCGCCGTCGCTGCCGCCGGAGCATGCTTCTCCTCGGCCTTGGCTTTCTTCTCCGCAAGCTGCTCATCCACCTCGGCCGCTTCCATCGGATGGATCTGGCGGTAGTACTCATTCGGCTTGGCCAGCCGTTCTTTTTCCCAGCGCAGCCCGCCGAAGCGGTCATCAGTGCTCAGCTCGAAAGCCGTGTCCATCTTGATCGCTTCAAACGGACAGACCTCCACGCAGATCTGGCAGCTCATGCACACCGAAACATCAATCTCAAACTTCTCCGGATAGAACTGCGGTTTGCCCGTAAAATCCGGTTTCTTCTCCGTGCTCTTCTCAATCGTGATGCATCTCGGCGGGCACTCCACTTCGCAAATCTTGCACGCGACGCAGCGCAACCCCTTCTCCATGTCATCGGTGTCATACACCAGAAAAGGAAACACCCGCGCCGCCTCGGCCTGTGGTAGCCGCTCTTCAGGAAACTGCACCGTCGTCAGCCGGTCCTTCTCGACATAGCTGCCGAAAAAGTTCCGCGCCGTCTCCGCAAGTCCCTTTACGATGCCTTCACCGAGCATGGCTCACCTGCTCATTGCGCTTCGCAATCCGAATTTCAATTCCACGTGTCAAACTCAACTCCAAATCTGCACTCCTGCCTAGCGGTCCACTTCGCCCAGCACAATGTCCACGCTGCCCAATGTCACCACAATGTCTGCCACACTCCGTCCCAGGCACATGTCTTCCAGCACCGTCAGGTTAATCATGCTCGGCGGCCGCACCCGGTAGCGGTAAGGTTCATGTGTCCCGTTGCTGATCAAATAGAACCCAAGCTCGCCCTTCGGTGACTCAATCCTCCCGTACGCCTCGCCGGCCTTCGGCCGCAGCCCCCGCAGCCGCGCCTTCGGGTCCATCACCGGCCCCTCCGGAATCCCCTTGAGCGCCTGCTCCAGAATCTTCACCGATTCCCGCATCTCCAGCACGCGCATCATGTACCGGTCGTATACGTCGCCGTGCTCGCCCAACGGCACCCGGAACTCGAACCGGCCATATATCCCGTACCCATCCACCTTGCGAATGTCGTAATTCACCCCACTCGCCCGCAGCATCGGACCGGTAATGCCTGCATTCACCGCCAGCTCGCGCGGCAGCACGCCCACTCCTTGCGTGCGGCTCATCAGGATTTCGTTCTCCATCAGCAGTTGCTGAAACTCATCCAGAAACCGCGGAAACCGCCCCACCAGCGCGCGCACCTCGAATAGCCACTCCGGCGACGGGTCCACTCTCACGCCGCCGAATCGCATGTAGTTGCACATCATGCGCGCGCCGCTCAACTGCTCGAACAGGTCCAGAATCTTTTCCCGCTCCCGGAACGCATACATCAGCGGCGTCCCGCTTGCGCCCATGTCCTGCATCAGAAACCCGATCAGCGATGCATGATTTTGCAGCCGCGTCAGCTCCGCCACAATCACCCGCGCGTATTCCGCCCGCTCCGGCACCGCAATCCCCGCCAGCTTCTCAACCGAGAGCGCATATGCCCAGTTGTTCGTCATCGAGCACATATAGTCCAGCCGGTCCGTATAGGGCATCGCCGCCAGATAGCTCGCATTCTCCGCAATCTTTTCGTGGTTCCGGTGCAGGTAGCCGAAGACCGGCTTCAGCTTCATCACCCTTTCGCCTTCCAGCTCCACGTTCATGCGAAACACGCCGTGCGTCGACGGATGGTGCGGCCCCATCGAAATCTCAAGCAGCTGCCCGCTGCCCGCGTCGCCCGTCAGCTCCACAATCCGGTCTGCCACCGCGCTCATCGTCCACCCTCCTGCGCAACAGCGCCTGCCGGCTCGTCCTCATCCGCCGGAGCCACGTAGTCCTTCCGCATCGGATGGTCTTTCAGCTCGTCCCACATCAAAATCCGCCGCAGGTCCGGATGCGCTTCAAACACAATCCCATACAGGTCGAACGCCTCGCGCTCCTGGAACTCTGCGCTGCGCCACACCGGCGTCAGTGAAGGCACCCGAGCGCCCTCACCGCGGTTCTTTGTCTGCAGCCGCAGCACCACCGGCCCGTGCTTCTTCTCCATCGAGAACAGGTGATACACCGCCTCCAGATACCCCGGCGTCACGGTCTTTCTGGTCTCCTCGACCTCTTTCTCCTCACCATCGACGACCTTCTTGACCTTCACCTTTTCCGTTACTTCAGCGTCCAGCCAGTCCACGCCCGCTACATCGGAACAGAAGTCCAGCCGGAGCTCTGGGTCGTCGCGCAAAAACCGTGCCGCCGCGACCGCGTGCTCGTGATCCAGAATCAGCGATAGCTGTCCCGAAGGACTCCCATTTGGCAGAATCTTAACCCGGCAGCCCGGCACGGCTGCCTCTATGGCCGCCTTTACCCTCTCCGCGTTTATCGTCTCTGCGCTCATTGTTTCCTTTACTGAAGCACCTTCAGCGGATTCCAGACCTCTTCATTCACTGGCGGCTCCAGCCCGTGCTCGCCGAACTCCGGCACCGTAAACTCGCTCGGCTGATCCGCATGCAGATGCCTGGGCCTTGCCTCGCCGGTCAGTTGCTGCTCGCTGATCTTCTTCTGTAGCGTCATAAACGCGCTAAGCAGTGCCTCTGGCCGTGGCGGACACCCGGGGATATGCACATCCACCGGAATATACCGGTCAATCCCTTTCAGAACGTTGTAACCGTCCCGGAACGGCCCGCCCGAAATCGCGCATGCGCCCATGGCAATCACATACTTCGGCTCCGGCATCTGGTTGTACAGCCGCACCACCTGTGGAGCCATCTTTTTTGTCACGGTTCCCGACACAATAATCAGGTCCGCCTGCCGCGGAGACGCCCGGAACACCTCCGCCCCAAACCGTGCTATGTCATACCGCGCCATCGTCGTGGCAATCATCTCAATCGCGCAGCACGCCAGCCCAAAGGTCAGCGGCCATACAGAGCTCTTCCGGCCCCAGTTGTAGATTTCCTCAAAGGTCGTCGTAAAAACCCCATGCTTGCTCAGCTCGGCCTTTAACTCCCGCACGGATTTTTCACTCTGTTCCATCGCACCATCCATTTCTTTGCGTCGCCAACGCATTTTCTGAGTTGGTGTGTCTCGAGGCGAAATACCCAAAATCAACGCGACCAACAGGGAGCGATGACCCAGCATGATCCAAAAAAGGGCCACCGTTGCTCAGAAAATGCTTTAGCCCCACTGCAGCACGCCTTTCTGGCAGGCCCAAACCAACCCTTCGACGAGCAGCAGCAGAAAAACCAGCATCGCCACACATGCTCCCGCCGCCAGTCCGGTAAAGGCCACAGCAAACGGCAGCAGAAACACCGCCTCAACGTCAAAGATCAGGAAAATAATCGCGTACAGGTAGTAAGACGCCTTGAACTGGATCCACGCATCCCCGGGTGACTCCAACCCGCATTCATAAATTGAATTCTTTTCTTTGCCGGGCTTTGCCGGCGAAAATTTCACCGCCCAAAGCCACGCCAGTCCAAGAGGAGCCAGTCCAAATGCCACCGCGCCCGCCAGCAGCGTCACAATCGACGGCCAGGGGCTCACATTAATTACAGCTAGGCAAAATCCAGCATTCATCTCGACAAAACATCCTCGCATATCTCTATCCGAAACTGAACACACTTTCCTGTGTCGAATGTCACAGCGCTGTGTCCCGGACCACAACGGGAATACCATATTCCCGATGAGCGCCCGCAAAATCGTCCATATAGATATGGACGCATTCTATGCTTCGGTCGAGCAGCGCGACGACCCGCGCCTGCGCGGACGCCCCGTCGTCGTCGCCTGGAAAGCCAATCGTTCCGTCGTTTGCGCCGCCTCCTACGAGGCCCGCGCCTTCGGCGTCCGCTCCGCCATGCCCGCCATCCGCGCTGAGCGCCTTTGCCCCCAGGCTGTTTTCGTTCCGCCCGACTTTCCCCGTTACCGCGCCGTCTCCCGCAGCGTCCGCGAAATCCTTTACCGCCACACTGACCTCATCGAACCTCTCTCGCTCGACGAAGCCTACCTCGACGTCACTGCTAACAAAACCGGCCTGCCCACTGCCACCCGAATCGCGCGCGCCATCCGCCAGCAAATCCTCGACGAGCTCAATCTCACGGCCTCTGCTGGAGTCGCCCCCAACAAATTCCTCGCCAAAATCGCCTCGGACTGGCGCAAACCCAATGGCCTCTTCGTCATCCAGCCGGAAGAGGTCGAGGCATTCCTCACCCCGCTCCCCGTTGGACGCATCCCCGGCGTAGGCAAAGTCACGGAAAAGCACCTCGCCGAGCTGGGCGTCCGCACCGTCGGCGGCCTCCGCGTCCTCGCCGCCGCCGTCCTCGAAAACCGCTTCGGGCGCTATGGTCAGCGCCTCTATCAGCTTGCCCGTGGCATCGACGAAAGCCCCGTCATCTCCGACCGCCCAACCAAGTCCATCTCCGCCGAGGACACATTCGAGCACGACGTCCCCCTCGACCAAACCGAACCCATGATCCGCCGCCTCGCCGAAAAAGTCTGGAACGCTTCCCGCAAGGAATCGCGGATCGCCTGCACCGTCGTTCTCAAGTTAAAAACGAGGGAATTCGCCATTCTCACTCGCAGCCTCACGCCCGCGGTCCCGCCCGCGTCCTGTGACGAGCTGACCGCTATCGCCCTTGCACTCTGCGCCCGGGTAAAGCTCGACCACGCACAGCGCTACCGGCTCGTCGGCGTGGGCCTCAGCAACTTCCGCGATCCCCACGACCCCGGCAGCGATGCTCTCGCCCAGCCCAACCTTTTCTCGGATTAGACCCTGCAATTTTGCCGGCTCGCTGGCCGCCATATTTACTGTCCGCTTTATGTATTTGCCAGACAGGCGTTGAACTGGATCTCCGGCAGCGCCTCAACCGCATTCCGCAACGCCTGCTCCCACTGCTTGTGAATGCTCGTCATCTGCGGATCATCCGCGTTCATGCAGCAGTATTCATCAAATTCCAGCTGGTCACTTCGGTAGACCATGATCTCAATCGGCGGCCCCACTGTCACATTCGACCGTATCGTCGCATCGAAAGACAGCAGAGCATACAGCGCCGCCGACTCCAGCGTCGTCTTCGAATACACCAGTCCCCGCTCCAGAATCGGTCGCCCATACTTGTACTCGCCGATCTGCAAAAACGGAGTCTCGTTCGTCACCATCAGCGGATTCCCCTGCGGATAAATCAGGTAAAGCTGCGCCGCCTCACCCTTGATCTGCCCGCCGATCAGCAGGTTGATGTTGAACGCGTAATCATCCTTCTCCAGCGCTGCGCGGTCCAGCTCCGCCACACGTCGCACGTACTCGCCCACCATACGCACCGCGTCATAAAAGGTCTCCGCCGCCGCGAGACCCTTGCCGTCATTAAAGTCCTTGCGCAGCATCGTCAGCACAGACTGGGTCAACGACAGACTCCCGCTCGACAGAATCGCAAACGCACGCTCTCCCGGCTTCGCAAAAGTATGCATCTTGCGGCATGCGTTCACCTGATCGCTGCCTGCATTACTGCGCGAGTCCGACGCCATCACAAGGCCCTGGTGTGTTTTGATCCCTACGCAGTAAGTCATCGTGTCTGGTCTCTTCCCGATTTCACTTGCACTTTCCTTTTTTGTGCTGCACCTTAGAACTCAACGGCATCCGCGCTTCCAGCATGTCACCCCTGGCAAAACCACGTCGTTTTCATTCAGGATACCGCGATGCCGCAAGAAGCACATTTCGCTCCCCTGAAGTGTGCCCCGCGTGGTGGGCAATGAATTCAGAAATACAAGGCCGCATCGAGACTTCCGAAACTCAGCCGCCGCTCAAGGCAGCCTTACCCGGCTACCACCTCGACGGTGCCTGGGACGAAATGTACTTCGCTGACGGTCAGGTGCGCCCCGAGTATGAGGAGCTGCTCAGGCGCTTCCTCGCCATGCCTGCCGAGGAGCTCAAGGCCCGCAAACTCTCGTCCGACGCCTCCTTTATGACCCAGGGCGTGACCTTCACCGTCTACGGACGCGAAGAGGGAACCGAGCGCATCTTTCCCTATGACTTGCTTCCCCGCATCATTAAGGGCAAGGAGTGGGAGCATATCGAGAAGGGCCTCGCCCAGCGCATCACCGCCCTCAATCTCTTTTTGCGCGACATCTACCACGATGGCAAAATCCTCAACGACGGCGTTATCCCCCGAGGGGTCATTTACACCTGCAAGCACTTCCGTCGCGAAATGCGCGGTCTGCAGGTCCCGCGCAACATCTACATCGCGATCACCGGCACCGACCTTCTCCGCCTCGACAACGGCGAGTTCGTCGTTCTCGAAGACAATCTCCGTGTGCCCAGCGGTGTCTCCTACATGCTCACCAATCGCCGCGCCATGAAGCGCACCCTCCCGCGCCTCTTTCTCAGCCATCGCATCCGCCCCATCGACCACTACGCGCAGTTGCTGCTCAGCACGCTCCGCGCCCTCGCGCCGGAAGGCCGCCCCGAACCTACCATCGTTCTGCTCACCCCCGGCGTCTATAACTCCGCCTACTTCGAACACACCTACCTTGCCCGCCAGATGGGCGTCGAGCTCGTTCAGGGCCGTGACTTGCTCGTCCACGACAACATCGTCTACATGCGCACCACCGCAGGCCTCCGCCGTGTCGACGTCATCTACCGCCGCGTCGACGACGACTTCTGCGACCCGCTCGTCTTCCGTCCGGACTCTGTCCTTGGCGTTGCTGGCCTGCTCAATGCCTACCGCTCCGGCAACGTTACCCTCGCCAACGCCTTCGGCACCGGAGTCGCCGACGACAAGGCCATCTATGCCTGGGTCCCCGCCATCATCCGCTACTACCTCAACGAAGATCCTCTGCTCAACAACGTCGAGACCTTCCTGCTCACCAACCCCGCGCACCGCCAGCACGTCATCGAAAACCTCGAGAACATGGTCGTCAAACCCGTAGGCGAGTCTGGCGGATATGGCATGCTCATCGGCCCAAAGAGTACCAAAGAGCAGCGCGAAAAATTCCGTGAGGTCATCGAGGCCGAACCGCGCAACTTCATCGCCCAACCCGTTCTCAGCTTCTCCCGCGCGCCATGCCTCATCGGAGACAGCATCGAGCCGCGCCACGTCGACCTTCGCCCCTATATTCTCTTTGGCGACCAGATCAACATTGTCCCCGGCGGACTCACCCGGGTTGCGTTGCAAAAGGGTTCGCTCGTAGTCAATTCGTCGCAAGGCGGCGGCAGCAAAGACACCTGGGTGCTCGAATCGTAGAAGAGGGAACTGGAGACAGCATGCTTTCACGAGTTGCAGACAGTCTCTACTGGATCGGACGTTACCTTGAGCGCGCCGAACATACCATCCGTGTGCTTGACGTTAACCTCAATCTCATGCTCGAGGGCCCGGCGCCCGCCACCAATGAGCGCATGCACCGTTTCATGTACGCCCTCGCCGTGCCGGAAAACCTGCGTGAAAGCAAAATCGATGACCTCGTCGACGCCATGTGTTTCGACATCTCCAACCCCTCATCCGTATCCGCCTGCATCGGAGCCGCCCGCGAAAATGCCCGTCAGGTGCGCGACGAAATCAGCAGCGAGCAATGGCAAAAACTCAACCGCCTCTACCATCGCCTCGCGGAGATGCGCGCCCCGCGCGGCTACACGACCGTATCCGATATGCTTCAGACCCTCCTCGACGGACTTCACCTCTTCGAGGGCGTCACTGACACCACTATGTCCCATGGCGAAGGCTGGCAGTTCATCCGCGCGGGCCGCTACATGGAGCGCTCCTCCGCCCTCGCGACCCTCCTTGAGCTCTATTTTCGCCAGCCTTGTGCCGCGAGCGAGGGCATGATCGACTCCCGCCAGTATGTCGAGTGGGTTGGCCTTCTGCGTTCCTGTACTGCCTTCGAAGCCTTCTGCACCGTCTACACGGCGGACCTCACGCCCGGTCGCATCCTCGAGTTTCTCCTCCTCAACCCGCTCTTCCCTCACTCTTTGCGCTACTCGGTCAATTGCCTCGTCGACGCGCTCGCCGGCATCCAGAGCGAAGGCCGCCGGGCATCCTCGGAAGAACTGGTCCGTCGCGCCGGTCGTCTCCAGGCCTCGCTCGGCTTCGCTCAAATCGACGAAATCATCGCCCGCGACGCTTCCGCCTACCTCCGCGATGTTCTCGGCCAGTGCCGCGTCATCCAGGAGCTCATCTACCGCATCTACATCAGCTATTCCGTCGATTCGGCGCTCGCCGTCTAGGAAAGATCATCCTATGAACTTTTATTCCGTCCGGCACATGACCCGTTTCGAGTATGAGCATCCCGTCAGCGAATCGCTCATGGAGGTTCGTATTCACCCACGGACTGACGCCAACCAGCGCTGCTTCAGCTTCACGCTCTCCGTCAGCCCGCGCTGCCGCGTCTTCTCCTATCGTGATCACCTCAGCAACAATGTCCACCACTTCGACATTCCCGGCCAGCACCGCGAACTGGTCATCATCGGCCGCGCACTTGTCGAGCTGCAGGAGCTCGCTGCCATCCCGCAGTCGCTTCCCGCCTCTTCATGGCAGGAGCTCGACGAGCTCGTCCGCGCCGGAGACTACTGGGAGATGCTTCTTCCCAGCAAATTTGCCTGCCCCACCCCCAGCCTGCTCAAGCTCGCCGCGGAACTGGGCATTGTCCGCCGTGACGACCCGCTCTCTCTGCTCCGCGAACTCAACACGCGCCTGCACGACGTCATCGCCTACGTTCCCAGCAGCACCCGGGTCGACTCGCCCATCGACGAAGCCATCGACCACCGCGAAGGCGTCTGTCAGGACTTCTCTCACATCATGATCGCCCTCGTCCGCCATCTGGGCATCCCCTGTCGCTACGTCAGCGGATATCTCCATCACCGCCCCAAGGACCACGTCCGCTCGGTCGAAAGCGCCACCCACGCCTGGATCGATGCCTTCCTGCCGCACCTCGGCTGGGTCGGCTTCGACCCTACCAACGATCTCCTCGCGCACGAGTCCCACATCCGCACCGCCCTCGGCCGCGACTATGCCGATGTCCCGCCCACGCGCGGCGTCTTCCGCGGACGCACCTCAAGCGAGCTGTGCGTCGCCGTGCAGGTCAATGAACACGCAACTCCTCCTCACACCGACGAAGACTGGCCGATTCCCGAAGATTGGTCCGTGCACATTGAGCGCGCGCTTGAGCCGCCGCCGCCCGCCTCCCCGATCCTGCAGCTTCAGCAGATCGAACAACAGCAGCAACAATAAGCCCGATGCTGTTGTGTCACAGCATCGGGCCAGTGTTTTTGCCTTACGTTAGAGTTGCACCGCGTTAAACCCTCCAACCACGATCTGCGGCTTCTCGCCTCTCGTATCCATGTCGTTCAACTCGGTCGTAATCGTTCGTTGTTCGCCCGGCATCAGCGTCACATAGTTGTCGCTATAGATCGCAGGCAGAATCCGGTCGTTTGTCTTTTCCCGCACCGCCTTCAGCCGAACCTGCAGCGCCGGAAATGCCGACGTGTTTCTCACCTTCGTCGTCAGCCGCCACAGGTCGCCCGTGCGATCCACGCTCGTCGACGCTTGAATCTGCGCCTGCCCGAGCTCGCGGATCGCCCGAAAGTCATTTAGATATTTGCTGCGCAAGTAGAAGTTCGTCGAGACCGTGTTCCCGCCCTGCGTCAGCTTCATCCGCAGGAAGTGCACATCGGTCAGCCCAGTAGGAAATTCCATCTTGAAGCACGGCGTCGTCGAGTCTTCCTTGCTGTCCAGCGTCGACGTGTTCGCCCACATCCGGCTGCCGTCCGTATTCAGGATCTCCACTCCCGCCGTCAATCCCATCTGGTCGCCGCCGCTGTAGTTCACCACTTCAATCGCATCGGTATACCGGTTCCACTGGATGTGCAGCGGTTCGCACGCATTCTTGCAGCCGAAGTACGCCGCCGTTGGCTCAAAGTAGTAGTCATATGTCTGCCACACAAATGAGGGCCAGCACGGATGGCTCATCCACAGCAGCAGTCCCATCCGGTACTTGCTTTGTGCCTCGAACATCGCCTGATATCCCTGGTAGTTGATGAACTGCGCCAGCGTCACCCACTCCTCTGCGTCTTTAGCGCCGCCGTAGTTGTTGGCAATCATTGACAAGAATGATGTTCCGCCCTGTGCGCCTTGCAGTGTAAAGTCGTGCAGGCCCCAGTCCAGCCCCTGCGGCCACATTGCTTTCTTCGGCATCATCAGTTGCAGGCTCTCAAAGGGAGGAATATTCGGCATGCCCATCTCGCTGTGCAGCTTCGTGTCCGGCTTGCTGAAGTAAAACTCCGGCGGCAGCGCCATGTACGGTCCGTGCCCGCTCACCACATCGTCCGCCGAGCTGCCGATGTACTGGATCTGAGGATGCAGCTCCTTGATCGCCTGCGTCAGCCCCGTCTCCAGCGGCGCCGGAGGATATCCCTCGTTCCGCCCGCAATACAGCCCGATCGAAGCATGATTTCGAATCCGCAGCAGCAGGTCTCTCGCATTCTTCATGAACATCGCATCGTCATTCGGAATCGGCCCATCCCACGGATTCGCCAGCCAGAAATCCTGCCACACCATAACGCCGTGCCGGTCGCAGGCCTCATAAAAGGCTTCATCGCCCACCTGGCCCACCCAGTTGCGAATCATCGTAAAGTTCATCTCGCGGTGGTAGCGCGCCGCCACGTCATACTCGCGCGCGCGGTACCGCAGCATCGACTCGCTAAAGCCCCAGTTGCCGCCCTTGGCAATAAATCGGCGCCCGTTCACCCATATCCGCAGCTCGCCCCCTTCCTCGCTGTAGGCCATCTGTCGCACACCGGCCTTGAACGCCTTCTTGTCCGTGGTCTTACGGCCATTCCCTTCAAACCAAAGCTCCACGTCATACAGATGCGGCTCGCCATAGCCCGTCGGCCACCACAGCTGCGGATTGTCAAGGTGCAGCTCCGGATGCGTCGACGAATCCAGCGTCACCGTCTGCGTCGCTCCGCCATCCAGTTTCACCTTTTGGGCAAACGTTACATCGCCGAACCGCCCGCGCAGCACACCGGAGACATGTTTCGAGCCATGATTCACAAGATCAACGGAAACATTCAAGTCCGCGCTCGATGTGTTAGGTAAGGGAAGCGTCGCCGTTACAAACGGATTCTCCAACGTCACCGGCCCTGTCGCGGTCAGGAACACATCGCCCCAGATGCCCGTATTCCGTCCGCGAATCGTCGGAATCCAGTCCCATCCAATCGATGCGTGATACGTCGGATTGTCCGCGCCCAGCGCACCGCCGTTCCTGCCCGTGCTCTCGTAGGTCTTCTGCTTGCAGCTTCCTGGCGTGGCATTCTTATTAATCTTCACGGCCAGCGCATTCGTCTTGCCCGGCAGCAGCTTGTCCGTCACGTCAAAGCGCCCGCGCATAAACCCCCCTTCAATGCGCCCCAGCTTCTCGCCGTTAAGGTAAACATCAGCCTTCCAGTTAATGCCGTCAAAGTTCAGCCACGCCTTCTCGTCCTTGCCCAGCGCCGGAGCCTCGAACTCCCGCCGGTACCAGAAGTCCGCATAAAAATACGAATCGGAAATATACAGCTGGTTCTTCCCAAAATTGGGATCAGGAATTGCCCCCACGTTGAAGTACGATGTCAGCACCGTCCCCGGAACCGTCGCTACCACCCAGCTGCTGTCCGCATACCCGCTCTTTGAAAGCGTTTCGCCGCCATCCTGTACCAGGCTCTCACGCTGCAGCCTCCAGCCGCCGCCGGCAAGGTTCAGCCGTCCTTCCTCCCGCTCCATAACCGGAGCATGCGGCTGCGCAACCGGCCCGCCGCGTCCGTACACCTCAATCTCGCTCAGGATGTATCCTTCTGGTCCCGCTGGCTTTGTCATCAGCACCCGCACATACCGCGCCTGCGCCGGAATCGCCAGTTGAAAATCGTCCACCTGCCCTGTCCGACCATTCAGCGACAGCAGGTCCTTCCAGTTCACCGCATCGTCTGAAATCTGGATCGAGCCCTCCGCCGCGCGCGCCACCCAATAAAGCGTCACTCGGCTAAAACTGCACTGCGCTTCCAGGTCCACATACACCCACTCCTCCGCCGACCCTGCGCTCATCCAAGTGCTGTTAAAGGTGTATGGGCCGCCTACCTGCACGCGCTCGCCACCGCGGTAAAAGGCTACCTGCCCCGCCCGCCAGACGGACACAAAATACCCCCGCATGCTCTCCGGCAGGTCCGCCGACAGGTCAATCTTGTAGTACCGCTTCTTGCACGGTCCGCTGAACTGGATCGACGGGTTGTACAGCTTCGCCGACTTGACCAGGTCCGGCGGGTAATTCACCGGCGAGACCGCCGTCGGCGCGCTCGCGCTTCCCATCTCCTCCCACGAACGCCCGTCGTCGGAGGCCGAAACCACGAACCGCATCGTCGATGCATCTACGATCGGAGGCATTGCCACAAACACGTTCACGCGGTCGACCTCCGGCACCGCTCCCCCGCCCAGCTCAATCTGGATCGAAGGCTTCTCTCCCGGGAGCTCCGTGATGGTAGCAGCCCAGTGGTCCAGCAGAGCTTCCCGTTCATATTTGGGCAACGGTTCCACCGGGCTGATTGCGACCGCCACCCAGCTCGGTATCGCTGTGTCCTTGATGCCGTCTGTCACCAGTTGCGCTGTCAGGTTGTAGTCATAGCTGCTCGAGTGGTACGCGGGACGCAGGAGCGCAAGGTTTCGGTAGGTCGAGCTGTCGATCTCAAGAATCGGGCTGAAGTCCTCGCTCGGAGCGCCCGGATATATTCCGATCCCGCGCGTGTAGCCGCCGCTCGCTACATCGCTCATCTGCGCCGCCATGTCTGCCGGGGCCGTCCCCCCATCCACGCTCGTCGCTGCCCGCGCGCTCACCGGCGGCAGAGCCGCACCCGCACCTGCAAGAATCGTTGTCTTCAAAAAATCTCGTCTCGATGTTGACATGCCACTCCTCCGGAAAAGTATAGATAGGTATGTTGGCTCGGAGCCGTGCGGCAAGAGGTTCGCCGCATTCCCGCGCAAGCGAATTATGTTGGAGTCTTCCCCGTGCACTTATATCAAGTTCGCACAGGCAATTCAAAAGTGGCGCTTCGTTCCCGGCGATTCGGCCGGCCCTGCATTCTCGCCCCTGATCATGTCGCGCAAAGCCGCCAGAAATTCTCGCTGCTCTTCGCGGATATACTCTCGTGCCTGCTCCATGACGAACCACTCCCCCCGATCCACCTCTGGAATCGTGATGCGCTTCCCCGAGCGTGGCGGCCATTCAATTTCACAGGTGTTGCTTTCCAGCCGTGTGGGGTCAAAATCGCCCTCAAACGCCCACGCCCACACCACTTTGCCGCTGTTCTGCTTCACTGCTCCAATCTCCCGCATCACCCCCGTCGGTTCAAATCCTGTCTCCTCTTCAAACTCGCGCCTTGCAGCCGCCAGCGGGTCTTCGCCCTCCCCGTATTCACCTTTGGGAATCGTCCACGCGCCCTTGTCCTTCTTCGCCCAGTACGGCCCGCCCGGATGCACAAGAAACATCTCAACCGCGTCCCCGGCTCTCCGATACATCAACAGTCCCGCGCTTTGTTTCGCCATTTTCCCGCTCCAACCCTATTCCTTACCCGGCCCGGCATCAAGCGTACTAAAGTAGAGCTGGGACCCTCGGAGGGACACCCATGGAGCTCAAAAGCCCGGCCTACCGCGCAGGAGGCCCAATCCCCGTCCGCTACACGTGTGACGGCGACAGCATCTCGCCACCATTGTCCTGGAGCGGTGTGCCCGCGGGTACCCACTCACTTGCCTTGACCCTTCACGACCCCGATGCGCCGCGTCGCGGAGGTTTCACCCACTGGGTCATTTACAACATTGATCCCGGCGTGCAGTCTATGCCGCAAGGTATGGCTCTACGCGAGCGCGTTGGCGGATCGGCCGTGCAGGGCATCAATGACACCGGCCGCATCGGTTACTTCGGTCCGTGCCCGCCATCGGGAACTCATCGCTACGTCTTGACCCTCTATGCGCTCAACTCCATGCTCGACCTCAAGCCTGGAGCATCGCCACAGCAGCTCGAGACCGCCATGAAGGACCACATCCTTGCGACGGCAGTGCTCATGGGCACCTATCGCAGAAAATAGTTGTGCGCTCCTCCTCAGCCCTCGCTCGCCGGCCCCGCACAGCTACGGGAGCAGGGAAGTCTCGACCCGTGTCAGGCAAAGTGCGGCTCCAGATACGGCTCTTGCCGCGCTGCGGACATTGTTTTGCCGCATTCGATAAAATGAGTTGCGAATGACGAATTCATTTCGACGTGCCGTCTGCGTCTCGGCCATCTTCCTCTGCAGTACCTTCGGGCTTCTGATTGCGACAGATCGACACATTGCCTATGCATCAAGCAACCGGTCGCTTGAGCATGGGGCAAATCTATTCCTTACAAGCGGGTGTGTGCGCTGCCACAGCATCACGGGGGTCGGTGGAAACCGGGCGCCTGATCTGGGCAATGTGGGCAACCGCCGCGGAGCGCACCAGATTAAGCGGCAGATAATGAAAGGCGGTCACGGCATGCCGCCCTTTGGAGACGCTCTGACAAAGGATGATGTCAAAGACCTTGTCGCATTCCTTCGTTCCTGCCGAACGAGCACGGCTCCGGGCTGTCGTAAGTGGATGACGGCCAGACCTTCTCAATAAAGGTTGCCGGCCACCTCTTCAGCAATCGCCTCTACCGCCGCGTTCAGCTCCGGATCATCCTTCTTTGCATGAAGCGTGAGTCTGACCGTGAAGTACGTATTGCGCGTCTGGCCGCTGATCATGGCCGTGGCTTCGCCGTGATGCGCGCGGCCGCTGCATTCTTTGGCCGAGTTTCCCACACCCGTGATGTCCTGACTGTTGGGAGGGCATGTTTGCAGCGCGCTCTTGCTCACAATAATCTCCAGCACGCCTGACGGCTTCTGCTGCCGCGAAAATCTGCACGTGCCGTTATCCATATTCGACATGCTGACCGACAGGTTCACGTCGCCGCGCAGTGCGTCCGCCGCGGTTCCCTTCGTTAGCCAGGGGCAGTCGGTAGTGGGCAGGTTCTGCACAGACCCGTGAGAGCTGTCGCCCGGCCGCTTCGACATACTGTCGGTCATCTGCGCTGCCGTAACGGAGCTTGCAACCAGCAGCATCAGGAACATGTATCGCTTGAGCATGGAGACGGTCAGGTCTTCATCCTCAAGGGCGTCTTCGCCTTTGTCAGCGGACCCGATTGCAAAATCTTTCCGCCCTCCTGTACCACGTAAAGCTGGTTTACCTCCAGGTCTTGCAGATGATCGACATGGCCGCTGAGCCAGCGAATCTCCACCGAGTCAACCTTCTTCGCCTGATCTAACCCATAGTGCATGCGCAGATCGTTCTGCGAAAAGTAACTGCCGCCGCTTCGCAGCTCCGCCATCTGCACCAGCGGCTTGGCGGCCTTGGGATCGTTCATCGCTGTGACAATCACTCGACTGCCTATGCCGGTGCGGTTCGCCTTCACGCCTGCCAGCTTGATCTTGATCCAGTTGCGATTCAGTTTTGAATCGCAGCGCAGCAGTTGAGGCAGCGCATTGATGCAGTTCACTGCTACATCAATCGTTCCGTCGTTGTTGTAATCGCCAAAGGCGCAGCCACGCGCCGGAGCGCGTTCCATGATCCCCGGTCCGCCCTCCTTCGTAACGTCTTCAAATCGTCCGTTACGCAAATTGCGATAGAGATACTTGTGCTCCGCATATTTCAGGTCGGCATTCGACTCATTCACTTCCGGATAGACGTGCCCGTTCGACATCAGAATGTCGAGCCAGCCGTCGTTGTCCATGTCAAAGAAGCCAACTCCCCAGCCTAGCAAGCGTGTATTTTCGCCAAGGCCGCTCGGGTAGGTCCGGTCTTCAAACGAATCGTTGCCCAGGTTTGCATACAGAGAATCCGTGTCGCCCGCAAAGTTGGTCTTCACAATGTCCAGCTTGCCGTTGTGCAGGTAGTCCCCGATGGAAACGCCCATGCCGGCCTGCGGCTTCGCTTCCGGAGACAGCGCCGCTCCAGCCTCGATCGCAATATCGGTAAACGTACCGTTGCCGTTATTGTGATAGAGCGTGGCCGGAGCCGAATCATTTGCCACATAAATGTCGGTCCAGCCGTCGTTGTCCAGGTCCGCTGCGGCAACGCTCAGGCCGTAAGTGCCCACAGCCGTCCACATGCCGGACTTCTGGCTTACGTCGGTAAAAGTTCCGTTGCCGTTATTGTGATAAAGAATGTTCTTGCCGCCCGGCAAACCCGGTGGGCCGCAGGCAACAAGGATGCCCTTGTACGTGCACGGCCCATCCTGCGGCGTAGGCGCTGTCTTCAGATCAAGGTCCACATAATTTGCGACAAACAGATCAAGATTTCCGTCACGGTCATAATCCAGAAAAGTGCACCCTGTATTCCACCGCACTTTGGGCCCCGGTTGTATCAGGCCCGCCTGCTCTGTCACGTTGGTGAACGTCCCGTCGCCGTTATTGCGATACAGCGCATTCTGCCCGTAGTACGTCACAAACAGGTCGTCATGCCCGTCATTGTTGTAGTCGCCCACGCAGCAGGCCTGCCCCCAGCCTGTCTTGTGCTCCAGTCCGGAGCCGATTGTCACATCGGTAAATGTTCCGTCTCTATTGTTCTTGAACAAGTGGCAGTGCGGCGCATTTCCATTCGGAAACCCCTCAAGCCGCCAGCCGTTCACCAGAAAGAGATCGACCCAGCCGTCGTTGTCGTAGTCGTAGAAAGCGAGCCCGCAGCCAGTCGTCTCCAGCAGGTATTTGTTATGCCCTACGCCGCCATAGATCGTCTCAATATTCAGCCCTGACTCCTTCACAACATCCACAAAGCTCACCCCCAGCGGGGTACCTTCAATCGGCGACTTGGGGCCCGGAGGCGGTGGTGCGGCAACAGCGTTGTACTCGCGGTCGTGCGGACCGATGTGCATAGGCTGTTGCTGGTTTTGCTGCTGTCTGGGCGCGGCTAGGGCAACGATGTCCGCGAAGGGCAGGACAAGCGCCGTGCGGCTGAGTGAACGGATAAATTTACGGCGATTCAACGTAATACCATCCTTTTCGTTATTGTTGTCCAGGCATTCCCAGCGCGTCATGCTTCAGGTCTGTATGCAAATGCCAGGGTACGCTTTCGATCGAAATCTCCGGGTGTTTGCGCAGGTAGTCGAGTGAATAGGTGGGCGCGGACGGATCAACGCGTTTGATCGCGTACTGGTGGGCCTGTTCCATCGCCCGCTTCCTCATACCCTTCCGGAAGTACAGGATGGACAGATTATAGTGGGCGGCCAGGTCATCCGGATCGATCGCCTGGAGCGCCTGGAACTGTTGAATCGCGGCATCGCCGCGATTCTGCTGATAGTACGATATGCCCAGCTCTCGGCGCGCCTGGCGGCAATCCGGATACTGCGCCAGCACCTTCTCGAGATCGATGTCCTCCGCGCGCGGGTTCCGTGCTCGCCGTTCCACTAGTGCCAGATAATACAGCGCGCGCGCATCATTCGGTTGTAGCGTCAGGGCCTTTTCCAACGGGCCCCGCGCCTTAGGATACATCTCCCAATTTAGGTAGGTGAGTCCGATATTGATGTATCCGTCTGCGTAGTCGGGACGCAGCCGGACCACATGCTCAAACGCATTCATTGCATACGCATATTG
>Ga0335075_10001124_pt1 | contig 44637 bp, 30 predicted proteins | sample Lox_Sample_24_FD_206723 | JGI IMG/M metagenome (GOLD analysis project Ga0335075, IMG submission 206723) | Soil microbial communities from Loxahatchee National Wildlife Refuge, Florida, United States - Lox_Sample_2.4 | ecosystem: Environmental > Terrestrial > Soil > Wetlands | place: USA... | reverse complement strand
GGGGTAGGACTGCAGCAGCTCCAGCGCGTCTTCGGCGAGCCGCGGGGGCTGCATGCCGATGCGCCGGCCGAGTCGCTCGAGGATCGCCTGGGCGATGTCCGGAATGTCTTCGGGGCGCTCTCGCAGCGCGGGGACGCGCAGCTCGATGACGTTGATGCGGTAGATGCTGCCCACCGCCTCACGCAGGTAAGCGATGGGCTTGGCAATAAGGTCGTTTACACTTTGGATGCGATGGGCAATCGTACCGCTGAGAACACCTACGACACCTCCGGTGCGTTGCACCGCACGCACACCCGGGGGATCAATGCGCTGAATGAGATTTACCAAGAGGTAAATGCCGCCGGTACATCGGCAGTTACTACGACCTTTGGGTACGACAATGACGGTAACCCCACCTCGATTGATGCTCCACTCGCCCGGAATACTCTTAAGAACTACGACGCTTTAAATCGCGTGAGCTCAATCACCGATCCCGGGAATGGCGTAACCACTTTCGGCTACGACATCGAGGACGATCTTACCTCGGTCACCGACCCCCGTAACCTCATAACTTCTTACAGCTACGACGGCTTTGGCGACCTCACATCCCAGGTGAGTCCGGACACTGGCGTCACCTCCAAAACGTATGACTCTGCCGGGAACGTCGCCACGTCGACTGATGCGCGAGGAGCTGTCGCGACCTATGGATATGACGAGCTGAACCGGGTGACCTCCATCGCCTATTCATTGAACGGGTCGACCGATCAAACGCTCACTTTCAGTTACGACCAAGGCAGTAATGGGATCGGGCATCTCACGGGAGCCTCGGACGCCAATCACTCAATGAGCTTCAGCTTCGATGCTCAGGGCGAGATGCTCGGCATGAGCCAGACGGTCGCCGGTGTGACTCGTTCTATCTCTTACGGGTACACGAATGGTGACCTTACATCCGTCACCACGCCTTCCGGGCAGGCGGTGACTTACGGCTACAATGGGAATCACCAAATCACGAGCGTTGCGGTGAACGGGACTACGCTACTGTCGAGCGTGAGCTACGAGCCTTTTGGGCCCGCAGACGCGTGGACGTGGGGTAACGGCGCGGCCTTCAGCCGCTCCTTCAACGGAGACGGGCTAATCACCGGAATCAGCGGGCCGGGCAGCCAGGAGGGCTTGAGCTACGATTATGCCTCTCGGATCAGCGGGATTACGAATACCGCCTCAGGCGCGGCGAATTGGTCGTATGGCTACGACAGCCTGGACCGGCTGACCAGCGCCACAACTAGCTCGGTAACGGAAGGGTGGACGTATGACGCGGACGGGAATCGCCTCTCCGAGACAGGTAGCGCGCCTTCAACCTACTCAATCTCGGCCACGAGTAATCAGATCACCGGGATCACGGGTACTTTGACCCGCAACTACGCTTACGATGCGGCCGGTAGCACGCTGAGCGATTCCACCGATACAAACACATACAATGGTGCTGGGCGCCTGAAGACCGTTACGAACGCTTCGGGCACCACCACGATGACCTATAATGCCCTCGGACAAATGATCGAGGCGAGTGGCCCTGCGGGAACGACGCTCTACGTCTATGACCAGGCCGGCCATCTGCTGGGCGAATACGACGGCTCAGGTAACCTTATTCAGGAGACCGTTTGGCTGGGGAACATCCCTGTTGCGACTCTCCGGCTTAACGGCTCGTCCGTTGCGATCTACTACGTCGTAAGCGACCAAGTCGATACACCCAGAGAAGTTATCCGACCGAGCGACCACGGTCTGACGTGGAGTTGGTTCGCGGGGCCATTCGGGGTGGAGGCGCCGAACGAGAATCCGCAAGGAATTGGAACCCTCGTCTACGATCTACGGTTCCCCGGGCAAGTCGGCGGAAGCTGGGGTGGCACCTATCAGAACTACATGAGGGACTATGACCCGGCGGTGGGCCGTTACGTCGAGAGCGATCCAATCGGGCTTGCAGGTGGCAGTTATTCCACGTATGCCTATTGCGCCGCCAACCCTCTGACCGACACTGATTCATCGGGGGAGGGATTCCTAGATTGCGCAAAGGCCGTAGCAGAGTTACAGATGGCGACACTTAACGTCGAGTTACGGCTTGCGGCTATTGTTAGGTGCGGAAACAAACCAGATGCCGGGCACATCAAAGCCTTGCAGCAGGCGGTCCAGAGACTGGAAAACGCTTACGGCCAGGTGGCTAAGCATTGTGGGTCCTATATTGGAGCGCTGGCAGCGCTAGAGGCTGCGGCGGCGGTTTTGGCGGAGGCCGCCGCGGTGCTCGCCGCCGCAGCCGCGGGGACGTGACATGAGACGAATTGCAAAAGCCGGTAAGGCGGAACTGAAAGCTATCCAGCAGTCTATGGGGCATGCGGTCGGCGAGTTGTTCAGTGGCTCGGAGCTAGAAGCGCTCTATGTAGTCATCCGGATTACGCTAGAGTTCCACAGAGACTTGAAGAACAAGAAGCGTTCTAATTTCGCGGCAGCATCTGTCTTCTCTGGGATAGATTCCTTTATGTCGCTGACGCACGCTTACGGCATTCTGGACGGAGCGGAACTGCAAAGCCAGCTTCAGTGGAGGCAGCTATCCCAGGCCTCTTTGAGAAAAGAATTTGCAAAGCTGTATCGTAGGTTTGTTGCAGAGGAAGCCTTTGAACCGCGAACGAGGTTGCTTTTGGATCTCTTCAAAGTTCAGATCGCCTTTGCCGCAATAACGTACGATTGTGAGAATGACTGATGGAAGGGTTTCCGCAGGCTATACTGTATGGCTTCTGGAACGACATGGACTGTCGCACAGAGCGCATGGGCGGCGGTGGTGGTGCTGGGGGAATCGTGGCTCAATCTAAGCGGTGTGCGGGCTGATGCAAGATAGCTGCGGGCGAGTCCGTGTGTGCGGAGGTGCCAATAGGCACTATACAGGCGGCTTTTGCAAAACTAATGTCGAGTGGTATTGCAGGAGTCGAAACGGCGGATAATATATCCAACTGACCCGGGCTACTCGATTCCCAGCTTCTTGATCCGGTATCGAAGCGCCCTGAAGCTCATCCCCAGGAGTTTCGCGGCGGCGGTTTTGTTGTAGCGGGTTTTTTCCAGCGCTTTCACGATCGCGTCGCGCTCGATTTCCTCGAGGTGCTCGCCGAGGGCGGCGCCGCCGGCGGCGGCGGGTGCAGTCGGGAGTGCGGCGGGGGCGGAGGGGCGGTTCGCGGTGCGGAGTTTGATGTGCTCGGCGGTGATCACGCCGCTGACGCAGAGGGTGAGGGCGCGCTCGAGGACGTTCTCCAGCTCGCGCACGTTGCCGGGGAAGGGGTAGGACTGCAGCAGCTCCAGCGCGTCTTCGGCGAGCCGCGGGGGCTGCATGCCGATGCGCCGGCCGAGTCGCTCGAGGATCGCCTGGGCGATGTCCGGAATGTCTTCCGGGCGCTCTCGCAGCGCGGGGACGCGCAGCTCGATGACGTTGATGCGGTAGAAGAGGTCCTCGCGGAAGAGACCCTGCGCGACCAGCTCGGAGAGGTTCTTGTGGGTGGCGGAGAGGATACGGACGTCGACCGTTTCCTCACGTGACTCGCCGACGGGACGCACCGTCTTTTCCTGCACGACGCGAAGCAACTTCACCTGCATGTGCAGCGGCAGGTCGGCGACCTCATCGAGGAACAGCGTGCCGCCCTCGGCGGTCTGCACCAGACCTTTCTTGTCGGCGACGGCGCCCGTGAAGCTGCCGCGCTTGTGGCCGAAGAGCTCGCTTTCCATCAGCTCCGTCGGGATGGCGCCGCAGTTGACGGCGACGAAGGCGCCCTCGCGGCGGGCGCCGGACTCGTGGATCATGCGGGCGACCAGCTCCTTGCCGGTGCCCGACTCGCCGAAGATGTGCACCGGCGCCTGGCTGCGGGAGACCCGCGAGATCATCTCGCGCAGCTGCTCCATCACGTGCGAATGGCCGATGAGACGCGCGCTGCTGGGATCGCTGGAGGTTTCGCCCGAGCCTCCGGCGCCCAGGCGGATGGCGCTGCCGACCAGCTTGCGCAGCACCCCGAGGTCGAGCGGCTTGGAGACGAAATCGAAGGCGCCCAATTTCAGTGCACGGACGGCGGACTCCACGTTACCGTGGGCGGTGATCACGGCGACGGGCACGGTCGCCCGGTTCTCCTGTATCCACGCGACGAGGTCCAGGCCATCTCCGTCAGGCAGGCGCATGTCGGTGAGGCAGAGGTCGAACGCCTCGGTCTTGAGCAGCTTCCTGGCCGTGGTGACGTCGGGCGCCGTCCGGGTGCGCAGGTTCATGCGGCTCAGGGTCAGGCTGACGAGCTCGAGCAGGTCTGGCTCGTCGTCCACGATCAGCACGGCCGGCTTGACCGGCTCGGGGCGTGCGCTCGTCAAAGGTGTGTTCAAAGCTCGACCTCCCAGCGTCGAGGGTCTGCGAATACCAGCCTAAAAATGCTGCCGCCGCCGTGACGCGGCTCATAGAGCAGCGTGGCGCCATTGGTCTGGGCCAGCTCCCGGGCCAGAAAGAGACCCAGTCCCGTTCCCCGGCCCCCGGTGAAGAAGGGCTCGAAGATACGGTCGATGTTGTCTCCCGCCACCCCGGGGCCGCGGTCGGCGACCTCCAGGTAGGGGCGTCCGTTCGAGGCCAGGCGGCCGCAGCGCATTTCGATGCCGTCCGCGGCCCGGAGCGCCTGCCCGTCCGGGTAGGCATAGCGCATGGCATTCTCGCAGAGATTCCACACGATCTGCCGCAACTGGCTGGGATCGAACCGGACCTCGATCTCCGCGGTGGGGCCGCTCACCCGCAGCCGCTCGGCCGGCCACTGCATGGTCTCGCCGAACTCCTCGCAGAATTCCTCGCTCCAGGTCTGCAGCGGCAGACGCTCCAGGCGCGCCTCCTCGCGGCGCGAGAGCCTGAGCACGCTGTCGATGATGCCGCTCACCCGCTCGGCGTTCTTGCTGATGATCTCCGTCAACCGCCGCTCCTGCGGCTCCAGGTGCGTGGATTCCGCGAGCAGCTGGCCCGCGTGGCTCATGGCGCCGACGGGATTACGGATCTCGTGCGCGATGCTGGCGCTCAACCTGCCGAGGGCGGCGAGCTTCGTCTGCTGCACTTTCTCCGTGATCAGGCTGGTGTCCTCCAGGAAGACGAGCACGGGCGCGGGCGTCGAGGTGCCGAGCGGCGCGAAATGCGCGCGGATGACCTGCGCGCCGTCGGCGCCGATGAAAGTCTGTTCCAGCGCAGGAAAGATGCCGGTATCGCCGCTGCTCTGCCGCCAGCGCTCGAGCAGATAGAGCAGCCGCGGCGAGGATTCGCCGAGAAGCGCGCTCGGATAGGCCTTCTCGTCACCGAGCATGTGCGCCGCCGACTCGTTGATCAGGCGGATGCGGTCCTGGTCGTCGACCACCAGGATGCTCTCGCGCAGGTGCTGCACGATGTACTGCGAGAGCTGCGCGAGGTTCGCGAGATCCACTTCCTGGCGGCGCAGGGTCGCCTCGCTCTCGCGGATGCGGTTGGCGAGCGGCCATGCGAGCACCGCGATGGTGAACAACACGACGCCCAACACCCCGGCCGTGGTGTATTCGGCGAAATGCAGCGGCGCGTTCAGGCCGACCAGGAACTGCTGCACCAGTACGGCGAGCGCTGCCATCGCGGCGATGAGCAGGGCATCGCGGTGCTTCGCCAGCGTCGCCATGGCCAGCACCGGCAGCACGAGCAGGATGCCGAAGCCGCTCGCTACGCCGCCGCTCGCGTACAGGATGAGGCCGATCGCGGTCGAATCCACGCTGGCATTGACGAGGGCCACCAGGCGCAGCGTCGACCAGCGCAGCCGCCGCGCGATGACCAGCAGGACGGCCGCCGTGAGGTATACGACACAAGCCGCGAGGAAGAGCCCCGGGTGCGGCACCATCGCGAGCGGCTGGCCGGACAGCCACAGCGCGGCCAGCAGAACCACCGGCACCAGCACCCGGTAAAGATTCAGCAGCCCGACGACTCGCCAGGCGATATCGGCGGAAGGGGGTGAGGTCGCGGCGCTGGCCGGCATGGCAAATCGGGAGTGGGAGGTGCTCGGGGAGGGGGGAGCGCGCGACTCTACCATCTTCGCGCCGCGGCGGTCCGCGACCTGGGTCGCCATTGTGCTCTCTGGCGGCGGTGCCCGTTTTTGGACACAATGCGCAGTTCACGTTACGTCGCATCGAGGCCAGGATCACCCAATGAATCTGCACGAATATCAGGCCAAAGAGATATTCAGGACCTACGGTATTCCGGTGCCCGCGGGCCGCGTGGCCGCGAGCGCCGATGAGGCCGTCACTGCCGCCGGCGCGCTCGGGGGACCGGTGTGGGTCGTCAAAGCCCAGGTCCACGCCGGCGGCCGCGGCAAGGCCGGGGGCGTGAAGCTGGCGCGCGATGCGCAAGCGGTCCGCAGCGCCGCCGCAGCCATGCTCGGCACACGCCTGAAGACCAAACAGACCGGCCCCGAGGGCCTGCCGGTGGAGCGCGTCTACGTGGAATCGGGCTCGGAGATCGAGCGCGAGATCTATGTGTCCCTGACGCTCAACCGCGAGAAGAGCCGCATCGCCCTCATTGCCTCCGCCGCGGGCGGCATGGACATCGAGGAGGTCGCGGAGAAGACGCCGGAGCAGATTCTCGCCGTCACGGTGCATCCGTCGGCGGGCCTGCAGCCCTACCAGGCGCGGCAGATTGCCTTCGGCCTCGGACTCGAGGGCCCGCAGATCGCGGAATTCCAGTCGATTGCCGCGGCGCTCTACAAGCTCTACGTGGAGCAGGACGCGAGCCTCGTCGAGGTGAATCCCCTGATCGTGACGAAGGCCGGCAAGCTGGTCGCTCTCGACGCCAAGATCAACATCGATGCCAACGCCGTGTTTCGCCATCCTGATCTCGCGAAGCTTCGCGATGCTTCCCAGGAAGACCCCATGGAGCGCCGTGCCAGCGAGCACGAGCTCAATTACGTGTCCCTGGATGGCGATATCGCGTGCATGGTCAACGGGGCCGGACTCGCGATGGCCACCATGGACCTCATCAAGCTGCATGGCGGCGAGCCGGCCAACTTCCTCGACGTCGGCGGCGGCGCGACCAGTGAGCGGGTGACCGCGGCCTTCGAGCTCATCCTGTCCAACCCGAAAGTCCGCGCGGTGCTGGTCAACATCTTCGGTGGGATCGTCCGCTGCGATCTGATCGCCGACGGCATCATCAACGCGGTGAAGAACGTCGGCGTCAAAGTCCCCGTCGTCGTGCGCCTCGAAGGGACCAACGCCGACAAGGCACGCGCGGCACTCGCCAGCAGCGGCCTCGCCATCACCCCCGCCACAGACCTGACGGATGCCGCGCGCAAGGTCGTCGCGCTAGCGGCCGGAAAGTAAGGGTCCAGCATGAGCATTCTGGTCAACAAGTACACCAAGGTGATTTGCCAGGGCTTCACCGGCAAACAGGGTACGTTCCATTCGCAACAGGCCATCGCTTACGGCACGCAGCTCGTCGGCGGCGTCACGCCCGGGCGCGGCGGTCAGAAGCACTTGGACCTGCCCGTGTTCGATACCGTGAAGGATGCGGTGAAGGAAACCGGCGCCACCGCCAGCATGATCTACGTCCCGGCGGCGGGCGCGGCCGACTCCATTCTCGAGGCGGCCGACGCCGGTATCGAGCTGGTGGTCTGCATCACCGAGGGCGTGCCGGTCAATGACATGGTGCGCGTGAAGTCGGTGCTCGCGGGCTCCGCCACCCGACTGGTCGGCCCCAACTGCCCGGGCGTCATCACGCCGGACGAATGCAAGATCGGCATCATGCCGGGCTTCATCCACAAGAAGGGCGCGGTGGGTATCGTCTCGCGCTCCGGCACCTTGACCTATGAGGCGGTCTTCCAGACGACCCACATCGGGCTCGGGCAGAGCACCTGTGTCGGCATCGGCGGGGATCCGGTGCGCGGCCTCAACTTCGTCGACGTGCTCGAGCTCTTCGAGCGCGATCCGCGCACCGAGGGCATCATCCTGGTCGGGGAGATCGGCGGCAGCGATGAGGAGGCGGCCGCGCAGTTCATCCGCCGCTTCGTCAGCAAGCCGGTGGTGGCCTACATCGCGGGCGTCACCGCGCCACCCGGAAAGCGCATGGGCCACGCGGGCGCCATCGTCGCCGGCGGCAAGGGCACGGCGGCCGACAAGTACGAAGCGTTCGAGAAGGCGGGCGTGCGCACCGTCAAGTCACCCGCGGAGCTCGGCAAGGCGATGGACGAGCTGTTGCGGCGCCGCCGCGCGAGTGCCAAGACCAAACTCGTGCGCACTGTGGCAACTCCGCCGGCCGCGGCACGTCCGGCCGCAAAGGCGGCTCGAAAGCCCGCGCCGAAGCCGGCCTCGAAGTCGCCCCGCAAGCCTGCCGCGAAGCCGGCGAAGCGTGCGGCGAACCCGGCACCGGCGCCGGCGTCCCGACGCAGCAAGCCCGGCCGCGGCGGCAAGAAGAAGTCGCCCGCCGCGCGAAAGGGCCGGCGCCGTTAGGAGCCGCAGTGACCCGATCGTCGGGAGCTATTCCGGACGGCGACAGCCGCCCCGACGGTCGAGGCGCAGGGACGGAGCGTCGCGACGTGTCGCTCCGCATCGCGCTCGCACAACTCGACCTGCTGGTCGGCGACGTGCACGGCAACGCGGTGCGCGTGATCGAATCCGCGCGTGCGGCGCATCATGAGCTGCAAGCCGATCTGATCGCATTCCCGGAGCTCACGCTGTCCGGCTACCCCCCGGAGGACCTGCTCTTTCACCGCGGCTTCCGGCGCCAGATCGAGTCCGGCCTGGAGGAGGTCTGCCGCCAGGTGCCGGGCACCAGCGTGATGCTCGGCTACCCGGAATACACGCGCTCGACCATCTACAACTCCGCCGCGCTCGTCGCCGACGGCGCGGTCGCCGCCATCCACCGCAAGGCGGAGCTGCCCAACTACAAGGTATTCGACGAGAAGCGCTACTTCACCGCCGGCGCGCAGCCGACCGTGGTGGTGATCAAAGGCTTCCGGGTGGGCCTGCTGGTCTGTGAGGACATCTGGGAGCCGGAGTCCGCGCAGCTCGCGCGATCGGATCGCGCGGAGCTGCTCGTCGTCATCAACGCGTCGCCCTACGAGCGTAACAAGCAGCGAGAGCGCGAGACTGTGGTCCGCGCGCGCGTGGCCGACGTGCGTCTGCCCATCGTGTACGTCAACATGGTGGGCGGCCAGGACGAGCTGGTGTTCGACGGCAATTCCTTTGTGATGGATGCACAGGGAGAGGTCGTGATGCGCGCCCCGGCCTTCCAGGAAGGCACGTACGTCATCGAGTTCCAACGTCACGGCCGCGGCAGGGTGGTGCCGGTGCCCGGGGAAGTTGCGCCGGAGTTGAGCGACGAGGCGAGTGTCTACAGCGCGTTGGTGCTGGGCGTTCGTGACTACGTCAACAAGCATGGGTTCCCGGGCGTCGTGATGGGCCTTTCCGGGGGCGTGGATTCGGCATTGACACTGGCCATCGCGGTCGATGCCCTGGGCGCGGATCGCGTGCATGCCGTCATGATGCCTTCGCGTTACACGTCCTCGATGAGCCTGGAGGATGCCACGGAGCAGGCGCGCCTCCTCGGCGTCAAATACAGCGAGCTCTCGATCGAAGGCATGTTCGAAGCGACGCTCGGTACGCTGAAGGCGGAGTTCGCGGGCCGGCCGCCGGATGCGACCGAAGAGAACATCCAGTCGCGCTGTCGCATGCTGCTGCTCATGGGCATTTCCAACAAGACCGGGCGGATGCTCCTCACCACCGGCAACAAGAGCGAGATGGCGGTGGGCTATGCGACGCTCTATGGCGACATGGCCGGCGGCTTCGCCCCCATCAAGGATTGCAGCAAGCTGTTGATTTACCGGCTGGCCGCTTATCGCAACGGATTGGGCCGGGTCATCCCGCAGCGGGTGATCGAGCGTCCGCCGTCGGCGGAGCTTCGCCACGAGCAGAAGGATTCCGATTCCCTGCCGCCGTACGAGGTCCTGGACCCCATCCTCGAGGCCTTCATCGAGGACGACCTGTCGGTCGATGAGATCGAGGCGCGCGGCTTCGACCGCGCCACGGTGGGCAGGGTCCTCGACCTGGTCAAGCGCAACGAGTACAAGCGCCGCCAGGCGCCACCGGGCGTCAGAGTGAGCCGCCGCGCCTTCGGCCGCGACTGGCGCTACCCGATCACGAACGGATACCGCCGCTAGCGGTCACCAGATGTGCCACCAGTGGCGGTGGTTCGCGGCCGCGACCTGCGTGACCTGGCCGGTGAAGTTGGCGGCGTAGACCTTGCGGGACTCGTCGGCGAGGGCCTTCATGCCCAGGCGGTCGTAGCTGATGATCATGATGGCCAGCGCCTCCTTCGTCGCCGGCGCGCCCTCGTAGTCATCGAGCACGAGCTTCGCCCGCCTCACGGCGCCCACGTAGGCGCCCCGCTCCAGGTAGTACCTGGCGACGGCGACGTCATAGCCGGCCAGCCGGTCGCGAAGATAGATCATCCTCTGGCGGGCATCGTAGGCGTAGGCGCTCTTCGGGTATTCCGTGACCACGGTCTTGAAGGCCGCGAAGGACTTGTTGGCCGTGGTCGGTGGGCGCTTCGAGAGGTCGACGCGAAAGAGCTTCTCGATGGGGTTCGGCTGCTTCTCGAAGTTCGTCAGGCCTTCCATGTAGTAGGCATAGTCCACCCGCGGATGGGTGGGGTTCTCCCGGATGAAGGTCTCACAGGCGTCGATGGCGGAATCGGTCTCGCCCGCGCGGTAATATGCGTAGATGAGATCGAGCTGCGCCTGATGCGCCTGGTCGGTGAACGGGAAGATCGCGGTCAGCTGCTCGAAGGTCTTGATGGCGCCGTTGAAATTGTATTCGTCCATGTCATGCGTGGCCCGCTGGTAGAGCACCTGGGGGCTCGACTGCTCGTGCTTGCGATGCGCGCAGCCGGTCAGCGCGAGGGCGCCGAGGCAGAGGGCGAGGGTCAGAACGCGTACGAGGCCTGCCGACCGCAAGGGGCGGCCGTTACTGGAGTCGGGATTGAGCATGGCGAGGGAGTATAGCGAATCCGCCGGCAGCCCTTCGGACTCGCCGGACCCCGGGGAGTTCCGCACCCATTCCCTGGTGCTGCCCGGAGAATCCGCGGGTCTGCGGCTCGATCAGGCGCTCGCCCGCGCGCTGCCGCAGTATTCCCGGGCGCGCCTTCAGGGCTGGATCGAGGCGGGCGCCGTGCGGGTGGATGGCCGGCAATTGCGGCCGAAGGACAAGGTGCTCGGGGGCGAGCAGGTCGAGGTCGCAGCGCGGCTCCAGGCGGACCCGCGTGTCGCGCCCGAAGCGCAGCCGCTGGCGGTGGTGCATCAGGATCGGGCGCTCTTCGTCATCAACAAGCCGGCGGGGATGGTGGTACATCCCGGCGCCGGGAACCCCGGCCGCACGCTGCAGAATGCCTTGCTCGCTCTCGATCCGAAGCTCGCCCTGGTGCCGCGGGCGGGGCTGGTGCATCGCCTCGACAAGGACACGAGCGGGCTGCTCGTCGTGGCGCGGAGCCCGGAGGCGCATTCGCGGCTCGTCTCGGCGCTCGCGGAGCGGCAGATCGAGCGGACCTACCTCGCGATCTGCAATGGCGCGATGACGGGGGGCGGCACGGTCGATGCGCCCATCGGGCGCCACCGCACCCAACGCACGCGCATGGCGGTGCGAAGCGATGGGCGCGAGTCCGTTACTCACTATCGCATCGTCAAGCGATACCGCGCCCACACCCTTGCCCGGGTGCAACTCGAGACGGGCAGGACCCACCAGATCCGCGTCCATCTCGCGCACGTCGGCTATCCCATCGTCGGCGATCCGGTATACGGCGGCCGGCGGCGGTTGCCCGCGGGCTGCAGCCCTGCGCTGATCGCTGCGCTGAATGCGTTTCCGCGGCAGGCGCTGCACGCGGCGAGGCTGGCATTGGCCCACCCCATGACGGGCCGCGCCCTCGAGTGGGAGGCTCCGCTTCCCGACGACATGGCGCGACTGGTCTCGGCGCTGGACGAGGATCAGCGCGCCTCCGGAGCGAGCGGTGAACGGGCCTGATCTGGTCCTCCCCGGCTGGCCGGCCCCGGCGGGGGTGCGCGCCGCTTTCACTTTGCGCACCGGCGGTGTCAGCCGGCCGCCGTTCGATTCCTTCAACATCGGCGCGCATGTCGGCGACGAGCCGCATGCCGTCGAGGAGAATCGCCGGCGGCTGCGCGAGCGGCTCGGGCTGCCCGCCGAGCCGGCGTGGCTCTCGCAGGTGCACGGCACGCGTGTGGCGGATCTCGATGCGGAGGGCTCGAATGGGTCGCTCGAGCCGGCCGATGCCGCGGTGACGCACGCTGCCGGCCGCGTCTGCGCGATCCAGGTAGCCGACTGCATGCCCGTGTTGGTCGCCTCCGCGGACGGAGCGGCGATCGGGGCGGCGCACGCCGGCTGGCGCGGGCTGGCGGGCGGAGTGTTGGAAGGCGTCGTTGCGGCGATGGGCGTGCCGCCGGAATCACTGCTCGCCTGGCTCGGGCCGGCCATCGGGCAGGCTCAATTCGAGGTCGGGGAAGAGGTCCGGGCGGCCTTCCTCGCCGCCGATGAGGGAGCCGCCGGCGCGTTCACGGCCAATCCTCGGGGGCGGTGGCAATGCGATCTCCACGGACTGGCCAGACGGAGGCTGACCGCCCTGGGAGTAGGGCGGGTTTACGGCGGAAACTGGTGTACCTATGCTGATGCCGGACGGTTCTTTTCGTACCGCCGGGACGGGCGTTGCGGCCGCATGGCGGCATTGATATGGCGCGTTCCAGAGCAGGCACAGGGAGGTGCCCCGCCGCGGCAGGTGGCGGAGGTCGCGAGCAAAAACCGCGCTTTTTCTCGCGTAGACGACACTTGAACCAGGGGTCTTTTGGCCCCAATTCCGGCGTTATCCAAACCCCTTCGAAGGTCTCCCCAAAATGCGGATGGACAAGCTCACGAGCCGATTCCAGCAAGCACTGGCCGATGCCCAGTCGCTCGCCGTCGGCCGCGACCACCAGTTCCTGGAGCCTGCCCACGTGCTGCTCGCCCTGCTCGACAGCCAGGGCGGGACCGTGCGGCCGCTCCTCGTCAAAGCGGGGGGCGACGTCAACCGGCTGCGCTCCGAGCTCGGTGCCGCTCTCGACCGCCTGCCGAAGGTTGAGGGAACGCCCGGTGAGGTTCACATCTCCAGCGACCTCAACCGCATCCTCAACGTCACCGACAAGCTGGCGCAGCAGCGGGGCGACCAGTTCATCTCCAGCGAGCTCTTCGTGCTCGCGGCCTTCGAGGACCGCAACCTGGCGCGCATCTTCCGGGAGACGGGCGTCGTGCGCGGCGCGGTGGAGAAGGCGATCGAGGAGGTGAGGGGCGGCGAGAAAGTCGACGACCCCAATGCGGAGGAGAGCCGCCAGGCGCTGGAGAAGTACACCGTCGACCTGACGGCGCGCGCCTCCTCCGGCAAGCTCGATCCGGTCATCGGGCGCGACGACGAGATCCGCCGCACCATCCAGGTCCTGCAGCGCCGTACCAAGAATAACCCCGTGCTCATCGGCGAGCCGGGTGTCGGCAAGACCGCGATCGTCGAAGGCCTGGCGCAGCGCATCGTCAACGGCGAGGTGCCGGAGGGCTTGAAGAACAAGCGCATCCTGGCGCTCGACATGGGCTCGCTGATCGCGGGCGCGAAGTTCCGCGGCGAGTTCGAGGAGCGCCTGAAGGCCGTGCTCAACGACCTCGCCAAGCAGGAAGGACAGATCATCCTCTTCATCGACGAGCTGCACACCATGGTGGGCGCCGGCAAGGCGGAAGGCGCCATGGATGCGGGCAACATGTTGAAGCCGGCGCTGGCGCGCGGCGAGCTGCACTGCGTCGGTGCGACCACGCTCGATGAGTACCGCAAATACATCGAGAAGGACGCGGCGCTGGAGCGGCGCTTCCAGAAGGTGTTGGTCGATGAGCCCTCGGTCGAGGACACCATCGCCATCCTGCGCGGACTGCAGGAGCGCTACGAGGTCCATCACGGCGTCGACATCACCGACCCGGCGATCGTCGCCGCGGCCACGCTGTCGCACCGCTATATCGCCGACCGCCAGCTTCCCGACAAGGCGATCGACCTCATCGACGAGGCGGCGGCGCGCATCCGCATGGAGATCGACTCCAAGCCCGAGGCGCTCGATCGTCTCGAGCGGCGCATCATCCAGCTGAAGATCGAGCAGGAGGCGCTGAAGAAGGAGCAGGACGAGGCTTCGCGCAAGCGCCTGGCGACGCTGCAGGAGACTCTCCGCGGGCTCGAGAAGGAATACGCCGACCTCGAGGAGATCTGGAAGTCCGAGAAGGCGACGCTGCAGGGCGCAGCGCAGATCCGTGAGGAGCTGGACCGCGTGCGCCTGGAGCTGGATGCGGCGCGCCGCGCGGGCAATCTCGGCCGCATGGCGGAGCTGCAATACGGCAAGATCCCGGAGCTGGAGAAGCGGCTCGCGGCGGCCGCCGCGGCCGAGGACAAGGCGCCGCAGCTGGTGCGCAACAAGGTGACCGAGGAGGAGATCGCCGAGGTGGTCTCCAAGTGGACCGGCATCCCGGTCTCGAAGATGCTCGAGGGCGAGAAGGAGAAGCTGCTGCGGATGGAGGAGGCGCTGGCCCGCCGGGTCGTCGGCCAGGACGAGGCGCTCAGGATCGTGTCGAATGCCATCCGCCGCTCGCGCGCCGGGCTCTCCGATCCGCGCCGTCCCAACGGCTCGTTCCTCTTCCTGGGACCCACCGGGGTCGGCAAGACCGAGCTCTGCAAGGCGCTGGCCGAGTTTCTCTTCGACACCGAGGATGCGCTGGTGCGCATCGACATGTCGGAGTTCATGGAAAAGCACTCGGTGGCGCGGCTCATCGGCGCCCCGCCGGGCTATGTCGGCTACGAGGAGGGCGGCTACCTGACGGAAGCCATCCGGCGCCGGCCCTATGCCGTGATCCTGCTCGATGAGGTCGAGAAGGCGCACCCCGATGTCTTCAACGTGCTGCTGCAGGTGCTCGATGACGGCCGCCTGACCGATGGCCAGGGGCGCACCGTGGACTTTCGCAACACGGTGATCATCATGACTTCGAACCTCGGCTCGCAGGTGATCCAGGAGCACGCGGGGGAGAAGAACTACACCCGCATGAAGAGCGCGGTGATGGAGATCGTGCAGCAGAGCTTCCGGCCGGAGTTCATCAACCGGATCGACGACATCGTCGTGTTCCATCCGCTCGGCACGCAGCAGATCCGCTCGATCGTGGACATCCAGCTGATCTACCTGCGCAAGCGTCTGCAGGAGCGGAACATGGACCTGACGCTCGATGACGCCGCGCGCGACCTTCTCGGCGAGGCGGGCTTCGACCCGGTCTACGGGGCCCGGCCGCTGAAGCGCGCCATCCAGCAGCAGATCGAGAATCCGCTGGCGCAGCGTATCCTGAAGGGCGAGTTCACCCCCGGCAGCCGCATCCGCGCCACGGCGCATGACGGACAGATCGTCTTCAACAAGGCCGCCTGACTATAATCCGGCCACCGGGAAGTCCGTCCCCACAGCACCAACACACCGCCATGCCGTTCTACGAGTACGAGTGCCAGAGCTGCAAGTTCTACACCGAAGTGATGCAGAAGATCAGCGACCCGCCGCTGGTGAAGTGTCCCTCCTGCGGCAAGCGCACCCTGCAGAAGCTGGTATCCGCGCCGGTCTTCCGGCTGAAGGGCAGCGGCTGGTACGAGACGGATTTCAAGTCGGACAAGGAGGGCAAGCGCAACCTTGCGGTCGAGCGGGACGAGCCGAAGCCTGCTGCCGCCGAGGAGTCGAAGTCGGACGCCAAGGCGCCGGCGGCCGAAACCTCATCGAAGCCTTCGGAAGCCAAGACTTCGGGCGTGACGACGAGCGTTGCGGCGTCCACCTCGGCGAAGAATGCCTCTACTCCCAGGAAGCGCCTGGCTGCCGTCAAAGCAAGCACCCGGCCCACGAGCGCCCGGCCCAAGGCCAAACCCGCAGCCCGGGGGAAGGCCGCGAAGCGTCGCTCGAGGCGGTGAGCCGTTGACCACCCCGCCCCTCCAGAGTCCCATCCCGGCATTCCAGCCGGGTCAATCGGCGCCTAAGAAGAAGGGCTCGCCGCTGCGGCGCTACCTGGTCGCGGGCGTGCTCGTATGGCTGCCGATCATTGCGACCCTCTGGGTCGTCACCTTCCTGTTCCATCTCGCGGACAGGACGCTCCTGCTCTTGCCCTTACCGTCCGGGTACCGGCCCGAGGGGCTGATGGGCCTTCTGCTGCCTGCCCTCGGCGCCGTCTTCGTGCTCGTCGTGCTCCTGCTGACCGGTGTTCTGGGCACCAATCTCATCGGGCGGCGCCTGCTCGTCTGGGGGGAGGAGCTGGTCCACCACATTCCCATCGTCGGCAGTGTGTATGGGGGCGTGAAGAGCTTTGCCGAGAGCGTCTTCTCGCAGTCGAACTCCTTCCGCAAGGTGGTGATGGTCGAATATCCGCGCGAGGGCGTCTGGAGCCTGGGCTTCCTGACCGCGGAGGACGTCCCCGAGGTCAGCCAGAGAACGGGTGAGCAGCACGGCTGCGTCTATATCTCCGCCGCTCTGAACGCCACCGGCGGCGTTCTTGCCATCGTGCCGCGCCGGCAGATCGTGGAGCTCGACATGAGCGTCGATGCGGCGATGAAGATGATCATCACGTGCGGCGTCGTCGTCCCGCCCGCCGCCGACCGCAAGCGCGAGCTGGCAAAGCCCGCCGCCTGAGGCGGAGCCCCAAGGGGGCGCGCATTTGCTGGAGGAGCCGCCATGAAAGCCATGCGCCTCACGGCGCCCGACACGCCGCTTCGCTTGGAAGAGGTCGCGTTGCCGCCCGTTGGCGAGCACCAGGTCCGCATCACGGTGGAGGCCTGCGGCGTCTGCCGCACGGACCTGCACCTGGTCGACGGCGAGCTGCCCCACATTCATTATCCCATCACCCCGGGCCACGAAATCGTCGGCATCGTCGCCGAGGCGGGCGCCGGGGTGACGCGCTTTCATCGCGGTGACCGGGTCGGTGTGCCCTGGCTGGCACAGGCCTGCGGACTTTGCCGCTACTGCCGCGCCGGGCAGGAGAATCTCTGCGAGTACGCCCGCTTCACCGGCTATTCGGTGGATGGCGGCTACGCGGAGCAAGTCCTTGCCGACGCGCGCTTCTGCCTGCCTCTGCCCGCCGCGGCGCCGGCCGCGCAGCTGGCGCCGCTTCTCTGCGCCGGCCTCATCGGCTATCGCGCCTACCGTGCCGCAGGAGAGGGCATGAACCTCGGCCTGTATGGATTCGGGGCTGCCGCGCACCTGCTGGCACAGGTCGCCCGTGCCCAGGGGCGGCGGGTGTTCGCGTTCACCAGGCCGGGGGATCTCGCCGGCCAGGCTTTTGCCCGCGATCTCGGGGCCGTCTGGGCGGGGGATTCGGACCGGGCGCCACCGGACCCGCTGGACGCGGCGATTCTCTTTGCGCCGGTCGGCGCGCTGGTGCCGGCGGCTCTCGGCGCCGTGCGCCGCGGCGGCCGCGTCATCTGCGCCGGTATCCACATGAGCGACATTCCCCGCTTCCCCTATGAGCTTCTCTGGGGCGAGCGCACGGTCAGCTCGGTCGCCAATCTCACCCGTGCGGACGGCGAGGAGTTCCTCGATCTGGCCCACCGCCTCGCCCTGAGGCCGACCGTCGAGCCGTTCCCGCTGAGCGAGGCCAATACGGCCCTGGAGCGGGTGCGCACCGGTGCGCTCGAGGGCGCGGCGGTTCTGGTATGAAGCACATCCCTGTGTCTAGTTGCGGCCCCTCCGAGCGCCCCGTAACATCGCCGGCCCTATGCGCTCACACTACTGCGGACAGGTCGACGAAAAGCTGATCGGCCAGACGGTCGAGGTGGCCGGCTGGGTGCACCGGCGGCGGGATCACGGCGGCATCATCTTCGTGGATCTGCGCGACCGCGAAGGTCTGCTGCAGGTCGTCTTCGATCCGGACATGGCGGAGGTCTTCCGCGAGGCGGAGCGCCTGCGCAACGAGTTCGTCATCCGCGTCAAGGGACGGATCCGCGAGCGGCCCGCGGGGACGGTGAACGCCAATCTCGCCTCCGGCCGCGTGGAGCTGCTGGCGGGTGAGCTGGAGCTCCTCAACCGCTCGGAGCCACTGCCCTTCCAGCTGGATGAGCAGGTCGGCGAGGAAGTGCGGCTGAAGTACCGCTACCTCGACCTCCGTCGTGAGGTCATGAGTCAACGTCTGCGTCTGAGGCATCGGATAACGCGCGCCATGCGCGCGTTTCTCGATGACCACGGCTTCATCGACCTCGAGACGCCGATGCTGACCAAGGCGACCCCGGAGGGCGCGCGAGATTATCTGGTCCCCAGCCGCACGCATCCCGGCAAGTTCTTCGCGCTGCCGCAGTCGCCGCAGATCTTCAAACAACTGCTGATGATCGCGGGCTTCGACCGCTACTATCAGATCGTGCGCTGCTTCCGTGACGAGGACCTGCGCGCCGACCGGCAGCCGGAGTTCACCCAGCTCGACGTCGAAACCTCGTTCCTGACCCAGGACGAGATCATGGGGCTGATGGAGGGACTGACGCGCCACTTCTTCGGCGAGGTGTTGGGCCAGGCGCTGCCCGATCCCTTCCCGCGCATGACTTTCGCGGAGGCGATGCGCCGCTACGGCTCCGACAAGCCGGACCTGCGCGTGCCGCTCGAGCTGGCGGACGTGGCCGACCTCGTCCGGGACTGCGACTTCAAGGTGTTCGCCGGTCCCGCCCGGGATCCGAAGGGCCGGGTGGCGGCGCTGCGCGTGCCGGGCGGCGGCGCGATGCCGCGCTCGCAGATCGACGGCTACACGGAGTTCGTCGGCCGGTATGGGGCGAAGGGGCTGGCCTACGTCAAGGTCAATGAGCGCGCGCGCGGGCGCGAGGGCCTGCAGTCGCCCATCATCAAGTTCCTGAGCGATGCGGCGGTCGCGGGGATTCTGGAGCGGACGGGCGCGGCGGACAACGACCTCATCTTCTTCGGCGCCGACAGCGCCAAGGTCGTCTGCGACGCGCTCGGCGCGCTGCGCCTGAAGATCGGCCAGGATCTCAAGCTGGTGGAGCAGGGCTGGCGGCCGCTGTGGGTGGTCGACTTCCCGATGTTCGAGTGGGACGCGGACGAGCGGCGTTGGGTGGCGATGCACCATCCGTTCACCTCGCCGAAGATCGACGATCCGGCGGCGCTGCGCGCCGACCCGGAGAAGGCGCTCGCGAAGGCCTACGACATGGTGTTGAACGGCTCGGAGATCGGCGGCGGCTCGGTGCGTATCCACCGGCAGGAGATGCAGTCGACCGTGTTCGATCTGCTCGGAATCAATGCGGAGGAGGCGGCCCGCAAGTTCGGCTTCCTGCTCGATGCGCTCAAGTTCGGCGCACCTCCGCATGGCGGCATCGCTTTCGGGCTCGACCGACTCGCCATGCTGATGGCAGGCGCGGACAGCATCCGCGAGGTCATCGCCTTCCCGAAGACGCAGACAGCGGCGGACCCGATGACCGATGCGCCGACGGAGATCGGCGAGACCCAGCTTCGCGAGCTGCACATCCGCGTGCGGACCCCGCCGCCGACGTAACTCATTGGACACCGCGCAGCACGTGATCTACGTGCACGGGCTGTGGATGCCCGGCGGCGAGTCGGTGCTGCTCGCGCAGCGGCTGCTGCGCGACTTCGGCCTGCACGTGCATGCCTTTCACTACTCCGCCGGCACCTGGGGCATGGAGGAAATCACCGGGCACCTGCGCAGCTTCGTACGCTCCCTGGATCTGCCGGCGGTGCATTTCGTCGGTCACAGTCTCGGCGGCCTGGTCATTTACCGCTATTTCGAGCACTACGCGGAGCAGTCTCCCGGCCGTGTGGTCTTTCTCGGCACGCCGTGCCTCGAGAGCCGCGCGGCCGTGCAGGCGGCGCAGCTGCGTTTCGTGAGCGTGCTCATGGGCCCGTCGGTCGCCGACGAGCTGCTGCGGCCGCGCGAGCGGCGCTGGACCTTCGCCCGGCCGCTCGGGATCATCGCCGGCAGCCAGTCGATCGGGCTCGGGCAGTTCCTCGCCGATTTCGAAGAGGAGAGCGACGGCACGGTGGCGGTCAGCGAGACGCGCCTTGCGGGCGCGGCGGATCACATCACGCTGCCCGTCAGCCACATGGGGATGTTGGTGTCGACGCGGGTGGCGAGCGAGACCGGCTCCTTCCTGCGGGACGGGCGATTTTCGTTGCGGTGAGCGTGAGTCAGGCCGTTCGCCGCGGCGGCCGCACCGCTCAGTCGAGCAGCCGCTTCAGCCGGTAGACTGCCTCCAGCGCGGCTTTCGGTGTCATGTCGTCGGGGGCCAGCGCGGCCACGGCTTCGCGCAGCGCGTCCGGTTGCCGATCCGGCGGGGGCGGCGGCTCTGGCGCCGCGAACAACGGCAGCTCCTTCTGCGCGTGCCTGCCACCCCTCGCGTTGCCGTCGGCGCCATGGAGCCGATCCCGCTGTGATTCGAGCGCTTCGAGGTACCGCCGCGCCTGGCCGATGACATCGCGGGGGACGCCCGCGAGTTGCGCGACCTGTAGTCCGTAGCTGCGGCTCGCGGGTCCCTCCTTCACCGCGTGCAGGAAGACGATGCCGTCGCCGTGTTCGGTGGCGTCGAGATGGACATTGGCGCAGCCATCCACCTCCGTCGCGAGGCTGGTCAGCTCGAAGTAGTGGGTGGCGAAGAGAGTGAACGATCTGATTCGCGCCGCGATGTGATGCGCCATCGCCCAGGCGAGCGACAGGCCGTCGAAGGTGCTGGTGCCGCGTCCGATCTCGTCCATGAGAATGAGGCTGTGGGCGGTGGCGTTGTGCAGGATGTTGGCCGCCTCGGTCATCTCCACCATGAAGGTCGATCTGCCGCCCGCGAGGTCATCGGCCGCGCCTATGCGCGTGAAGATGCGATCGAGGGGGCCGATGACGGCGCGATCGGCCGGCACGTAGCTGCCGAGATGGGCCAGGATCGCGATCAGCGCCGACTGGCGCATGTAGGTCGATTTACCGCCCATGTTGGGGCCGGTGATGATGAGCATTCGCCGGGCCGGGTCGAGGCTCAGATCGTTCGGCACGAACGGAGTCGCCGCGAAGCGCTCGACGACCGGGTGACGGCCGCCCTCGATGTCGAGCAGGGGCTCGGCCACCAGCCGCGGCGCGGTCCACTGCAGAGCGCAAGCCCGCTCGGCCAGCGCGGCGAGGGCATCGAGCTCCGAAAGCGCGGCGGCGGTGGCCTGCAGCGGCGCGAGGCAATCCGTGAGGCGCGTCAGGACACTGTCGTAGAGCTCCTTCTCCCGCGCCAGGGCCTGCTCACGCGCGCCGAGGACCCGATCCTCGAAGCTCTTCAGCTCCGCCGTGATGAACCGCTCCGCGGACTTGACGGTCTGGCGCCGGATGTAGTCCTTGGGTGCGCGCTCCGCGTCCTTGCGCGAGATCTCGATGAAGAAGCCCTGCACCCGGTTGTAGCCGAGTTTCAGGCCCGCGATGCCGGAGCGCTCGCGCTCGCGCTGCTCCAGCTCGAGCAGGAATTCGTCGGTATGGGTTGCGATCCGGCGCAGCTCATCGAGCTCCGCGTCGTAACCCGCCGCAATGACATCACCGTCCCTGATGAACGTCGACGGCTCCTCCGCAATCGCCTGGCCGAGGAGGTGCACGACGTCTTCGTGCTCGCCAATGCGTGCGGAAAGCTCTGCGACGAGCGGCGAGGCGACCTCGTGCAACGCCGACTTCAGATCCGGTAGCGCCGCGAGCGACGCACGAAGCTGCGTCAGGTCTCGCGGCCGCGCTGACCGCAGCGCCACGCGAGCCAGAATTCGCTCCACATCACCAACGCTCCGGAGCCGCTCGCGTACGCCCTCGAAGCGTCGTGAATCGATCAGCGCGCCCACCGCCTGATAGCGCGCACGGAGCGTCGCATGGCTGGTGAGCGGTCGATTGAGCCAGCGTCGGAGTTGGCGGGAGCCCATGGACGTGACGCATTGATCCAACACAGCGAAGAGCGTCGCGTCCTCGCGTCCGGTCAGGCTGGCATCGAGCTCTAGGTTGCGGCGCGTCGCTGCATCGATGATGAGCGCATCCGTGCGCTCCTCTACGTGCAGCGCGCGGATGTGCGGTAGTGCTGTCTTCTGCGTATCGCGCACGTACTGCAGCAGTGCGCCCGCCGCGCAGATGGCGAGCGGCAGGTCGTCGGCGCCGAAACCCTTGAGATCCAGCGTGCCGAGCTGGTCCGTGAGCAGCCGCGATGCGCTTGCCAGCTCGAAATTCCAGGGCGGCCGGGAGCGCAGCGCCGTGCCATTGCGCGCGAGGTCCTCCTCCGGCGTTCCCTCCGGGATCAGCAGCTCCGCGGGCTTCAGACGCTCGATCTCCGCCGCGAGCGCACCGTGGCCGCTCGACTCCAGCACGGTGAAGCGACCCGCGGCGAGATCGAGCCAGGCGAGCCCGAACCGCTCGCCATCACGCGCCGCCGCGGCGACCAGGGTCTCCTGGCGCTCCTCCAGCAGGGCGTCATCGGTCACCGTGCCCGGCGTGATGATCCGCACCACGTCCCGCTCGACGGGGCCTTTGGACTTCGCCGGATCGCCCATCTGCTCGCAGATGGCGACGCTCTCGCCCTTGCGCACGAGCCGGGCGAGATAGCTCTCGACGCTGTGGAACGGCACGCCCGCCATCGGGATGGGCTGTCCGGCGGAGTGGCCGCGGCTGGTCAGCGTGATATCGAGCAGCGCCGCGGCGCGCCGCGCATCCTCGAAGAAGAGCTCGTAGAAGTCGCCCATGCGGTAGAAGAGCAGCACCTCCGGATGCCGGCTCTTGATGCGCAGGTACTGCTGCATCACCGGGGTATGGCTTGGGTTGTGGTCGTTCAAATGCTCGATTCCGCGGCACCGCGGGCAGGGAGAGGGATTATGGCCGCTCAGGGCGTGAGACCGATACCCGCGAAGAAGTCGGCGATCCCGGGTGAGAGATTTTCGGCCGAGCGGATATCCGCCTGCCCCCGGCCTTTCCTGCCCATACGCAGCTCCGCGAGGCCGCGGCCGAAGAGAGACGTCGCGACCTTCGGGTTCTTCTGCAGCGCGGCGTCGTAGTCGGCGATGGCTCGATCAGGCTCGCCTCGCCGCAGGTACAGCAGCCCGCGGCCGTCGAGGACCTGCGCATCCGCCCCCGCGAGGCCGAGCGCGCGGTTGCAGTCCTTCAGCGCCTCGTCCAGATCCTGGTTGGCTTCGGCTCTCAGCCGGCAGCGGCTGTCGAGGGCCAGCCGCAGCCGCACGTCATCGGGGTGATGGTCGATCCAGAGCGTGATCTGATGAATCGCCAGCGGGTATTGGCCGATGTCGCCATAGAGCTCGCTCAGGGTGAAGCGCTCGTTGGCTTCCTGCGGAGCCAGGCGATCCACGGCGTCCATGTCCGGCCTGGCGCCGCCATGCAGCTCGGACACCTGCAGCTCCGCGCGGGCGAGCCGAGCCTGGTAGTCGGTGGGAGAGAGCTCGATGGCTCTATCCAGGTCGCGCAACGTCGGCGACTTCCGCGCCGGGACGTCGAAGACCGGTCCGCCGCTATACGTGAAATACAGTTTCGACCGGCTGTTGGCGACGTATACGTGATGCGCAAGGAAGAAATCCGCGCCGAGCAGCATGTCGAACTTGTCATGGGGATCGTCATAGCGGGAGTGGAGGTCGCCGATCTGTATGCGTGTGTGCCGGATCTCCTCACCGCCGATATCGAACTTAGCGATGGGAGCGATCCAGGTCTGGACGAGCTGTTGTCCCCCGATCCCTTCGGCGGCGCCCGCGGCCACGACGCCGGGGCTCTTGGGCGAGATGCCGGCCCGGCGCGCCGCCTCGAGCGACAGCATGGATGTGTCGGAGCCGGTATCGAACAGAACACGGACGGACCGTCCGTCGACCGACGCGGCGCCGATCAAGTACGTCTGGGATTTTTCCGTCGTCCGCTGCAGATCGACCAGGCCGACGGGTTGGCCCGTCGTCCAATAGGCCATGACCTTACCGCCGCAGTGCTGCGGCTCGACGAGGCGCATCGTGCCGTCAGCGAAGTCGAACTCCTCGTCCCAGAGCTGGAACAGGTTGTTGCCGAGCAGTCCGGCAATGCCCGACTGAGAGAGGTCGTTGCCGCTGACCAGGAACACGACGTTCGGGACTTCGATGCCGCCGAACCCGAAGCGCTTGACCGTGGCGCTGTCGGGATTGTCGTAGCCGCCGACGCCCACGGTATAGAAGCCGGGTTGCAGCTTCAGCGGCAGCTTGAATTGCGCGGCCGCGGACGGGTACAGAATCTGGAAAGAGCTGCCGGTATCCACCATGAACCGGGCGTCCACGCCGTTGATCCGGGCGGAGATGACCGGCTCCCGGTTCATCATGGTGACGGCAATGGGCGGCGATCGGAGGATATGACACGGGTCGCCGGCTCGGGCGGTGGACTGCAGGGAGACCGCCAGCGGCAGGACGGCGAGCCAGCCGGGGATGCGGGTGAGCATCATAGGGGGATCCTCGATCAGCGCGTCAGCCCCATGGCCGCGTAGTGCGGGGCGATGTCCGGTTGCATTTTTTTCGCGACGCCAATATCGGCCGTCCCTTGGGCGGTCATTCCCTTGCGCAGCTCCGCGAGTCCGCGCAGGTAATAGGGAAACGGCGATTGCGGGCGCAGATGGATCGAGGCGGTGTCGTCCGCGATCGTATGATCGAACTGACCGAGCCGCAGGTATACGAGGCTGCGGTTGCTCAGGACGGCGCCGCGGTCGGATGCCGGCACCTTCGCCAGGGCCCTGTTGCAGTCATCGAGCGCCCTGTCCAGATCGATGTTGGCCGCCGCCTGCAGTCCGCAACGGGTCGACAGCGCGGCGGCCAGGCGCAGGTCGCCTCCATGGGATGCGATCCAGAGGTCGTACTGATGGACCGCGGCCGCATACTGGCCGATGGCGTGATATAGGTTGCCCAATGCCAAACGTGGATCGACCTCCGCCGGCGCCAGGCGGTCCACGGCGTCCAGGTCGTCCTCGATCCCGGCGTGAAGCCGCGGGAGCTGGAGCCGCGCGCGGGCGAAATGGACCTGATAGTCATTGGGGTCGAGCGCGAGGGCCGCGTTGAAGTCCTGTAATGCGAGCTGCGGCTGCCGGCTGCGCCAGTACACCAAGCCGCGTTGATAGAGACATTCGGGGTCGTGCGGATCGAGTTGCACGGCGCGCGTGAGATCGTCCAACGCCTGCTGGAGCTCGCCCCGCGAAGCGTCGGCGACCCCGCGCCGCAGGAATCCGGCCGCGTCAGTTGGCGTATCCGATATCACTGCGGCAGGCGAGCCGGCGCCGGCGCCGGGCGGGGCTGCCGGCGTGGCGCCAGCAGGCGACTTCGCCTGCAGCGGCTGCAGGGCGTTCACGTCGAAAACGGGTCCGCCGTTGTAGGTGAAATACACCTTGTTCTGGCTGTAGGCGACGTAGATGTGGTGGGCGAGGAAGAAATCCGAGCCGAGCAGCATGTCGGTGCCCGGCAGGCCGATATCGCCGATCAGCAGGTGTGTGTGCTCGATTGCCTCGCCGCCGATCTCGAACTTGTCGATGGGCGCCGCCCAGACGGTGACCGCCTTGCCGCCGACGCCGAATGTCGCACCCGCGGCGATCACGCCGGGACTGGCGGGCGTGATGCCCGCGTGCTTCGCGGCGCCGAGCGAGAGGACCGAACGCCAGGCGCCGGTATCGAAGAGCACGGTGATCTCGTGGCCGTTGACCGAGGCCCGGGCGAGCAGTTGCGGGCGCTGCACGGACATCCAGTCCACGCTTACCATGCCGACGGGTTGGTTGGGCGTGGCCCAGTAGGCGAGCATCTCATCGCCGCAATGCTCCGGCTTTACGAAGCGCAGCATGCCGAGCGCGAAGTCGAACTCGACATCGGCGATGCGGAACATGTTCTGGCCCAGGATGCCGACGATGCCGCCCAGGAAATCGTTGTTTCCCACGAGAAATTGCGCATCGTGGGCGCCGAGGCCGGCCACCGAAAACCGGTCGACGGTAGCGACTTTCGGAATGACCGAGCCGCCGACGCCGTAGACGGAGAACCCGTAGGGCGCATAGCTGAGCGGCAGCTTGAATTCCGCCGCCGCGGCCGGCGAGAGGAAACCCCAGAAGCTGCCGGTGTCGACGATGAACCGCGCCTCCGTTCCGTTGATGTCGGCCGAGATGACCGGCCGCAGGTTCTCCATCCTGATGGGCACCTGCGGGGACATCGTGAGCTTGCAGCGGTTGGCGGCACCCGCCGTCGCGAGTGAGGCGGCGAGCAGCACGGGGATCCAGCCAAGGGCACGGGCGGGCATGACGGTTAATTCCGAGAAGCGGCCTCGGGGGCGAGCCCCATTTTCGCAAAGAGCCGGGTGATGCCGCCGTCGAGCTTCTCGGCCGCGGCGAGATCGGCCTCTCCCTGAGCCTTCTCACCGAGGCGCAGCTCCGCCAGGCCACGCCCGTAGAGGGAGTCCGGCATCTTCGGGTTGGCTTTCAGCGCGGCGTCGTCATCGCGCACCGCCTCCTCGAGCTTGCCGAGCCGCAGGTAGACGAGCCCGCGGCTGCCGAGAGCAACGGGGTCATCCGGAGCCAGCGGTTGGTTCAGGGGATTGCCGTCCCGCTGAGGCACCCACACTCTCATGCCGAGCGCGCGATTACAGTCATCGAGTGCCTCATCCAGATTCTGATTCGCCATTGCGCGCAGCCCGCACCGCTGTCTCAGCCCCACGAATTGGTCGCCGTTGAGCGGGTGTTGACTGAGCCACCGGGTGATCTGGTCAATGGCCGGCGCGTAGTCGCCTAGCCCGCTGTACAGGGTGCTCAGGGTCCGGCGCAAGCCCGCGCTCGGCGGCAGCAGGCGGCCGATCGCATCGAGGTCAGATTTGGCCTCGGCGGCGCCCTCGGCGGAATCGACTTCAGGGTGCGACTGCAGCAGCTCTGCACGGGCCAGGTGGGCGTCGATATCATCCGACTGGAGCGTAATCGCCGTATCGAAATCTTCCAGAGCGGGCTTGAACTGACCATCCTCAACGTAGACCATCGCGCGGTCGTAATGGCTGTCGGCATCGCGCGGCGCAAGCTCGCAGGCGTGTGTCAGGTCCGCGAGCGCCTGATCGAATTCCCGCTCGGCCGCGCGAGCCATGCCCCGACGCCTGAAACCGTCGGCATCAACGGGGGCGTCGGATGCCGCTTGCTCGGTTGCCGCCGGAGGCGTTGCCGTGCCCGGCGCAGCCTGCGGGACATCGAGATTGAACAACGGACCGCCGTTATACGTGAAATAGAGCTTCTTCTGGCTATAGGCCACGTAGATGCGATGAGACAGAAAAAAATCGTCTCCCAGTATCATGTCGACGCCCGCATTCCCGAGCGTTCCTATCGGCAGGTGCGTGTGCCCGACCTTTTCGCCGCCGATCTGGAAGGTGTCGACCGGCGCGATCCATGTCCTGGTAATCGCCGGGCCAATGCCGCTGACGTTGCCGAGGAACGTCACCCCGGTGCTATCCGGTGTGATGCCCAGGCGCTGCGCCGCCTCCAGGGACAGAAGCGAACGGGAGGCACCTGTGTCGAACATGACCGTGATACGTCGACCGTCGACCATTGCGGTGGAAAGCAGGTGCGATTGGAGCACATCCATGTACTTCAGATCGACGGACGAGTATGGCGTGGTGACAGCCCAGTAGGCGAGCGGTTGGCCTGCGCAGCCAACGGGCCTGATGAAGCGCGCGATACCGTTGGCCAGGTCGAACTCCACGTCCGATATGCGCAACAGGTTCTGCCCAAGGATCCCCCCGATGTCTCCCCAGTCCTGCTCGACGACCCCAAACCGGACATTGGGCAGAGGCACGTCGAGAAAATCGAACGATGCGGCGGTCGCGACCTGCGCCCTCTCGGCGCCTCCGAGGCCGTAGACGACAAAGGAGAGGGGGTGTCTCGGGACGGTCAGCCGATACTGCTCGGCTGCGCCGCGGGAGATCACTGTGTAGAAAGCGCCCGAGTCGAGGATGAGGCGTGCTTTGACACCGTTGATCTTCGTCGAGACGATCGGGCGCAGGCCCTGCATGTCGACCGAAAGGACTCCGAGCTGCTGCAGCTGGCATTTGGGCGCCGACGCGGCAGTCGCCAGCGGAAGTGCCGCCAGGGTCGCTATCCAACCGGGAGTGCGGCGCATCGTGAGAGTATCCAGGATCAACAGGTCAGGGCGCGAGCCCCATCTTCGCAAAGCTGTGGGCGACGTCCTTGTCGAGCCTCAGCGCCGCGGCGAGATCGGCATCTCCCTGGGATTTCTCGCCCTGGCGCAGCTCCGCCAGGCCGCGGCCGTAGAGTGAGGTGGCGATCTTCGGATCGACCTGCAGCGCGGAATCGTAATCGTGGATGGCGTCCCCCGGCCGGCCGAGACGAAGGTATACCAGTCCCCGGCTGTCGAGCACCTGCGAGTCGTTCGAGGCGATGGTCCTGCCGATGAGAGTGCCGACTTCTGCGTCGGCGGCATGCGGCACCAGGTCGAGCGCGCGGTTGCAGTCATTCAGCGCCTCCTGCAGATCGCGGTTGCCCGCCGCCCGCAGCCAACAGAGGGAGGTCAATCCGGTGGTCTGATCGGCCTTGAGCGGGTGGTGGCTCAGCCATTGGTCGATCTGGTCGACTGCTTCCGGGTAATCGCCGAGCCTGCCGTACAGCACACCTACCGCCAGACGCTCGCCGGCGTCCGGCGCGGCCAGGCGGCGCACCGCATCGAGATCGGATTTGGCCTCGGACACGGCACTCGTCGGGTCGGCGTCGGGGTGCGACTGCAGCAGCTCTGCGCGCGCCATGTGAGTCTCGATGTCATCCGGTTGCAGCGTCAGGGCGGTGTCGAAATCCTGCAGTGCGGACTTGAACTGACTGTCTTCCAGATAGATGACCCCGCGCTGGTAGCGGTTCTGCACGTCGCGAGGGGCGAGATCACAGGCCCGTGTCAGATCTGCGAGCGCGCGATCGAACTCCCGCATGGAGGCGAAGGCCATGCCGCGACGCCTGAAGCCGTCCGCGTCGGTGGGAGCATCCGATTCCGGTTGCCCGGCCGTCGTGGAACCCGGTTGCGCGGCGGCCGCCGGCATCGCCGGATTGGCTGCCGTGCCGGTGATGACGCCCGGGATGTTCAAGTTGAAGAGGGGGCCGCCGTTGTACGTGAAGTAGAGCTTCCCCTGGCTGTAGGCGACGTAGATGCGATGAGAAAGGAAGAAATCGTCTCCGAGCAGCATGCCCGGCGTGTCGCCGCTTACTTCTCCGACCTGGTGCGCCGGATCGAGATCCGAGATCAGCAGATGCGCGTGCTGCACCTTTTCACCGCCGAGCTGGAAGGTGTCCACGGTCGCGGACCACACCCTGTTGGATCCAGGGCCAATGCCGCCCGCCAGTCCGAGGAACGTCACTCCCGCGCCGTTTAGCGAAACGCCCGCGCGCTCCGCTGCGTCCGGAGACAGGAATGACCGGGGCGCGCCGGTATCGAACAGAACCGTGATGGGGTGCCCGTTGATCATCGCGGTGGCGCGCAATTGGGAATCATACCTGTCCATGGCATGCAGCTCGACGGACGAGTACGGCGTACTCGACGCCCAATAGGCGAGCGGCTGGCGCTCGCAGTCTACGGGCTTGAAGAAGCGCAGGACTCCGTTGCCCAGATCGTATTCTACATCCGTTGCCCGCAATACGTTCTGCCCGAGGAGTCCAACCGAGTCGTTGCCGAAGTCCTGGCCGTCGACGAGGAACTGAAGGTTGGGTATGGCGATTCCGAGGATTTCGAACGATTTGACCGTCGTGATATCCGCAGTCTCGTACCCGCCCGTGCCGCGGGTGACGTGGAGGCCCTGTCCCGGCATCGAGGTGACCCGAAGCTGATATTCCGTGGCTGCGTTGCGCCCGATCGAGCTGTAGTAAGAGCCGGTGTCGAGGATGAAGCGCGCCTTGACGCCATTGATCTTCGTCCAGACGAGAGGGCGTGAGCCCTGCATGTCGATAGGCAAGGCTCCAAGGGTTTGCAACTGGCATCCGCCTGCCGCCGCTGCGGTTGACAGCGACAGAGCAGCCAGCGCCGCCATCCATCTGAGTCGACGTATGCGCACGTGCCTTCCTCCCCTTCCTTCTTTATATGGCTTTCTAGATTCCGCCGTGCTTACCCCCAAGCCCCGGTAGGGTACCCCTGCCACCGGTTGCAGTAAACTGCCCATGTGTCGGCCATGCAACCCATCACGGATCAGGAACTCTACCGTTTGGCGGAGGAGGTCGGGCGCAGGGCGCTCGCCGCGTCCTGGCGAATCGTGACCGCGGAGTCCTGCACGGCCGGCTGGATCGCCAAGGCGCTGACGGACGTGCCGGGCAGCTCGCAGTGGGTTGATTCCGGGTACGTGACTTATTCCAACAGCGCCAAGATGCGCGACGTCGGGGTATCTTCGCGGACACTGACTGAGCATGGCGCCGTCAGCGGGGCGACGGTGCGCGAGATGGCCGACGGTGCGCTGCGGGCGGCGGGTGTCGAGATGGCGATCGCGGTCAGCGGCATTGCCGGGCCGGATGGCGGCACTGCGGAGAAGCCTGTGGGGACCGTGTGGTTCGCAGCCGCCACGCCTGAGGCGCGGGGGGCGGCCGCCGTGTGCGAGCGGAAGCTGTTCAGCGGCGACCGGGAGCAGGTTCGCCGCCAATCCGTGGACCACGCGCTCAGGCTCGCATTGCGCCTGCTGCCGGCGGCCCGTGGCGGCCGATGAGCCGTGCGCCATCGGCCGAGGCGGGGGAGATGCCGAAGGAGCGGCGTCGTAGATAGCCGCGACCTGGCTCATCTGCCCATTGCCGGCCAGGCGACGTGCCAGCGATGCGCGCTCATATCGCCACTTCCTCCAGGTTTCCGGCGGCCAATCTTCGCGCCGTGCGCGCTCCGCGGCCATCGCGTAGTACCGGAGCGCGGCAAGCAGATGAGCGGGGAGAGAAGCGGGCGCGCCCGTGGCTGCAGTTTCCTCCTCGCTTTCGCCGAGGCGAGCCAAGGCATTGGGCTCGTCCGCATCCGCGCCTCTGCGGTACCAGATCAAAGCGCGAGCGGCATCCGGCGCGAGCCAGTAGCCGGCCGCGCCGTCGGTGCGAGGTGCTCCATGCTCGTACAAGGTGCCGAGGTCGAATGCCGCCCCGTCGCAGCGTCCCAGATGCCGGCCGTTCCATCGAGGGAGGCCGTCACGACTCGAGCGCCATCGGGCGAGAAGACGGCCGTCGCGACTTGCGCTGTGTGCCGAGACAGAGTGAGGAGCAAGGCGCCGCTGCGGGCGTCCCAGATGCGCGCAGTATGATCGGAGGCGGTGGCCGTCCGCCGAGAGCGCGGCAGAGGTGACGATGTCAGAGTGCCCGGCGAGTACTCTGATCAGCCGCGCGGTTCTCGCATCCCAAACCCGTGCGGTCTTATCGTACGAGGCCGTGACGATCCGGCGGCCGTCGGGTGGCGGGATCGGCAAATCGTGTGCCCTCGCGCCCCGCCAGATTGACATAAGCCTCGTGGACCAGGGTGGTGGGACTGACGGTCATTCCGGGGTACTGGCGCAGCTTGCGTCGGCGAGGCGGCGCAGCTCGCCGTACAGGGAGGCAAAAAGCCGCCCGTCGGGCTCCGCCTCCTCGGCGGGACGGACGCCCTCGGCCGAGTCTTGTCGCTCTTCGGCCATGCTCCCCTTTTGAATCTCGGTCAAGCATGAAAAGCATGCCAGAAAGGCCGGCGAGCCGACAGTTGCCAGATGTCGGGGTTTGGGCACCGAATCCGATTTATCAGATAGAGCCCTTACGAGGGTGCCCAGGGGGCACGGACTGTGAGAAAAGCGACGGTGGCCTTACTTTGCCTCTCCACGCTGCTGGCCGACGCATCGTTTGCGGATCCGCCACTCGGCGGCCCCCCTCCGGCTGCGCAGGCGGTGTTCCTCGACCCCGCAGGTGTGCTGCAGATTCTGAGCGGCACGGGCCGGATCGATCGGCGAGGCGCTTTCTTCCAGTCTCTCGGGACGAACGGGCGCACCTGCGGTACCTGCCACGTTCCCGAGGAGGCCTCCTCGTTGAGCGCGGCGGCCGCCCGCCTGCTGTTCGCGCTCACGCGCGGCAACGACCCGCTGTTTGCGCCCGTGGACGGCGCGAATTGCCCGAGCGCCGCGCGCAGCGACGCGGCTGCCCATAGTCTCATCCTGCAGAACGGACTCTTCCGGATCAGTATCCCGCTGCCCGCGAATGCGCAATTCACGATCTCAGTGGTTCACGATCCTTATGGATGCGCGATCACGCTCGATCCCAAGACCGGACAGGAAGATATCTCCGTCTATCGGCGTCCGCTGCCCGCAACCAACCTCTCTTTCCTCAGCGATGTAATGACCGATGGCCGCGAGACTGTCGCCCCCCTCGGTCAGGGCGCCACGTTTCTCGCCAATCTGGTGATCGATCTCAAGCAACAGGCGGCCGATGCGACCACCGGCCACGCCCAGGCGCTCGCGCCGCCATCCGATGCCCAGCTCACCGATATGGTGAACTTCGAGCTCGGACTCTACACGGCGCAGTGGTTCGATTGGCGGGCGGGGTCGCTGGCGCAGGACGGGGCGCTCGGCGGGGCCGCGGCGCTTTCATCCCAGGAGTACTACCCGGGCATCAATGATGCCAAGGGAGGCGATCCCACGGGAGCGCCGTTCAACCCGGTATCCATGATGCTGTACACGGCTTGGGCCGGCGCGGTCACCGCGGCAACCCCGCAGGAGGGCGCTCGTGACGCCGCTCGGGCCGCCATCGCCGATGGTGAACAGATCTTCGATACAGCACCGCTCATCACCGGAGGCGGCGGCGTCACGCATTGCGCAAACTGTCACGATACGCCGAACGTCGGCGCCCGCTCCCTGTCGGTGCTGTCCGACATCGGCACCTCGCACAGCGTTCTGCCGAGTACGGAGACGAATCCGCAGATCGCCGCGGCCCTTACCCAGCTCAGCATGCCCGATCTGCCGGTCTATCTGATCAGCGGCTGCCCCGATACCACGGACCCGACCCAGACCGACTCGTTCTATACGAGCGACCCCGGCAGGGCGTTGATCACCGGCAAGTGCAGTGACGTCTACAAGATCAAGGTGCCGGTGCTGCGCGGCCTTGCGGCACGTGCGCCTTATTTCCACAACGGCTCCGCGGCGGACCTGTCGCAGGTCGTCGAGTTCTATAACCAGCGGTTCCAGATGGGCCTGACGTCGCAGCAGCAGTCGGATCTGGCCGCCTTCCTCGCGGCGCTCTAGGGTCCGGCATCAGCCGTTACGCTTTGCGCCGCGGGCAAAGCGTAGCGGCCGTCGAGGCTGCCGTCCTTGCGCTCGAGGCAAGGAATCTCGAGGCCACGGCGGGACGGCTCTGCAGGAGCTCCCGCTGGACCACGATCCCCGCGCACTGCGGATCGAAGGCCGGGTCGGAGCCAAGCTGCCACGATTTCAAGACTTTCCACCCACATGTGACGGTAGTGCGCAAACTCTCGCGCCCAGGTGGCATCGAGCGGCCCTGCTCGGCGGCGGTGCACTTCCCGGAGCGGGCTCTCACCGATAGCACCACGGCCCCGGGCATGCCGTACAGTGTTGTCGAACCATATCTACTGTGCAGCGGCAAAAAGACTGCAAATAACAGCGAAGCACCCTGATTCGCGCGCTTCTGCCGGCGCTGCTTTGTGGGATAATTCTGCGCCAGACAATTCCCGTCTCACTGCAACCTCCGTAGGTGTCGAAAGATGGAAGAGAACCGCAAGAAGGCGCTCGCCGCCGCATTGGGCCAGATCGAGAAGCAGTTCGGCAAAGGCTCGGTGATGCGCCTCGGCGATGCCGCGCAGAGCTTCGACATCGAGGCCGTCTCCACCGGCTCGCTCGGTCTCGATATCGCGCTGGGCGTCGGCGGCCTGCCGCGCGGCCGCGTCGTCGAGGTGTTCGGGCCGGAGTCCTCCGGCAAGACCACCCTCACGCTGCAGGTCATCGCGGAAGTACAGCGCAGCGGCGGCACGGCGGCCTTCGTCGATGCGGAGCACGCGCTCGATCCGTCGTATGCCGAGAAGCTCGGCGTCAACATCGGCGACCTGCTCGTCTCGCAGCCCGATACCGGCGAGCAGGCGCTCGAGATCACCGACATGCTGGTGCGCTCGAACGCGGTGGACATCGTCGTGGTCGATTCCGTCGCGGCGCTGACGCCGAAGGCGGAGATCGAGGGCGAGATGGGGGAGATGCAGGTCGGCCTGCAGGCGCGCCTGATGTCGCAGGCGCTGCGCAAGCTCACCGGCAACATCAAGCGATCCAACACCATCGTCATCTTCATCAACCAGATCCGCATGAAGATCGGCGTGATGTTCGGCAACCCGGAGACCACAACCGGCGGCAACGCGCTGAAGTTCTACTCCTCCGTCCGCCTCGACATCCGCCGCATCGGCGCCATCAAGAACGGCGACGAGGTCGTCGGCAACATGACCCGCGTGAAGGTGGTGAAGAACAAGGTGGCGCCGCCCTTCCGCGAGGCGGAATTCGAGATCATGTACGGCCAGGGGATCTCCCGCGAGGGCGAGATCATCGAGCTCGGCGCCGCGCAGGGCATCATCGAGAAGTCCGGCGCCTGGTACGCCTACAAGGGCAACCGCATCGGTCAGGGCAAGGACAATACGCGGACCTACCTGCAGAGCAACCGGGAAGTCGCGCGGGAGATCGAGGAGCAGATCCGTCTGCGGCTCCTGCCCAGCAAGCAGCAGCGCAACGGTGGCGGCGAAGCGGCTAATTCGGCCTGAGGCGGCCGCCGACCCGGAAGCGATCCGCGCCGCCGCGCTGACCCTGCTGGCGCGGCGCGACTGGTTCACCGGCGAGCTGAGCGCGGAGCTGCTCGCCGCCGGCGGCGACCCCCAGACCACGGCCGGGGTCATCGCGGAGCTGGTGCGCGAGCGCCTCCTGAACGACGCCCGCCATGTCGAGCGCTATGTCGCCGCCCGCTCGGAGCGCGGCCAGGGACCGGTGCGCATCGCGGCAGACCTCGGCTCGCTCGGAGTGCCGCGGGAGCAGATCGAGGCCGCGCTCGCCGCCGGTCCGGACTGGTGCGCCGCGGCGGGGGCGGTCCGGCAGCGTAAATTCGGCGCCGTGCCCCCCGATTCCCCGGCCGAGAAGGCCCGCCAAGCGCGATTTTTGCAGTATCGGGGCTTTTCATCGGATCATATCCGGGCGGCCACTGGCGCCGACCTCGAACCGGACTGAAGAACTTGAAGCAGCCTCGATTTTTGAGCGCGGCGGATGCCCGCCGCGCCTTCCTGGAATTTTTCCGCGAGCGCGGCCATACGATCGTGCCCTCGAGCCCGCTCGTGCCCGCCAATGATCCGACCCTGCTCTTCACCAATGCCGGCATGGTGCAGTTCAAGGACGTCTTCCTCGGCAAGGACCGGCGGGACTACGTGCGCGCCACCTCCAGCCAGCGCTGCGTGCGCGCCGGGGGCAAGCACAACGACCTCGAGAACGTGGGCTATACGGCCCGCCATCACACGTTCTTCGAGATGCTGGGCAATTTCTCCTTCGGCGATTACTTCAAGCGTGACGCCTGCCGCTTCGCCTGGGAATTCCTCACCTCCATGCTCGGGCTCGACCTGGCGCGCCTCTGGGTGACCGTCTTCCGCGACGACGATGAGGCGGCGGACATCTGGCTGAAGGAAATCGGCGTCTCGGCCGCGCGCTTCACCCGCATGGGCGAGAAGTCCAACTTCTGGGCGATGGGGGACACCGGCCCCTGCGGTCCCTGCAGCGAGATCTTCTACGATCACGGTCCCCAGGTACCCGGCGGGCCGCCCGGCTCGCCCGATGAGGAGGGCGACCGCTTCGTCGAGATCTGGAATCTGGTCTTCATGCAGTTCGATCGCGCCGCCGACGGCACGCTGACGCCGCTGCCAAAGCCGTCGGTCGACACTGGAATGGGCCTGGAGCGCATCGCCGCCGTGTTGCAGGGCGTGCACTCGAACTACGACATCGACCTCTTCAAGAACCTGATCCGCGCGGCGGCGGATCTGGCGCACACCCAGGACCTGGAGTCGAGCTCCCTGCGGGTCATCGCGGACCATATTCGTGCCTGCAGCTTTCTGGTCGTGGACGGCGTGCTGCCTTCGAACGAGGGGCGCGGTTACGTGCTGCGGCGCATCATCCGCCGCGCCGTGCGCCACGGCTACAAGCTCGGCATCGAGGAGCCGTTCTTCTACAAGCTGGTTCCGGTCCTCGAGCGGGAGATGAGCTCCGCCTATCCGGAGCTCACCCGCGGCCGCGAGCTCGCCGAGCGGGTGCTGAAGCAGGAAGAGGAGCGCTTCGCGGAAACACTGGCCAACGGCATGGAGCTGTTGGAGAGCGCGATCGCGAAACTGCCGCGCGGCGCGCAGCAGGGCGCGGGCGCGGTCATCCCGGGCGAGACCGTATTCAAGCTCTACGATACTTACGGTTTCCCCGCGGACCTCACCGCGGACATCGCGCGTGAGCGTGGACTGACCATCGACCAGGCGGGCTTCGATGCGGCGATGGAGGAGCAGCGGCGCCGGTCGCAGGAAGCGAGCAAGTTTGGCGTCGACGTACGCGGTGGCACCGCCGTCGATGCGCGGACGGCCTTCCAGGGTTACGAAGGGCTCGAGTCCGAGGGACACGTGGTCGCTCTGCTCAGGGGCGGCAGCCCCGTGGACGAGTTGCGCAACGGCGAGGAGGGCGAGGTGGTGCTCGACCGCACGGCCTTCTACGCCGAGGCGGGAGGTCAGGTTGGGGACACAGGCGCTCTGATGGGTGCGGGATCGCGTTTCGTCGTGCACGACACGATCAAACGCGGCGCTGCTCATTCGCACCTGGGACGAGTGTCAGAAGGGAAGATCAAGATCGGTGACCTCGTCCACGCGCACGTCGATGGAGAGCGTCGGCGTGCAGTCGCTCTGAACCACACGGCGACGCATCTGCTGCACGCGGCGCTGCGCAAGAAGTTGGGCTCGCACGTGCAACAGAAGGGCTCACTGGTCGCGCCCGACCGGCTGCGTTTCGATTTCTCGCATCTGCAGCCCGTCACCGCCGCCGAGCTCACCGATATCGAGCGGATGGTGAACGCGCAGATCCGGCTCAACGCGCCCGCGGAAACCCGGTTGATGGGATACGAGAGCGCGGTGGCCGCGGGCGCGATGGCGCTCTTCGGCGAGAAATACGAGAAGGATGTTCGGGTGCTGCGTGTCGGGGACTTTTCCATGGAGCTCTGCGGCGGCACCCACGTGCAGCGGGCTGGCGACATCGGCCTGTTCAAGATCGTCAGCGAGAGTGGCGTTGCCTCCGGCGTACGCCGCATAGAGGCCATCACCGGCGAGGCCGCGATCGAGTACGTAGAGCAGAACGATGCTTTGCTGCGTGACCTGGCGCAGCTCCTGCGCGGCTCGCGCGAGGACGTCAAGGATAAGGTGCAGGATGCGCTCGAGCGCATTCGCCAGATGGAAAAGGAGGTGCGCACGCTCAAGGACCGTCTGGCCTCCGGCCAGGGTGCGGATCTCGCCTCGGGCGCCGTGGACGTCAAAGGCGTGAAGATCGTCGCCACGAAAGTCGAGGGCGCGGATGCCGGGGCGCTGCGCACGGCCGTCGATCGCCTGAAGGACCGCCTGAAATCGGCCGTGGTGGTGCTCGCGTCGGTGGAGGGCGCGGAGAAGGTCGTGCTGGTGGCCGGTGTGACTGCCGATCAGACCGCGCGCATCAAGGCGGGCGAGCTCGCTGGGGCCATTGCAGCCCTGGTGGGCGGCAGGGGCGGCGGCCGGCCGGACTTCGCGCAAGCGGGCGGCAACAACCCGGCGGCCCTCGATGCCGCGCTGGCGTCGGTGCCGGACCTGGTGCGCGCGCGCCTCGGCGGGTGAAGTCGGAACAGAATCTCGATCCGGACCGTTTGAGGCCATGTGCGTGGCCTCCTCATTCTGCTGCTGTGCGGTGTTCTCGGCGTGCCGTGCGCGTACGCCGCCAATCCGCAGCCGTACAAAGTCGATTGGACGTCTTCCGGCGAGAAGGCGATCGACTCCACGATGAAGCAGACCTCGCAGCTGGAGTCGCTGAATACGACAGCTCCCGTGGACCCGTTCGGCCTGATCGCCCGCGCTCGCGGGGATGTCGGCCGGCTGCAGACGGTTCTGCAGAGCTTCGGTTATTACGACGGCTCGGTCGACATCAAGATCAACGGCATGGCGCTCGACAGCGCGGAGCTCGGCAATGAGCTGAGCGCGCTGCCGAAGAAGAGCGAGGCGCACGTCGAGATCGTTCCGACGCTCGGGCCTCTTTTTCACGTCGGGCGCATCCAATTCAAAGGACAGCTGCCGCCGGGCTTCGCGCAGAAGTTCGGCCTTGCGACGGGTGCCCCCGCGGTCGCGTCCGATATCCTGGCGGCCGGAGGGACGCTGCAGGCGTCCCTGCAGAATGCCGGCTACGCGTTCGCCGACGTGAAGAAGCCTGTCGCGTACGAACGACCCGCGCAGAAGCTCTTCGATCTGACGTTCACGGTAACCACGGGGCCGCGAGTGCGGATCGGCCGGATCCGGATCGAAGGCCTGAAGAACGTGCACGAGTCGTTCGTGAGCCGCGGGCTCCTGGTGCATTCGGGCGACCAGTATGACGCGGCTTCCATCGAGAAAGCGCGCCAGGCCCTGCTGGGTCTCGGTGTCTTCTCCACGGTCAGCGTCAAGCTCGGGAAGCCGGGCCCAAGCCTGAGCGTACCGATCACGTTCGCCGTGCAGGAGTCCAAACGCTACACCGTCGGCGTGAGCGGCGCCTACTCGAGCGACCTCGGCGGCAGCGTGGGGTCCAACTGGAGCGATCACAATGTCTTCGGCAGCGGACAGCAGCTCAACGCCTCGGTGAGTCTCATCAATCTCGGCGGCACGGATAGCACGGGTCTCGGCTACGATGCCACCCTGGGATATTCGATACCGGATTTCATGCAGCCGGACCAGACGCTCAGTTACTCCGTCGGTGCGCTGCGTCAGGCGCTGCAGGCTTACACGCAGACGGGAGAAACGCTGGGCACCTCGTTGAACCGCAAGCTGTCGGAAGTCTGGGATCTGACGACCGGGCTCTCCTACGAGCACGAGATCATCGGGCAGGAAAACCTGGTTACCTGCCCGCCTCTGGCGCCGGGAGCCGCCCCTCTCCCTCAGTCCGACTGCCAGAGAATCAGCTACAAATACAATCTCTTCATGCTGCCGGTCAGCGCGTCCTACGACTCCACCGATCTCGCCTCGCCCCTCGACGATCCCACGCACGGGTACCGCATTTCCATGAGCGTCACGCCGACGTTCTCGCATGGGGCCGGCGCGTCGGGAAGGATCTACACGGTGGTGCAGGCGAGCATCTCGACGTACTACGATATTCACAAGCTGTTTCCCGGCGATCCGGCGGGCCGCACGGTGATCGCCGCGAGGGCGCTGAACGGCGCGGCGCTCGGCGCCACCCAGTTCAGCCTGCCGCCCGATCAGCGATTCTATGCGGGAGGCAGCGGCACGGTCCGCGGCTATCGTTATCAGTCGGTGGGCCCGGAGTTCGCCGACGGCAATCCGGAAGGCGGCACCAACATAGAGGCGGTGAATCTGGAGCTGCGCCAGCGCGTGGGCACGAATTTTGGTTTCGTGACTTTCGTCGACAGCGGCGGCGTGTCCAGCCCCTCCGGTAGCATTTATCGCGTCGGCGTCGGAGCAGGAATGCGCTACTACACCTCAATCGGCCCCATACGTTTCGATCTGGCATTGCCCACGACGAGGCGACCCAACGACGATAAGTTCGAGATCTACATCGGCCTCGGGCAGGCATTCTGATGCCCCGGTGGCTGCGCATCACGGCCTGGGGCCTGGGCGGGCTGGTGATTCTCGTGCTGCTGCTCATAGCGGCGGTGGTCGTCTATGGCAACACCGCCGGCGGCCGGAGAATGCTCGAGAGCGAGACGGCGAAGCTCACGTCAGGGCGGGTCCGCATCACCGGATTCGGCGGCAGCTTCCCGTCCGACATCGAGATTGCAACGCTGCAGCTGAGCGATCCGAAGGGCGTCTGGATGACCGCCAAGGGCGTTTCGGTTCACTGGTCTCCCTTGGCGCTGCTGGCGTGGGACATGCACATCGAGAGCCTGGACATCGCGGCGGCCGATGTTACCCGCCGGCCGGTCAGCTCTCCGGGCACTCCGAAGAGCAGCAGCTCCAGCTCGAGCATTCCCGGCATCGATATCGATCGGATGGAGATCGGAGCCCTCGTGCTGGAGCCCGCGGCCGCCGGCCTGGCGGCGCGCCTGAACGTCCATGGGGATCTGCACTACCGGTCCATGAAGGACGCGCGCGGAAGCCTGCTTGCGCGCCGCACCAACGGCACCGGGGATTACGAAGTCACGTTTGGGCTCGCCCGTTCCGCGATGAACGCCAGCCTGGAGCTGAAGGAGCCGGCGGGCGGACCGCTCGAGCATCTGCTCAATGTCCCGGGCCTGGGTGCTCTCTCCGTGCTGGCGAGCCTGCAAGGGCCGCAGGATGCGGAGAAGCTATCGCTCGATGCGCACGCGGGGCGGTTGAGCGCCAACGCAGCCGGAACCGTCGATCTGGTGCGGCGGGCAGCTGATCTTTCCTACTCGGTGGCGTCCCCGCCCATGTCGCCGAAGCCCGGGCTCGCCTGGCGGCGGGTTGCGCTGCACGGACGCTGGGCCGGCCCCGTGAGCGCGCCTCGGGCAACCGGCGCGCTCGATGTCGAGGGGCTGGAGCTGCCGAACGGGGCGCAGCTCGGCTCTCTGCAGGCGAACCTTGCCGCCAACGGGCGGCTGTTGACGCTGCGCGCCATTGCCAACGACATCATCATGACCGGTTCGGAGCCGCCGCTTCTGCAGGGCTCGCCGCTCAATGTGAACGCAACGTGGCATATGGATGCCACCGGCCGTCCGCTCCACCTTACCGTGGCGAACAGATTGTTCGACGTCGACGTGCAGGCCATCACGGCTGGCTCGCGGAGCGCGAACTTCGATCTGCACCTGAGGGACCTCAGCGTTCTCGCCGCGGCCTACCATCAGGACATCGGCGGCACGATGAGCCTGTCGGGCAAGGTCGCGGAGCAGGGACGGAACACCACTCTCGATGTGACCGGCACGGGCGATCTACGCGGAGCGAGTCTGGCGGCGAAGCTGCTCGGCAGCGACACGCGGCTGCACGTTGCGGGCAGCATGACGCCGGTCGACATCAACGTGGACACTCTGGATCTCACCGGGCGCGGACTGTCGGTCTCCGGGGATGCGCAGGCGGACCGGTCCGGACCGGGCGCGACGACTCGCCTCGTAGAGTCGGTGCGCGCGCACTGGCACGTGACATTGCCGAAGCTGGCGCTGATCTCGCCGACGGTGCGCGGGTCACTGGAGACTACCGGCTCGGTGGATGGTCCGCTGCAATCGCTGACGGCCAATGAGCAGGTGCGGTCCACGCTTGCCGTGCAGGGCGCGCCGCCGGGCACCATCAACGCGACTTTGCAGGCACGCGGACTGCCCTCGGCGCCCAACGCGGCGTTGCAAGCGAACGGCAGCTTTGACGGCGCGCCTCTCCGACTCGAGGCGTCGGTCAAGCGGGTAACTGGCGACACCTTCCACGTCGTCATTCCGCGCGTCACCTGGAAGAGCCTCGCCATCAATGGGGATCTGACGGCGGGGCGGGATCTGGCGACGGCGCGCGGGAGCCTCCACATGCGGATGGCGCAGCTGGCGGATCTGCAGCCCCTGCTCGGCCAGCCCATGAAGGGCGCCATTGCGGCCGACATCAACCTTACGCCGGGCGCCGGCGGTGTGCAGACTCGATTCAACCTCACTGCGAGCAACATCGTGGCGAGCGGCGTGACGGGGAACGCACGGCTTTCCGCAGTGGGCCCGCTCAATGCTCTGCGGGTAGAGGTCGCGGCGCAGTCGCCCGACCTTCACGGCTCGCCGGCCAATCTCTCGGCCGGAGCGCTCGTCAACGAGACCAGGCGAGTGGTGGACCTCGATCGCTTCGAGGCGGCCTATCACGGGCAGACGCTGCACCTTGTCTCACCGTCACGCGTGATGTACGCGAGCGGGATCAAGGTGAGCAATCTGCGGCTTGCAGCGCAGAGGGCGGTCATCGCAGTCGATGGCGAGCTTTCACCGGCGCTCAACGTTCGAGCGTCGATTCATGACGTCGACGCGAAACTGGTCGATGCCTTCGTGCCCAATCTCCTCGCGAAGGGCACCTTCAATGCGGATGCGAGCCTGCGGGGAACGAAAGCCGCGCCGATGGGCCGGGCCTCGCTGCAGCTGACCGGCCTCAAGCTGGCCAATGAGGCCGCGCAGGGGCTGCCGGCCGTCAACATGCGCGGCTCGGCGCGGTTTCACGGCCGCACCGCCAATGTCTCGGCGGAGCTCGATGCCGGATCGCGGTCGCGGATGACGCTGAGCGGGCGGGCACCGCTCGGCACCACGGGGACCGTGGCTCTGAAGCTGGCCGGGAAGATGGACGTCGCGCTGATGAATTCCCTCCTCGAGCAGCGCGGGGAGCGTGCTGCCGGGACGCTCACGGTCAATGCCACTGTGTCGGGCCAGGCGCACGAGCCGCAGATCCGCGGCGTGGTGCAGCTTGCGAACGGGGATCTGCGCGACTACGCGCAAGGGATGCACCTCGACCATATCAACGTGCGGCTGGTCGGCGGGCGGGGCATCCTCAGGATCGCGAGCATGACGGCGCGCGCGGGGCCCGGGCAGCTTTCCGCCAGCGGCACGGTGGGGATACTGCAGCCGCAGATGCCGATGCATATCTCGCTGGTCGCGCATCACATCCAGCCGATCACGAACGACATCATGACGGCGAATCTCGACACCAACATGAAGGTGGAGGGGACGCTGCGTAAGCGCCTCGACGTGACGGGCACCGTCCGCATCAACAAAGCTTCGATCTCTATTCCGAACGGGTTGCCGCCGAGCGTTCAGACTCTGGACGTCGTTCGCCCAGGACAGGCGCGGCAGCCGGCGTCCGCGTCCAGTTCGAAGCTTGTCATCGGCCTCGGCATTGCTCTCGATGCGCCCGCGTCGATCTTCGTGCAGGGCCGGGGCCTCGACGCTCAGCTCGGCGGCAGGCTGAACGTCGCTGGCACGTCGGACGATCCGCAGGTGAGCGGCGGCTTCAGGATGATCCGGGGCGTCTTCTCACTGGCCGGCACGGCCCTCAATTTCACCAGCGGCAAGGTCAGCTTCAACGGGCAGGGCCTGAAGGGTGGGATCGATCCGTCGCTGGATTTCGTCGCGCAGTCGAGCGTCGTTTACAACGGACCCACGACGGTCACGCTGACCGTCTCGGGGTTCGCGGACTCTCCGAAGATCTCACTCTCCAGCAGCCCATCGCTGCCGCAGGACGATCTGCTGGGACTGCTCCTCTTCGGCAAGCCCGCCTCCCAGCTCACGGCGGTACAGCTTGCGGAGACCGGCGCGGCGCTGGCGAGCCTCAGCGGCATAGGGGGTGGCGGGGGAGGCGGCGGCAGCAAGTGGAATCCGCTCACGTGGATCAAGAAGGCATTCGGCCTCAACACGCTGTCGGTCGGCGGTGGGACGCCGCAGAACCAGACGGCTGCGAGCAGCAGCTCTCAGACGAGTGGTGCGAGCGTGACGGCCGGAAAGTACGTGTCGAAGAGGGTCTACGTCGCCGCGACGCAATCGACGACGGGCTATAGCCAGGTGCAGGTGAACGTCGATCTGAGCCAGTATCTGAAGCTGCAGACCCGCCTCGGCAATGGCAGCGCCACGGCGCAGGGGACGACCCCGGAGAACGACCCCGGGAGCAGCATCGGGCTGGCCTGGCAGATGCCGTACTGAGCATAAACCACCCGGTTGCAGTATCATGGCCGCCCTTCTTCGCGGGAAGGCCGGCCCACGCCGCCAAGCACCTGGGCCGCAAGCGTTTTTCCCCGGGACGGAGAGATGGCCGAGTGGTCGAAGGCGCACCCCTGCTAAGGGTGTAAGGGTCAAAAGCCCTTCGAGGGTTCGAATCCCTCTCTCTCCGCCACCCTTCGCCCCCTACGGGGGCTACGGGTGGCAGGCCGCCCAAGAGAAAGACAACCCGGAATCACGCGGCGCGCCAGAGGGCGAAGGGTGTCTCCCGAAGCCTCGCCCCTGCTCCACCGTTTCGCTGGCGTCGGGGGGCGTAGGGAGACAAGTCCCCAAACTCGCGATAACCTACGAAACCGGTCATCCGGACAACAGGGATGTGGTACATCTACTTCCTCGAGCTCGCCAACGGTGACATCTACGTCGGCTCCACCAACGATCTCAAGCGACGTGTCGCTTCCCATCAGCAGGGACAGGTCATTTCCACACGTGGAAATCTTCCCGCGGTCCTGCGATCGTACGTGGCGGTAGCGAGCGAACCCCAGTCGAGGCGATTGGAGCATTACTTCAAGTCCGGTTCGGGCAAAGCCTTTGCAATGAAGCGGCTGCTGGAAAGAATGGAATCATGACTTCATTCGGAACATGGCAGTACAGTTGTGATCGCGAAGCAACGGTCGAGGCGTACACTCAAGCGTCAGCTGGTGGCGTCGAGACCTGCGGTTGCATCTGGTGTCGAAATTTCCTCCTGGTTCGCGACCACATATTCCCACCTGCAT
>Ga0335075_10001123_pt1 | contig 44660 bp, 41 predicted proteins | sample Lox_Sample_24_FD_206723 | JGI IMG/M metagenome (GOLD analysis project Ga0335075, IMG submission 206723) | Soil microbial communities from Loxahatchee National Wildlife Refuge, Florida, United States - Lox_Sample_2.4 | ecosystem: Environmental > Terrestrial > Soil > Wetlands | place: USA... | reverse complement strand
ACCCCGTTGGTGATGGTCGTCGATTCGCAAACGCAGACTATCTCCCTGATTCTTCAGGACCAACGGGGAACTCAACTTTTTTTGGCGCGGAATTCAGGCCGAAGCATGGCCGAACCCGAAGCGTGCTTGTGATCGAGCAGCGCATCCTGGAGGCAGTTGGTAAATGGACGATGAACCGATGGAGGGTTTCGCAAGCGTCTCGCGCGTTGTGCTACATGCCCGCAGACAGCGAATGTCCGGAAATGCGCAAACCTCGCGATCGCGATCCGAACGGCGGTGGAAGCCGGGGCTGATCACGTGCCGAAGCGGCGGCTGTCATCCACGCAGCAGGGGATTTCAAGGGCCAACCTGGCTCGTGCGGGGTCGGGTGCAACAGCGTGGGTCTAGTACCAGACCGCCAAATGGCTGACTCGTGGCTGTCGCCCGCATGTCATTGCGAGGAGCGAAGCGACGAAGCAACCTCGGTCGAGCGGCGCTCAGACGAGCGGGCGCCGCGCGACCGAGGTTGCTTCGTCGCTTCGCTCCTCGCAATGACATGGGGAGCGCAGCCGCGTACGTCGGTCACTCAGCGGGCGTGGAAGAGGTCGGGGAACCGCCTTGCCGTTGCTGCGGCATCACCGGCCGCGTCATGGGATGCCGCCGGGTTCGGACCGGCGAAATAGTCCGCGACGGACTTGAATTGGCATGAGCTCCGCAGAAAGCCCGCAGGTCATGATCGGCGCGTTCACCGTCCCTGACCACACGCAGGAACTCCGTCTTTGCGCTGTGGTGAGTCTTTGCCACCCTGCCGGTCCGTTCGAAAATGTACGCCTGTGCCATGTGAAAGCAGGCTGCACGCGCGGGGCCGGCGTCGCCGCGTGCCCGCGAGCCGAACAATACCACGCGCGCGATCCGGTCGCCCTACAGCGCATCGAGCACCGTGCGATAGCGCTGCCGGACCGGATCCTGTGTCACCTGAACCGTCATCGGCTGCCTCGGGTCGCGGGGACCATAACGATAGTACGAGGTAGACTGCGTACCAGCCCGATCACCCTCACCCTCGGCGCTTCGCGCCTCGACCTCTCCCGCCATGGCGGGAGAGGTTTATCACACCCCCCAGATCTTCTTGTAGATCTCCTGGTACCCGTTCTCCGGATCGTAGATGTTATGCGCGCCGCCGTCGCGGTCGATATTCGCATGAACAAACAGATGCGGAGGAGGAACGAACAGACTGGGGGGCGCGCCGGCGAAGGCGCGGTTCAGCTCGTCGATGCACATCCAGCCGTGCAAGTGCAGCGGCTCGGCGACCGTGCCGATCTGGTAGCGCTGCTGGCGGATGCGCTGGAACGCCGATACCGAGCCGTCGCCGGCGGAGATCAGGCGCGGATAGCCGGTCTTCGGATTGATCCCCGCGGACTGCAGCGACGGCGCCATGAAATCGAACCACAAATCGTTCACCGCGATGCCGTAGTTCCAGTTCTTGCCGAAGCGCTCGAGCAATGTCGTGGTGAGCTGCGGCGTCCGGGAAGCGGCGTCGGCGATCGGCGTGTTCTCGAACGCCAGCACGCTGCAACCGGGGCAGGCCTTGATCGCGGCGCTCGCCGCGTCGGTCTTCACCGTGCTGATCGCATACAAATTGTCGCCGATCACCACCGCGTTGCAGGCGCCGTTCGAATTCACCACGGCGTACAGCGCGGCCAGCCGCCCGACTTCCACCGGATCGGTGGTGATGTTGACGATCACCGGCGGGTCCTTCACCGGGCCGGGCGCACCGGCGGAGTGCCAGCCGACCACCTTGATTCCCAACTTGACGGCTTTTTCGACCACCGGCGCCTGCGACTTCGCATCGATGGTACCGAGGATGATGCCGTCGGGCTTCAGCGCGATTGCCTCGTTCAGTGCGTCGGTGGCGCCTGCCACCGAGGCGTGGCTGTCGAGAATGCGGTAGTCCCAGCCCATCGCGTGGGCTGCCTCCTGCGCGCCTTCGCCGACGCCCTGGGCGCCGCCGTTGCGCTGGTCCTGCGAGGCGTAGATCACCAGCTTTTTAGGCTGCGCCTTCGGCCCGGTCCGTGGGCCGGTCCATGGCGCACCCGGCTGGGTTGCCTTGGCGATATAGGCCCTGGCCTTGGTGAGGTACTCGCTCTCGGCGGCATGTGCGGTGGCACCGCCGATCAGCGCGGCTGCCGACGATGCCAACAAGGTCCGGCGTGGCAGGATTGGTCCCGGCATGGTTCTGTCTCCTCTCCCAATAACTGGCAGCTTCTTTGCGTCGCGCGGCTGCGGTGCGCGTTTACCCGGGGGGCGGACCAACCGGCGCGGGCGCCTTGGTCACCATCGCGGAGCGGCGGCGCTGGGCGGAGCCGGCGAGCGCGATGGCGACGACCAGGGTGGCGCCGTTGAACAACGGCTCCACGAAGAAGGCGCCGCCGAGCTGCTGGATGCCTGATATGCCGATGGCCAGGGTCAGCACGCCCACGATGGTGCCCAGCACGTTCACCCGGCCGGGCTTGATCGTGGTGGTGCCCAGGAAGGTGCCGACCAGCGCGGGCAGCAGGTAGTCCAGGCCGACATTCGCCTGGCCGATCTGCAGCTTGGAGGCGAGCACGCAGCCGGTGAAGCCGGTGATCACGCCGGAGCCGATGAACACGCCGATCACGTTGGCGCGCACCGAGATGCCGTTCAGCGCCGCGGCCTTCTCATTGGCGCCGATCGCGTACAGGCGGCGCCCCAGCGGCAGGCGATCGGCGATGACCCACAGCACGATGCCGAGCAGGATCGTGTAGATGGCCGGCATCGGGATGCCGAGCGGCGACAGCGCGTTCACGTCGATGAAGCCGTCCGACAGCGTACCGACCACCTGCTGGCCGCGGCTGAGCCACAGCGCCAGCGCGTACAGCACGGTGCCGGTGCCGAGCGTCGCGATGAAGCTGTCGATCTGCGCGATCTCGACCAGCAGCCCGTTTGCCAGCCCGGCGAGGCCGCCGCACAGCACGACGATCAGGCACGCAACCGGCCAGGGCACGCCGTACCAGACCTGCAGCGCTATCGCCATGATGTGCCACATGACGATGCCGAAGCCGATGGTCAGGTCGATGCGTCCGGCCATCATCGGCACCATCGCCGCGAGCGACAGCAAGGCGATGATGCCCTTGTCGCTCAGGATCGAGCGGAAGTTGAGCGCGGTGGGAAATGTGTCCGGCAGCAGGATCGAGAAGAAGACCGCCAATACCACCGCCAGGATCGGCAGGCCGTAGACCGGCAGGATGCGCAACGCGGCGCGCCAGCGCGTCAGTCCGGCGAGTTCGGCGCTTGTGGGTTCCAGCGCGGTGGACTTAAGCGACTGCATGTCTAACGCCAGTTCATGTCATTGCGGGGAGCGAAGCGGCGAAGCAATTTTGTTCGGAAACGTAGTTGGACGGGTCGTGCGCCACTTGAACGAGATTGCTTCGCCGCTTCGCTCCCCGCAATAACAGCCATCTGAACGGTTCCCGTCACGGTAAAGGCGCTCTGGCGTGGAGTTGCTCCGTCCGCGCCAGCGCGGCGTTGACCTGGCCGATGCTGGCGGAGGCGGCTGCGAGCAGGTTCTCGGCGGAGATGTCGCCCATGCCGAGCTCGGCGACGACGCGCCCGCGATCGAACACCAGCGCGCGGTGACAGACCTTTTCCACCTCCTCGAAATCGGTGGAGACCAGCAGGATCGCCGCGCCGCGGTTCAGCGCCACGTCGAACAAGCGGTAGATCTCGACCTTGGCGCCGACATCCACGCCGGCGGTGGGGTCTTCGAAGATGTAGACCTTGCCTTGCAGGTGCAGCCAGCGGCCGAGCACGACCTTCTGCTGGTTGCCGCCGGACAGCCACTCGATCGGCAGTTCGGGATCGTTGGGACGCAGCCCGATCTCGTGGCCCAGGCGGAAGGCGTCCGCATGCTCTCGGCCGGGCCGGATGTAGCCGGGTGCGTCCCGCCGGCCGGCGCGCGGGTTCAGGTAGAGGTTCTCGCGCACGCTGAGATTGGGCACGACCGACTCCGTCACGCGGTCGGCACAGACCAGGTTGATGCCCGCGGCCATCGCCGCGCGCGGCGAGGACGGGGTGATCGGCTTGCCCTCGAGCAGGATGCGGCCGCCGGAGAGCGGCGCGAGGCCGAACAAGGCGCGCCCGACGCTTTCCTGGCCGGCGCCGCGCAGCCCGATCAGGCCGACGAGCTCGCCGGCATGCAGCCGGCAATCGATCGGGCCGACATCGTCGATGGCGACGCCGGCGAGTTGAAGCAGTGCGGCGCCGCTGCGCTGGACCGGCCGGCGGAACACTTGCGAAGGTTCGCGGCCGACGATCAGCAGGATTTGCTCCTCGGGGGTAGTGTCGACGGTGCGGCGCTCGCCGACCACGCGGCCGTCGCGCAGGACGACGATGCGGTCGGCGATTTCGAACACTTCGTCCAGCCGATGAGACACGTAGATCATGCCCACCCCCTGCTCGCGCAGCCGGCGCAGGGTTGCAAACAAGTGCGCGACTTCGTTGGCGGGCAGGCTGGCGGTAGGCTCGTCCAGCACCAGCAGTTCCACCCGGGCGGCGAGCGCGCGGCTGATCGCGACCAGGGATTTTTCGGTGCGGCTGAGCGAGGAGACACGCGCATCGGGGTGGATCTCGGCACCCACCGCCGCCAGGGCACACGCGGCCTGCTTGCGCGCCGCCGGCCAGTGCACGAGGCCCAAGCGGCGCGGGTAGCCGAGCGCGAGGCAGATGTTCTCGGCCACCGTCATCCACTCGATCAGGCCGAGATCCTGGTGGATGAAGGCGATCGGCAGGCGGGGCAGGTTTTCCACCGTGTCCTTGCCGCGAAAGCGGATGCTGCCGGCATCGAGCGCGTGCACGCCGGCCAGCGCCTTGATCAAGGTTGACTTGCCGGCGCCGTTCTCGCCCAGCAATGCGACGATCTCGCCGGGGGCGACGTTGAGGGAGACGTCGTCGAGCGCGCGCGTGGCGCCGAACTGCTTCGAGGCGCCGACGACTTCAAGCAATGGCGATGCGTCCAAAGAGCGCAGTGTCGCTGCGGGACTGGCCTCACCATCTGGGGTCACGTCGTCATCTCCCTCCGGCCAGGCTTGTTTCACCTGCCCCGCCATCAGGGCATCAGGTGGGGGGTGAGCGCAAGCCCCTCGGCGGTTGCATTGTGTTCATCGTGCGGTGGCGCGCGGCGCGGTGTTTGCGATGTGCAAATTATAGAGGCGGGCGATGTTTCCCAATCGGGCCGTTGGCGCAATATAACGCCGCGGTGTCGACAGCGGATCGAGGTACCGCGATGCCGGCAGCGGATTGAGGTATGGTGCTGCACGTTGAGCTAGCGCGTTTCCACCGTGACTGGATTCGCCGACACGGCTGTCATTGCGAGGAGCGCAGCGACGAGGCAATCTCTTGCGGCGCGAGTTTCAGCGGCTCGCAGCAGGAGATTGCCTCGTCGCTGCACTCCTCGCAATGACATGTGCAGGCATGCCTTTCCAGTCAGGGTTGAAACGCTCTAACGGCGCGGTGTTCGCGTGAACTGGTACGCCCGGTCGTCGATTCTGCGGTCGATCTCTGAATCGCTGCCTGTGACGATCCGGCGGTGCCGGGCAGAAGCGGGCTCGATCTCCCCCGGTCCGCTGCGACACCCAAGCCGACGGCCGCCATGGCGATCCCCCCCGTGGTCCCTCCTGTTGCGGCCGCCGCGATAGCCGCCGCTGTGGCCGCCGCGATGGGGAGCGCACGCTGCCGATATTTTTTCTGATGTTTTGCTGGTTATCAGGATTGACTTCCTGGTTCAGATGCCCTAACTTATCAGCCGCTCGGTTCAACCCGCGAAGAAAGGCAGCTCCGCAACCATCCGTCATGATCAGCAACGCACTCACCTCTCCGGCCTACGCCTACTCCCCGATGCAGATCGGGCCGGCGCGGACGCGTGCGCGCGCCTGCTGCCCCTGCTGTACGGGCTTGTGCGGTTCCTAGTCCTGGTCGCATTCCTCGTGCGCGAGTATTGGCTCGCCATCCGCCAGTACCGTGCCGGCGCGCTGCCGTCGTCGTGGTACGACCGGTCGAACCTGCCTCCCGGCTCCGCCCAGCAACCGGCCGCGTCGATCCGCGCCGCAGTCGGCAATGCGATCGCGCGGACGTACCGCCGCCCTGGTTTCGGGCCGGCGCACAAGGACCGGCTGGAGCCGTCCCGTGCCGTCGTGGCGTTCGGCGGCACTTCGAAGCGGTCCCGCCCTGCCAACACGAATTTTGTGGATCAAGCCATCATGGCGTTCCGCGGCAGCACGAAGGGCTCCCGCCCCGGCCTGCCGGCGCGCGGCCCGCAATCGTGGGAGAATCCCAACATCCTGCCCGGTGCTATCGGCGACATCGCAGAGACTTCGGCAGCCCCGGCCATGGCGCTGCTCCTGTCGCGGCAGAAAATTGCCGACGCTCCACCGCCGACACCAGGCACCGGCGACCGCGCACCGGCACGGCCAGTTGCCTGCGTCCTGGCGATCCGCGCGCTGGCCGAAATGTTCCCAATTTGGGACCAGTACCGATCCGCCGACCGGACCGCCGCTGTCCCAGGCTCGCAATTTTCTTGCGCATAACAGGCCTGTCCGGAAACATTCTGACCGAAATATCCCTTGCCGCACCTGACCAGCAGTCCGCTCGACCGCTCGGGCTCCTTTCCTCAGCATTGGGTGACCCGGCGCCCCAGTCGTTTACCGCGTTGCCGCAAGGTGCCCATCGCGGCGAGGTCGTTCTCCCGGCCGAACTTTAAATCCTTGGCACAGCGCATTCGTTGTGACTAAGTGTCCGGAAAGGAGAACGACGATGGCCACGGACCCCAGCACCGCCATACTGGCGGCAGTGCAGGAGCTGAAAACCGGACTGGACCGGCTGCAGACCGGACAGGAGCGGCTGCAAACCGGGTTCGAGCGGCTTCAGGCCGAGCAGGAGCGGCTGCAAACCGGAGTGGAGCGGCTGCGGACCGAGCAGGAGCGGATTCGCGCCGACCAGGGACGGATTCGCACCGAAATCATGGCGCGCATTGACCGGCTACAGGATCAACTCACCCAGCAAATCGAGACCGGTACCATCTCCGTGTCGCTTGCGGCAACGACCAGTCGCGATGCGAAGGCCGCGCGAGAGAGTGTGGCAGCAAGCAACGAAACGCTTGGATTGCTGGCGCAGCAAGTACAACGCCTGAATCAGCGGGTCGCCGCGCTGGAAAACAAAGCGACGGAAGGCTAGCGCCGGCGTCCAATGTTCTCACGCCAACCACATATTTCGCGATCCCGAGACCCCCAAAAAGCGGAGACAAGTGGATAACCCGCAAGCAGGCGGAACCGGCCCAGCCGACACGCCTCCCGGCGTCACCCCTTGTACTCCATGATATAAAGCCCCGCCGAAAAGTCGGTGCAGTACACAATCCCATTCCGATCCACCGCCACATCCGCCGAGTGCAGCACCTTCGGCCGATTCGGCCGCGGATCGACCAGCTTCTCCGGCGGCGGCGGCACGCACGCGCCCACTTCCACCGGACGATACTTGTCGCGAATATCGTAAACCCGCACGCCGGCGTTCTGATACGTCGCGAAGATCAGCTCCTCGCTGACAAACTGGTCGGGCCGGTTCTCATACACATTGTGCGGCCCGAAATGGCCGCCGACCTTCAGATAATCGGTATCGTTCGGTTCCGGGAAGGTGGCGATGCTGATCGGGTTCGACTTCACCCGGTTGTCGAATACCCAGATCGGCTTCTCGCCGTCCTCGCGATTGTCCAGCACCGTCTCGTCCACCACGATCAGCAGCTCGCGATTCGGCAGCGGCAGCGCATTATGGGTGCCGCCGCCGAACGGAGGCGCCCATACCTTGTGCGTGATCAGCTTCGGCGCGGAGCGGTCGCTCACGTCCACCACCGCAAGGCACGCGTCGCGCCAACTGCAATAGGCGATGTCGCCATGCACGATCGCGTGATGCAGCCCGAAGCGGCCGACCTCGCTCGGCCAGTGCGCCACCTCGCCGGCGGCAACGTTCATCCCCGGCAGCCAATAGCGGCCCGCCAGCAGCGGCTTCGTCGGATCGGCCAGGTCGATGGTGATCAGGATGTAATCGGAGAACCCGTCCAACAGCGCCGAGGCATAGGCCCAGCGCCCGCCGACATACCAAAGACGATGCAGCCCGCCGCCCTGCACCGGCATGAAGCCGATCTGCCGCGGCTCGGCCGGCTTGCTCACGTCGTACACCGCCATGCCGGCCGACCAGGTTTGCTCCGCCGCCGCCTCGCCGTGCCCGCTGATCTTGCCCTTGTAGTAATTCTTCTCATCGGCGAGCTCGGGCTGGGCGAACATGTCCTTGGCATGGATCACCAGCAGCAGGTCGTTGAACTGCTGCAGATGGATCGACCACGTGTTCGGCGGCGCCGGAACATAGGTCACCGGCTTCGGCTTCGTCGGGTCGCGCACGTCGATCACCGAGAACCCTTTGGAGAAGATGTGGCCGACAAAGGCGTGCCCCTTGTGAATCATCATCTGCACGCCGTCGGCGCGCCCGCCGCCCTGGTCGGTATGACCGATGATGCGCATGTTGCGCGCGTAGGTGGGTGTCATCAAATCTGCCATCGGGCGTCTCCTTCGGCCTTGCCCGCGATCCTAGAGCGGGATCGGCGCTTGTCGAGACGTCCGCAGACGTGGCGAGACGAATTGCCTTGTATCATCAGCCGCCGACGGGCTGCTCAGACGCACAGCGATCCTGCCATGCAGGTCACGGCATGCCCGCCCAGCCAGATCACGCCGTCATCGAACCGCACGCTCACCCAGCCGTCGCGCCCGAGGCACCGCCCCTGCCGCGCGATGTAACTGCTTCCCGCCAGCAAGCCGTCGCGACGTATCAGAGCCGCGACGCAGCCGTTGCCGCTGCCGCAGACCGGATCCTCCGGAACGCCTTCCGCCGGCGCAAACGCACGCACCTCGACAGCGGCGCCTGCACCCTCACGGTACAATCCAAACACGGTGACTCCGCCGATGCCGCGCGCACCCAGCGCGGCAAGCCTGGACATATCAGGCGCAAGCGCCAGGACAGCATCGGCATCCCCGGCTTCCACGGTGAACCATACCGGCCCAACATCGACGATCGACGCGCGCCGAATGCCCGACATCGGCACCCCCAGCGCATCGGCAACGCTTTCGAGTGCGTTTGGCGCGGGATGCTGGAATTGCGGTTCCGGCAAAGCAAAGAACACCCGATCGCCCTCGATCGAAATATCGATCAGTCCCTTGCCGCATTCCTGCACCAGCCGGCCCGGCGTTCGCGGCCTTCGGCCCTGGCGCAGCACGGCGTGCGCCGAGCCGATCGTCGGATGGCCGGCAAACGGCAGCTCGTGCTGCGGCGTGAAAATGCGCAGCCGGTAATCGGCGCGGCGATCCGACGGCGTGCAGACGAACGTCGTCTCCGACAGGTTGGTCCAGGACGCAATCGCCTGCATTTGTTGCTGGGACAGGTCGTCGCCTTCCAGGACCACGGCGACGGGGTTGCCCTTGAATGGAACGGCCGTGAACACGTCCACCTGTTGGAATGCGCGCTCCATCGCAAGCCCCTTTCAATCCGACCCGTCCTGGCAAACGCTGTGAGGTGCGCTGCCCCCGGGAACCGCGCTCGCCCAGGATGTTGCCTGTCACGAGCCTGGCTGGCGACCCTCACGCGCTCCCTTGCGCCTGGTGCAATGGCATTGCCTGGCCGTCGCGCAGCACGTGGGTGCAGCCCAGACGAGCGGCTTCGGCCGCGTCATCGGGGACCGGCTCCAGCGCGGCAACGGTGGCGAAACCGCGCGCCCTCAGCGCCGCCGCGGCGTCCTGGCTGGCGCCGCGCGGCACAAGCACCCGCAACCGGGCTTCCCGCCTCGGCGCCGCCCGCAACACCGCATCGGGGTAAAGGGTGAGGCCGGCGGCAGGCTCGGCCTCGCCGCTGATGTAGCGGCCGCCGCGGCCGAGTTCCTCATGCCGGCCGGGGGCATACACCGTGACCGACACGCCGGTTTCGTAGCGGAACCCGCGGAACTCCACCGGGTCGATGGTCAGGCGAAGCTGCGGCGCGCGGGCGCGGATCGCCGCAACCGCCGCCGCGAGGCGTGCCGCCAGCGTGCCGGCAGCATTCGGCAGCCGCGCCGCCTGCACCGCCGCGAGCGCGCGGTCCGCGGGACCGGCGGCGAGCAACAGGTCGGTCAGCACCGGCGCCAGGGAACCGCCGTGGCGGGCGACAGCAGTGGCATCCTTGCGGTCCAGGGCGCGCGACAGCGCGGCGCGGGGGGCGCCGGTCATGCCGGCCTCGTCGAGCAAGGTTGGCACCAGCATCGGCAGGGTAAGGTCGAAGCTGACCCGGGTGAGGTCCAGCGCCGCCAACGCCTCAGCACCCACCAGGATGAGCTCGGCGTCCGCGTCCGGACTGTCGATGCCGATCAGCTCGATGCCCGCCTGGGCGATCTGGCGATCCGGCGCCAATTGGCTGCCCCGAACGCGCAGGCACTGCCCCGCGTAGGAAAGCCGCAGCGGGCGCGGTGCGGTGGCAAGCCGCGTGGTGGCGATGCGGGCGACCTGCGGCGTGGTATCCGCGCGCAGCCCCATCATGCGCTGGCTGACCGGGTCCATCAGGCGGAAGGTCTGGTCTGCCACGGCGGCACCGGAGCCGCTGAGCAAGCTGTCCTCGAATTCGATGAGGGGTGGCTTGACGCGCTGGTAACCGTGCGAGGCGAACACGTCCATGATCGCTTCCACCGAGGCGGCCTCGGTTTCGGCCTCCGGCGGCAGCAGGTCGCGCAGGCCGGCGGGGAGAAGGGCCGGGTTGGGGGTATCGTCGCTCATCGGGGCGAAAGTGGCATAGGTTGGGGTGCGGGCACAGGGCGACGCGTGCACTGGCGCGGTACAAATCCGGCTTGGCGGCCTGCGCGGATTATTCCGGGACCGGCAGTCGCGGCAAGCACCGATTGCCCCGCGGCCGGGTCCGCTCTACGACTCGCCCCAGAGGAGGGTTGATGACATGAAAGCAATCCTGGACGGCCATCAGGTCGCAAGCAGTGACGATATCGTTGAAGCGGGTGGCTACCACTATTTTCCGCCGAACGCGGTGCGGATGGAGTGGCTGGAAAAGGTTCCGAAGACCGCGGACGATCTACGGTGTCCGCATGGCGTGCAGTTCTACGACGTGGTGATCGACGGCGTGCGCCATCCGCGCAACGCGTGGTCCTATGAAGCGCCGCAACCGAAGATGGCGCAGGTCGCCAACCGGTTCGGGTTCTGGGAGGATGTGCAGGTCGGGTAGACAGCTACTCATCGTGGCCGGGCTCGACCCGGCCACCTGCATAAAGTCGACCGCATCGCAGTGAAGGGCGCGGTCCGGTCGGGCGGGAAGATGGCCGGGACAATACCGGCCACCACCCATCGGACAGCCGCCCAACATCCCACGAAAAATACATCCGCGCCCCGCTTTGCAAACCGGCCGGCAGCCGCCACACTGGCCGCTTAGGAAACGTCACACCGGAAACCAATGGACCTGTCGTTCAACCTGCTGGGCAATGCCATCGCCTCCGGCATCTTGCTCGGCGGCTTCTATGCCGCCGTGGCGATCGGCGTGTCGATCTCTTTCGGCATGCTGGATATCGTGAACATCGCCCATCCCGCCTTCATCCTGCTCGGCTCCTACGTCGCCTTCATCGCCAACACCTGGTGGGGCGTCGATCCCATCCTGGCCAGCATCGTCGCCATGCCGTTGTTCTATTTGCTCGGCATCGGCATTTACACGATCTACGAATTATCATTCGAACGACGAGGCGATACCTCCCTCCGCGGCCTCTCATTCTTCTTCGGCCTGCTGTTCATTACCGAAGTGACATTGGTGCTGGTGTTCGGCGTCGATTACCGGCTGGTGGAAGCACCCTATATCGGCCCCAGCTTCTATCTGGGCCAGATCGAGTTTCCGCTGCGCCTGCTGATCCCCTGCCTGGTCGCGCTGGCAATGCTGGTTGTACTGGAATTGTTCTTGTCCCGCACCTTTATCGGCCGCGCGGTTCAGGCGGTGGCGCAGGACCCGCAGGCATTGCGCCTGATGGCCGCCAACCCCACGCGCATCAAACGCATCGCGTTCGGAATCTCGATCGCGACGGCATCGATCGCCGGCGCGGTGCTGATCATCATCCAACCGGTCGAGCCTTCCGTCGGCCGCGACTATATCGGCCGCATCTTCGCCATTGTCGTGCTCGGCGGCCTGGGCAGCCTGAATGGCACGTTCATTGCCGCCATCATCCTGGGCATCGCGGAGAACCTGACAGCGACGTTCTACGGCCCATCCTGGTCGCCCGCAGTTTCGTTTGGCGTCCTGCTGCTGACCCTCGCAGTGCGGCCCAGCGGCCTGTTCGGACGCGCCTGATGCGCAACACAACGTTCGTGGGGTTGCTGCTCGTCGCAGCCGCGGCGGTGTTTGCCGCGATGCTGTGGGTTCACAACGGCTACGTGTTCTTCGCCGGCTACGTGGTGCTGCAATACATCGTGCTGGCCACGGCCTGGAACATCCTGGGCGGCTATACCGGCTATGTGAATTTCGGCGTCGCCGCGTTCTTCGCCTGCGGCGCCTACAGCACCGTGGCGCTGCACAAACTGTGGGCGCCGCCGCTGGTCGTCATGATCCTGGTCGGCGGAGTCGTCTCCGGCGTGATCGGTCTCGGCACCGGTTACCTCACTCTGCGGCTGCGTGGCACGTTCTTCGGCATTGCCACGCTGGCGCTGGCCGTGGTGGCACAGACGCTGGTCACCAACTGGGATTTCGTCGGGGGATCGCGCGGCGCCTACATCATCCGGCCAGAGCATGCGCCTTATCTGCCGCTGGACTACATCCAATACCTGTGCCTGTGGATGATGATCCTTTCGGTGACCGCTCTGGCGACCGCGCGCGCCATCGAACATTCGCGGCTGGGCGTCGGCTTCGCCACGATCCGCGATGACGAACTGGCGGCCGAGGCGTCCGGCGTGCCCACCCTGCGCTTGAAATTGATTGCGACGGTGCTGTCCGGCGCCTTCATGGGCATGGCCGGCGCCCCCCTGCCCTATTACGTGACCTATCTCGATCCATCCTCCGGCTTCAGCCTCAGCTATGCGGTGAACACGATTGCCATGCCGCTGATCGGCGGCACTTCGAGTTGGCTCGGACCGCTGATCGGCGCCGTGTTGCTGGGAACGCTGCAGCAGGTGGCGACCGTGACGATTTCCTCCGCATTGTCGCTGCTGATCGTCGGTCTGATGCTGGTGGCGTTCGTGGTTGTCGCGCCGAACGGCATCATCGGCTGGTTTGCCCCGGTGACACGAACGCGGATGCGCCGCTTGCGGGGATCGCGATGATCGATGCTCCGCTGCTGGAAATCACCGGCGTCGGCAAGCGCTTCGGCGGCTTCATCGCGCTGGCGGATATCGAACTTGCCGTGCAGCAAGGCGAGCGCGTCGGCCTGGTGGGGCCGAACGGGTCCGGCAAAAGCACGCTGGTGAACTGCATCTGCGGCACGCTGCGCAACGAAACCGGCAGCGTGCGCTTTGCCGGGCATGCGCTGGAGGGGATGGCGGCGCACGAACGCACCCGGCTGGGCCTCGCACGCAGTTTCCAATTGCCGCGGCCGTTCGCCACGATGACGCTGGCGGAGAACCTGCGCGTGCCGATCTTATACGCGGTGAACGTGCGAAACGGTCACGCGATGATGGACATCGAGGGCCGCTGCGACGAGTTGCTGCACATGGTGGGGCTGCATGAGAAGGCGCATCGCCTGCCGCGCGACCTGACTCAGATCGAGATGCGCAAGCTGGAGCTGGCGCGCGCCATGGCGGCAGAGCCGCGGCTGCTCATTTCCGACGAGGCGATGGCGGGACTGTCGCATGGCGAGGTGGATGACATCCTCGCTCTGTTGCTGAAGCTGAACGAACAAGGCGTCACCATCATCATGATCGAGCATATCATGCGTGCCGTGCTGGCGTTTTCGCAGCGGCTGGTGGTGTTGGTCGCCGGCCGCAAGATCGCTGACGGCGATCCGCAGGCGGTGGTGCGCCAGCCCGACGTGGTTGAGGCCTACCTTGGCAGCTAGCCTGGATATATCAGGCCTGGACGCCGGGTACGGCGCGGTGCGCGTGCTGCACGACGTGTCGCTGCGCGTCGCCGAGGGCGAGACCGTCGCGTTGCTCGGCACCAACGGCAATGGCAAGTCGACGCTGATCCGCTGCGTGCTGGGCATGGTGCGGCCGAGCGGCGGCAAGATCACGCTGGACATCGATGGTTCGCGTCACGATCTTGTGGGCATGTCCACCGAGGACATCGTCGATCTCGGTGTTGGCGTGGTCCCGGAGGGACGGCGGTTGTTCCCGCGGCTGACCGTGACCGAGAACCTGCTGATGGGCGCGTTCCGCCGCGCCGCGCGCGCGGATATCTCGCGGAATCTGGAGTTCTGCTTCGAGGCGTTTCCAAGGCTGGCGGAGCGTCGGCGGCAATTGGCTGGCTCAATGAGCGGCGGCGAGCAACAGATGCTGGCGCTGGGACGGGCGCTGATGACGGCGCCCAAGATCCTGCTCGTGGATGAGCCTTCGGTTGGGCTGGCGCCGCTGCTGGTGAGCCGTACGATCGACAAGATCAAGGAGCTGAAGGACAGCTACGGGCTGACCGTTCTGATGGCGGAGCAGAATTTTACCCAGGCGATCAGGATCGCGGATCGGGGGTATGTGATCGTGCACGGGCGGATAGAGTTCGAAGGCACGTCCGCCGACGAACTGAACAACAACGAGCTGATCCGCCAGTTCTATCTGGGCGCTTAGCTGCCTGGGATCGGTGCCCCGTAATACCAGACCGCCAAATGGCTGACTCGTGGCTGCCGCCCGCATGTCATTGCGAGGAGCGAAGCGACGAAGCAATCTCGATCGCGAAGGCGCACGGACGCGCCGGGCACCGCTGCGAACGAGATTGCTTTGTCGTTCCGTCCCTCGCAATGGCAAGGTTCGGGCGACCCGCGCTTCGCTGAAAGCCGGTACCAGAAAGCTCCCCCGCGCACGCGAACAGTGCGAGCGGGAGAGCTACTTAATGGGCTGCATCCAGCGCCTGCGTCAGATCGGCCAGGATATCGTCGATATGCTCGATGCCGATCGACAGCCGCACATAACCTTGCGTTACCCCCGTCGCCTCCTGCTCCTCCGGCGAAAGCTGCGAGTGCGTTGTGCTGGCCGGATGTATCGCCAAACTCCGCGCGTCGCCGATATTCGCGACGTGATAGAACATCTTCAGCGAATCGATGAACTTTCGCCCGGCGTCCATGCCGCCGGCGAGTTCGAAGCCCACCAGCCCGCCTTGTCCGTGCGGCAGGTATTTGGCGGTACGCTCGGCCCCGATCCCCTTATGGAAGGACGGATGGATCACCCGCGTGACGTCCTTCCGCTCCGACAGGAACTGTGCCACCGCCAGGGTATTCTTGCTGTGCTCGCGCATGCGCAGCGGCAGTGTCTCCAGGCCCTGCAAGAACAGAAATGCGTTCATTGGCGCCATCGACGCGCCGAGGTCGCGCAGCAGAACGACGCGCATGCGCAGGATGTAAGCAATCGGGCCCAGCGGCTTCGCGGCCTGCGCCCATACGGCGCCGTGGTAGCTGGGATCGGGCGTGTTCAACAGCGGCTGGCGGGCGGGATGCGCTTCCCAGTCGAAATTGCCGCCATCCACAACCATGCCGCCGATCGAGGTGCCATGGCCGCCGATATATTTCGTGGTGGAGTACATCACCACCGCGGCACCATGCTCGAAGGGCTTTACCAGGATCGGGGCGGCCGTGTTGTCCATGATCAACGGGATGCCGAACTTGCGGCCGATTGCCGCGACTTCCGCGATCGGGAACGGGATCAGCTTCGGGTTCGGCAGCGTTTCCGCGTAGTAACCCCGCGTGCGATCATCGGTGGCACGGGCGAAGGCTTCGGGGTCGGCGGGATCGACGAAGCGTGTCTCGATTCCCAGATCCTTCAGCGTGTTATTGAACAGATTCCAGGTGCCGCCGTAGAGGTCGGTGGAACTGACGATGTTGTCGCCCGACCGTGCCAGGTTCAGCATGCAAAATGCCGACGCGGCCTGTCCTGACGCCAACGCCAGTGCTGCCGCCCCGCCCTCCATGGCGGCGATGCGCTGTTCCAGCGCATCGTGCGTGGGGTTCATGATGCGGGTGTAGATGTTGCCCAGTTCGCGCAGGCCGAACAGGTTGGCGGCGTTTTCCGTACTGTCGAACTGGTAGGACGTGGTTTGGTAGATCGGCACCGCCACCGCATGCGTGGCGGGATCGCGGCGCCATCCGGCGTGCAGGGCCAGCGTTTCCGGATGCTTGGACATGGATTTCGTTCTCCCCCGATCGGTGGACCGCACTATAGATGGCGCCACCGTGCCTGTCATCGCCGCATCGTCTTGACGCAGAATACGAGGATGCCGGCCTGTCCGGGGATGATTTGCGACCACGTCACTGCGCCGGCGTAGAAGAATTTGGTTGCCGATCCGCGCCGCAACAAAGCGCCGCCATCCCGGCGGATGGCGGCGCTTTACCGGTTCCCGGGGGAGGCGAAATCAGGCCGGCAGGGCGTGACGCAGCGTATCGGCCTGCGGATTGTTCACGTGCCCGTGGATGATCTGTGCCGTCGTCACCTTGTGGCCGTAGAAATGCTGGTCCTCGCTGGGATTGGCGCTGATGTCGGTGCCGCTGACATTGGCGCCGGCAAACGCGCCGGACGCGTCAGACCAGATGATCACGTCACCCTTGCCAACGGGTGCCTGGCCCTTGGCGGAATAGGTCACCACCGTCAGGCCGGCATTGGCGTTCAGCGAGAAATTGTTGGCTTGCGTGAAGTCGTTCAGCGCCTTGTTGGTCATCAGCAGCATGACGACCGGGCCGGCCTTGCCGCCCGCCTGCGCTCCGATCGAAATCGAACCGATCGACAGGAATGCCGGATCGCTCCAGGTGCCGTTCTCATGCGCGAGCAAGACGCCCTGGCCGCCCTCGCCGCCCACAATCACGGCGCCCTTCCACAGTGACGGCAGGATGAAGACACCCTTTGCCCGTTGCAGCAAATGGGCGAAATGCGGATCCTGCTTGATCTGATGCACGGTCTGGACCGCATCGTGCACGACCTGCTGGGCATTCGATTGGTTGGCGGACTGGTTGGCAGCGTACGCGGAGCCTGACAGCAACAGTGCGCAAGCTGCAACGGCACCCAGTAAAGCGTTCCGGCTCATCCTCGATCTCTCCTCTCAATGAGTGCTTGACTAACGGCCAAAAATCGCATGCGGCTGCATGGCGCCGGCGTGAATTCGAAGTCAGGTGTAATGCTGCCCGGTTGCCAGACTTCCGTATTGCTCCTGCGCGAGAATTTCCGGGTCGCGCAGTACCCCGCCGACATACGCCTCCTGCACCCCGACCATTGCGGCGGCAGCGACCGGCGTGCCGAGAATGACGCCGAGCGGACCAAAGACGGTACCGAGAATCGCCATCGAAAGGATGCTGAGCGCCGGCGGCAGGTGCACGGTGCGGCGCTGTACCAGTGGCGAAACCACGTATCCCTCAATGCCGTGGCATAGCAGGAAGATCCCGAGAACCCACAGCGACGTCTGCCAACCGATCGTCAGAGCGATGAGCATGGCTGGTAGCGCCGCAGCGATGGCGCCGAAATACGGTACAAAGGTGAGCAGACCGGCAAGCACCCCAAGCGCCAGGGGAAGCGGGACGCCCAGGATGGCCAGGCCGACGCCGGACAACACGCCCACGACAACCATATCGATCAACTGGCCGAGCGCCCACCATTGCAGGGTCTTGCCCACCTTCAGCAGCACGTGATGCGTGCGCGGCCGCCATGGCAAGGGAAACAGCATCACAACCCCGTGGACGTAGAGGTCTGGCGAGATGGCGAAATAGAGCGCCGTGACGATCAGGATGAGCGCATTGATCAGGCTGCCGAGCGTGGAGGCCGCGACAAAGCGCGCATAATTGACCACGTGGTTCTGCATCGCGGCCGACGGCGAGGATTGCCGGAAGATTGCCTTGCCCCAGGCGGTATTGCCGTAGGTCTGGCGCAGATGGTCGATCTGATGATGCAACAAGCCATACAGATCCTGCGCTTCATTCGACAACCTGGGGCCGATGTAATAAAGGAATCCCAGCAGCAGAGCGGCGGCAAGCACGCACACAAGCGCCAGCATCGCTCCTTGCGAGGCATGCGTATGACGTGCCGCCCAGTTGCTGATGCCGCGCAGGATCACCGCGATCAGCACCGCCATGAAGATCAGCAGGACGATGTCGGACAGCAGCCAGACGATCAGGATGAGCCCTGCCACCGCGGCAATCACCCGGAGCGTGGCGGCCACATCGGAACTTTCGGCTGTTCGCGGTTCTCTCCCGAATGAAGACAGCACGCTCAATCCGGCTTCGCGTCCTGGCGCTGCGGATGGTGTGGTGCCTGGGTTGGCTCGGTGCGGTCGGTCTCGTTTACCGCTTTGCCGGCCGTGTGATCGGGCTCTCGCCGCGGCGGCGATTCGGCATCGCCCGGCACCTGGGCCGGCTTCTGCGTTTCGGATTGCTGTGGCATTGGCGGGGTCCTGTGCAACGCAGCGGTCGTGCTGCCTGCGACGAAAACGCCAGCGCCGCGGTACGGTTCATCGGCGGATTGGCACCGGCGTGTGAGCGCGCCGCCGTGTCATCGCGAAGGACGGCGGCGGGCAGCGATTACAAGTCCACGACGACGTATTGTTGCTCTACCGTCACCGGGATGGTCTCCGCCACGTATGGTCCTTGCACCACGCGCTGCCCTTCCGCCACCTCCATCGGATAGGTGCGCACGCTGATCTTTGACGGATCGCAGAAGGACTGCCCGGTGCGCACGTCGAACTCCCAGCCGTGCCAGGGGCAGCGCAGGATTTCGCCGGCGCGCGAGTATTTGTAGCGGCCGGGGTCATCGGACTCGATCAGCCCGGTCAGCACGCCTTCGCACATCGGGCCACCCTGATGCGGACAGCGATTGAACAGACCGAAGAATTCGCCACCGAGGTTGAATACGGCGATCGGCCGGCCACGCACCGTCACCAGCTTGCGCTGTCCCGGCGGAATCTCGGCAACCGTCGCCACCACGTGCTTGCTCATCGGCGTCACGTTCCTATCGTTTCAGGTCAGGCAATGCATGCCCGGACGCTAGCGAACGCGCGCCGCAGCAGCAACCGTGGCCAGGTTGACCCTGTGAAACCGCCCGCCTACACCCGCCGCGCCAATTGGGGGAACGTCATGGCTCGCGGAGTGCGTTATGGGGTGGCGCTGCTGTCATTGCTGTATGTGCCAGGATTGTTTATGGCTGGGCTGTTCATGGCTGGCACCGCCGCGGCGGAAACGATTCACCTGGGGGCGGTGATCCCCCTGACCGGCCCGGCCGCCGTGGTCGGCAACCAGGAAATGCGCGGCATCCAGTTCGCCATCGACAACGCGAACGCCAAAGGCGGCGTTGCCGGCAACCAGGTTGACGTCCAGTTCGAGGACAACCAGGCCAAGGCCGACCAGGCCGTCCTGGCATTCAACAAGCTGGTCGATCTGCAGCACATTCCGATGATGTTCGTCGGCTACTCGGGCCCGACGCTCGCGATGGCGCCGCTGGCGACGCGCAAACAGGTACTGCTCGTGAATGCCGGAGCACAGGCCGACAAGCTGTCCACCGCGTCACCGTACCTGGTGAACACGCTGCCCAGCACCGACGACGAAGTGAAGGTGATGGTGAAATATCTGGCGGAGCAGGGGAAGAAGAAGGCGGCGGTGCTGTATGAAAATGACGCGCCGGGGATCGGCGGGCGAGACGATTTCGTCACCCAGTTTCCGAAATCCGGCGGCACGATCGTGGCGCAGGAACCGGTGCAATTCGGGCAGACCGACTATCGCCCCGCGCTGCTGAAGCTGGCTGCAGCCAAGCCGGACGTACTGTATGTGGTGATCACTGCCGGCATGCCGTCCCTGGTGCAGCAACTGCACGAGATGAAGCCGGGCTTTCTGATCGCCGGCTCCACCTTCATGGCCGATCCCGCGGCGATCGCCGATCCGGCATCCAATGGAATTGTGCATACACAGGTGCAGATCGATGCGCCGCCGGACCTCAGCGCAGCGTTCAAGGCGAAATACGGCGCCGATATGGATTTCTTCGCCCGTCAGTACTACAACGCGGCGCAGATCATGCTGACGGTCCTGGACAGGCTGGTCGCCGAAAAGAAGCCAATCACCGGCAAGAACATACACGACACCCTGTTCCAGATCCGCAAGTTCCAGGGTCTGATCCCGATGGAATTCAACAGCAACACCGCGACGGTGCCGATCGGGATCAACATGATGAAGGACGGCAAGGACGTCACGCTGAAGCAGGTCACGGCGCAGTAGAAGAGCCTGTCATCAGGAGAGTCCATCATTAGGAGAATCTGTCATTGCGAGGAGCGAAGCGACGAAGAAGAGCCTGTCATCAGGAGAGTCCATCATTAGGAGAGTCTGTCATTGCGAGGAGCGAAGCGACGAAGCAATCTCGGTCGCAGGAGGCTCACCATGATCGGGATTGCCTCGTCTCTGTGCTCCCCGCACTAACACTATCGCAAGTCGCGCGCGCATGATCCTGCTGCAACTCCTGATCAACGGCCTGATCACCGGCTGCGCGCTGGGCGTGGTCGCCATCAGCTTCGCTCTGGTCTACGCCACGACCAGGATCTTCCATGTCGCCCATGCCGGCGTTTACACGCTGGCCGGATATATCGCCTGGCTGCTGGTTTCCCACGCAGTGCCCGAAGTGCTGGCGCTGGCGGCTGCCGTGCTGATTTGCGCCGGCGTCGGCGCACTGATCCAGCAGCAGCTCTACGCACGCCTGGAACGCCGGGGCGCGACGCATCTCGTGGTGCTGATCGCCTCGCTAGGACTGCTGGCCGTGATCCAGAACATTCTGGCCGCGACCTTCTCCCCCGACATCCTGCAATTTCCAATTCCTTGGAGCAGCCGCACCATCGCGCTCGGCGGCATCAGTCTGACCTACACGCAGATTCTGACCGTCGCGACCTGCGTCGCGGCCTATGCCGGCGTGGTGTGGTTTGCGTATTTCACCACGCTGGGCAAGCGCATCCGAGCCGTCGCATCCAATCCGTTCCTGGCACGCATCACCCGGCTGCAACCGAACACGGTGTACATCTACGTCGTCGCCATCGCATCGGGCATCGTCGCACTGCCCGGCGTGCTGGTGCCGCTCGATCTCGGCTTGCAACCCTATGGCGGAATCACGCCCCTGCTCACCGCCACCATCGCCATGATCGCCGGCGGAGTCGGCAGCATTTCCGGCGCATTCCTTCTCTCCATCGTCATCGCCGAATTGCAGAACCTGTCGCTTCTGGTGATCCCCGGCGAATGGAGCATCGGCATCACCTTCTTCATCTTTGTCATCTTCATGTTGTTCCGTCCCACCGGCCTGTTTGCCACGGCCCGTTGAGCCATGGACTTCCTGCTCTCCTATCTGGCGCTGGCAGCGATCTACGCGATGCTGGGCCTGTCCACGAACCTGCTGGTGGGCATCGTCGGCATCTTCTCGGTCTCGCAGGCAGCGGTGTTCGGCGTGGGCGCCTATGTTGTCGCGCATTTCCTGATGGCCGCGGACCCGATGCCGTTCTTGCCGGCGCTCGCCATCGCCATGCTGTGCTGCATCTCGCTGAACATCCTGGTCACGCTGCCGGCGCTGCGCGTCTCCGGCGACTATTTCGTAGTGACCTCCTTCGGGATTCAGTTGCTGGCGACAGCGGTGTTCACCAACTGGACAGCCGGCACCGGCGGCGCCAGCGGCATGCCCGGGATCCCGCCACCCGACGTCTTCGGCGTGCAACTGCAATCGACCTTGCAGCTCACGCTGCTGTGCATGGCAGGCATGGTTCTCGCCTGCCTCTGCTTCTGGCTGATCATGCGCGCGCCGTTCGGCCGCATGCTGCGCGCGATCCGCGAGGACGAAAGCGCGGTCGCCGCCGCCGGCAAAAGCGTGCTGCGAGCCAAGGTCTCGGCTGCGGCCTTGGCGGGCGCATTCGCCGGCGTCGCCGGCGGGCTCTACGCCACGTTCCTCAGTTTCATCGACCCATCATCCTTCGACCTCGACGCATCGATCCTGCTGCTGACGATGGTGGTGGTCGGAGGCGCCCGCACGCTGGCCGGTTCCATCGTCGGGCCGTTCCTGATCCTTGCCTTGCCGCAGATCCTCACGTTGCTGAACATCCCCACGGCCTTCGCCGCCACCGCACGCCAGTTGATCTACGGATTGCTGCTGATCGCCTTCATGCTGTTTCGCCCGCAAGGCCTGGTGGGAGAGCGGCTGTGACCGCCTATCTGCAGGCCAGGGGGCTGGATCATCATTTCGGCGGCCTGCATGCGCTGCGCGACTGCACGTTCGACATCGAGCAGGGCCGCATCACTTGCCTGGTCGGCCCGAACGGCGCCGGCAAAACCACGATCTTCAACGCGATCACCGGCTTCCTGCGCCCGAACCAGGGACACGTGGCGTTTCGCGGCCATTCGCTGGATGGCCTGCGGCCGCAGGCCATCGTGCATGCCGGCATCGCCCGCAGCTTTCAGAACCTCCGTCTGTTCTCCGAGCTCACCGCGCTTGACAACGTGATGGTGGCACTGCCGCGGCAATTCGCGGAGGGGCCGCTGGGTGCGATCTTCCGTCCGCTGCACACGGCCCGCACCCAGCGCCGGCGCCGCGACGATGCGATGCAGGCGTTGCAGCATGTCGGACTGGCCGACCGTGCCCGCGACACGGTGCGCAACCTCTCCTACGGCGAGCAAAAACTGCTGACCGTGGCTCGGTTGTTAGCGACCGAGGCGGAACTTCTGTTGCTCGACGAACCGGCCTCCGGCCTTTCCGCCGGCGCGTTGGACGCGGTGATGACATTGCTCCGCCGCCTGCAATCGGAAGGCAAGACGCTGCTGGTGGTGGAGCATAACACCCGCGTGGTGCAGCAGATTGCCGACGAAGTCTTGTTCCTGCACCAGGGCCACCTGATGGCGCGCGGCTCCCCTGCGGACATCATCGCCGATCCGGCACTGGGGGAAATCTATTTCGGCGGCGCACTGTGATGCTGCAGCTTGCCGGGCTGGCCGCGGGCTATGGGCCGAAGACGGTGATCAGCGACGTGTCGCTGGCGCTGGAGCCTGGGCAGATCCTGGCATTGCTCGGCCACAACGGCGCCGGCAAGACCACGACACTGCGTTGCATGATGGGTCTGCTGCCGCTGCGCGCCGGGTCCGTGACCTTCGACGGGCAACGCATCGATCGGCTGGGCGTTGCGGAGCGCGTCGCCCGCGGGCTGCGCCTGTTGCCGGAAGGCCGCGGGATCTTCCCCGACCTCACGGTGGCGGAGAACATCGACGTGGTCGCTGCCCGAAACGTCTCGGCCAACGCGATGTTCGACGTCGATGCTGTGTATGCGTTGTTCCCCGTGCTGGACGAACGCCGCACCACCCACGCCGGCAGCCTGAGCGGCGGGCAGCAGCAAATGCTGGCGCTGTCGCTGGCGATACTCGGGACGCCGCGCTGCCTGCTGCTGGACGAACCGTCGATCGGGCTCGCGCCGAACCTGGTGGAGCGGATGTTCCGCCAGGTGCAGGAGGTGTGCCGCTCGCATGCGATGACGGCTGTTCTCGTGGAGCAGAATGTTGCGGCAGCGCTGGTGATTGCTGATCGCGTGGCAATCATGAACAACGGACAGATCGTGTTCGACGGCTCGCCCGAGCAAGCGCGGGCGTCGAATTTCTGGCACTATTTCTGAGGGCTGGATGCGACTCGGACAGGGTGGATACGCTTCCGCCCACCCCACGGCGGAGTGTCCGACCATGACCCGATCGGAGTCCATCGCACGCTACCGGCGCCTGCGCGCCGTCAGCAAGCGGCACCTCGGCGCCGCATTGAAATTCGTTGCTCGGCCGACCATGATGGAATACGCGCGCAAGCTTGGCGTTGTGTTCGACAACACGCTCGTTTTGGACCGCATGGATGACTTCGCCTATGTCTGTGACTTCGCGCTCTACACGGCGAAGGAAGGGCGGTCGCGGGCAATCGACCGGTATGCTCGGTCCATCCATCCCGCTCCGAACAGCGATGAAGCGCTGATGTTGCGCGCTGCCCAGGCGGCACGTTTCGTGGTGTGCCTGGTTGAAGGTCCCCACGCAACAGCCGGATTGAACATCCTGGATGTGACCCGGCAGCAAACTGTCAGGCTGATGGATGAAGGCTTCGAAGCCACGATGCCGGTCGGCGCGCTGTTCGCCAGCCGTTTGCAACCGGTCGATGATTTCGTCATGACGACGGGTGCGGCCGTGCCGCTCGACCGGTCCTCACTCAATGATATTTTATCCAGTCTTCCCCATACGAGGATAGAATCGGCAGCACCGGTGATCGAGGACTATCGCTTCGCGACTGCCGCCTTTCGCGCCTATCTTTCCGGCAAGACAGCCGCGAAGATCGAGCATCGCGATTCCTGGGAACCGCTGGAGACGGAAGCGGCCTGAGCAGATTTATCGGTCGTCGATCGGAGGATTTGCCAGCACTGACGGCCGCTGGTTGAACGTGGCGTGCCACGCCGCCAGGCGCGGATGTCCGTTTCGCCACTGCAATTCGTCGAAACGGAAATCCAGGTAGCCCAGCGCGACGCCAATCGCAACGTGGCCGATTGTGAAGGCGCTTTCGGCCAAAGCGTCCGCTTCCGGCTCCAACGCGCCCACGCAGGCCACCAGCTTCTCGCGCCACAGATCCATATGCGCCTGGGACTGGCGCTCCGCCGGCCGGAAGCGTTCGCCCAGCCAGGGCAGCGCCGCATCCAGCATGCCGTCTCCCAGCGCCAGGCGGCGCAAGGCCACGCCACGCTCCGGCCATGACACAGGAAACAGTTTGGTTCCGTCGTGCAGCGTGTCGAGGTACTCGCAGATCACTGGCGAATCGTACAGCACCGAGCCATCTGTCAGTTCCAGAGTCGGGATCTTGCCCAGCGGATTGATGCGCATCAGCTCGCGGTGCGGTGTGGTGCCACCCACCGCCGTGCGCACGGGGCGCAGCCGGTCCTGCACCCCCATTTCATGCGCCGCGATCATCACCTTGCGCACATAGGGCGAACGCGGCGACCAATGCAGCGTCATTGGCTGCGGCATGCGCGCCTCCTTGACCATGATGGCGCGGTGAATAGGCTCGCGCGCTGATCTGCGAGGGAGCGTCGCGATGAACTGGATCGAAGTCAACGGCACCAGCCTGCGCTGCGAACTCGCCGGCAGCGGCGCGACAACTTTGGTGCTGGTCCACGAAATGGGCGGCACGCTGGAATCGTGGGACCAAACCATGGGAACGCTGACCAGCACGCGCCAGGTGCTGCGCTTCGATACGCGCGGTGCGGGGCTATCGGCCAAGCTTGGTGGTCCGGTAACGTGGAACGAGATGGCCGATGACATCTCCGCGCTGCTGGACGCGCATGGCGTCGTCGGCAAGGTGGCGCTGGCAGGCACTGCGGTGGGCGCCGGCATTGCAATGCATTTTGCCGTACGCCATGCGGTGCGCACCGGCGCATTGGTGGTGAGCAGTCCGGCGCTGGGTGTCAGCGGCGACAGGCGGCAGGGCACTCTGGATCGCGCGGCCGCGGCCGAAGCGGGCGGAATGTTCCGCCTTGTCGAGAGCAGTCTGGCGAATTCCTATCCGCCCGTGGTCCGGCACAATGCCGAGGAATTTCGGAAATTCCGTGCGCGCTGGCTATGCAACGACCCGCACAGCTTCGCCGCGATCAGCCGCATGCTTGCGGCGGAGGACCTGAGTGGCGAGATCGTGCGGATCGCGTGCCCAACGCTGGTGATTGGCTGCACCCACGATGGCTTGCGGCCGCCGGCCTCGGTCGAAGCGGTGGCGAAGGCGGTCCCAGGTGCGGAGTATTTGCAGATCAATTCAGGCCATTTTGCCGCGGTGCAAACGCCCGGGCTGATGGCGCAGGCGATCCATCAATTCTTGTGTGGCGTGGGGTTTTAGAGCGTTTCCACCGTGACTGGGATCGCCGAGACCGGTGTCGTGCCGAGACGGCTGTCATGCGAAGGCGGCTGTCATGCGGAGACGGCGGTCATGGAGACGGATGTCATGGAGAAGGATGTCATGGCGACGGCGGTCATGGAGAGACGGATGTCATTGCGAGGAGCGAAGCGACGAAGCAGTCTCCCGCGGCGCGAGCATCAGCAGTTCGCCAGGCGGGAGATTGCTTCGTCGCTTCGCTCCTCGCAATGACATGGCACGCGTTTCCAGTCCGCGTTGAAATGCTCTAACGCGTCTCCGAACGTGGTGCGTAGATGACGTAAGTCGGGCCCGGCCGCGACGAGGGCTACGTATCCGCCAGCGCCGCCAGGATCGCGTCGCGCGCGGCGATGTCGCCATCCGCGTGCACCGGCTGGATCGCGACATGCGTGGCGCCCGCGTCGAAATGCGCGCGCAGGCCCTGCTTTACCGTCGCGGCATCGCCCCATAGCATCATGGCGTCAAGGAACCGGTCGGAACCGCCATCCGCCAGCTCCGCCTCGGTGAAACCAATGCGCAACCAGTTGTTGCGGTAGTTGTCGAGCGTCAGGTAGCGCGCCAACTCCTTCCGCCCCAACGCACGTGCCTTCGCCGCGTCGGTTTCCAGCGTCACCTTCTGCTCGATCGCCAGCCACTTGCCTCGGCCGAGGATCTTCGCCGCCTCCGCCGTATGCTGCGGCGTGGTGTTATAAGGCAGCGCGCCGCGGGTTTTTTCCGCTGCCAGCTTCAGCATCAGCGGACCGAGCGCGGCGATCGCGATCGGCCAGTTCTCCGACCCCGCCTCGCCCTTGCACATGGCGTCGAGGTAGGTACGCATCGCCGGCACCGGCTTTTCATAGCGATGTCCGCGCAAGCCTTCGACCATCGGCGGATGGCTCACGCCCAGGCCCAGGATGAAGCGCTCGCCATAGAGATCGTGCAGCGACAGCATGCCGCGCCGGGACGTGAAGGCATCGCGCGCATAGATGCTGGCGATCGAGCTGCCGAGCTTCAGCTTCGTGGTATTTCCCAGGGCAAAGCCGGCGACTGAGAGTGATTCGAAACCGCGGGATTCCGGATACCACAGCACGTCGTAGCCGAGCCGCTCGACCGTGGTCGCGAAATGCTTGATCTGCTGCGGCGAGCCCAGCTTGTCCATCGAGTACCAGGCGCCGAGACGTCCGATCTGCATGGTGGTACCTTTCGACTTCTATCTTCGTTTCAGCCGCTAAGCGACACGGCTCTTGCGCATGCCGGCCGCCGGCGCCTCCGCCGGAGCATGCGGAGAGTACGTGCGCGTCATCATGCTCCAGTCGGGAAATGCCACCCATGTCTCACGACCGACACTCTCCACGAATTTAGTGTTGGTGCCTTTATTGTCATTCCAACTGCCTGCAACTGCGCGGTGATTATAACACTGATGTGCCGGTTGGGAAACCCTCCGCCTCGTGCAAGCTCTTCCACCGGCATGCCCGCCCCCGTCTGCACCGAGAACCCCTGGCCATTGACAGTATGACGGGTGCCCGCACGGAGTTGAATTGCGGTCGAAACGCCGCCACGCACAACGAATTGTGGCAACGCTCCGCTCGCGCGCTCAGATAACTTTGTCCCCCCTGAACCGTGCGATCTCCGCCGCGCTGTACCCCAACTCCCCCAGCACCTCATCGTTGTGCTGGCCCAGCATCGGAGGCGGCGTGTCTATCCGCGGGCCATCGTGCGCGAACTTGAACGCCGCCAGTGGCACCGCGAACGCGCCATCCACCCCCGGCGCACCCTTCTCGAACCGGTGCAGCACGCCGCGCGTGGCAATCTGCGGATCGGCCAGCGCTTCGCCCATCGTGCGCACCCGCGACGCCGGCACGTGGCGCTCTTGCAGATAATCCTCCCACTCGGCAGCCGTCCGCGTCAGCATGATCCGCACCAGCAGCGCCTCCTCGCGCGCACGGTCCGCATCGCGTTCGTCGTTGGTGCGCTTGATCATCTCGGGATGCTCCAGCACCGTCCACAGCCGCCGCTGCTGCCGCAAATTCGACGCGCCCAGCATCACCAGACCGTCCTTCGTCTGGTACGCGCTGTTGGTCGCATGCGGCTGCTTGTTGCCATGCGGCTTCGGATGCCGCCCGTTGCGCAGATAACCCGTCACCAGCGACGCCTGCAGGATCATCGCGACATCCAGCATTGCCATGTCGATCCGCTGGCCGGCGCCGGTCCGCTCGCGCTGGAACAACGCAGCGGACAAAGCGAACGCCCCCATCGTGCCGGTGGCATAATCCACCACCGGCGGACCCACCTTCACCGGATTGGTCTCGGGAGTCCCGGTCACCGCCATGATGCCGGACGTGGACTGAATCACGTGATCATACGCAGTCTGCGTGCGCCGCGGGCCGCCCTGGCCGAACGCGGAAAACGACGCATAGATCAACTTCGGATTGATCCTGCGCAGGTCCTCATAACCGAGGCCCAGCGCTTCGAACGCACCAGGCCGATAGTTCTCCACCAGCACGTCGGCGGTGCGCACCAGCTTGCGCAAAATCTCGCGGCCCGCCTCGACCTTCAGGTTCAGCGTGATCGAGCGCTTGTTGGATGCCTGCGTCAGAAAACCCGTGCCCATCCACGCATGGTTCAGCGCGTTGTCGGTGCCGGACCCGCGGCTCTGGTCCGGATCGTCCGGGTGCTCCACCTTGATCACGTCGGCACCCAGCACGCCCAACTGGTAGGCCGCAAACGGCCCCGCCAGTACATGGGTAATGTCGATGATGCGGATGCCTTCAAACGGCCGCGGCATGGTCGCGCCCTCCTCGCCTTCGTGCCGCGACGGTGACGCCTCGCCTGCTGCCGGTCAACACGGCAGGGCGCAGGGAGAACCACACATGCCCGGCCGATCGAGTCGGATGACCGGCTGCCGCGGCAAGCGGCGTGCCGGTACGGGCGCAGCGGTCAGAGTTTGGCAGCGACGTTCTGGTACAGGTCGACCTCGATCGAATTTCCGAAGGAAATCACGGTCGTGACAATCACCGCCATGATCGCGGCGGCGATCAGGCCATATTCCAGGGCCGTTACACCCCGCTCGTCCCGAAGCAACTCCCGCCAGCCTGCGTGCCATCCATACATCAGGCTGCCCCTCTCAGGCGTTGCCTCAAAAGACCTCTTGCCTACCAGTTCGACCGCTACCTGCATCCCGCAAAACCGGCCATGAAGGAAACCACGAAAGACGTAAAGCCGCGGTTTCGCTTCAGGAACGCCGAACTCGCGCAAAACAACGCATAATTCACGCATTTGTTGGTTGTTTCTAACGGCCAACAGACGCCGCCGCGGCAACGGGTGCACGACCGTAGCGACCATTGGGGCAGCCTTGCGCACCGAAGCGGCTGGCGTGACCCGGGGCGGCCTGCGTGTTACCACCTTGCGCTGTCGCCGAGGAACCGCCAGGAGGCAACATGCCCGCAAGCGAACATCAGCCGCTCAACCTGGACCCGCCGCTGCGCGGTCGGATCTACGATAGCATCGCCGAAACCATCGGCAACACGCCGCTGGTGCGCATTCCGCACATCACCGCGGAAGAAGCGATCAAGGCCGACATCTGCCTGAAGCTGGAGTTCTTCAACCCCATCGCCAGCGTGAAGGACCGCATCGGTGTCAATATGATCCTGGCAATGGAGGCAGACGGCCGGCTGAAACCGGGCGGCACGGTGATCGAGCCGACCTCCGGCAACACGGGAATCGCGCTCGCCTTCATGTGCGCCGCGCGCGGCTACAAGCTGATTCTCACCATGCCGGAATCGATGTCGATCGAGCGCCGGAAGATGCTCGCCTTGCTGGGCGCACAGCTTGAGCTGACCCCCCGCGAGAAGGGTATGAACGGCGCAATTGCGCGCGCGAAGGAACTGCAGGCGTCGATCCCCGGATCAGTGATCCCCGATCAGTTCGGCAATCCCGCCAATCCCGCAATTCATGTGAAAACCACCGCGGAGGAAATCTGGTACGACACGCGCGGCGAGGTCGACGTGGTGGTATCCGGCATCGGCACCGGCGGAACGCTGACCGGCGTGGCACAGGCGCTGAAGCCGCGCCGGCCCGGGCTGCGGATGGTCGCGGTGGAACCGGAGGCAAGCCCGGTCCTGTCCGGCGGCAGCCCCGGTCCGCATCCCATTCAGGGCATCGGCGCCGGCTTCGTCCCGGAGGTGCTGGATACGAAGGAAATCGACGAAATCATCAAAGTTTCGAATGACGCCGCATTCACGAACGCCCGGCGGCTGGCACGGACCGAGGGGATTCCGTGTGGGATTTCGTCGGGCGCCGCGTTGGCGGCAACATTGGCCGTGGCGAAACGCCCCGGCATGGCAGGAAAGCGGATCGTGACGATCATCCCCTCGTTCGCCGAGCGCTACATCACCACCGCGCTGTTCGAGGGGCTGTGATATGTACAGGAAACCTCTCCCGCGAAGCGGGAGAGGTTTAGTCACATGATCGACCACCTTCGCCGCGAAACGTCAGCCGAGCTCCTCTTCTCCCGCGCCGATCTTGGCCGCTACGCCACCGACGCTTCGATCTACCAGATCGAGCCGCTGGGCGTGGTCGTTCCCCGCACCATCGACGATGTGGCCGCAACATTCGCCATCGCCCGTGAGGAAGGCATCCCCGTGCTGCCGCGCGGCGCGGGCACCAGCCAGTGCGGCCAGACCGTCAACCGCGCGCTGGTGATCGATTGTTCCAAGCACCTGCGCCGCATCATGCATGTCGACGCCGAAGCGCGCACGGCCTTGGTCGAACCCGGCGTCGTCCTGGGCCATCTCAACGCCGAGCTCCGCGCCCGCAATCTCTTCTTTCCGGTGGACCCGTCCACCCATGCCCGCTGCACCATCGGCGGCATGGCAGGCAACAACTCCTGCGGCTCGAAATCAATTCGCTATGGCCTGATGGCCGACAATGTGCGCGCAATCGACGCGATCCTCGCCGACGGCACACGCCACCGGTTCGGCGCCGTGCCGAACAACCTCGGCGCCGACATGCAAGCCAACATCGCCGAGCTGATCCAGCGCCTGCGCGCGCTGGGCGCGGCCGAAGCCGAGGAGATCGCCGCCCGCTTCCCCAGGCAGCTCCGTCGCGTCGGCGGCTATAACATCGATGTGCTGACGCCCGCCTCCCGCGCGGCCGGCCGCGAAAACCTGGCGCGATTGCTGGTCGGTTCGGAAGGCACGCTCGCCTTCTCTGCCGCACTGGAACTCACCCTGCATCCGCTGAAGCCGCGCAAGATGCTGGGGATCTGCCAGTTTCCCACCTTCCGCCGAGCCATGGAAGCCGCGCAGCACATTGTGAAGCTGGACCCGGAGGCGGTGGAACTCGTCGATCGCACCATGATCGATCTCGGCCGCGGCATTCCGATCTACCGCGCCACGATCGATGCCATGTTGCTCGGCGAGCCCGATTCCCTGCTGATCGTCGAATTCCACGGCTTCGAGGACGAGCCCCTGCTGGCGAAGCTCGGCGAACTCGAGGCGCTGATGGGCGACCTGGGATTAACTAACCAGGTAGTCCGCGCCACCGACCCCGCCTTCCAGGCCGATATCGCCGCGGTGCGCGAGGCCGGCCTCAACATCATGATGTCGATGAAAGGCGACGGCAAACCCGTCTCCTTCATCGAAGATTGCGCGGTAAACCTGGAAGACCTCGCCGACTACACGGAACGCCTGAACGACGTGTTCGAACGCCACGGCACCAAGGGCACCTGGTACGCCCATGCCTCGGTCGGCTGCCTCCATGTCCGTCCCGTGCTCAGCATGAAAGACCCCAACGACGTGCGCAAAATGCGCACGGTCGCCGAGGAATGCTTCGCCCTGGTGCGCGAGTACAAAGGCTCCCACAGCGGCGAGCATGGCGACGGCATCGTGCGCAGCGAATTCAACGAAACCATGTTCGGCAGCCGCATCGCCCGCGCCTTCGAAGCGGTAAAGGATGCCTTCGATCCCGCCGGCATGATGAATCCCGGCCGCGTCGTCCGTCCACCGCGCATGGACGACCGCAGCCTTCTCCGTTACGGTCCCGGTTATAACCCGATCGCCGGATTCACGCCGAAGCTGGATTGGTCGGATCATCCCGGGCCGCTCGGCGGCATGCTGGGCGCAGTGGAGATGTGCAACAACAACGGCACCTGCCGCGCCTTCGATGCCGGCGTGATGTGTCCCTCCTTCCGCGTCACCCGCGACGAAACTCACCTCACGCGCGGTCGCGCCAACACGCTGCGCCTTGCGCTGACCGGCCAGCTCGGCGCCGATGCGATGGCCTCGGATGCGCTGACCGACGCGATGAAGCTGTGCGTCTCCTGCAAGGCCTGCCGCCGCGAATGCCCCACCGGCGTCGACATGGCGAAGATGAAACTCGAAGTGCTGGCCGCGCGGGCCGGGCACCATGGCGTGCCACACCGCGAATCGCTGATCGCCGAGCTGCCGCGTTACGCGCCGATCCTCTCGCGGATGGCCCCGCTGGCAAACCTCCGCAATCGCCTGATGCCACTGCGGCAGATCGCCGAACGCATGCTGGGCATCGCCGCCACGCGCGCGTTGCCCGCATGGCGGCACGATTGGTTTCGCGACGCCGAAGCCGACGCAATGGCCCCCGTCAATCCACGCGGCGACGTGCTGCTGCTCGCCGACACGTTCAACCGCTATTTCGAACCCGAAAACCTGCGCGCGGCTTTGCGCGTGCTGGCCGCTGCGGGATATCGCGCGATCATGCCGTCGCGTCGCGGCCGGCCATTATGCTGTGGCCGCACCTTCCTCGCCGCCGGCATGCTGGACCACGCACGCGCCGAGGCTCGCCGTACGCTGGGCCGCCTCGCCGGCGACCTGCCGGTGATCGGGCTGGAACCTTCCTGCTTGCTCACCCTGCGCGATGAATTTCGCTCGCTGCTGCCCGGCCGCGCAGCCGATGATCTTGCGGGACGTGCAATGCTGCTGTCGGAATTCCTCGTGCGGGAAAAGCCGGCCCTGGCACTCCGGCCGATCGCGGCAACGGTGCATGTGCACGGTCATTGCCACCAGAAATCGTTCGGTGCTTTCCCTGCCGCTCTGGGTGCGCTGCGGAATGTGCCGGAGCTCACGGTGAAACCGATCGTGTCGTCCTGCTGCGGCATGGCCGGCAGCTTCGGCTACCAGGCGGAAACGCAGGATGTCTCGCGTGCGATGGCCGAGGCGTCGCTGCTGCCGGCGGTGCGCAAGGCGGCGGCAAACGACCTGATCGTCGCGGATGGTACATCCTGTCGGCACCAGATCCGCGAATTCTCGGGCCGCGATTCCGTTCATTCGGTGCGTGTCCTGGAGCAAGCGCTGGCATGATCACCCCGGAAGAGACGGCATGATCACGCCGGAAGAGGTGCTGACGTTCTGGTTCGAAGGCGACAGCACGCGTTTCCGCGATGCATGGTTCGAAAAGGATGCCGCGTTCGACGCCGCATGCGGACAGTTCGCCGAAGCGTTGGGGGCAGCGCGCGATGGGAAGCTGGATCACTGGGCGCAGACGCCGTCAGGCACCCTGGCGCTGATCGTATTGCTCGACCAGGTCCCACGGAACCTGTACCGCGGCTCGCCGCAGGCGTTCGCGGCCGATGCGCAGGCGTGCGCGCTGTCGCGCGAAGCAGTGGCGCGCGGAATCGACCGGCTGCTTCATCCGATCGAGCGGATGTTCGTCTATCTGCCGTTCCAGCATTCCGAAGATCCAGCCGACCAGGACGAGGCCGTCCGGTTATTCGAACCCATGCGGCTGGCACTCGGCGACGCCACCACCGAGTACGCGTATCGCCACCGCGACATCATCCGCCGGTTCGGGCGCTTTCCACATCGGAATGCGGTGTTGGGACGGGAGAATACGGCAGAGGAACAGCGATACCTGGCAGAACCAGGCACCGGATTTTAATTTCGACGGTCGGCGAAGCGCCAACGCCCCCCCGACTAATGTCATTGCGAGAAGCGAAGCGACGAAGCAACCTCGTTGGGGCTTGTAACCGGACCGTTCGTGCGCGGCTCGACCGGGACTGCTTCGTCACCACGCTCCTCGCAATGACATGTGAGAGCGTACCTCAACGCCCCTCTGGGCGCCCCCTACTCCGCCTCCTCCAAACTGAACTGCCCCGCCTCCTCATCGTAGCTGAACAACTCCGCATACCGCCCCCAGCCGATCGCCGCGCGCAACGTGTCTTCCGCGTAATCCGGGGACATGTGGTCCTCCAGTTCATCGCGGAACCGCTCCGCCGACGCCCGATGGTTCCAGCGTTGCTCCAGCACCTGGCGAATCATGTTGATGATCGGCACATGCGCGCGCAGGGCGGCAGCGAAGATCTGCTTGCGCTCCTCGGTATCGGCGGCAACGAATTTCCTGCCGTCCTCGGTCAGCGAGATGTCGCCTTCCTCCAGCACGGCAAAATGCAGCATCTGCAGCGCTTCGCCCAGTGGCAGCAACTCGTCGACCTCGTATTGCAAGGAAGCCGCCAGCGCCGGCAGGTCGGCGCGGCCGTTATACGGCGGGCCGGCCAGCGTCTCCATCATGCCCGACATCAGGTTGGTGCCGACGCGTTGCAGCGGCGTGCCGATGGTCGCCAGCGGCGCCGCCGGTGCCCGCGGGCCCGGCTGGGCACGCCGCGTCATCAGGCCATAGATGTCGTCCACCAACTGGCGGAATATCGGATCCAGGCGGTTGCGCGGATGCGCCAGCTTCACCGGCAACTCGCTCGCCACCCGGCCGGGATTGGAGGAGAACACCAGGATACGGTCGCACATCAGCACCGCTTCCTCGATGTTGTGCGTCACCATCAGCACCGATTTTAGCGGCAGCCTGCCTTCCACCCACAGGTCGATCAGGTCGGTGCGCAGCGTTTCCGCGGTCAGCACATCCAGCGCGCTGAACGGCTCGTCCATCAGCAGCAGGTCGGGATGCACGACCAATGCCCGCGCCAGCCCGACGCGTTGGCGCATGCCGCCGGACAGTTCCTTCGGATAGGCATTTTCGAACCCGCCCAGGCCGATCAGGTCGATCGCTTCCTCGGCGCGCTTCTCGCGTTCGGCCCTCGGCACGCGGCGCGCTTCCAGGCCGAGTTCCACGTTTTCCCGCACCGTCAGCCAGGGAAACAGGGCAAAGCTCTGGAACACCATCGCCACGCCGTCGGCCGGACCGGAGATCTGGCGCCCGCACCACAGCACCTCGCCCGCCGTCGGTTGCAGCAGGCCGGAGACGATGCGCAGCAACGTGGATTTACCGGACCCGGAGCGCCCCAGCAGCGCGACCATCTCGCCTTCGCGCAGGGTCAGGTTGACGTCCTCCAGAACCACCAGGTCGGCGCTGGCGTCTTTGTGGTACGCCTGCCGGCAGCCGCGTACTTCCAACAGCGCGGCAGAGGTCTGGGTGGCGACGGCGGCATCCATGCAGAGTCTCCTCAACCCAGCGTCAGGCGGCGTTGCGAATAGGCATACAGCGGGCGCCAAAGCAATCGGTTGAACAACACCACGAAGGCTGACATCACCACCACGCCCAGCACCACGCGGGCCATGTCGCCCTTATCCGTCGCATCCGCGATGTAGGCGCCAAGCCCATGTGCCTCGAGCTTGGTATGTCCCCAGGATGCGACCTCGGCGACGATCGCCGCGTTCCACGAACCGCCGGAAGCGGTGATGGCGCCCGTCACGAAATACGGGAAGATGCCCGGCAGGATCACCTTGCGCCACCACAACAGTCCGCCGACGTGGAAATTTTCGGCGGCCTCGCGCAGGTCGCCGGGATAGGCGGCAGCGCCGGCGATGACATTGAACAGAATGTACCATTGGGTGCCCAGCACCATCAGCGGCGTCAGCCAGATGTCCGGATTGAGCCGGAAATAGACGATCCCCAGCACGAAGGGCGGGAACAGCAGATTGGCGGGAAAGGCGGCGAGGAACTGGGCCAGCGGCTGCACCCGCCGGGCCCACAGCGGACGCAGGCCAATCCAGACGCCGATCGGCACCCAGATCAGGCTGGCGATCACCATCAGCACCACCACGCGGATCAGGGTAAAGGTGCCCAGCACGACGGCGATCCGCAGATCGGACCACGAAAGTTTGCCGGAGACAAAGCGGCCAACCTGTCCCATCGCCCAGGCCAGGATAAGGAACAATACCGCCAGCCATATCGCATCCAGCAGGCGGGAAGACCGCCGGTCCGCAACGGCACGGCGCCGCGCACCGAACGACAGGCGCAGCCCGCCCAACGCCGTGGCAGCGTCGCCAACGGCGTGACCAACGTCGGACAACCAGCGGGTACGCCGCAGCAGGCGCAGCAGCCAGGGATCTACGGCGGTGGCGGCCGCCGTGGTTTCAAAGCGGAACTTGGCAGACCACGCGACCAGCGGACGGAACAGAATCTGGTCATACAGCAGGATCACCACCAGCATCGCCAGGATGGCCCACACCACCGCCACGATGTTCCGTTGCTCCAGCGCGAGCGCGACGTAGGAGCCGATGCCCGGCAACGTCCAGGTGTTGTTGCCCACCGACACCGCTTCCGAGGCAACGACGAAGAACCAGCCACCGGACATCGACATCATGGTGTTCCACACCAGGCCGGGGACGGCGAACGGTACCTCCAACCGCCAGAAGCGCTGCCAGGCGCTGAGATGGAAACTGTCGGCGGCCTCCTTCAGGTCGGTGGGAACCGTACGCAGCGACTGGAACAGGCTGAACGCCATGTTCCAGGCCTGGCTGGTGAAGATCGCGAAGATCGCCGCCAGCTCCAGCCCCATCACCTGGCCGGGAAACAGGTTCATGAAGAACACGACGGTGAAGGTGAGGAAGCCGAGGATCGGCACCGACTGCAGGATGTCCAGCATCGGGATCAGCACCAGCCCGGCGCGGCGGCTTTTCGCGGCAGCGGTGCCATAGGTGAAGGTGAACAGCAGCGACGCGGCCAGTGCGGCGAACATGCGCAATGTGGTGCGCAGGGCGTATTCGGGCAGGTGGATCGGATTCAGGCTGACATGGATGGCACCAGGAGCACTGATCGGCGCGAAGGTGCTACGCGCCGCTTCACCCACCGCGATCAGCGCGCCGAACACGCAGATCACGGCGGCGGCGTCCCAGACGTTGGGCAAGCGCCGGCCCATAGCCAGCGCAGGATGGATGGTAGCGGACATGCGTGGGCTGGCTAGGAGCTTGTGGTCGGGCGCTCCCTTAACCCGCCGCGGGTTTGCATGTCACGCCCGCGGATTGTGGCGATTGCGTTACGGCAGGGCTGCCGGAGGCGACCCGCCGACCGCCTGCCGGGTTTCGAAGCGCCGCGCCGCCTGCTATGCTGCACGCAACCCGGCAAACGCACAGCAGGGAGGAGGATGCCATGCCCGAGGTGACCGGTTATCACGCCCACGTCTATTTCGACGCCGCCACCCGCCCCACCGCCGAGCGCCTGCGCGACACGATCGCGGCGAATTTCACCGTCGAGCTCGGGCGCTTCAGCGTGGATCCGATCGGGCCGCACCCGATCTCGCAGTTCAATGTCATCTTCCAGGTGGAGGAGTTTCAGCGGCTGGTACCGTGGCTGATGCTGAACCGCGAGAGCCTGGACATATTGGTGCATCCGCTGACCAACGACATGGTCGACGATCACACGATCTACGCGCTGTGGCTCGGCAAGCCGGTGGATCTGACGCTCGGGCACATGAAGCGTCGCGGCTACCAGGCGGACCTGCTCCCGGCCGGAGTAGTACAGGCGGCGTGAGCATCCCCTCGCGACGCCGCGCGATGGGGTAACGCGACGATCGCGCGGCCCACAGTCGTTACGAATTATGTGCCGTTCCAAGTTGGCGTCATCGCGAGCCAGCGTCATCGCGAGCCAGCGTCATCGCGAGTTAATGTCATTGCGAGTTAATGTCATTGCGAGGAGCGAAGCAACGAAGCAATCCCCGTCGTGCACGCGCACGGACGGATCGGAGGCGTCCACGAACGAGGTTGCTACGTCGCCACGCTCCTCGCAATCCCCGTCGTGCACGCGCACGGACGGATCGGAGGCGTCCCCGAACAAGGTTGCTACCTCGCCACCCTCCTCGCAATCCCCATCGTGCACGCGCACGGACGGATCGGACGCATCCCCGAACGAGGTTGCTTCGTCGCCACGCTCCTAGCAATGAGATGGTGCGATCAGTCCCGCCCCCACAGCGTCCTGCTAGCGCGCCGCGCACCTTCGGCCATGGCTTCGAACTTCGCCCAGCAGACCGACGCGTGGCCGACCCGCGTACCAAGCCCGCAATCCGTGCCGGCGAGCACGTTCTCGCGCCCCACCAGGTTCGCATAACGAACCAGGCGTTCGGCCACCAGGTCCGGGTGCTCGATGAAATCCGTGCAGTGGCCGACCACGCCCGGAATCAACGTCGCGCCCTCGGGCAACTTCACAGTCTCGAACACCCGCCATTCATGCTCGTGGCAAGGGTTCGATGCCTCGATCGAGAAACTGCCCGCGTTCACCCGGAAGATCAGGTCGATGATGTCCTTCAGAGGGATGTCATCGTGGTGCGGCCCATGATGGCTGCCCCAGCAGACGTGCAGGCGCACCTTCTCCTTGGGAATCCCGCGTAACGCGTGGTTCAGTGCCTCGACCCGCATCGCGGCATAGCGGCGGTACTCCGGCACGGTGATGTCGGGCAGGCAGTTCCAGCCATCCGGCAGATCCGGATCGTCGATCTGCAGCAGGAAACCGGCATCGACGATGGCCTGGTATTCCTCATGCATGACATCGGCGATGGCGAACACGAACGCCTCGTCGTTCTTGTAGTATGCGTTCAGCATCCAATGTTCGATCGTGCCCGGCGTATTGGCCGGCAGGAACGCCGCCGCCACGCTGACATCCGCCAGCGCCGCACGGAAATTCCCCAGGTCCCGCGCAAGGTCCGCCTGGCCGACATAGCGCAGCTCGCTGGTGCAGACCGGCATTGTCGGCGGCCCCAGCGACCAGCGCCGCGGATTGGCTTCAAAATACCCGGCGAATTTCCGCTGGTCGCGCGCGGTAATGCTGAGCCGCCGCTCGCCCGAGGACGGCCGTTCCTCGTATCCGGCAATGCGCCATCGCACGTAATCGGTGAAATTGGTCTTGGACAGTTCGCCATCATTGACGCAGTCGATGCCGCAATCCACCTGGCGGCGCACGACCTCCGCCACCCCAGATCGCAGCCGTTCATCGAAGGCGGCAGCATCATAGGCGGCGCCGTTAGCCTTGGCCGCGACCATCTCTCGCAAATCCGGCGGACGCGGCAGCGAACCGGCATGGGTCGTCAGGATTCGATCGGTGCTGTACAGCATTGGTTGCCTCCTGCCAGAAGCGATCTGGCCGTGCTGCCTGATTGCTCAAGGCCACAGTTCCCGGCTGGCCAGGGCCGCGCCTTGCGCCAGTGCCTCCAGCTTCGCCCAGGCGATCTGTGGATGCACGCGCCCGCCCAGGCCGCAATCGGTCGAGGCGATCACACGCTCCCGCCCGACCACGCGGGCGAACCGCAGGGTGCGTTCGGCGACCAGTTCCGGATGCTCCACCACGTTGGTTGCGTGGCTGACCACGCCCGGCAGAATCAGCTTGCCATCGGGCAACTTCACATCCTGCCAGACCTTCCATTCATGCTCGTGACGGACATTGCCCGCCTCGAACGAATAAGCGCCGGCGTCGATCGCCAGCATCACGCCGACGATGTCGCGCATCGGAATGTCGGTCATGTGGGGCCCGTGCCAGCTTCCCCAGCACAGGTGAAACCGGATGCGCTCCTGCGGCAACCCACGGATCGCATGATTCAGCGCCGCCACGCGCTGCATGGCAAACTTTCGATAGTCCTCCACGGTCGGTTCGGGATTGACCATGTCCCAGTTCTCGGCGATCGCGGGATCGTCGATCTGCAGGTTCAGCCCCGCATCCACGATGGCCTTGTATTCCTCACGCATGGCATCAGCGCAGGCGTACAGGAGTTCTTCGTCCGTCTTGTAATACGTATTGCCGATACGCGAGGCGCTGCCCGGCGCAACCGCACTCATGAAGCCCTGCGCAACGCCGGCCCCCTGCATGGCCGCCTTGAAATTCGCAATATCCGCCTGCACCGCGTCGTGGCCGGTGTACGTGATCGGCCCGACGCACACCGGCGCCGGCGGACGCGGTCCGGTGGTGATGCCGGATTCCGGATCGGCATAGGCCTCGGCGAAACGGCTGCGGTCGCGGCGATCGGCAAACGTGGTCAGCACGATCGCCCCCGGGCTGGAACGCCGCGGCATCATGTCATACGCGCTGGGGGCCGCGTTGATCTGCAGTCCGCCCAGGCGCTGCCACGAATAGCGCCACCACGCACCGTACTGCACGCGTTGGCCCATCGGCTTGCCAAACTCGCCGTCGCCGGGAATGTCGATACCGATCGCGTGCTGGCGACGCACGACCTCTTCCACCGACTCGCGCAGGGTCTGGCGAAACGCCTTCTCTTCCAGCGCTTCGCCGGCCTCCAACGCGTGGTACGCCGCGATCAGGCCATCGGGCCGCGGCAGGCTGCCGACATGACTGGTCGCGATATGATCGACGTTGCCTTGCATGATTGCTCCCTCCCCTCTCCGGCCGCATTATCGCTGCCGGGCGTCCCCAGGGGTAGCGGCGCGCGGCCCGATGCCGGCCGAAACGCTTCCGCCGAAGGTGCGCGTCCACCGTCGTGCCAAGGGAGGAACCGCCATGACCATCGCCGCCGTCCAGCACGTGCACATCAAGACGCACGATCCGCAGCGGACCTTGCAGTTCTATATCGACAATTTCGGCGCCACGCTGAAGGCCGAAATCCCCGGCCGTGGCTTCCAGGCAGACCTGCGCGGGCTGCAGCTCAACATCACCACGCTGATCTCCAGCCAGAACCATGAGCAACATTACGGCATCGAGCATATCGCGGTCGAGACCGACGACTATGCGGGAACGCTGGCGCAGTTGCGCCAGAACGGCGTGCGCATCCTGGAGGAGCTGCCGCCGAACAACGGCCGCCATGTCTGTTTCGTGGAATGCCCGGACGGCGCGCAGATGGAGGTGATCGAGCGGACCTAGCGGCCCGCGGTCACGCCATCATGCCGCCCGACAGGCTGGCCACCTTGTGCCGCAACCCGGCCACCAGCGCCGGTACGCCGCCGTTCAACAGCAACTGGCTGAAGTCGGAACGTTGCACGGCGACGCGGCTGATCGAGCCGTCCGCCAGCACGTCGGCAACCAGCCAATCGCCGGCCTCCAAACTCATCACGTAATCAAGCGTGTTCGGCGAGCCTTGCTCCGGAATGATCTGCGTACTTACGATCGCCTCGCTGTCCGAAAGACGGCGCACCTCGGGCGAAATCTCGAATCGCTGGCCGGAGTAGCTGTTGAAGTTCGCGGCGTAGCTGGACACGGTGTAGCGGCGGAACGCCGCCAACAGGTCCGCTTTCTCTTGTGACGGCAGGCTGGACCAGGCCAGGCCGACGGATTTCGCCAGGATCTGCGTCAGATCGAATGTCTGCGCAATGACCGGGTCCAACTGCCGGTAGCGTTGGGTAAACGGCGTTTCCTGCCCTTCTCGCATCGCATCGAGCAGCGCGTCATTCAGTCGCTGGATCGGCGCGATCGGCCCGCCGCCGCCAGCCGCCGGTTGAGGGTGCGCTTGCTTCGTCGCCAGCGCGAACGCCGCAAATGTCACCGAGCCGAGCGCGAGCATGCCGCGACGACCCATAAGCCCGGGAGCCTGCCTCATCATGTCAAACCCTCCCTCGCTTTCAGCGCGTTGCCGCAGAAGATCACATGCAGCCGCGGAAGACGCGGAGCATCGTGCGCTTCATTGGCGAATTTTGCGCCAAAACGCAGGCAGGAGAGTGGCGGTTGCCCCAGACACGACCCCGAAGGCGAGCCAGGGCCCAGATGCAATCGGGCGCCTGGCGCCCCGCGGCCAAACGGCCGTCTAGCGCCCCGCGGCCGAAGCGCGCACCATGTCGCGCAGCCAGCGATGCGCCGGCTGGTTGTCGACCCGGCGATGCCAGATCATCGACAGGCTGATCCGCGGCGAGGGAAACGGCAGTTCCCTCACCACCACCGGGCAGACCGTACTGAGGTCCATCGCCACGCGGCGCGGCATCACAACCACCAGGTCGGAGCCGACCAGCACCAGCACGATCGACAGGAACGGGACGCGCGCGGCGATCCTGCGGACGAACCCATGTTGTTCCAGGGCCTCATCCACAAAGCCGGTATCGTCGCCGGTCGAGCTTATGGCGACACGCGGTATGGTAGCGAAACGTTCTATCGATAGCGAGGGCTCGGCGGCCGCGGCATGGCCGCGATCGAGAACAGCGACGTAATCGTCCTGCATGACACCTGCGCATTTGAAACGTTCGCCGCCGTCGGTCAGTATGGCCAGCGCGAGATCCACCCCGTCGGCATCGAGCAAATCCAGCGCGTCGGCGGTGCCCTGGGGGCGAATATCCAGCGTTACGCCCGGCGCAGTTGCGGCGACGCGGCGCAGCAGGGTCGGCGCGATCGCCCGCGCTGCATAATTGTTCATCGCCAGCGTGAATTGCCGTGTAGAACGGGCAGGATCGAATGCATCGGGCTCCAGGGTCGCGCTGAGCGTGCGCAACGCTTCGCGCACCGGCCCCGCCATCTGCTGCGCGCGCGGCGTGGGCTGCATTCCCTCCGGCGCGCGCACGAACAAGTCATCGTGCAACATGTTGCGCAGGCGTGCCAGCGCGTGACTGGTCGCCGGCTGGCTGAGCCCCAGGCGGCGGCCCGCGCGCGTGAGATTGCGCGTCTGCATGACCGCATCGAACACGATCAACAAATTGAGATCGATATTGCCGCGCGTGAAATCCGCCGCATTCGCGGCGGCGGCGGCATGCTGAACGCCGGCGCGCGCGCTGGAACGCACCGGCAAGAGTCGCTCCAGTACAACAGCTCCATCCGGCATCGGCTTGCTCGAAGTCCCACTCGCCCGCGGGTCTAGTTGGCCGCTTATGCCGGGATGAGCACCCGCTTTGTTGCAGTGCAGCATTGCGCCGGTCGCGAGGATGGGTGTCATACTCGGCGGTAGCAAATTCGGCAGCGAGGCGGACATGGCAACGATCAGCGTCTCCGGCGTCACCTTGGACATCGAGGACCATGGCACAGGACGCCCGGTACTGTTCCTTCACGCCGAGGAGGGACTGCAACCGCGCCGCCCATGGCTGGACTTGCTGTCGCGCCGGTTCCGCGTGATCGCGCCGAACCACCCGGGATTTGGCGAATCCTCCTTGCCCGATTGGTTCGGAACGGTAGACGACATCGCCTATCTCTATCTCGATCTCGCGCGCACGCTCGAATTGCGCGATGCTGTATTGCTCGGTACCGGATTCGGCGGCTGGATCGCCGCGGAAATGGCGATCCGCAACACCCGGCCCTTCGCGCATCTCGTGCTGGCCGCGCCTGTCGGAATCAAGCTGGGCGGCGTCACCGACCGCGACATCGCCGACATATTCGCACTAACGCGCGCGGACCTGATGCGCCTCGCCTGGGCCGACCCGCGGCGTGGCGAGATCGACTACACCACGCTGCCGGAAACCGAACTGGCGGCCATCGTGCGCGGGCGCGAAGCGTTGGCGTTGTTCGGCTGGAAGCCGTACATGCACAACCCGCGGCTGAAACGTTGGCTGCATCGCATCGACATCCCGACGCTGCTGCTATGGGGCGCGCAGGACCGCATCGTGAAGCCCGCCTATGGCGAGGGATGGTGTGCGGCTATTCCAGGGGCGCAACTGAAGATCATCGACGATGCCGGCCACTTCCCGCATTGGGAGCAGCCGGAGGCGTTTGTTGAATACGTCGCCGATTTCACCAGCCGGCAGTGAGGAAACGTCACCATGCGATCCTGGTATTTCTCGGAAATGGCCTATCATCCGGCGTGGGAGGAAGGCCTGAAGCGAGGCTCCCTGCGCGTGATCCTGCCGAACGAAAACGTCGATCCGCACGAGGCGCACAGCCTGCTGAACCGCTACCTCGACGAGTTCGCGCTGTGCGACGAAGTCGGCCTCGACATCATGGTGAACGAACACCATAGCACCGCAACCTGCATGACGGTCTCGGTGCCGATGGCGCTGGCTGTGATTGCGCGCGAAACGAAACGTGCGCGCCTGCTGACCTTGGGCAACCCGATCGCCAACCGCCCCGACCCGGTCCGCGTGGCGGAAGAGATGGCGTGGCTCGACGTGCTGTCCGGCGGGCGGCTGGAGATGGGGCTGGTGAAGGGCGCGCCGTACGAAATCACGCCGGCCAATTCGAATCCGGCCCGGCTGATGCGGCGGTATTGGGAAGCGCACGACCTGATCCTGAAGGCGCTGTCCACCATGGACGGGCCGTTCAACTGGGAAGGCGAGTACTTCCATTATCGCAACGTCAACATCTGGCCGCGGCCGATCCAGCAGCCGACGCCGCCTGTGTGGATGACCGGCATGAGCGTGGACAGCGGCCGGCTTGCCGCCGAACGCGGCCACGTGATCGGCACGCTGCTTTCCGGCGGCACGGCGAAGCCGATGTACGACGCGTATCGTGAAACCGCCCGCAGGAACGGCTGGGAAGCCGGGCCGGACC